>Ga0326597_10004071_pt1 | contig 20710 bp, 21 predicted proteins | sample RVTome_12_FD_203789 | JGI IMG/M metagenome (GOLD analysis project Ga0326597, IMG submission 203789) | Soil microbial communities from uranium-contaminated site in the Upper Colorado River Basin, Wyoming, United States - RVT100D185 | ecosystem: Environmental > Terrestrial > Soil > Contaminated >...
GACCCCACGGTCCTGGGCGGAGAACTTGGTGGACGGAAGAGAATCGCTGTAGAGGGCGACGTGACTGTGGATCGTGCCCGACCATTCCGGCGGCCCGCAGCGCTCCACGGAGGTGGCGGAGGAGATCCCCATCGAATCGGCCTGCTCCGGCGGGAGGGGGAGAACCCGGTCGACGAACACCGTGTCGTGCCGGATGCTGGCGCCCAGGCAGGCAGCCCGCTCCTCCTTGGCGGCGACGCTCTCGCGCCACAGCCTGGCGAGCGTCTGGCCGGCGTCGCGGCTGAAGCGGAATGCGGGTGTAGGGGAGGGGCTCGTCGCACCCCGGGCCTGGCCGGAGAGAGGGCTGGTGGCGGCGGCTCCGGCGAGAAGAAGAGGGAGCAGCCCGGCTCTCACGGCGCCCGGCCGAGGGCCACGCCCCAGGGGATCTTGCCCACGGGGATCTGCGCCACCACCGTGAGGCGGTCGGTGTCCACCACGCTCACGTCGTTGGACGGGCCATTGGCGGTATAGAGCTTCCTGCCATCCGGGGTGAGCGCGAGCCCCCATGGCCGCTGCCCGACGGACACCGACGCGATCGCCGAGTCGGCGGCGGCATCGATGACCGAGATGGTCCCTCCCCGTCCGTTGGAGACGTACACCCGCGTGCCGTCCGGGGACACGACGACTCCCATCGGCTTCGATCCCTGGGGCAGGGTGAGCACCTTGAGTGGCGTCTGCTTGGCCGCATCGATCACCCAGACCGTCCCATCGACCTCGGAGGTCACGTAGGCCTTGGCCCCATCCGGGGTGAACGCCAGAGAGCGGGGCCGCTTCCCGACCTCGAAGGCTCCCAGCGCCTTGCCGCTCCGGGTGTCCAGAATGGTGATGTTGTGATCGGTCTCTCCGGTCACCCAAACAGTCTCGCCGTTGGGGTGCAGCCGCACCCCCTCCGGCTCCTTTCCCACCGCCACCGTGGATCGGATCTGTCCGCTTGCGATGTCGACCACCGAGGCCGTGCCCGCGTCCTCATTCGACACGAAGAGCGTCGTCCCGTCCTCGCTGATGTCGAAGGTCTCCGGATCGGAGCCGCCGGGGAGCACCCGGGAGACGGTCCGGCTGGCCGCGTCCACCACGGCGATGCCGTCCTGGCTCTTGTCCGTTTTCAGCTGGGCGCACTCTTCGTCCGACAGGGAGGGAGGGCATTTGGGGGAGCCGCTGAGCGCCACGTAGACCGTTCGTCCGTCGGAGCTGACTTTGACTCCCCGCGGACGAGTGCCGACCGAAATGGTCGCGATGACGCTGTCGGAGCCGGTGTCGATGACGCTAAGCTCGTGCGAATCCTCGTTGGTGACGTAAGCCAGGAGCGCGCCGGCGGTAGACTCCGGCGGGGCACCCGTATCCCGGGCCGGCTCGCCCCGTTGGCAGGCGGTGCCAAGGGCCATGATGAGGGTGAGAGCGGGTCGGATCCTGCGCCGGCCCCGCAGGCTCAGGGTGAGGTTCCTGACCGGCATGTCATTTCGCATCGAAGATCGCCTTGTCCAGGTTGCGGGCCTCGTCCAGACCCTTTATTTGATCGACCCCGACCGCTTCCCTGAAGTCGGCGCCATCGACGTTGGCCTTGGTCAGCACCGCGCCGGTCAGGTCCGCGCCGGTGAGATCCGTCTGGACCAGCTCGGCGTTGCCCAGGTCGGCTCCGGTCAGGACCGCGCGGGTCAGAGCCGCATGGGAGAAATCAGCCTTGAAGAGATTGGCGCCTGACAGGTCCGCGCCGGTCAGGTCGGCGCTCACGAAGGTCGCCCGCATGACGCCCATCGACTGGTTGCCGGGGTCGGCTCCGGCGTTGCTGCCCCGGAGGTCCGCGCCGGCGAGTTTGGCGCCTCGCAAATAGCCGATGATACGGGTCTCCCTGAGATTCGCCTCGCTCAGGTCGGCTGCCTCCACGATGGTGGCGAACAGGCTGGCTCCCTCGAGGTTGGCCCTTCTCAAATCCGCCCGGCGGAGCACCGAGCCGTCCAAGTTGGCATGCGAAAAGTCGCCGCCCGTCGCGACCACATCCGTGAGGTCGCACGCGAAGAGGTTGGCCCCAACCAGCCTCGCGCCCGCCAGTCGAGCCCCAACCAGGTTGGCTCGCTTGAGGTCGAGCCCGCTCAAATCGACCCCGCTGAGGTCGATGTTGGAGAGATCCGGCGGACTATCCCGTGCGGCGGCCAGGCGTTGCTCCAGCTGAGATCGGTCCAGTCGAACCAAGGGGGTGTCCGCCACCAACGCCCCGTGAGAGCTGGGGGTCGGGTGGGTGGTCAAAGCTGCGGGTGGCGCCCCCACCACCCCCGCGCACAGGGCACAGGTCGACAGCACGGCGACGGGCCTCAGGAGGGTTCGTGTCTGGTTGATCGTGGCCATATCGGGTAGTGGCAGGCTCCCGGGGAGTGTGGGGTGTGGAAAGGACTAGCCCTCCCGTTTCACCGCCGGTCGGCCGGGGGCAACTTTGGCGTCGCTCCGCGACTTCACGTAACTGTAGATCTTGTCGATGATGGGAATCTCCATGCCCAGGGCGCACCAGGCGGGCATCCCCTTGTCGGGGCGGCCCGCGCAGACGATCTGAACAAAGAGCTCTTTGGTGCTGATGGGGCCATCGGGCTTGAGCGACACGATCAGGTGAGGGGCGAAGGACGTTCCGAGCGCATCTTCCCCGTGACAGCGTGCGCAATTGAGATTGAATTGCTTCCACCCGTCATACACTTCCTGGGATACGGTGTCCCGGGGAGCGCGGTGGTATTGGTCCCGGAGCTCTTGGGCCTCGGCCCGGGTCCAAGCCATCACCGCGGCCAGGACGACGCCGGCGCCTAAGGCCACGCGTCGAAGAGCGGCGAAAAGGGGCGTGCGCATGCCGGATGACGGTCCTTTCCTTCTCGAGGATGAGGGGGACTGCCCTGCCCGCAGATGCCGGGCGTTCGGATGCCAACTGGACCCCGGTTTAGCCTCGTTTGGCCGCCTTGATCGAGTCCCGCGGCATCGAGGGTACCTTGAACAAGGGGATGCCGTACTCCTCCAGGATGGCCCGGATTTCCGGAGCCCGCCGTTCCAGGACGGTCTCCAGGCTATCCCGCAGCGCCCGGTCTCGCCGACGCACCCCCAGCCCGATGTCGAATTGCAGTGGGAAGTTGCTCACTGAGTCTCGCTCGGCCAGCGGCTGCAGCACCAATGGCACCGGGGAGCGCTTGGCGAAATACCCGGCCAAGGGGCCCCACACGATTGCCACATCGATGCTCTGGTTGGCGACCGCCACGACGATGTCCTCCGGCCTGACGCTGTCGGTGTAGAAGGTGCTGTACCCCGTCAGATTCCCCACCACCCCGTATTGGCTGAGCGCCATGGCAGGAGGGGTGTTCTCGGCGTCGGAGTTGAGTAGGTTCACGCCGATCCGCAGGGTCTTGAGCCTGGGGTCGGCGAGCGACGTCATGTCCAGGCCGCGGTCCGCGCGGGTGACGAACACGTATCCGGAACGGTAGTAGGGCTTGGTAACGCCGGCCATGTCGAGCCCGGCCGGCGCCTCCATGGCAATGTCGCAGTACCGGCCATTCAGGGCCCGGCTGAAGAAACCGCGGCGGACCGGCCACCAGGCGTATTCCACCTTGGCGTTCCACTCGTGGGCGATCAGCTCCGCGATCTTCTGCTCGAACCCCTCTCCCTTTTGGTTGGAGAGCGGCATGTTGTCGGGGTCGGCGCAGACCCGGATGATCCCGGGCTTCCCGAGGTTGGGGCGGAGCGCCTGGGCCGTGGCGGGAAGCGCCCCGCCGAAGGCGGCGAGAACCAGGGCGATGAGCCACCGAGGGGCTGAGGAAGCGGTCATAGCAGTTGGGCTCCCTTGTACGAACGGCGCCGGAGCGGACAGCACTCCGGCGCCGTTCTCATTCCGTAATGTACTCCTGAAGGGACCGGAGGCTATCCCCTCCGGCCCTTCCAGGGCCCTGCCTTACTTCGGGTTCTTCAGGCCGAAGACGGTGAGAACCCCGCCCTGAGTCGAGAAGCTGCCCGCGTCGCCGAAGGCGCCGAGCGCGCCGAGACCGGCGGTCGGGTCTTCCGCACCGATGCCCGCGGCCACGCCGATACCGGCCCAGCCGCCGATGCCCGAGAGCACGGCGACATGCTGCTCGCCGGCCGGAGAGAGGTAGGTCATCGGGTTGCCGATGATGCCCGACGGGGTCTTGAACTGCCAAAGCACCTTGCCCGTCTTCGCATCAACCGCCTTGAGCCAGCCTTCCATGGTGCCGTAGAACACCACGCCGCCGGCAGTCGCCAGGGCGCCGCCGTAGGCCGCGAGGTTTTCCTTGATCTCCCACACCACGGAGCCCTTCATCGGATCCCAGGCGATGAAGCGGCCGCGGTGGCCACCCGGGCCGGGGAACATCCGCACGATCGCGCCGACGTACGGCTGACCGGCGGTGTACTTCACCTCCACGCCCTCATAGTCCATGCAGATGTGGTTGGCCGGGACGTAGATGAGGCCGGTGACCGGAGAGAACGCGGTGGGCTGCTGATCCTTGTAGCCGATGGCGGCCGGGCAGATGCCCTCGCCGTTCTTCTTCGAGGACGTGCCGTAGCGCGGATCCTTGACCGGGACGCCGGTCTCGACCACGCCTTCAACCGGGGTGCCGGTGCCGGCGTTCTTGGCCCAGTTGATAGGGCCGAACGCGTTGGCCACGACCACCTTGCCATTGGTCCGATCGAGGGTATAGCCGATGCCGTTCCGGTCGAAGTGGGCGAGCAGCTTCTTGCCGCCGCTCTCGAACAGCAGCATTTCGTTGATGCCGTCGTAGTCCCACTCGTCGTGCGGGGTCATCTGATAGGCCCACTGCACGTGGCCGTTGTCCGGGTGGCGCGCCCAGATGGTCATGGACCACTTGTTGTCGCCCGGCCGCTGGTCGGGGTTCCAGGTGCCCGGGTTGCCGGAGCCGTAGTAGAAGAGGTCGAGCTCGGGATCGTAGGAATACCACCCCCACGTGGTGCCGCCGCCCCGCTTCCACTCGTCGCCCTGCCAGGTGGAAACGCCGAGGTCCTTGCCCTTGTGCGACGCGTAGTTCGCGTTGGCGTCGCCGGTGATCAGGACTTCGTCGTCCGGCCCGGTGCTGTAGCCGGTCCACACGTGCTCGCCGGTGTTGGCGTCGAAGGCCGACACCCGGCCGCGCACGCCGAACTCACCACCGGAGATGCCCGCGATCACGATTTCCTTGCCCGACTTGGTCTTGATGTAGATCGGGGCGTTGGTCATCGTGGCGCCCTGCTTGTAGCCGGTCGCCTCGACGCCCGCGTTCGACTTGTCGGGGTGCCGCACTTTCCACAGCTCCTTGCCGGTCTTGGCGTCGAGGGCGATCAGCTCGCCCTGGAGCGCCTGGATGTAGATCTTCCCGCTCGGGCTGTAAGCGGTGCCCCGGTTCACCAGGTCGCAGCAGGCGATGGGAATCGCGTCCGGCGACTGGTTGGGCACGTACTTCCAGATCTGCGGGGCGCCCGCCTTCGAGAGGTCGAGCGCGTACACGATGTTGGGGAAGCTGGTGTGGACGTACATCGTCTTCCCTACCACCAGCGGGTTCCCCTCGTGACCGCGCAGCGTGCCGGTGGAGAAGGTCCACACCGGCCGCAGTTCGCTCACGTTGGCCGTCGTGACCTGCTTGAGCGGGCTGAAGCGCTGCAAGCTGTAATCACGGCCGGTCATCGTCCATTCGCCCTCGGCGCCATTCAGGGTCCATGCCCCCGACCGCGCCTGGGCGTTGGCGGACGCGGTGACGGCCACCAGCAGGCCGGCCGCAATGCCGCCAGACAGCACCTTCTGCGTGAAACGGTTCATAACTGACCTCAGGATGAAGGGTGGTTCTACTGCTCTACTGCATTCGGTTGCCACATGCTGCGTTGCCGGTTCGGCTGGGGCGGCGACAAGGGCTCAGGTGCCACGAGGGCCGGCCGACGAGGACTACAGACCAGGGACGGCTGCGTGGCCGCTCGGCGGCCCGCGCTCCGCTGTCAGTCTGTCCCGCCGGCCGCCGTAAAGGACTGCCGGCCCCTCTCCACCCAGGGCAGCGACCACTCGAGTGTCTCCCAGTAGCGGGCTGCCACGAGCACCCCGAAAGCTAACGGGGTACGAGGCAGACAAGTTGGACGAATGTTGGCAGCGGTCGAGCGGCGACGGCGGGAGAATTCGGCGAGCGGCTTGCGTCGGCGAAGGTGGGCACCACCCTCCCGTGCACGCACTGCGGGCGTGGCCGCCGGCCTCACCGGTGTGCCGGTTGGGAACAGCGGAAACGATCAATGCCAACGGGATCAAACCCATCTCACCTCGGGACCGCTGGACCGCATTGTATCGCAGAAAGTGAAATCAAATTCGGGAAGGCGGCCTCGCCACCTTCGGAAGAGCCGCCGAAGAGTCTTCTGGTTGCCCCAGTTCAGGAACCGGCCAAGTGCCAGTTACCCAAGGCTTAGAGGGGCCAGTATACAGTCCGAAAAATGACCTGTCAATCACCTGATCCAGCTTGATTCCGCTCGCCAGACTCTGGCTCCCGATTCGGCGAATCCGCCCTCGAAAACCTGTCCGGCCTCGCCCATGTACTTCCCTAACTTGCCCGCCAAACGGCGTCCCGCAAGGGTGCCGTCCGCCAGGCCGTACACGGCCGGGCCCCAGGAGCTCTGTCCCACCCCGGTGGCACCCCACTCCGCCATCCGGGCCACCAGGTCCCCGGTGGCCCCCGGGGCGAACACACCACCCTGCGCCGGGGCAAACCACGCCCCCGTGATTCCCTGGATCTCCGTCAACGCGGCCCCGAAGCTGGGGAGGTCGGCCTCGACGAGGGCCGGGAGCAACTGCAGGAGAACGAGGTGGGAAACCCGCTCCACTTCCCGCTCCTCGGGGGCCGGGAGCCCCTCGAACGCCGCTGCCTCGCTGTCCCCGCTCAATCCCGGGGCTCCTGGGGGCACGGCCACGACGCACCGCCAACTCCGGGGGACGGCAAGACGAGCCAGCAGCGGCGCGATGCGATCTCCGCCGTCCCGGCGTCCCCCCTCAACAATGAACCCTCCAAGGGCGAATGTCCAGGTTCCGATTGCGGACCGTCGCCCCCGGGCGACCGCCCGGGCCAGCTCCGACACCTCGGTGGGCAGGCTGTTGAGCTCCGCCAGGGCCCGCGCCACGGCCAATCCGAGCTGGGTCCCTGAGCCGAGTCCGCAGTGGGTTGGGATCGATCGATGGACCACCAGCCGGGCTCCACGGCCGATTCCGTGGTAGGCCAGGAATCGTCGGGCGTACTCCTCGACCCGTTCCTGGTCGGGTCCCTCGGCGGTGAGCCGGTCGGCCGGGGTCGCCTCCAGGAGGAGGGCCGGATTGGGGATCGCGGCGCCCAGCCCCCCGAACCGCCGCCCCCGGGAGCCCCGCAGGTCCAGGACGCCGAAGTGGAGACGCGCGGGGGCCTCGACGAAGACGCTATCGCGACTGGACATACTCGGCGAGCAACGCCATCGCCTCCCGCTCGCGGGGGCCCGCGGTCTTGTCCACCACGATTTGAAGCCGGGCGTATTCCTGGCGGATCTCCTCGATCGGGATCAAATGGGTGCGGGTCGCCAGGATCGCGGCCTCCAGCACGGCATGCCGCGCACGGTTGAAGCCGATGAACTCCCGGCGGATGCCGCGGTGGACCACCCGGGCCTCGATCCGGGAGCGCGGCGGGGTGTCGTCCACCGCGGTGATCTCCAGCTCGCGCCAAGAACAGGCGGCATCCAGCACCGCTCCTCGAACGGTGCTCGCCGGGGTCCAGGGAAATTGGGGGCTGGAGATGGCGCCCTGGGCGAAGAGCATCGCGTCATCGGTGAGATTGACGACCGCCACGCGCGTCTGCGATACCTGCCGAAAGGTGGTCGTCTCCAGGAAAGGCTTGAGCACGATGATCTCATCGCCCCATTCGACGCCCATGGGAGCGAAATTGACCCTGCCACCGAGGTCCATCGAGGTGACGATCGACTCGACGATCATCGGACCAGCCCGGCCGGGGGAGGGTCGGCCGCAAGCGATCGGATGACGACCGGGGTTCGGGTCTCAGCCCCGTCCGCACCCGCTGGCAGGGCTCTCGGCACGTCGGGAACCCCGTGAAGAAAGTGGTCCAGCATCCGGTACCCATGCTCGGTGAGGACGGACTCGGGGTGAAATTGGACGCCGTAGACCGGGTGCTCCCGATGCCGGACCGCCATGATTTCGCCGTCCTCAGAGGTCGCCGTGACCTCGAGCGCCGCCGGCACCGAGGCGGGTGCGATGACCAGCGAGTGATAGCGCGTGGCCCGGAACGGGTTGGGGAGACCGGTGAAGAGCCCCTGGGCTCCGTGCTGAATCCACGACGTCTTGCCATGCATTGGACGTCCGGCGCGCACGATTTCCCCGCCGTAGGCCACGCCGATACACTGATGGCCGAGACAGACGCCGAGCAGGGGGATCCTGGCGCCGAGCTGGCGCACCACCTCGGTCGAGATGCCGGCTTCGGCCGGCGAGCAGGGACCGGGGGAAATGATGATGTGGGTCGGCGACAGCGTCACGATCTCCTCGATCCCGATCGCATCGTGGCGCCGCACCAGCGGCCTCTCCCCCAGCTCGCGGACGTAGCGGGCCAGGTTGTAGACAAAGGAGTCGTAGTTGTCGATGAGAAGAATCATGGCCCAGCCAGGGCGCCGATCAACGCGCTTGCCTTATCCAGCGTCTCCCGGTACTCGAGCTCGGGGTCGGAATCCGCGACGATCCCGCCGCCCGCCTGAAAGTACACTTGTCCGCGAAGCGTCAGATAGGTTCGGATCACGATACTGGTGTCCATCGCGCCGGTCGGACTCAGGTACCCGATCGCGCCGCAGTAAACCCCCCGCTGGGTCGGCTCCAGCTCGGCGATGATCTCCATGGCGCGGACCTTCGGCGCTCCGGTGATCGACCCGCCCGGAAAGGCGGCCCGGAGCAAGTCGATCGCGTCGCTCCCCTCCTCCAGTCGCCCCACGACCGTAGAGACCAGGTGATGAACCGTGGGATGGTGCTCCAGGGCGAGGAGCTCGGGGACCCTGACGCTCCCCGGCCGGCAGACCCGGGAGAGGTCGTTCCGCAACAGGTCGACGATCATCACGTTTTCCGCCCGGTCCTTGTCGCTTTCGGACAGTGCTCGTCCGAGCACGGCGTCGTGCATCGGTCCCAACCCGCGGGGTCGGGTGCCCTTGATCGGACGGGTCTCCACCTCGCCCCCGGGACCCGCCAGGCGAAGGAACCGCTCGGGCGAGGCACTCAGGACCGAAAGGTCCGCGAAATCAAGAAACGCCGCGAACGGGGCCGGGTTGCGCCGGCGGAGCCTGCGGTAGAGGTCGAACGGTCGATCCCGCAAAGGCGCGTGAAGGCGCTGCGACAGGTTCGCCTGGAAGATGTCGCCCGCGACGATGTACTCCCGCACCCGGGCAACCCCATCGAGATAGCCCCGGTGGGTGAAAGTGGATCGCAGGCCCAGACGCTCAGCACCGTCCACGTCGGGCACTGGGTAGCTGGGGGCGGACCGGCCGGTCGCCGGCGCCGGCTCCCTGGCGCCGCGACCGTTTGCCGCCGGGCCCCTCGTCCCCGGGGGCCGCTCCAGCCGGGCCTTGACCATCTCCAATCGCTCTCGAGCCCGCCGCGGCCGGGCGGCGCCGGCAGCGGGCATTCCGGTCGAGACCACCCAGGCCTCCCCCGACTGATGATCCCATGCGATCACCCAGTCGTACAGCCCCAGCACCACGTCCGGGATTGCCAGATCATCGAATCGATGCGCGGGGAGTCGCTCCAGGACCGACCCGTACCCGTATCCTACGTACCCGGCCACCCCGCCCTGGAACGGAGGCATCCCCGCTAACGGCTCAGCTCCGAAAGGGGCCAGGAGATCTCGAGCCACCCCGAGGGCGTCTCCCGGGACCGAAACCCACTGGCCCTCCACCAGCAGCCGGGTCCGGCGTCCTTTGCTGCAGATGACTCGGGCCGGGTCGGCCGTGAGAAACGAGTAGCGCCCCAACTGCTGCAATTCACCCGGCCCGGCAATGCCGGAACCGCTATCCAGGAAGAGGAGGTACGAAAGATCGAGAAAGCGTGTCACCGTCTCGACCGGATCGCCGGCCAGGGACAACGGCTCGACCAGCGGGGCCAGGTCCCCGCTCATCTGTCGTGGGTCCGCCGAGACTTCGTTCGCGGTCTCCGGCGACGCTGGGTGAGCTTCACGTGCTCCGACCGGATGTCATCGGGCGGGGTAAGATACCCCCACGCGAGCGCCCCCTCCTGGCGGTAGGTCTTACCGAGCGTGATCGCCAGTTTGGCCTTCATGAGCTCGCGCCCGAGATAGAAGGCGTGGGTCACCTCCTCGACGCCCAGCTGGGAGAAGATCACTTGGAGATCGGTGCCGCGCACGAAGCGCTCGTTATTGAAGACGGTGATGCTGTGGCGGTCGGCGAAGATCCGGAAATTGCCGTCCTTCACCGAGGCGTGAAGCTGTCGGAGCTCGTCCTCGCTGTATTCGAGCACGACGGCGTCCTTGACGGTGAGGAGGCGGTCGTCGACTCCCTTAGGGAGCGTGCGATGGGTCACCGCGTGGTGCATGAGCCGGCGGGCCACGTCGATCTCTCGCACCGCCCCCCGAGCCCAGGGCGTGACTTCGGTGGTCAACACCGCCCGCACGCCGAGCTCTTCGGCGATGGCGAGGAGAATGGCGTTCACGCCGGTGGAATCGGCGCTGGTGAGCTCGGTGATGTTCCCCACTCCCATGAGCTGTCCCGCCTCCGGATAGCGCCGATGGGTCTCGGCGTATCGCTCCAGCGAGGCCATGAATCCGAAGCCGATGGGCTCGATGATGGGATCGATGAGAAAGGGAACGCGCCACCGCTCCAGCGCCTCGATGTTGCGATCCAGACTCGCAAGATCCTCGCCGAAGTCGGGGATGACGACCACGCGAGCCGACCCACCGCCCAGCTCCCGGGCAGCTTCGATATTCGAGCCGTTGACGCTGAGGACCAGCTCCGCGCCGGCCGCGACCGCGGTCCGGATCTCGGCCGGGTCGAAACTGTCCACGCTGACTCGGAACCCCGCGCCCCGCAGCTCCCGCACGACCTCCCCCAATGCGGGGTAGGGGAGACCCGGGGTGCATCCGAGATCCAGGATGTCCGCGCCACTCTCCCGGTAATACTCGGCGCTGGCCCGCACCGCCTCGCGGGAGAGGCGGGGCGCGTTGTTGATCTCCGCCAGGATCTCGATCGCGTACCCTCCGTAGTCCGGGGCCGTGCCGGCCTGCCCGAAGTACCTCGGGATCTCACGCAGATCCTTGGGGCCTCTTTCAACTCGGACCCCGAAATGATCCCAGAGCACCGAGACCTCACCCTCACAGAGTCCGGGAACGAGGATGAGATCGGTCCCTGGTGGTACCTCGAGAAACCGGGCGATCCACGAGGTGGTCATGAGGGCGGCCACGGTGATCTTCATTTCGGCGATCCGCGCCTCGAAGGCCGGGCGCATCTCCTCCAGCACCCGCCGGAGCGCCGGCTCGGCGAGACGACCGGTGACGAAGAGGACCTTCGTGGGACCTACCGTGGATCCCCCGATCGCACCCACTTGTTGGGCGTGCCGCCGAGCGCTCCGCCCTGCGGACGCCAGAGGACATGGTCCTCGACCTTCCGGGCCAGCTCGAAGTCCTTGTCGGTGATCCCCCCTGCGGCGTGATTCTGAAGCTTCACGATCACCCGGCCCCAGGTGACGGTCAGATCCGGGTGGTGGTAGGCGGCCTCGGCGAGATACCCCACCGTGTTCACCAACATGAGTGTCGTCGGCCACCCGTCGGTCTTGTAGACCCGCCGGATCCAGCCGTCCTCATAGTACCAGCCGGGCAGACCCTTGAGCCGCTCGGCGATTTCGACCTCGGTGTACGTCTTATCCTTGGTTGCTGGCATGGTCGTGCCTCCCTGAGCTGTAGCTGGTCTTCTCTACCTCACATCACCATTCCGCCGTTTACCATGACGACTTGCCCGGTCATGAATGCCGCATCGTCGGAAGCGAGGAAGACGGCGGCTCGAGCCACGTCCTCCGGAACCCCCCACCGGGCCAGGGGTGTCCTGGCGATGACTTCCTGGCGGAACGCTTCACGCGCGTCCTGACCGAACGCCGTCTCGATGAATCCGGGCGCGAGGGTGTTGACCCGGATGGCGGGTCCGACCTCTCGGGCCAGGGACTTGCTGAAGCTCAGGATCCCGCCCTTCACCGCCGAGAAAAGAACCGGATTCTCTCCCGGCATCCCGACGGTCACGTGGTCCCATGACATATTGATGATGGCCCCGCCGCCACCCTGAGCCCGCATCAGGTCCACCGCCGCCCACGACGCCAGCACGGTGCCCCGAAGATCCACTGCGAGCAACAAGTCCAACTTCGCGAGCCGCGCGAGTTGCCGACCCTCGCCGGTGAGAATGTCCGCCCCGGCGTTGTTGATCCACACGTCCACCCGACCGAGGCGGGCCCGGGCTTCCTCCGCCAGGCGCTGGATCTGGGTGGCTTCCCCGATGTCCGCCTGGAGGATCTCGGCCCGTCGGCCCAGGCGTTGGATCTCCCCGGCGGTTTGCTCCGCGCCGGCGGCGTTCCTGCGATAGGTGATGGCCAGATCGGCGCCGGCCCGGGCGCAGGCGAGCGCTATGGTTCGCCCGATCCCGCTGGACGCACCGGTGACCAGGATGGACTTGTCCTCGAGCTTCACGCCACCTCCCGTCTTGAGCCCCCCGGGCTTACCTTCTTAAATGCTAACATATCAGTACCTTAGCTTCTCACAAGGGAGCGTCGATGCAACTCTTGGTCAGCGTCCGATCGGGGCTGGAGGTCGCCGAAGCCCTCGCGGGGGGCGCGGACCTCATCGACGCCAAGGAGCCCTCGCGCGGGCCGTTGGGACCGGTGGATCGCACCACTCTGCGGGGGATCGTTGCCCAGCTCCCATCGGCCACTGCGCTGAGCTTGGCACTGGGGGACCACTCCGATCCCGCCGGCGTGGCGGCTGCGTTGACCGATCTCGATGTCCCGGAGCGATCGGGACCCAGCTTCGTGAAGCTGGGCTGTGCCGGGATCAGCTGCCCCGAGAGGATCGGCTCGCTGGTGGCCTCGGCCATCGAGGCGGCCGCTCGCATCCCTTTGCGACCCACGGTGATCGTGGTGGCCTATGCCGATTCCCAGCAGGCGGGAACCGCTTCGCCCGGAGAGATCGGCCGGGTAGCCGTCTCCGAGGGTGCTGGTGGAGTGTTGATCGACACCTTCGGAAAGAGCGGCGGAAATCTCTTCGACTGGATCTCCTCAGCAGAGTTGGGCCGCTGGCTCGACGCGATGCATCGGGCCGGCCTGGTAACCGCGGTGGCGGGGTCGCTGGATACCGAGAGTGTCACGCGGTTGGGGACCACCCGACCCGGCGTCGTCGGCGTACGTGGGGCGGCCTGCGTCGGTGGCCGGGGTGGGCAGGTCTCGGCCAGCCGCGTTCGGGCACTCAAGCGCGCACTCGAAAGGCTGGACGTCCACCGGGCGGACATGCTGCACTCTACGCGGTGACGAGGGGCGGCCATTCGGGCGGTGCGTCAAAGCACGGTCGCTAATTCTGCGATGTGATCCCATCGCACCACCGTGCACGGAAGCCCGGCCGGGAGGACCGAGCGAAAGAAAGGATCTACGCATTCCTCTTGGGGTGCCGAGCTGGGCTTGACCAGCACGAGGTGAATGGCGTCCACCGCCCCTGCGATGAATGCCGCGACGCTGTCGCTGGTGACGTCCCAACTGTGTGGCAGGACATCCGCGGCACGCATCCACTTATAGGGTGCGAGCACCGCCACGCCGCCGGTGTCGACGGCCGGCAGGATGCCAGCGAGGTCGTCGACCAGGGTGGCGCCTGGAATCCGTTCCGCCAGGGCCTGGGCGTACTGATCCATCCCGAGGATGGCCATCCAGTGGGCCGCCCCCGCCGAGAGGCCGATGTGTTGGTCGAACGCCCGCACCGCATCCGCGAATGGTCCGCCACCGGGTACTACGACGACCCGACGAACGCGGCCCAGCGCTCCGACCCCGGTACAAACCGTGTCGAACGCACCGGGGGTTCCCAGCAGTCCACCACCGATCTTGATGGTGATCAATCCATCTGCTCGACTGTTCATCTGGGGCCAACCGGCCGTAATATGATGGATGGACGTCATCCCGGTACTCGACCTCGCGGGCGGGGTGGCAGTGCACGCCAGGGCGGGGGATCGATCGCGATATCAGCCGGTCCGCTCCGCTCTCCTCCCCCAGCGGACCGGCGACCCGCTGGACCTGCTGCGGGCCTTTCGCACCGTCCTCGGCGCCCGGCGCTGCTACCTGGCCGACTTGGATGCCATTCGCGGCGGGCCGATGCAGCGGGCTCTCCTCACCGAGCTGGCTCAGGTCGAGGCCGGGTTCGCCGGCGCGCTTCTGGTGGACGCCGGTACTGGTGCGGCCGAGAGCGCCGCGGACGTCGTGGCCTGCGGCGCGAGTGAGGTCGTGGTCGGTTTGGAGACGCTCCGGAGGTTCGAAGATCTCCGGGCCATCGTCGAGCGGGTCCGCCCGGTCCCGGTGCTCTTCAGCCTCGATCTGCACGACGGGATACCCCTGGTGCACCCGTTGGCGGGGGACCAGGTGGGCTCATGCCTGGGTCCCTTGGATCTCGCGGCCAGGGCGCTGGAGGCGGGTGCTCACGGCCTGCTCCTGCTCGACCTGGCGCGCGTGGGTACCGGCTCCGGAGTCGATCTGCTTCTGCTGCGGCGGCTGCGCCGATCCTTCGGAGTCACCTGCCTCATGGCCGGGGGCGGTGTGTATTCTCGAGAGGACCTCAGCCGTCTGCGAGACAGCGGATGCGATGGAGCGCTGGTGGCCACCGCGGTGCATGCTGGCCAGATCACCGGGGCGGATCTCGCCGCCTTCCTGGATCCCCCGCGTCCGGCGCGCTAGTCGGCTCCCAGCGGCGCCCGGTAGGTCGCGGACTGGCCGTAGTTCTCCTCGACCTCGAGGTCGAGCCGTGTCAGGTGCGTATACCCGCTCCGGTCCAGCTCCTCCCTGATCCGGTCGCCCAGGTACTGCGCGAGCATCTCGGCCGTGCTGTTGGGGATGGGTAGGAGAGCGCAATCGGTCTTGGGGAAGACGTAGGTCGGCTTGCCGAAGTAATCGACGGCGAGGCGGTCGCCCTCCTCCCGGTAGGCCAGCTTCGGGTTGCGGGTCGGGAGCAGAACCTTGTGGTCGATTTCGTCCACCAGCCGGCGAGCGACCTGCTTCAAGATGCTGAAGTCGAGCACGAAGAGGCACTCGGCGTCCACGTTCCCCTCCACCGCCACGCCGACCCGATAATTGTGGCCGTGGAGCGCCTCGCACTGGTGTCCGCGGAAGGTGATGAAGTGCGCGGAGGCAAAGACCAGGTAATCCTTGCTGACCTGCACGCGGAAGCTGCTTTGCACGGTCGTCTCCTCAGCGGTTCCAGCCATCCTCTATAATAACGACGAACAGCGCGGCGCATGCCAGGTCGGCGGTCGTGCCGGGGTTTCGACTGTTGGTTGGATCCCGCAGCTCGGCGTCGAGCTTCGCCACCGCATGGCGGCCCTCGGGAGAGCGAACCCCGCCGGCCGCCAACACTTCGCGGGCTCGTCGGGACACCTCGCCGGCGACCGGGACACCGACCTTGCGGGCGATGTGGGTATCCGGAACCGCGCCAAGCAGACGAAGGTAGGTCTCGACCGTGGCATCGGTCCAGCCGAGCCCGTCAGCTCGCGCGGTTCGGAGCGCCGGGGCTCCGAGTTCGAAGGTCACGGCAAAGGTGGACACGTACTCCTTCGCGATCGAGTCCCGGTGAGCGGCGAGCGCCATCGCTTCGCGCAGGGCGACCGTGGGTAGTCCGGTCACGTCTTGCGCCTCACTTCGCCCGAGCCCCCCTGGACGGGCGAGCCGGATCGCCACGTAGGCCTCGGTCGCGTCCGTCACGGTGGTCTCCCCCAGCACCGCCGCCAGTCGCTCCCTGAGAGTGCCTCCCGGACGGGAGGCGGCGCGGGCCAGCGGGGCCAGCAAGAGGATGATCCCGAGGTTGGTGTTCGACCGGGTCCATCGGGAGGTGGCCTCTGCCGCCGACCGAATCGTCGTCCCCAGGGATCGAGCTCCAGCGGCCGCCAGCGCCGGGCCGATGGCAGCGGCACTGACCAGAAGGTCCTCGTACCTCGTGTCATGGAAGGGCCGCTCGGGGGACACGTTGCCAGGTTTGGGCGCGCTTGCCTCGAGCAGGCAGGCCAGCTGACCCGCAATGGCGATCTCCTCGGGAGCACTCACGGCGCCGCGGCGGCCAGTCGCTCCACCAGGGCGCCGGCGACGTCCAGCCCCGTCGCTTCCTGCAGCCCCTGCCATCCCGGAATGCCGTTGACCTCCAGGACATAGGTCGTGCCGTCCCGACCTTGGAGCAGGTCAACCCCGGCGTACGCCGCCCCGACCGCCGCCGCCGCGCGCACCGCGAGCGAACTCAACGATTCGGAGAGCTGGACGGCCTGGGCCGAGCCGCCGCGCGCCAGATTGGTGCGCCACCCCTCCGCCCGTCGCTCGATGGCCCCGAGAACCCGGCCGCCCAGGATGAAAGCCCGAATATCTCGTCCGTCGTGCTCGATCATGCGCTGGAGGTAATACACGCCCCGGATCTCTTCGATCGTACGGAAGACCCGGAATGCCATCTCCTCGTCCGCCACGCGCACCATCCCCAGTCCCATCGAGCCGAACAGCGGCTTGACGATGACGTCGCCCAGGGCCCGGAAACCGGCGAGCGCTTCCTCGGCCGACTCGCACACGATGGTCTCGGGAGTGGGAAGACCGCACTGCTCCAGCAGCGCGGAGGTCCACGCCTTGTCCAGCGTCCGCTCGATCGCGCCCGGGGAGTTCATCACGCACACCCCGCGATCCTCGAGGCGGTGCAGCACGTCCACCCGGAAGACGATCTGCTCGAGCGAGCCGGAAGGGATGATGCGGGCGAGCACGGCGTCGGCGCGGTCGAGGTCGGCCGCGCCGCTCCGGAGGCCGGGGCGGCGGCCGATCGACGCCACCAGCCCCTCGTAGGGCACGATCGTCCCGGTGTGTCCGCGGGCGTCGAGCGCGCGGGTCAGCTCCTGGGTGTGCCAGCCCTCTCGGGCGGCGAGGATGACGAGGTGCAGGCTACTGCTGCTCGCCGATGAGGGCCGTGAGGCCGCCGGTTGCGAAGTTGCCGAGATCGTCGCCGACCTGCTTGAACGCCGGAGTGGCGACGCCCTTCGTCAGGTCGGCCATGGAGTTGAAGCAGAGCTCCGCCTGGCGATACTGGGCCGGCGCTGAGCCGTCGAGGTTCGAGGCGAACCTGGTCAGGTCCGCGCGCACGAAGCCGATCTCCTGCTGGCCCGCACCTACGAGCGGCAGGTGGGTGGCCGAGTAGTACGACTCGAACGCCGCGCTGTCGATCGGCGTGTGGTAGATGACGGTCACGAGCGCCGGACAGGTCACCGTACCCTGGTCGCCGGTCTCCACTGCCACCATGCCGATCAGCCCCCCGCTGGCGAAGTTGGCGAGGTCGTCGCCGACCCGCTTGAAGCCCGGCGTCGCGATCCCCTTCTGCGCGTCGTCCAGCGAGTTGAAATAGAGCTCGGCCTGGCGGTAAAACGCCGGCGGCTTGCCCTGGAGCGTGCTCGTAAACTTGGTCAGCTCGGCCCGGGTGAAGCCGATCTCCTGCTGGTTGGCGCCGACCAGCGGCAGGTGCGTCTCGCTGTAGTACTTCTCGAAGGCCGCTGGGTCCTTGGGCGGGTTGTACAGCACGGTCACGATGGCCTGCGGCCCGGCGGGTGCCGGAGCAACGGCGGCGGTATCGGCTGCGGGCGCTTCGGCGGCCTTATCCGCCGGTTTGCTGCACGCCGCCACGAGGGCCAGGGAAGGGACCAGCCAGCTCGGGAACCGTCGCATCGCGTGCTCCTGGGTAACGGGGGAGAGTCGATCAGGTCGGGTAACACGACGCCCTGAGCACCTCGGGGTTTAGGTGCCCGGCGTGGAACGTCCGCCCGCTTTCGGTGCTCGTCAGCCACACTTCGGCCGGACTGAAGAGGAGCGGGTCGATCTTGTAGAAATCGCCCTGGTAGCGCTGGAAGATCTCGTAGAAAGGCGTCCCGTAGTCCCGGGACGACGAGGCGGGCACCTTGGCGGCCAGCGCCGCCAGCTCCGCGTCGCCCGCGCGCACGGTATACCGGGCCTGCCCGCCATACAGGATGCAGTCGTTGGTCCGGCCGATCGCGTGCAGATCGTTCTTCGCGACCGGCGGGATCGGCGCCGTGCCCATCCCGCTCACCACCCGGCGCACGTCGAACCCGAGTGTCTCCATCTTGTGGAGGCCGGTCTCGAGGATGCGCGCCGAGATCTGGACCCCGCCTGCCAGGCTGGCGGTAGGTGCCACCACGAGGGTGATCTGGCTCGGTGTCAGGCGCGCTTTCTGCGCCACCCAGGCGGCCACCTCGTCGGTCGGCAGAGCCCGCGTCTCGACCACGAGCACGCCCTGGGTCGCGTCTTCCTCGTAGCCCAGCTTCTCGAACAGCTCGCGCTCGACTCTGGAGTGCGCCCGCAGGGGGCCCGAACCCATCCCGAAGAACCGGCCCACCGAGATCGCCCAGCCGGCGTACTGAGAGGCCATGCATGCGACCGCCGGATGGTCGGTCCACACGGTGACCCCCGGCCACGCCGCGCCGCCTATCTGGAGCGGGGTGCAGGTGATGTGGCCCAGTCCGCCCATGCAGATTTCGCTCACGGCGAGACCGGCATCGAACCCGCCGGCCGCCTCCACGCCGGCGTCGACGACCCGGGCGCCGCCCGGCAGGGTGGTGATCTTGACGCGGAGCAGGTCGGCATGCTCCTCCATGCTCTCGACGATCTCTCCAGCCCGATCGTTGATTCCCAGCGCGGCCATCACCACCGTGTCCATGCGGGACTCGCTCCAGAAAGGATCAAGAACTTGCCGCTACCGGCTCTCTTGTGCAACCCGCACTTCCCGGGCGGACGGGTCCGGCTCGCGAGAGGGAGACGATCATCGATGGAGTACGGGCGGGACGATCAGGCCAGGACGAGGATCTCGCCGCATCCGCCGTTCGCCAGGTCCCCCACGTACCGGCGCGCGCGGGTGCGCGTATCGGGGAGGGTCGCGAACCTGCCGGGGAGAGTGCGCCAGGAGCGGACCAGCAGCGTGATGAAGCCGAGCGCGTGTTCGTCACAGTTGTTGAAGGTCGGGGCCAGCGTCCCGGGGCTCTGCAGCAGGAGCAGCGTGCCCCGCCGCATGGCGAAGCCGGGAGAGCGCCCGACGGTGCCCCCCACCGCGATGGTCCCCGCCACCATGCGCGACGCGCAATAGTCGCCCGCGTTACCCTCGATGAGCAGCATTCCCCGTCGCATGCGATCCCCGGCGCGATCGCCGGCGTTCCCGCCCACCACGACCGTGCCGCCCTGCATGCCGTGGTGATCCCCGGGAAGGGCCGCCGCCAGGAAGTCTCCGGCGTCGCCGGTGATGTGGATCATGCCGCCCTTCATGCCCGTCGCGGCGTACGCCCCCACGCCGCCGTTGACCTCGATCACGCCGCCGCTCATCCGCGCCCCCAGATAGGCGCCGGCGCCGCCGTGGACGGTGATCCGGCCGTGCGTCATCCCCTCGCCCAGGCGGTCCAGCCGGTCGCAGCCGTTCCGGATCTCCAGCTCGGAGCTGAAGGTCCCCGACAGGCTGAAGAGGTCGTCTACCCGCACCCGCCGATTTCCCATGGCGAGCTCGACGGCCGCGACCTGGCCCGGGGTCTTCCCGGAGAGATCGTCAGGCGTGAGGGGAGAGAGGTCGACGCGCTGGGAGAGAGGCTGGCGCAGCGTCAGGCAGAGCGTGGTCATGCGGATGATCTCAAAGGTTGACCGTGGCTCCTCAACCGGCTGCGGCGGCCTCCCCGGGCTCGAGCAGGAGCACTTCTCCGCGATTCAATTCGATGGCGTCGCCGCACCATCGCTGGTACGTGCCCTGCACGTGCGCTGTGGTGACCGGGAGCCCAAGGCGCTGAAGGTGCGTAAGATACAGGCGGAGAAACACCGGACGGTAGGTACAGGCGTAACTGAACGTCGGCAGCAGCTCGGCGGCGTGCAGGGACACGATCGTGCCTCGACGCATGCCCGCTCCGGTGCGCCAGCCGAGCCGACCGAAGACCACGATGGTGCCGGCCAGCATGTTCACCCCGGTGAAATCACCGCAATCGCCGCCGATCGCGATCAGCCCGCGGCGCATGCCGGCTCCCAGCTCGTTGCCGGCGCCGCCGTGGACGATGATTTCCCCGCCGCGAATGCCGATATGACTGCCGCGGTAGGCCGCGCCCACCATGTGGCCGGCGTTCCCCCTGATCACGATCCGCCCGCCTGCCATCTCGGGGCCGACCCAGTCGCCCGCGTCGCCTTCGACCACGATCTCGCCGCCGGTCATCCCCGCGCCCAGGTGCATTCCGGCGGACCCGTGGACCACCACGCGGCCCTCCGCCATGCCGGCACCGATCTGCTTCACCCGGGAGAGGTTACCGGTCAGATGCAGCTCGCCGCCGGCCGCGCCCGCGATGCGGAAGAACTCGCCCAGCTCGGCCGTCTGGTTTCCGTGCACCACCGGCAGTCTCGCCGTCTCCAGGGCGGAGAGTCCGGCGA
>Ga0326597_10004072_pt1 | contig 20699 bp, 17 predicted proteins | sample RVTome_12_FD_203789 | JGI IMG/M metagenome (GOLD analysis project Ga0326597, IMG submission 203789) | Soil microbial communities from uranium-contaminated site in the Upper Colorado River Basin, Wyoming, United States - RVT100D185 | ecosystem: Environmental > Terrestrial > Soil > Contaminated >...
AACAAGGGCATCGCCACGCGCGAAACCGGCATGAACAGCTTTGAACACAAGCTGCCAGCCGATGTGCCCGCCGCCGTGCTTTACGGCCTGATCGAGCGGCTGAACGCCGACCCGACGGTGCACGGCATCCTTGTGCAGTTTCCCGTGCCGGGGCACCTGAGCGAGACCGAGATCGTGGCGCGCATTGATCCGGCCAAGGATGTGGACGGGTTGCACATACTGAACGCCGGGCTGCTGGCTTCGGGCGGGCGGGCGATGGTTTCGTGCACGCCGCTGGGATGCCTGATGCTGCTGCGCGACCGGCTGGGCAAGCTGGCTGGCATGAACGCCGTGGTGGTGGGCCGATCGAACCTGGTGGGCAAACCGATGGCGCAACTGCTGCTGCGCGACAGCTGCACGGTGACGATCGCGCATTCGCGCACCCGCGATCTGGCGGCGGTGTGCCGCGGCGCCGATATTCTGGTGGCAGCGGTGGGGCGGCCGCGGATGATCACCGGCGACTTCGTGCGCCCCGGGGCCACGGTAATCGACGTCGGCATCAACCGGGCTGAGCATGAGGGCAAGACGCGGCTGGTGGGCGATGTCGATTTTGCCTCCGTTGCGCAGGTGGCGGGCGCGATTACGCCTGTGCCGGGCGGCGTGGGGCCGATGACGATTGCCTGCCTGCTGGCCAACACGGTCACGGCAGCGTGCCGCGCGAACGGCCTGGATGAGCCGGAGGGGCTGACCGCGTAAAGGGCGGTTGCAGGCGCGTGCTAGGTCAATTCGGCCCGGGTCAGCGGGCAAGGCCGCCCGCCGTAGAATTGCGCGAGCAGCGCCGTGAAATCGGCCCCGCCGCCCGCCGCCTCAAACAGCGTCGCGCAGGACCGCAGCTTCAGCGCATCGACTTGCCCCAGCATCGCTTCGGCACTGCGTTCGGGGTGCTGCAGCACCGCCCGCGCTGCTTCATGCAGCCGCGGCCCAAGCACCGGATCGGCCAGATAGGCGCGCGCCTCGACCAGCCCGGCGATGCCGTAATGTCGCGCGGTAGCGGATCGCCCCAGCGATGCCAGTTGCGGAAAGATGAACCACATCCAATGCGTCTGCTTGTGCCCCGCGCGCAATTCGGCAATCGCGGTGGCAAAGGTTGCCTGCTGCGCCAGATGAAACCGCGACAGATCCATGCACGCCTACTCCGGATCGACCGGAACCATGGTGCCTTGCAGCACCGCAATCAGCCGGCGCGTGCCGTCTGCCGCCTCGGCCTCGACCTCGGCGATGACAACCACCAGCCGCCGCCCCGGTTTCACGACGCGGCCGCGGGCGATCAGCCGCACGCCCACCGCAGGCGCCAGCAGGTTGATTTTCATTTCGGCGGTCATCACCTCCCGCCCCGGCCCCATCACGCTCAGCGCCGCATAGCCCGCCGCGGTGTCGCCAAGGGCGAAGGTCACCCCGGCATGGCCCGCGCCGTGCTGCTGGCACATCTGCGGCAGGATCGGCGCCGAAACCTCGCAATGCCCGACGCCCAGCACTGTGATCTGCGCCCCCAAGGACCGCATCATCGACTGGCGGGCAAAGCTTTCGGTAATGCGGGCGGTGGCAGGGTTGGTCATGGCGGCTCCTTCGTCGGTCAGATGAAACCCCGGAAAGCGTGACCCGGCAAGCCGAATGCGCAGCTTTCGGGTCGCAGGGCCGCGGCGCAGGGGGCAGGATCGGCGCAGTCCATGTGCTGCAAGGAGCCCGCAATGCCCGCACCCGTCTTCACCGCCCTGCCCACCGATACCGTCCGCGCCTTGCACGCGGGCGGCCCCGACGCCAACGACCAGCCGCCCGAACGGGTGCTGGCCGAAGGCACGGGCAATCCCTGCCGCCATTGCCTGAAACCGATCGCTGAGGGCGCGCCGATGCTGATACTGGCGTATCGCCCGTTTCCCGCACCCCAGCCCTATGCCGAGGTCGGCCCGATCTTCCTGCACGCCGAACCCTGCGAACGCGCCGCCCCGAGCCATGAGCTGCCGGAAATTCTTGCCGCGCCGGATTATATCGTGCGCGGTTACGGCAACGATGACCGCATCGTTTATGGCAGCGGTGGCGTGGTGGCGCGCGAACGCATCACCGCACGGGCGGCGGAATTGCTGGCCGACCCCGGCATCGCCTATGTGCATGTGCGGTCTGCCCGCAACAATTGTTACCAGTGCCGGGTGGAGCGGGGGTAGGGGGTCAGTCGCAGGCCTTGAACTGCGACATCACGCAGGTGCCGACGCGGCGGCGGGCCTCGGTGATGTCGGCTTCGGGCAGCGTGGCTTCCAGCCGGTCGCGCGCGGCGATCGCTTCGGGATGGCCACGCGAGGCGGCCAGCGTGGCCCACAAAAGCGCGCTGATATCATCTTTCGGCGCGCCGTTGCCGGTTGCGTAAGCTTCGATCAGCGCCAGCAGCGCGGCGGGGTGCGCCTGCGCCGCGGCCTGCCGATACCAGCCAAGCGCGGCGTCCGCATCGACCGCCACCCCGCGCCCCGCTGCATGCATCGCGCCCAAGGCAAACTGCGCGCCCGGGTGGTTCTGTTCGGCGGCAAGCCGATAAAGCCGCAGCGCCTCGGGCAGATCCGCCCCACCGCCCTGCCCGTATTCGTGCAACGCGCCAAGCTGGTAAAGCGCGGTCAGGTCGCCCTCGGCAGCGGCAAGCGCCAGCCAGCGCCGCGCCTCGGCGTGTTCGGGCGCGATGCCCTCGCCCGCGGCCAGAATGACCCCAAGGTTCGACTGCGCGCGCACGTCGCCCTGCGCCGCGGCCATGCGATACCAGCGCGCGGCAAGTGCGAGGTCGGGCGCGCCACCTTGGCCGTTTTCCGCCAGCAGCCCAAGGCCGAATTGCGCCTCAATATCACCGGCCTCGGCCAGCGGGGTCCAGGCGGCAATGGCGGCGGCGAAATCGTTGCGCAAATAGGCGGCAAAGCCTTCGCGGTAATCGGCGGCGGCGGTGCTGGCCATCAGTGCCGCCGAAAGCGCCAGTGCCAGCCCCCAGGTTCTGCGCATCATGTTCCCTCACTAATTCCGGTTGCCGATCCTAAAGCGGTTTGCACGCAACCTGAATCGCAATCCGCTGCCTTTTCGCCGTTGTCGCGCGCATTTGATCTGCAATCCGCGGCACAGTTTCGCGAACCCCATTAGCTGCATTGCACATCGGGCGCGAGGGGGCGCTTGGCCGCAGCCTTTGCCCCCCGCCCCTTGCCGGCCCGGCACCAATCGCTATCATGCCACGACCGCGCGCGCCGCGCCGAATAACCATGGAGCCTGCCGATGAACCGCACCCCCGAAACCGAAACCGTCACCAGCTGGAAAGTTGCCTGCGATGGCGGTGCCGGGGCGGACGGGCATCCGCGGGTCTGGCTGGTGATTCCCGAGGACAGCGGCGAGGTTACCTGCGGCTATTGCGGCAAGCGCTTCGTGATCGACCGCGCGCACGCGCACGCCGACCACTAGGGCGGCGGGGCACGAAGCCCCGCCCGTGGAGCCCGCCAAACGCGCCCTAGGGAGGGGATCGCCATGAGCTTCGGCAAAGGCTGCCATCTGCATCTGATCGACGGCTCGGCCTTCATCTTCCGCGCCTATCACGCGCTGCCGCCGCTGACGCGCAAGTCCGACGGGCTGCCGGTGGGCGCGGTTGCGGGCTTTGCCAACATGATCTTCAAATACATCGAGGATGCGAAAGGGTCGGATGCCCCGACGCATGCAGCGGTGATCTTCGATCACAGTTCGAAAACCTTTCGCAACGAGATTTATCCGGCCTACAAGGCCAACCGCCCCGATCTGCCCGAAGATCTGCGGCCGCAGTTCCCGCTGACGCGCGAGGCGACGCGGGCCTTCAATCTGGCCTGTATCGAGATCGAGAATTACGAGGCCGACGACATCATCGCCACGCTGGCGCGGCAGGCGCGCGAGGCGGGCGGGCGCTGCACGATCATCTCGTCGGACAAGGATCTGATGCAGCTGGTCGGCGGCGGCGTCGAAATGCTTGACGCGATGAAAGGGCTGCGGATCGGCCCCGATGAGGTGGTGGAAAAGTTCGGCGTGCGCCCCGACCGGGTGGTCGATGTGCAGGCGCTGGCGGGCGACGCGGTCGACAATGTTCCCGGGGCGCCCGGCATCGGCATCAAGACCGCCGCGCTGCTGATCAACGAATATGGCGATCTGGAAACGCTGCTGGCGCGGGCGGGCGAGATTTCGCAGCCCAAGCGCCGGCAGGTATTGCAAGACCATGCCGAACAAATCCGCATGTCGCAGCGGCTGGTTGCGCTGGATGACCGCACGCCGCTGGATTTCACGCTGGAAAGCCTTGAGGTGCGCGAACCCGATGCCGAGGCGCTGCTGGGCTTTCTGCGGCAGATGGAGTTCAACACCCTGACGCGCCGCGTGGCCGGCAAGCTGGGCGTGGCGCCGCCGCCCGATGCCCCCGCCGAAACCGCAGCGCAAAGCCCCGACCAGCCGGCGCCCGCAGCCATGGCGTTCGACCACGCCAGCTATACCCGCATCGGTGACGCCGCAACGCTGGCGCGATTCATCGCGCAGGCGCATGCCCGCGGCTGGGTCGCGGTCGATACCGAAACCACCAGCCTTGACGAAATGCAGGCCGAACTGGTCGGCGTGTCACTATGCACCGAGCCGGGGCAGGCGGGTTATATGCCGCTGGGCCACAAGACCGGCGGCGGCGATCTGTTCGGCGCCAAGACGCTGGCCGAAGGGCAGATACCTTTGGCCGAGGCGCTGGCGCTGCTGAAGCCGCTGCTGGAGGATGAAAGCATCCTCAAGATCGGCCAGAACATGAAATACGACTGGAAGATCTTCGCCCGCCACGGCATCCGCGTGGCACCGTTTGACGATACCATGCTGATGTCTTACGCGATGCACGCGGGCCTGCACGGGCACGGCATGGATGCGCTGAGCGAAAAATACCTTAGCCACGAGCCGATTCCGATCAAATCACTGCTTGGCGGCGGCAAATCGGCGATCACCTTTGATCTGGTGCCGATCGACGAGGCGGTGAAATATGCCGCCGAAGATGCCGATGTGACGCTGCGGCTGTGCCAACTGTTCAAACCGCTGCTGCACCGCGCGCAGGTGACCACGGTCTATGAAACGCTGGAACGCCCGCTGGTGCCGGTTCTGGCCGATATGGAAATGGCCGGCGTGCGGGTCGATGCAGCAACGCTGTCGCGCATGTCGAACGTGTTCGCGCAGCGCATGGCCGGGCTGGAGGCCGAGATCCACACGCTTGCAGGGCAGCCTTTCAACGTGGGCAGCCCGAAACAGCTTGGCGAGATACTGTTTGACAAGCTGGGCCATGCGGGCGGTGAAAAGGGCAAAACCGGCGCCTATGCAACCGGCGCCGATGTGCTGGAGGATCTGGCGTCTGAGGGCAGCGACCTTGCCGCGCGGGTGCTTGACTGGCGCCAGTTGTCGAAGCTGAAATCCACCTATACCGACGCGCTTCAGGGCCACGTGAACCCGGAAACGGGGCGCGTGCACACCTCGTATTCCATCGCTGGCGCGAACACCGGGCGGTTGGCATCGACCGACCCGAATTTGCAGAACATCCCGGTGCGTTCAGACGAGGGCCGCCGCATCCGCGAGGCGTTCGTCGCAGGGCCGGGAATGCAGATCGTCAGCCTAGACTACAGCCAGATCGAGCTGCGCATTCTGGCGCATGTCGCCGATATTGAGGCGCTGAAAGAGGCATTCCGGCAGGGCCAGGACATTCACGCGATGACCGCGTCGGAAATGTTCAGCGTGCCGATAGAGCAGATGACGCCCGAAATCCGCCGCCGCGCCAAGGCGATCAACTTTGGCGTCATCTACGGCATTTCGGGCTTTGGACTGGCGCGCAACCTGCGCATACCGCGCGCCGAGGCGCAGGGTTTCATCGACCGCTATTTCGAGCGCTTCCCAGGCATCCGGCAATACATGGACGACACGATCGCCTTCGCCAAGGCCAACGGCTATGTGCAAACCCTGTTCGGCCGCAAGATCCACACCCCCGAGATCAACGCCAAAGGCCCCGGCGCCGGCTTTGCCAAGCGCGCCGCGATCAACGCGCCGATCCAGGGCGCTGCGGCCGACATCATCCGCCGCGCCATGGTGCGGATGCCCGCCGCCATTGCCGGATTGCCGGCGCAGATGTTGTTGCAGGTGCATGACGAGCTGATTTTCGAGGTCGAAACTGCCGCGGTGCCCGATCTGATTGCGCGCGCGCGTGCGGTGATGGCGGGGGCGGCGGAACCCGCGGTCAGGCTTTCGGTGCCGCTGGTGGTGGATGCAGGGCAGGGCGGCAACTGGGCCGAGGCGCATTAGGCGGCGCGCGGCGCAACGGCAGTTCGCTTGTCGATGACTCGGCTCGCCGATCACGGCCACCCCGCGCGCAGGCAGGCAGCCGGATTACAGCAATTCCGCCATCGGGACCAAAGCAAAAAACATACCGTCAGACCAGAGCCCAAGCCAGTCCTTGCCCCCATGGTCACCGGGGCGGGCCATTTCGACCAGCCGGTAAAAGGTCTTGCGGTCGATGCGTGCCTCTAACCCGACGCGCACCATGACATAGGGGCTTGGCTCGCCCGCGGCATTGCGAGGGCAGCGGATCGGGTGCTCGGGGCCGGCGGTCACGACGTCACCCACGTTCGTTGTGAAGGTCAGCCGCTGGTCTCCGGCGGTTCCGGTCATTTCGGCATCGACCGCAACGAAAGGCGCGTCCTGCACGCGGATACCGACTTTCTCGACCGGGGTGACAAGAAAATAGCTGTCGCCCTCGCGACGCAGGATTGAGGCGAACAGCTGCACCAGCGGCGCCCGGCCGATCGGCGTGCCAAGATAGAACCAGCTGCCGTCGCGGCGAATTTCCATATCGAGATCACCGCAGAACGGCGGGTTCCACAGATGCACCGGCGGCGGACCCTTGCGCGCAAAACCGCCGGCCGCCGCCGCCAGGCCCTCGGCCGACGGCTTCACGGGGTTTTGTGTGGTCACTTTTGCCGGCATCTGTGCTTTGTCGTTGGGTTCGGGGGCGTAATCTGCCTAACTAGCCTAGTGCAGATCGGAGAAAATGTCATGGCCGTGCCGGAAAACTTGATCGCCGAAATCGAAGCGCTCGGGGCGCGGCTGGCAACGGCGCGCACCGCCATCGACCAGCGCTTCATCGGCCAGGAACGGGTGGTGGAGCTTGCCCTGGTGGCGCTGCTTTCGGGCGGGCACGGGCTGCTGGTCGGGCTGCCCGGGCTTGGCAAGACACTGTTGGTCGATACGCTTGGCACGGTGATGGGGCTGAAATCAAGCCGCATCCAGTTTACGCCAGACCTGATGCCGGCCGATATTCTGGGCTCGGAAGTGCTGGAAACCGCCGCCGACGGCAGCCGCGCCTTTCGCTTTATCGAAGGGCCGGTGTTCTGCCAGTTGCTGATGGCGGATGAGATCAACCGCGCCAGTCCGCGCACGCAATCGGCGCTGCTGCAGGCGATGCAGGAACGCGAGGTGACCGTGGCCGGGGTGCACCGCCCGCTGGGGGTGCCGTTCCACGTGCTCGCCACGCAAAACCCGATCGAGCAAGAGGGCACCTACCCCTTGCCCGAAGCGCAGCTTGACCGCTTCTTGCTGCAGATCGACGTCGATTACCCCACCCGCGACACCGAGCGCGACATTCTGATTGCCACCACCGGCGCGCAGCAGGCTCGGCTGCAACAGGTCTTTTCCGCCGCTGATCTGGTGACAGCGCAGGCGCTGGTGCGGCGCATGCCGGTGGGCGAGTCGGTGGTGCAGCTGATTCTCGATCTGGTGCGCGCCTGCCGGCCTGGCACCGCCGAGGCGGCGCCGTCGCTTGGCGACACGCTGGCCTGGGGCCCCGGGCCGCGCGCCGCGCAGGCGCTGATGCTGGGGGTGCGGGCGCGGGCGCTGTTGCAGGGGCGGCTGGCACCCTCGGCCGAAGACGTGCTGGCGCTGGCCCGGCCGGTGCTGGTGCACCGCATGGCACTAAGCTTCGCTGCGCGGGCGCGCGGCGAGACGCTGGATGCGGTGGTGGCGCGGGTCGCCGCCGCGGTGACGCACAGCGAGGCCGCAGCGTGAACACCCTGCGCACCAGTGCCACCGCCATGGCGCTGCGGCGCGAGGGTGAAGCGCTGGCCGCAGCACTGCCGCCCTTGCTGGTCGCGGCAGAGCAGCTAGCCGCATCGGTGCAGATGGGCGGCCACGGGCGAAGGCGCGCCGGCACCGGCGATGAATTCTGGCAGTTCCGGCCGGCGCTGGCGGGCGACGCCGCGCGCTTGGTCGATTGGCGGCGCTCGGGCCGGTCCGACGCGCAATATGTGCGCGAACGCGAATGGCAGGCGGCGCAGTCGGTGCATATCTGGGTCGACAGCGCCGCCGCGATGCAGTTTTCGGCCGCGCCGTCGCGGCCCGACAAGGGTGCGCGGGCCAGGCTGCTGGCGCTGGCGCTGGCGGTGCTGATGCTGCGCGCCGGCGAGCGGGTGGGGCTGCTGGCGCCGCAGCTGGCGCCGCGCCCGGGCAAGGCGCAGCTGTTGCAGTTGGCGGGGCTGCTGGCGGCACCGGGCGCTGCCGAAGACTACGGCGCGCCGCAGCCGGCAGGCATTGCGGCGCATGCCCGCGCGTTGTTCATTTCGGATTTTCTGGGCGATATCGGGGCGATTGGCGCGGCGCTGGCGCTGGCGGCTGACCGTGGCGTCACCGGTGTGCTGTTGCAGGTGCTGGACCCGGCCGAAGAGGCCTTTCCCTACGGCGGGCGGGTGATCTTTGAAAGCATGGGTGGCAGCCTGCGGCACGAAACCCGCGACGCCGGCGATTTGCAGCGGCGCTACCGGGCGCGGCTGCACGAACGCCGCGCGCAGTTGGCCGATCTGGCGCGGCTGGCGGGCTGGCAGTTTGGCACCCACAACACCGGCACGCCCGCCGCCGGTGGCCTGCTGTGGCTTTACGCGGCGATGGAGCGCCTGCGCTGATGTTCGGCGGCCTGACAGCGATAGGTTTTGCCTCGCCCTGGCTTTTGGCTTCGCTGGCGCTGTTGCCGGTGCTGTGGTTCGTGCTGCGCGCGATGCCGCCCGCGCCGGTGCTGCGCCGCTTTCCTGGGGTGGCGTTGCTGCTTGGGCTTGCCGATCGCGAAACCCATGCCGAGCGCACGCCCTGGTGGCTGCTGCTGCTGCGGGTGGCGGCGCTGGCCGCGGCGATCATCGGCTTTGCCGGGCCGGTGCTGAACCCGCAGCAACGCGGCACCGCCAGCGGGCCGCTGCTGATCGTGCTCGATGCCTCATGGGCGCAGGCGGCGGAATGGCCGCGGCTGCAAGAGGCGCTGGCGGCGGCGCTGGATGAGGCGCGCGCGCAGGGCCGCCCGGTGACGCTGTTGGCGCTGACCAGCCCGCCCGCGGCACAGCTGGCTTTCGTCAGCGCCGATGCTGCCGCCGAACTGGCGCCCGGTCTGGCGCCGCGCGCGTGGGAACCGCTGGCCGCCGACTGGCCGGCGCTGCTGCCCGAGGGTGGCTTTGATACGTTGTGGCTGGCCGATGGGTTGGCGCGCGACAATCGCGCGCCGCTGCTTGCCGCGTTGCTGGCGCGCGGCGCGGTGCGGGTGCGCCCGCCCGTCCGCCCGGTGCTGGCGCTGGCCCCGGCGCGGTTGCAGGACGGGGCCTTGCGGGTGCCGGTGCTGGCGCCAGACCAGGCGCCGGAGACCGCGCCCGGCGGCGGCGTCGAGGTGGTCGCGGTGGGCCGCGATCCGGCCGGCGCGGAACGTCCGTTGGCGCGCGCCATGGCCGCGCCGGGGTCCGAGGCGGTTTTCGCGCTACCCGGCGAATTGCGCAACCGCATCAGCCGGTTCGAAATCGCCGGCCGGCGCAGCGCCGGCGCGGTGGCGCTGAACGACGACAGCCTGAAACGGCGCAAGGTGGCGCTGATCGCCGCCGGCGGCGCGCGCGAGGGGCTGGAGCTGCTGGCCCCGACGCATTACCTGCGCGAGGCGCTGGCGCCCAGTGCCGAGATCATCGAAGGCACGCCCGAAGACATGCTTCTGGCGGCGCCCGACGTGGTGATTCTGGCCGATGTCGCCGCGGTGGCCGAACCGGAGCGGCTGCGCGACTGGGTTGCCGGGGGCGGACTGCTGATCCGCTTTGCCGGGCCACGCTTTGCTGCGGCGATCGCCCCCGGCGCCGACCCGCTGCTGCCGGTGCCGCTACGGGCCGGCGGGCGTGAAGTCGGCGGCACGATGAGCTGGGGCACGCCGCGCGCGCTGGCGCCGTTTGCCCCCGGGTCGCCCTTCGCCGGGCTGCTGGCCCCCGATGATGTCGTGGTGCGCGCGCAGGTGCTGGCCGAGCCCTCGCCGGATCTGGCCGACCACACGATCGCCGCGCTGCTGGACGGCACGCCGCTGGTGACTCGCGCACGGCTTGGCGAAGGCTGGGTGGTGCTGTTTCACGTTTCCGCCAACGCCGAATGGTCGTCGCTGCCGCTTTCGGGCCTGTTCGTGCAGATGCTGGAACGGCTGGCGGTGTCAACCAGCCCTGCAGCCGCCGCCGATCTGGCGGGCGCGGTCTGGACGCCTGTGCAGGTGCTGGACGGTTTCGGCGTCCTGGGCGCGGTCGGATCGCTTGCCGGTGTGCCCGGCGAGGTGCTTGCGGCGCGCGAACTTGGCCCGGCGCTGCCCCCCGGGCTTTACGCGGCGGGCGAGCGGCACGTGGCGCTGAATGTGATCGCACCCGACCGGGTGCTGCGGGCCGCGGTCTGGCCCGACGATGTGGCCATCGTGTCACCGCAGGCCGCGCGCGAAAGGCCGCTGAAGGGGCTGCTGCTGGCCGCCGCGCTGGCGTTGTTGCTGGCCGATATCCTGGCCTCGCTGCAGGTTTCGGGCCGGCTGCGCCGCGCTGCGGCGCTGCTGGCGCTGGCCGCGCTGGGGCTGCACGGCCAGCCCGGCACCGCCCGCGCCGAGATGGATCCCGCCCGCGCCCTTGCTGCTGCGCGCGAGGTGGTTCTGGCCTATGTGCCAAGCGGCGATGCCGAACAGGATCGCATCTCGATGGCCGGGATGCAGGGGCTGTCGCGGGTGCTGCGGGCGCGCAGCTCGGTCGAGCCCGGCCCGCCGATGGCGCTCGATCTGGAAACCGATGATCTGGCGCTGTTCACGCTGATCTACTGGCCGGTCAGCCCGACCTCGCCGGCGCCCTCGGCCAGCGCCTATGCGCGGCTGAACCGCTATCTGCGCGCCGGCGGGATGATCCTGTTCGATACCCGCGATGCCGATGTGGCCGGGTTCGGCGCCGCCACACCCGAAGGGCGCCGGCTGCAGGCGCTGGCGGCGCCGCTGGACATACCGCCGCTGGAGCCGGTGCCCGCCGACCACGTTCTGACCCGCACCTTTTACCTGCTGCAGGATTTTCCCGGCCGCCACGCCGGCCGCACGATCTGGGTCGAGGCGGCGCCGCCCGATGCCGAACTGGCCGAAGGCATGCCGTTCCGCAATCTCAATGACGGTGTGACGCCGGTGATCATCGGCGGCAACGACTGGGCCTCGGCCTGGGCGATCGACGCGCGCGGGGCGCCGATGTTTCCGGTTGGCCGCGGGCTGTCGGGCGAGCGGCAGCGCGAGATTGCGCTGCGCTTCGGTGTGAACCTGGTGATGCATGTGCTGACGGGCAATTACAAATCCGATCAGGTGCATGTGCCTGCGTTGCTGGAAAGGCTGGGGCAATGAACGGCGTCAGCCTGATCTTCGCGCCGCTGCTGCCCTGGCCGCTGATCTGGGCTGCCGCGGCGCTGGCGTTGCTGGCGCTGGTGCTGGCGCTCTGGCGCGGACTGGCGGGCTGGGCCTTGCGCGGGCTGGCGCTGGCGGTGCTGCTGGCGGCGCTGGTGCAGCCGGCGGTGCAGCGCGAAGAGACCGAGGCGCTAAGCGACATCGTGCTGCTTATCGAGGATCGCAGCGCCAGCCAGACGCTGCCCGGCCGCGCGGCGCAGACCGAAGCGGCGCTGGCGCATCTGGAGACCGAGGTTGCCGCGCTGCCCAACACCGAAGCGCGCCGCCTGCGGCTGGGTGACGGCCCCGACAACACCGGCTCATTGATCGCCGCGGCGGTGGCCGAGGCGCTTGCCGCGGCGCCACGCGAACGCATTGCCGGGGTGGTGGTGGTCAGCGACGGGCAGGCGCATGATGCCGAATTGACGCCCGATATGCCGGCGCCGCTGCAGCTGCTGCTGACCGGCGCCGCCGCCGACTGGGACCGGCGGCTGCTGATCCAGACCGCGCCAGCTTTCGGCATCATCGGTGAGCCGGTTCAGTTGCGGCTGCGCATCGAGGATCAGGGCGCGTTGCCCGACAGTCTGGCAGGCGTCGCCGAACTGACGATTTCCATAGATGGCGGCGAACCGGCGCAGTTCCGCGTGCCGGTGGGCGCCGATCTGGAATTGCCGCTGACGCTGCGCCACGCCGGGCAGAACGTGGTGCAGATCGAATTGACTGAAACCCCGGGCGAGCTGACCACGCGCAACAATATCGCTGTGGTGCAGGTGAACGGCGTGCGTGACCGGCTGCGGGTGCTGCTGGTTTCAGGCGAGCCGCACGCGGGCGAGCGCACCTGGCGCAACCTGCTGAAATCCGACTCGGCGGTGGATCTGGTGCATTTCACCATTCTGCGGCCGTCCGAAAAGCAGGACGGGGTGCCGGTGAACGAATTGTCGTTGATTGCCTTCCCGACGCAGGAACTGTTTGTCGAGAAGATCGACGAATTCGACCTGATCATCTTCGACCGCTACCGGCTGCGCGGCATTTTGCCGGCAGTGTATTTCGACAATATCCGCGACTATGTCGAGCGCGGCGGGGCGGTGCTGGTTTCGGCCGGGCCCGAATTTGCCACTGCGGAAAGCCTGTTCCAGACCTCACTTGGCGATATTCTGCCGGCGCGTCCAACCGGACGGGTGCTTGAAGGTGCCTTTCTGCCGCGCCCCACCAGCCTTGGCATGCGCCATCCGGTGACCGCCGCTTTGCCGGGCGGGCCCGAGGCGGACGGCGATCCGCAATGGGGGCGCTGGCTGCGCCAGATCGAGCTGACCGGAAGCACCGGGCAGGTGGTGCTGGAAGGCGCAGGGGCGGTGCCGCTGCTGGTGGTGGACCGGGTCGGCGAAGGCCGCGTGGCGCTGCTGGCCTCGGATCAGGCCTGGCTGTGGGCCCGCGGTTATGAAGGCGGCGGGCCGCAACTGGAACTGTTGCGGCGCATCGCCCATTGGGCGATGCAGGAGCCCGATCTGGAGGAAGAGGCCTTGCACGCCGAAGTGGCGCCGGGCAGCCTGGGCCTGACCGTGGTGCGCCGCACCATGGCCGCCAGCGCCGGGCCGGTCACGCTGACCGGGCCGGACGGCGCCGAAGTGGTGTTGCAACCCGTTGCAACATCGCCCGGACGATTCGAGGCCGAGTGGCAGGCGCCGCAACCGGGGCTTTACCGGCTGCGCGATGGCGATCTGGAACGGGTGGTGGCACTGGGCCCGGCCAGCCCGCGCGAATATGAGGCCGCAGTGGCCAGCCCCGAACCCCTGGCGGCGGCGATCGAGGCCAGCGGCGGCGCCGTTACCGCCCTGCACGAAGGCTTGCCCGATCTGCGCCAGATCCGCGCCGGCCGCGCCAGCGCCGGCCGCGGCTGGATCGGCATCACCCCGCGCGGCGCCAGCGCCACGATCGACATCCGCCTGCGCCCGCTGCTGCCCGCCTGGGCCTGGCTGCTGCTGGCGGCGGCGCTGAGCCTTGCGGCCTGGCTGCTGGAGGGCCGCAGACGGCGGCAGGCCGGGGTGATCGCACCGGGCTGACCAAATTTGCTTGCCACTTCCTGAAATTGGTTATAATTTCTTACCAGATCAGGAGGCGCACCATGCAGATGCCCGTTCCCAACCCGACGATTCTGGCGAAAAAAGCAGAAATCATCGCGGCGCTGCGGGCCGTGCTGCCCGCCGATGCGGTGATCGACGATCCGTTCGAGACCCGCGCCTATGAATGCGACGCGCTTGCTGCCTACCGCGCGGCGCCGCTTGCCGTGGTGCTGCCGCGCACGACCGATGAGGTCGCAGCAGCGCTGCGGGCCTGCCACGGGTTGGGCGTGCCGGTGGTGCCGCGCGGCGCCGGCACCAGTCTGGCCGGCGGCGCCATGCCCTCGCAGGATGCGGTGATCCTGGGTGTGGCGCGCATGAATGCGGTGCTGGAAGTTGACACCGCCAACCGCTTTGTGCGCGTGCAGGCCGGGCGCACCAACCTTGCCGTCAGCGCCGCTGTCGAGGATGCGGGGTTCTTTTACGCCCCCGACCCGTCAAGCCAGCTGGCCTGCCTGATCGCAGGCAATATCGCGATGAATTCGGGCGGCGCGCATTGCCTGAAATACGGCGTCACCACCAACAATCTGCTGGGTGTCACGCTGGTCACCATGGCGGGCGAGGTGCTTGAGATCGGCGGTCCGTGGCACGATGCTGGCGGGTTGGACCTGCTTGGGGTGATCTGCGGATCGGAAGGCCAGCTGGGTGTGGTCACCGAGGCCACGCTGCGCATTCTGCCGCGGCCCGAAGGCGCGCGGCCGGTGCTGATCGGCTTTGACAGCAACGCGGTGGCGGGGACCTGCGTGGCAGACATCATCCGTGCCGGGGTGCTGCCGGTGGCGATCGAATTCATGGACCGGCCCTGCATCCGCGCCACCGAAGATTTCGCGCATCCCGGCTATCCCGACTGCGAGGCGCTGTTGATCGTCGAGGTGGAAGGCTCTGAAGCCGAGATCGACGAGCAGCTTGGCCTGATCCGGCAGATTGCTGAACGGCACGCCCCGGTCGAGTTCCGCGAAAGCCGCTCGGAAGAGGAAAGCCGCAAGATCTGGCTGGGGCGCAAATCGGCATTCGGGGCGATGGGGCAGATCAACGATTACATGTGCCTTGACGGCACCATTCCGGTTTCCGCGCTGCCCGAGGTGCTGGCGCGCATTGCCGGGCTGGCCGCGGCGGCGGGGCTGCAGGTGGCCAACGTGTTTCACGCCGGCGACGGCAACATGCACCCGCTGATCCTTTACGACGCCAACCGGCCCGGCGATCTGCAGCGCTGCGAAAGTTTGGGGGCGCAGATCCTGACGCTGTGCGTCGAGGTCGGCGGCTGCCTGACCGGCGAGCACGGCGTCGGCATCGAGAAGCGCGACCTGATGCCGGTGCAGTTCACGCCGGCAGATATGGAGGCGCAGATGCGGGTGAAGGACGTGTTCGACCCGAAGTGGCTTTTGAACCCGGCAAAGGTGTTCCCGCTGGCGACCAGCGCAGCGCGACGTGGTTGAAGCCGGGGGCTGCCGGCCCCCGGACCCCCCGGGGATATTTGCACAAGAAAGATCAGGGCAGGCGATGGAACCGCAGAATGAGCGCGAACTGGCCGAGGCGATCCGTGAGGCAGCGAGGCCGTTGCGCGTGGTGGCTGGTGGCACGCGGCCGGTGGGCGCGGGCGCGGGGACGCTGCTGCGGACCGGCGGGCTTGCCGGGGTGCGGCTTTATGAGCCGCAGGCGCTGACGCTGGTGGTGGGTGCCGGCACGCCGCTATCCGAGGTCGAGGCGCTGCTTGCGACCGAGCGGCAGCGTCTGCCGTTCGAGCCGGTGCGCTGGGGTGCCTTGCTTGGGGCTTCGGGCGAAAGCACGATCGGCGGTGTGGTGGCGGCGAATGTGTCGGGGCCGCGGCGGGTGCGGGCCGGTGCCTGCCGCGACGCGCTGATTGGTCTGCGCTTCGTTGACGGCCGCGGCGAGGTGGTGAAGAACGGCGGCCGGGTGATGAAGAACGTCACCGGCTACGATCTGGTGAAGCTGCTGGCCGGAAGCTGGGGCAGGCTGGGGGTCTTGAGCGAGGTCAGCTTCAAGCTGCTGCCCGCCGCTGCGACCGAGGCGACGCTGCTGCTGGAGGGGCTTGCGGCGGGCGATGCGGTGGCGGCGATGAGCGCGGCGCTGGGTTCCGCCTTCGAGGTCAGCGGCGCGGGCTGGATGCCGGGCGTGGGCGCCATGCTGCGCGTGGAAGGGCTGGCGCAGTCGGTGGAATACCGGGCCGGGCAACTGCAGGCGCTGCTGCGGCGGTTCGGCGCGGCGCGCATCGAGCGCGCGGATTCTGCCGCCTTGTGGCGGGCTCTGGGCGAGGTGGCGCCGCTGCAGGGGCGCGCGGGCGATGTCTGGCGCTTTTCGGTGAAACCGTCGTTGGCGCCGGGGATCGTGGCGCGGCTGGACTGCCCGGTGGTGCTGGACTGGGGCGGCGGGCTGATCTGGGCGCTGCTGCCCGACGGCACGGATGCGCGTGCACTGGCGGCGCCCTACAGCGGCCACGCCACGCTGATGCGCGGTCGCGGCTGTGGTGCGGTGTTCGAGCCGGAGGCACCGGGCATCGCGGCGCTGAGCCGCGGGCTGCGGGAGCGTTTCGACCCGCGCGGGATATTCAACGGGGGATGGGGGCATGATGCCTGAGGGGTTTAGCGCGGCACTGTTGCTGTTGCCGCTGGTGGTGTATCTGTCGCTGAGCCGGCTTGCGCCGGGGCGCGCTGCGCTGATCGGCATTGGCTTTGCCGCGGTGGTTGTTGTGCTGGCAGCGCTTGGCGCGGCGGCGATGCGGCCCCTTGCGCTGGTGGCTCTGCCGGGCATTGCCGCGGCGGCGCTGGTGCAGGGCATCCGCGTGCTGGCCGGGCCGCGGCTGACGCGCGGCGGCTATCTGGCGCTGGTCGGCCTGCCGGTGGTTGCGGCGCTGGCCTGGTTGCTGGCCGGGGGCGCCTGAGGTGCAGACATCCTTCAGCCCCGAGCAGCTTGCCGACCCGCAACTTGCACGTGCCAACCAGATCCTGCGCGCCTGTGTGCATTGCGGCTTTTGCACCGCGACCTGCCCCAGCTACCAGGTGCTGGGAGATGAGTTGGACAGCCCGCGCGGCCGTATCTACCTGATCAAGGAGATGCTCGAATCCGGCCGCCCGGCCGACGCGCGCACGGTGCAGCATATCGACCGCTGCCTGTCGTGCCTGGCCTGCATGACCACTTGCCCCTCGGGCGTGCATTACATGCATCTGATCGACCAGGCGCGGGCCTATGTCGAGGCCACCTACCGCCGCCCCTGGCATGACCGCGCCTTGCGCTGGCTGCTGGCGCGGCTGGTGCCGCATCCGATGCGGTTTCGCCTTGCGATGGGGGCGGCAAAGCTGGTCCGGCCGTTCCGGCGGCTGGTGCCAGACGCGCGGCTGCGTGCGATGCTTGACATGGCGGCGGCGCCACTGCCGCCGGTCAGCCGCAATGACGACCCGCAGGTGTTCGTGGCGCAGGGCGCGCGGCGCTACCGGGTGGCGTTGCTGACCGGCTGCGCGCAAAAGGCGCTGAACACCGATATCAACGACGCCACCATCCGGCTGCTGCGGCGGCTGGGTTGCGAGGTGGTGATCGCCCCTGGCATGGGCTGCTGCGGGGCGCTGACGCATCACATGGGGCGGGTAGCGGAAAGCCACCGCCAGGCGGGGGCCAACATTCACGCCTGGATGGCGGCGCAGGCCGACGGCGGGCTGGATGCGATCATCATCAACGCCTCGGGCTGCGGCACCACGGTCAAGGATTACGGGCATATGCTGGCCGGCACGCCGCTGGCAGCGGACGCAGCCAAGGTGGCGGCGCTGGCGCTTGACATTACCGAGTTTCTCGAACGCATCGGCTTGCCGGAAGGCGCGCCGAAAGCGCTGCGGGTGGCCTATCACGCCGCCTGTTCGCTGCAGCACGGCCAACAGGTGAAAACCGCGCCCAAGGTGCTGCTGCGGCGCGCCGGGTTCGAGGTGGTGGAACCCGAAGACGCGCATCTGTGCTGTGGCTCGGCCGGCACCTACAACCTGCTGCAGCCCGCCATTTCCACCGAGCTGCAGCGGCGCAAGGTGGCGACACTGGCGGCGCGGGCGCCCGATGTGATCGCGGCGGGCAACATCGGTTGCATGGTGCAGATCGGCGCGGCAAGCGCGGTGCCAGTGGTGCACACGGTCGAGCTGCTTGACTGGGCCACCGGCGGGCCCAAGCCGCGCGCGTTGGCGCCATAATCTTGCCGCAGCCCTGGCCCAGGGTGGGCCGCGCCGCGAAAGATGGAGCAATGATGCCCGCTGCCCGACCTGAAGTTGCCATCGGCCTTGTGCTCGCAATGCTGGCGGCCGCCCCGGCCACCGCCGCCGACGCTGCGCTGCACGCGCTGATCACCGGCGACGAGGGGCGCGGCTGGGAAGCCGTGGGGCGGCTGAACCTGGGCGGCGACAGCTTTTGCACCGGCGCGCTGATTGCACCCGATCTGGTGTTGACCGCGGCGCATTGCCTTTACGTGCTGGAAACCGGCGCGCTGATCGATGCGAGGCAGATCGAGTTTCTGGCGGGCTGGCGCAACGGCGGCGCAGTGGCCTTCCGTGCCGCGCGGCGCACCATCGTGCACCCGGACTACCGGTTCGACGGCAGCGACAAGCTGGCCCGCATCACCGCCGATATTGCGCTGATCGAACTTGACCGGCCGATCCGCCTGCCCGCCGTGCAGCCCTTTGCAACCGCGGCCGGGCCGCGGCGGGGGGAATCGGTTGGCGTCGTCTCTTACGCGCAGGGCCGTGCCGAAGCGCCAAGCCTGCAGGATGTCTGCACCGTGCTGCAGCGCGACGCCGGCGTGGCGATGCTGAGCTGCGAGGCGGATTTTGGCGCCTCGGGCGCGCCGGTCTTTGCCTTGCGCGGTGGCGTGCTGCGGATCATCTCGGTGGTTTCGGCGGTGGCCGAGGCCGATGCGCGCAAAGTGTCGCTGGCGGCGCCGGTCGATGCGGTGGACGGTCTGCGGGCCACATTGGCGGCGGGACGCGGCAGCGCAGACCTGCCGGGCGTCAATGTCGCAGGGTCGGGCGGGGCCAAATTCGTGCGGCCCTGAACGTCGCGTCGGGGACCGGCGCGGGGCTTGAAAGGCGCGCAGCATTTTCCCATCTGAACTCATGTCGGGGCGCCGCAGCACGGGCCCCGGCATGAGCCGCCCGGCCCCCGATGGGGCGGGCATACCACTGCATCGCTCGGATGAGGATGACCATGCGCAACTTTGACTTTGCACCGCTTTACCGCGCCACCGTGGGTTTCGACCACCTGGCAGAGCTGATGGACCGCGCCCTTTCAGCGGATCTTTCGCAGCCCACCTATCCGCCCTACAACATCGAAAAGCTGGGCGAAGATGCCTACCGCATTTCGATCGCCGTCGCCGGTTTTGCCGCCGAGGAACTTTCGGTCGAACTGCGCGAAGGCGCGCTGCTGGTGGCGGCGCGCAAGGCCGCCGATGAGCCGGCGCGCAACTTCCTGCACCGCGGCATCGCCACGCGCGCCTTCGAGCGCCGCTTTGCCCTGGCCGATCATGTGCAGGTGAAGGGCGCAAGCCATGTCGATGGCATGCTGCATATTGATCTGGCGCGCGAAGTGCCGGAGGCGCTGAAGCCCCGCCGTATCGAGATCGGAAGTACCACGACGCTGGACGCCAAACCAGTCGGTGCAATCGAGGCCTGACGGCCTGTCGCACGAAACCAGGGGCGCGGCGGTTGCCGCGCCCTTTGCGTTGCCAGATGGGGCATTCGGCTTGATCGGGCGACGGCGACGGCGAGAGCGGTGCTGCGCTTCGAGTTGATTGTAGAAGGCGGTCAAGGAGGTCGATGCTCGGGCCGATAAGATCCGTCGCCTCAAGCGCGCTTTAGCCCCGCTGGGCCTGTCCATGCCGCCGCGTGCCTCAGCGGGTGCCGGCGATTGCGTGCTTCGGATCCGGGCCAAGCGCTGCGAAACGGGCTTTGCACATGGCCTCGTCGTATTCGGCATCTGCCGTGCTGTCATATACGATGCCCCCGCCGACATTCAGCACGATCCGGTCCGGCGTGTACCAAGTCAGCGTGCGGATCGCGACGTTGAAGCGCATCGCGCCGCCTGGTGCCACCCATCCTATGGCCCCGCAATAGGCGCCGCGCGGACTCGTTTCGAGTTCGCGGATGATCTCCATGGCGCGAATCTTCGGGGCGCCGGTGACTGATCCGCAGGGAAACAGCGCGCGCAGGATGTCCGGCAGGCCGGTGCCCGGGCGCAGCCGCGCCCGGATCGTCGACGTCATCTGGTGCACTGTCGCATAGCTTTCGACATCGAACAGCCGCGGCACGGTGACTGAGCCGATCTGGCTGATCTGCGCCAGGTCATTGCGCATCAGGTCGACGATCATCAGGTTCTCGGCGCGATTCTTCGCGCTGTTCGCGAGCGTCTCGCGCGCGGCCTGGTCCGCGGCCGGATCCGATTGTCGGGCGAGCGTTCCCTTCATCGGACGGGCCTCGATCGAGCCGGCGTCGTCTACCATGAAAAACAGTTCGGGCGACCGCGACAGCAGGACCGGCCCGCCTAGATCGACGTAGGCGCCATGGCGCACCGGTTGGGCCGTGGCAAGCGCCGTGAACAGCGCCTCTGGCGTGCCGTCGCAATGCATCTCCAGCGGGAAGGTCAGGTTGACCTGATAGACATCACCGGCCTCGATATAGGCCTTTATGCGATCGAATGCCCTGCCATACGCCTCCGGCCCGATCGCCGGGGGCCTGCGCCACAGGGCCGGCGGCGGGCCTGCCGAAGGCGGGCGGAACGGCGCGCAGGCATCGAAAACGCCCATCTGTATCAATGGTATCTCGCGGCGGGACGGAAGCAGCGGCGCGAGTTTG
>Ga0326597_10004074_pt1 | contig 20693 bp, 16 predicted proteins | sample RVTome_12_FD_203789 | JGI IMG/M metagenome (GOLD analysis project Ga0326597, IMG submission 203789) | Soil microbial communities from uranium-contaminated site in the Upper Colorado River Basin, Wyoming, United States - RVT100D185 | ecosystem: Environmental > Terrestrial > Soil > Contaminated >...
ACCGGAGCACACAAGATCAACAACACCATCGGCCAGATCCTGCTGGCGCGGCGCATGGGCAAAAAGCGCATCATCGCGGAGACCGGCGCGGGACAGCATGGGGTAGCCACGGCGACGGTGGCGGCGCGCTTCGGTCTGCCGTGCGAAATCTTCATGGGCACGGAAGATGTGGCGCGCCAGTCGCTCAACGTTTTTCGCATGAAGCTGCTCGGCGCCAAGATGCGGGTGGTGGACTCGGGCAGCCGGACTCTAAAAGACGCCATGAATGAAGCGCTGCGCGATTGGGTGACCAACGTGCGCACGACCTACTATTTGATCGGCTCCGTGGCGGGTCCCCATCCTTACCCGATGATGGTGCGCGACTTTCAATCGGTGATCGGCCGGGAAGCGCGCCGGCAAATGCTCAAGGCCGAGGGGCGGCTACCGGATTACCTGGTCGCGTGCGTCGGCGGCGGCAGCAACTCCATGGGCCTCTTCTATCCTTTCGTCAAGGACCGAAAGGTCAAAATGCTCGGCGTCGAAGCCGCAGGACGCGGTATTCGCACCGGTAAGCATGCGGCGTCGATACTCGGTGGCGAAGTCGGCGTGCTGCACGGCAGCAAGAGCTACGTGCTGCAGGACGATCAGGGGCAGATTCTCGAGACCCATTCGGTGGCGGCGGGGTTGGACTATCCTGGCGTAGGTCCCGAGCTTAGCTATCTGCGCGACCGCGGCAGAATTGAGTTTGTTTCGGCGACGGACGGCGAGGCCATCAGCGCGCTTAAATTCCTGGCGGAAGTGGAAGGTATTATCCCTGCTTTGGAGAGCGCTCACGCGATCGCCGCCGTGATGCGGCTGGCGCCGCGGTTGGCAAAACAGCGCACGATCATCGTCAATCTTTCCGGCCGGGGAGATAAGGACATGATGACCGTGGGAGATTATCTGGGAGTGAAGCTCTGATTCCTGTTCAAAGTTCAACGCTCGCCCTGCGAGCGGTTCAAGGTTTAAGGTTCCAAGTTCAACGTCCCCGCTCCTCACCTTGAACTTTGAACGTTGAACCTTGAACTAGAATCCAAGCATGAGCCGCATTGAAAAAAAATTCGCCGAGCTAAAGAAGCGCGGCGAAACCGCCCTGATCCCCTTCGTCACTGCGGGAGACCCTGATCTCGCGACGACGCTTGCGATCATGCGCGCGCTTGAAAAGGGCGGAGCGGACTTAATCGAGTTGGGCGTTCCTTTTTCCGATCCGACCGCGGATGGGCCGACGATCCAGCGCTCCTCCCAACGCGCCTTGAAAAACGGCCTTTCCTTACCGCGGATCTTCGAACTGGTGCGCGAGTTTCGGCGCCAATCCGAGCTGCCGGTGATTCTGTTCGGCTACTTCAATCCATTTTTTCACTATGGGCTGAAAGAATTTTGCCGCCAGGCCGCGCGAGCGGGCGCCGACGGTATTCTCTGCGTCGATCTGCCGCCGGAGGAGAGCGGGGAGTTGAAACGGTGGGCCGACCAGGAAGGCATGGACGTCATCTTTCTCTTGTCGCCGACCAGCGGCGCTGATCGGGTCCGGCAGGTCGCGCGCAGAGGGCGTGGGTTCGTATATTATGTTTCAGTGACCGGCGTGACCGGCGCGCGCCGCTCATTCGATGCCGACCTGCGCGCGCGAGTGATCCAGGTGCGCGAGTCCACGTCCCTGCCGGTGGGCGTCGGCTTCGGCATCTCGACTCCGGCGCAAGCCGTATGGATCGCGCGATTCGCCGATGCGGCGGTGGTGGGCAGCGCGCTGGTGGCGACCATCGAGAAAGCCAAGACGGGGGATCAAAAGGCGCGGCGGGCCGGACTCTTTGTCGCGCGGCTTAAACGCGCGATGAAACGGATCAAGAAGACGTAGGCCCGCTTGGTCGCCGCATGGCAGTTTAGAGCCGGGCATGCGTAAACAGTGAAACGATCTCCTGTGGACTCCTATTCGGAAACGCTGAATCGCATCTATAACCTGCGGGGCGGAGTCATCGATCTTCGTTTAGACCGCATGGAACGGGCGCTTGCGCTCTTCAACCATCCTGAAAAAACTTTTCCTTCGTTTCACATCGCTGGGACCAACGGCAAGGGCTCTACTGCGGCGATGCTCCACCGCATACTTTGCCTGGGAGGTTACCGGACGGCGCTTTACACCTCGCCCCATTTGGTATCGTTTACCGAGCGCATCCGGATCGGCGACCAAGAAATCTCTCCTGACGAAGTTGTAGCGCTGGCGGAAGAAGTGTGGCAACGCACTCTGACGGCCGACGTTGCGTTGACCTTTTTTGAGTTCGTCACCGGCATGGCTTTCGTTTATTTCGCGCGGCGGGGAGTCGATGTCGCCGTGGTGGAGGTTGGGCTGGGAGGGAGGCTCGACGCCACCAATTTAGTGACCCCCGTGGTTTCCGTGATTACGACGATCTCCAAGGATCACGAGGCTTACCTCGGCTCGGATCTCCGATCCATCGCGCGCGAAAAGGCGGGAATCATCAAACCGAAGATTCCGGTAGTGCTCGGCGACCTGCCTGCCGAGGTGCTCGATCTTTTCGAGGAGATTGCCTCAGAGCGGGAAGCGCAAACCTACTTATTTGAACGAGAATTCAGAATTTTCTTGAAAAATCAGGGCTTTTTCGATTATATTGGCATCCATCAGAATATTCCTGAACTCTCGCTGGCGCTGCGCGGCCGCCATCAACGGAACAATGCGGCGGTGGCGCTCGGCGCGCTCGAGGTTGCGGGTGGGGCCTTTCCGGTGAGCGGCGCACTCATACGGGAGGGATTAGCGACCGTTTCATGGCCGGGCCGCTTCGAAGTCATGCTTGAGCGGCCCACCGTGGTCTTGGACGGTGCGCATAACGGGGAAGGGGTCAAGGCGCTCCTAGAAACGATCGAGGATTTTCAGCAGGGGAGGAGAATCAAGCTGCTGTTCGCGTCGATGGAAGATAAAGAATGGCGGCTAATGCTGAACATGCTGGTGGACAGGGTGGACGAAGTGGTCTTGACGCGCGTTTCAATGGAACGCAGCGCGGATCCCAAACAATTAGCTAGTCACGTTGCTGGTCGGGTTCCCCATCGCGTGATGAACGACGCGCGCCAAGGCCTTGATTATTTGCTCACTAGCGCTCGGCCCGAAGATATCGTGTTGGTTGCCGGCTCTCTCTATCTGCTCGGCGAGGTGCGGCCTGTGGTTCAGGAAGCGCGCCGCGCCAGGCTGGCTGATGGCACAGGACCAAATTTAACCCTCTAAACGAAAATTATGAGACTCAGAACCGATTTCAGGGTCCTGGTCTTCTTGGCGACCGTCGTGCTATGTGGCGATGGTCCATCGTGGGCGCAGTTCGTGCAACGTGGGAGTGGTACTCGGGTGGTAGGTCAGGAAAGCAGCCAGGAACTCAATGTGACCGCCGACAAGTTAGAATTCGGCGACGGCGGAAGTCAAATCGAAGCCAGCGGCAACGTCGAGATCACACGGCAACAATCCACGTTCAAGGCCGACGAGGTCCGGATGAATCGCGAGACCCAGGACATGGACGCCAAGGGACATGTCTCCGTGGCGGACCCGGAATGGTGGGTAAAATCAGCCGATGCGATAAAAATGAACCTGGAAAAAGAGACCGGCGAGATCCAAAACGGCGATATCTTCCTTGAGCGGGGCCATATCACCATGAGCGGGAGGCGGTTTCAGAAATTCACAGGCCAGAGCTATCATATCGACGAAGCATTTTTCACCACCTGTCTCTGCGAATCCGGCGCGCCATCCTGGCGCATTTCCGGCGAGAGCATGGATTTGAGCCTGGAGGGCACGGGAACCATTCGGAACGGCTATTTTTACATCTTGGATGTCCCGGTCTTTTATCTGCCCTATGGGTTTTTTCCTTTGCGAACCGAACGGCAGACCGGCTTTCTCTTCCCCAAGTTCGGCCAATCGTCGAAGGACGGTTTTCGCTTCCAGTTGCCATTCTTCTGGGCGATTTCCAAGAGTACCGATGCCACCGCGACCGTCGATTACGAGAGCCGGTCGCGAGTCGGTTTTTTGGGCGAAGCGCGCACGAAGTTCGACCGGGACTCGGATTTTGAATTGCAGGGGGCTTACTTCAACGAAGATTTGCGCACAACCAGAAAAATCGGCGATCGTACGATCGCCGATCAAAACATTCCGGTGAACCGTTGGAGCATCAGCGGGACGCACCGTTACATTATGGGTGCCGGCTGGTTGACCTACAGCGACGTCGCGGCTTATGGCGATGACTTGTTCGCCCGCGAGCTGATCGAGCGCTACGACCTGCCTGGAAACAAAGAATCGGACATCCGCAGGAGCCGTTATGGCGAGTCGCGCTTCGGCGTATTCAAGGGCTGGAGCGATACCTTCCTCAAGGGAGAATGGAATTTCTACCAGGATTTTATCCAATTCGATAAGACCACACTGCAACGGACGCCGCAGCTTGCTTTTTGGGGCCGGCGGCTTTTTTCGGATTTCCCCTTAGAGTTTCGTTGGCAAGCAGAGGGTGTTAACTACATGCGCAGACACGGCGGCGACGGGCTGCGTTTTGATCTGCGGCCGGAAGTGGCGCTACCCTTCCGGGCGGGCCCGTACCTCTTCGGGTCGTTGAGCGTCGCGCCGCGGGCAACGGTCTATCATCTCTACTCACCCGTGAAGTCCTCGGATCGCAACGTCGGGCGGCAAACCGTCGAAGTCCGCGGCAACCTTGGCACCTCGCTCAGCCGGATATTTGCCGTCGATGGCTTGGGTTTCAATGGCATCAAACATGTTTTCGAACCCGAGGTCAGCTATCTGTTTGCGCCGGGTAACGATCAAAGCCGCATTCCGGTTATGGATAACGTCGATCGTATAAACCGTAGAAACGTCATAACCCTGGCGGTGACCAACCGGCTATGGGGCAAATATGCGAACCCAATGGCGGACCTCGCAAAGGACAAAGATGCTGAACTGGTGAACGCGGCTATCGCCGATGTCCACAATGTGACCTCGCTCCGCCTGGCATTAAGCTACGATATCGACAAGGAACGAAAGGGCGGGGACAGCCTATCGGACCTCGATATCAATTGGCAGCTAACCCCTACGAACTATCTCACCGTCGGTTTCATCGGAGGTTTCAATCCGGGAGCGTGGCAAGTGACGCAGGCGCGCACGACATTTTCGATTTCCGATCCACGTCCGATTACGCGCACCGTGGCGGACGCGGATTTTAGACGTCCTAATTCGTTGACCCTAAGCTACCAATTTCTCCGGAAAACTCCCAATTCATTTCTGGCCGATGACGCGAACATAAATATAGACGCTCCTGTGAATTGCACGATCCACCCTTTGGATCCTCGTTGCCCTGTAACCGCTTTCGACAAGAACACCGTGGGAAATGTCGGAGGGAGCCTGCTCTATCACGCCACGGACAATGTGCTGCTGTTTCTAAACTCGGCTTATAACGTCCGCGACGGTCGTTTCGGCGGAATTCGGGCCATGACTAAGTTCCTTTCCTTTTGCGAGTGTTGGTCCATTACGTTGGGGGTGAGGCGAAATATCAATCCGGCCAAGACGAGCTTCACTTTCGATTTCAACCTGCTTGGGTTGGGCACACAAAAGTCGAATGTGAATTAACGAGACCAGAGGTTTTCTTGGCAGAAGGCGAGCGGATCCGCAATTTTTTGTCCCAGAGCCTATCGCAGGGCTGCCAGCGCGTCGCCCACGATCACACCGGAGCCCTCCGGCAGCACAAAGAGAGGATTGATCTCCAGTTCCGCTATTTGATCTTGCAATTCACTCGCGAGTTGCCCGATCACGCAGAGCGCTTGTGCCACGGCTTCGACATCCCCAGCCGGGCGGCCGCGAAAAGCGGTCAGGATAGGGTAGCCGCGAATCTTTCCGATCATCTCCCGAGCCTCTTCCAGCGCCAGCGGCGCCGGCCAGACGGCGAAGTCCCTAATCGCCTCGACGAAAATGCCGCCGAGGCCGAAAGTCACCACCGGGCCAAAGCGCAGATCCTGGCGCGCGCCGACGATGACTTCTCTGGTATCGCCGCCGATCATCTCCTCCACCAGCACGCCATCCAACTGCGCTTGCGGATTCCATTTCTTGGCCTGCTGCAGAATCTCGTCGAAGGCCCGCTCCACTTCCTCCGGGCTCTTAAGGCCCAAGCGAATCACACCCGCCTCGGTTTTGTGCAGCAGGTCCGGTGAGGATGCCTTCAGGGCTACGGGACCGCCAATGCTTCCGGCCAAGGATTTAGCTTCTACAGCGTCGCGGGCCAATCCGCCGCGCGGCACTCGAAGTCCACAAGCCTTGAGCAGGGCCTTGGCCTCCACCTCGGTCAGGGCTTTGCGCGCGCGATTCATTGCTTGAGTGACGATCCTCGCGACCTCAGACGCAATAGCCGGTTCTCTTCCGATCGCAACGGACTGGCGCGCCAGAGCTTTCTCGCGCGCCTCCATGTACTGAGCCATCTTGCCAAGCGTTCGAATCCCACGCACCGGCTCCGGAAAAACCGGCACACCGGATCGGGCCAGGCTCATCCAGATATCCGTACGGGGCAGAGGGAACCAAGTCATCACGACGAGTTTGTCGGTACCTTGAGCCACTTTCGCGATCGCGGCGGCTAGCTTCTCGTGCGCTCCCGGCACAATGCCGAAGAACACCACAAGATTATCCACGTTGGGGTCCTTAAGGATCACCTCGGCGGCCTGACTGAGAAGTTCCGGCCTGGCCACCGCTTCTGCCGTGACGTCCATCGGATTGGTGATCGCGGCGAACGGCGGCATGATTTTTTTTAGCTCATCCTTGGTGGCATCGGAGAGATCCGCGAAATCGAGCCCCAGCTCGCTGCCCACGTCGGCCATCAGAATACCCGCCGCTCCCGAGATCGAGAGCACCTGCACGCGCTTGCCGCGTGGCCTGCGGGGAGCTTGAGCGAGGAGCGCGAGGTCGAATAGCTCATCCAAACTTTCGGCGCGGAGCACCCCGTTCTGCGCGAAAACCGCCTGGTACACTTCATCCGCGCCGGCGAGCGATCCGGTGTGCGAAACGCTCGCCTTGGCGCCCGCCACGGAACGGCCCACTTTCATGATGATGAGCGGTTTGTCCAGAGCCAAAGCCCGGCGCGCAGCCGCTTGGAACGCCGGTCCGTCGCGCGCATCCTCAAGGTATCCGAGCACCAGACGGACCTCGGGGTCTTCCAAGAGGTATTGAAGATAATCGGTAAAGCTTAGCACGCACTCGTTGCCGGTGGTAATCCAGTAGCGAAATCCCAAGCCGCGCTCGCGCGCCGCCCCGAGGATATAAGAACTCAACGCGCCGCTCTGGCTCACGAAGGCCGCCGGACCCGCTTCCGGGAAGCCGTCATTTAGCCCCACGCTGAAGGATGCCGTCACTCTTTCCGGAAAGTAGACGAACCCGGAGCAATTGGGACCGCACACCGCGATGCCATACTCAGCGGCAATCCGCGCAAGCTCCTCTTGCAGGCGAGATCCTTCGCCGCCCACTTCGGCGAATCCCGAGCTGATGATGGCCGCCGCCTTCACGCCTTTGGCGCCGCACGCCGCCAAAGCGCCGGGGACCGCCGAAGCGGGCAGCGTGATCACCGCCAAATCCACTTCGCTCGGAATATCGGATAGCTTTGCGAAACAGCGCAGTCCGTCCATTTCTTGGTATTTCGGATTGACGGGATAGATTCCGCCCGCGTAACCGTACTCGCGAAAAAAGCGCAGCGGTCTACCGCTGAGCTTGTTAGCTTCCGTAGAGGTGCCGATCAAAGCGACGGAACGGGGGTGAAACAAGCTGTGGAGGTCCAAAGAATTTACCACCTTCTAATTTCCGATAGGAAAACCTTGAACCTTAAGCCTTGAACATTGAACGGCATCTCTCAAGGTTACTTGCCGGCAAAATCTTTGAGGTTGATTCTCTGCCAGACCTCTTTCGGAACGCGATGGCGCGGCGTGTAGGCGGCAAGCGAGGGTTTGGCCGTGGCGTCGACGCCCCACTTGGCAGTGTTGCCGTCCTCTTTCGTCGACGGGTCAAGGTCCGAGCCGCGGGTGTTGGTGATCACGACGATGTCGCGATCCGGTTGGCAGCGGGTGGCGACCGCCCAGTTGACCTGCCGATCGTTGAAGATGTCCACGTCTTGGTCCACAACGATCACGCGCTTCATATACAAGTCGTTACCAAGCACTGCGAGGATAGCGTTCTTCGCCTGGCCGGAAATGCGCTGCTCGATAGACACGTAAACCGTAAACGGCGCCGGCACCCGCACCGCCTTCACGGTCGGAACCATCGCGCGCACGGCGCGGTAAAGATTCGCCTCGATGGGAGTGGTGGAGAGCATGAGATGATCGAGGTGGCCCACCGTGATGTCCTGAAAAATCGCGTCGCGCCGGTGTGTGATCGCGCGCACCTTGACAACTTCGCGTTGCCGTTCGCCGAGGCTATAACCGGTGAACTCGCCGAAGGGACCCTCCGGCGTGCGCTCGTGAGGAAGTATTTCAGCTTCGATGATCATCTCGGCGTGAGCCGGAACTAACAGCTCTGAAGTCTCGCACTTCATCAGCTCCAGCGGTTCGCACAGGAGTCCGCCCATAATGGCCCGCTCGTCTTCGTCGATGGAGCCGATCGCGAGGCAGCCTAACGCAATGGCCGGATGAACGCCGATGGCGAAGGCGACCGGCAGCGCTTGGTTGCGCGCCTCGGCGGCGCGCTGGAACTCCCAAAGATGTTTCGCCAGCGTGAGATGTATGGATGTGGTGTCGCGTCCTTGGATCATCAGCCGGTTGTAGGCGCAGTTCCAGGCATCGCCGTTAGGATCCTTGGCGAAGGAGATCGCCGCGGTGATGTAAGCGCCGGCATCGTCCTGGTGGTGCAGAATCTGCGGCAGGTTATAAAGATTGATCTGGTCGCCGGTGAGAATCACTTCCTTGACTGGCGCTTTCGTGACCAGCTTTGGCGCTATCGGTTTTTCCATGGCCCGCAGATAGGCCTTTTGCATCTCCTCCGGCTTTGCGTTGATCGCCATAGCCAACCTGGCTCGGCTGGCGTGAAGGTTGGTCAGCACCGGAAACTTCGTTCCCTTTACTTTTTCGAAGAGCAAGATCGGACGCTGTTTGGCTTGCTGCTCGAGCTTCACGGTGATCGCGGTGATTTCAAAGGCCGGATCGACTTCGCGGGAGACGGTAAGGAAATCTTCCGGGTGATTTTGTTTGATCAGATCTAAATAGCTACGAAGGTCTTGTGGCATATGTCTTCCATTATTTCTGCAGGTTTCTAGCGGTAGACGAATCCGGGATTAGCCCCCCTTGCCTTCCGCACCAGCACGCGCTGAGTTCGTTCGCGATGAAATCCTACAACCGCCATTAAAGTTGGACCGTCAAAGCTTGCTCTAGGAGTCGTGCCGCGTTAAACGAACCATCGGTTGGGAGATCAGAGCGCCCCAGTCGCAGTTGGGGAAAATGTTTGGAGAAATTAATAATGGTCATCCCGACTGCCTGGCCGTTCTTGGGATGCAATCTAAGGATGAAGTCTTCTCCCGTTTCAACCGTTTTCGCTTTCTGTGGTTTGCCCACGGAAAGATACAGCACATCGGCTTCACGGTCATAATGAAATTGAACTTCTTTTCGCATCGCCTTTACCTATTCCTTTTCTTCTCGATGCCATAGGCTGTCAAAACAAACTTCCGAACCGCTATCCTGACAACCACGACCATATGTGTCAAATCGAACGGCAAACCCCACACGGGACGCATGTACTTGTACTTGTGGGGATCGATCGGATCTTGTCTGCGCCTTCCCTTGCGAATCGTGTCTAGCACATCGTCCTCAAACCCTTCCAGTTCAGGATGCCATTCGATGATGTGCTGCCAGCGTTCATCGGTCAGCGTAATCCGATTGCCCCAACGATCAGTAACCTGTTCCAAAAAGTTATTCTAACCCCCTTGCGTTTGGAATACCCGATCATCGGATCACTTTGTCCGCCCGCACCAGCACGTTCGGCGGGATCGTCAGGCCGATCTTTTTAGCAGCCTGGAGATTGATGATGAAATCGAACTTCATCGGCTGCTCGATTGGGATGTCAGTTGGCTTGGTGCCTTTGAGAATTTTGTCTACATAAGTTGCGGCGCGGCGGAACAAGTCGGTATAGATCGGGCCGTAGTACATCAGCCCCCCGTTTTCCACGTATTCTGGCCTGCCGTATATCGCCGGCAGTCGGTTCTTTACCGCGAGGTCTGCAACCTGTTTTCGCTCTAAAAACAAGACGGCCGTACTCAGCACGAGGACTCCGTCCGCGCGCTCTTTGCTTGCGGCTCGGAAGGCAGAATCAATATCCTGGGTTCCTCGTACTTGCAGGTATTGAACCTGTACCCGGAACCCATCTGCGGCGAGGTTGATCTCTCTTAACGCCTGCGGGTGGCCCGGCTGGCTCGCATTCCCAAGGACGGCCGCGCGGGAGAGCTTGGGGACGATCTCCCGCAGAAGCTCCAGTTGCTTCCCGCTTATCTCTGGGAAATAGGTCGACAATCCCGTAATGTTCCCGCCGGGTCGCGCAAGGCTGGCGGCGAATCCCGAGCCAACAGGGTCATCATCAAAGGCCATGACGATGGGAATCGTAGAAGTTGCTTGCTTGGCAGCACGGGTTGGTGGCGGACCACCGGTGACGATGACATCCACCTCGAGACGCACTAGCTCGGCCACAAGCTCCCTCAGGCGATCCGCTTTTCCCTCCGCAAATCGCCACTCAATCACAATGTTCTTTCCCTCTACGTACCCAAGCTCGCGCAGACCTTGTCGGAATGCTTCGACGCGCAGCGATTGAGAGGAAGCAGAGGTAGCGCTTAGGAATCCTATCCGGGCGATTTTCTTCGACTGCTGTGCCTGGGCGGACAAGCAGAGCGCAAAAAGCATGGCGCTAAGCGCAAGAGCAAAGACTTTTTTTCTCATGAGCTTTCTCGCGCGTTTTTCCTGCGCTCTGCTCTTTGCCCTTTGCTCGCTGTCACTGATCACCTCACTCGACGATCTTCGGACTCTCCTCGTCCAAAAAAAAGCAATTCCTCCGCGCCCTCCGCGCCTCCGCGGTGAATTCTCCGATTATCTCCGCCACAGACATGGCTAGACCTTCGGCAGCCTCTCTACAACCGCGCGCGGAATGAAATCTTCGAGCCGGGTTTTTTCCATCGCCGTTTTCGGCACCGCGACGCGAGCTTCGTAGGGACGCTGCACCGGCTTGGTGGCGTCGATGATCATCTTGGCGGTCATGATGTTGTCGGTCTGCGAAGGGTCGAGAGTGTTCCCCTTGACGTTTCTAATAACGTCCACGTCCTGGTCCGCTTGCACCCGGGTGGCCACGGCCCACATCACTTCTTCTTCGTTATAGATGTCGATATCGGCGTCAACGACCACGACATGCTTGACGAAGTCGCAGCCGCCGAGCGCCGCCAGCGCCGCCTGCTTGGTCTCGCCGTCAACTTTCTTATCGATGGAGATATAGCAGTTGAAGCGGCAGCCGCCCGATATCGGGAAATGAACGGCTTTAACCGTCGGCACCACGCCGCGAATGAGATTGAAGAGGCTTCCCTCCTTGGGAATGCCGCCGAGCACCCAGGTGTCGCGGTGGCCGGTGAAGATATGCTGGAAGATAGCATCGCGCCGGTGCGTGATGGCGCTCACTTCGATGACGTTGCGCATCCGCTGCGGGCCGTAGTAGCCGGTGAACTCCCCAAACGGTCCTTCCACCTCTTTCACATTGGGCAGTACGTGGCCTTCGATCACCATCTCGGCATCGGCCGGCACCATGAATTCCGCGCCCAAAGTTTCCGACGGCGTTAGCCGGAGCGGCGCTCCCATGATGGCGCCGACCTTGGCGTAGTCGTCGACGCCGAAGGGTGAAACGTTCAACGAGCCCAAATAGAATGCCGGGTGATGGCTGATCACAATGGCGACGGGCGTGGGGCAGTTCTTTTCCTCGTTCTTACGGTGAATTTGCCAGTTGTGCCTGGGCGACATGTGGAGACCGAGCTTTCTCGGTCCCTTGACCATGTTGCGCTGGAACGAGATGTTGTAGAAGCCTCCGTCGGGATCCTTCATCACCGGTGTCATGTCGATATAGGGCGCCGGGTCCATCGCGTGATGGCGCACCACGGGCAGCTCGAAAATGTTTGCGTCGTCGCCGCGCTTGACGATCTGTTTGACCGGCGCATCGCGCGCGGAAACCGTTACGGGAGGGATCAAAAGCTCTTCGCGGCGCGCGTACTCCAGGCTCAGCGGCAATTCGCCTTCATTAGGTTTCATGCCCAGAGACAAAGCGCAGCGCTGGCGCGTCGCAAAGACGTTGCTCAGAAGAAGGAAAGCAGAGGGTTTGCCGTCCATGCCAAGCGGTTTTTCGAAAAGCAGAACAGGAAATTTTTTCTGATTTTCCAGGTGCTGGAGCAGAGCGGTGACCTCGAACTGATGCGGCGCCACGGGCCGCTCGATGCGCACGAAATCATAGGGGAGCCGCTCTTGCAGCTCTTCGAGGAAGCCCCTGAGATCCATATCCACAGTGAATCGCCTAGGCGGTTGGTTGAGCTACTAATTCAATCCCTGCCAGTTGTGCCAGTGCGCGGCGCGTATAAACTTTCGCCATGCGCTTGCGATACCAGTAGTCCAAATCCGCGTTATCCAGCGGGTGGGATATTTTCGCCGCGGCATCGGCGACGGTTTCGATCAACTCCTTGGTGATCTTTTTACCTTGAAGCAAGGTCATCGCTTCGGGGACGACCTTCGGCGCTGAAGCGACCGCCGTCAGTACCACGCGCGCATGCCGGCACTCTCCCTGGCTGTCCAGGTCGAGGGTCGCCGCCACGCCCAGGATAGGGAAATCGAAAGATCCGCGGCGGCGCAGCTTCAAATAAACGTTGCGCCGGCCCAAGGCTTCCTTTGGAATGAGCAATCCTTTCAGCACTTCGTCTTGAGCCTTGGCCGAGTAGTTGATGCCATCGTCGCGGTAGAGTTCTTCGAGCTTAACTCGCCGCTCGCCCTGCTTGCTCACTAAAATAACTTCGGCGCCCAGGCTCACCAACACCGGCGCGGTGTCCGATGACGCGATCGCCAGGCACTTCTCGCTGCCGGGCGCCACCAAACAGATCTGGCCGTCCTTTTTCATGCAGAAGCCAACAGCCTGGCGCCAGAAGAATGATTGATCGTAGTAGTTGCAGCGGGTATCGACGAGGACGTTGCCTCCGATGGTGCCCACGTTGCGCAGTTGCGGCGTGGACACCGATGCCGCCGCATGCGCGAGAGCGGGCAAGCGCTTGGCGATCACGCGATGGCGCGAAACCGCCGTCAGGCTTTCGCCGGCGCCGATCCAAAGGCCGTCTTGGGTCTGACGAATCCCCTTGATCTCGCGCAAGCCTCTCAGCGACACCAAATGGCGCGGCGTAAACTGTCCCCGTTTCATCTTGGGATAAACGTCCGTGCCACCCGCCACCACCATCGCGTCTGGACCCAAATCAGCCAATGCATTTATCGCTTGTTTCAACGAGTGCGGCTGGATGTAATTGAACTCGGGTAGTCGTAACATTTTATTCGGCTCATTCTTTCCTGGCGCTTATCAACGATGTACCATTCGAGGAATTATTTTCTCACCACGAAGATCACCTTTCGGCTTTGCTCAGGGCAGGCTTCGTGTCCTTCGTGGTGAAATGTCCTTTTATGCTTTAGTTGCGGCCCAGCCGCGTTAGGTTCGTTCCTCGTCGATGAATAATGAGGGCTAGCTCTTCTGCTCGACCTTCACCCCTTCGCCCGGTTGCCACTTGATCGGCGGGGGAAACTCAAACGACGGAACCGAGATTTTCTTGTAGCGACCTTCGAGCGCTCTCAGCACCTTATCCGGCGTAATCGGAATCTCATCGATTCTGACGCCGATCGCATCGTAGAGCGCATTGGCCACCGCCGGCACGACCGGCAGAAGCGGTCCCTGCCCGGCCTCTTTCGCACCATAGGGACCTTCGGGGTCGTTGGTCTCTACGAGCATAGTTTCGATCTCAGGTGTCTCCAGTGTCGTCGGACTCTTGTATTCCAAGATCGAAGGGAATTTGTGCAGGCCATTCTTTCTGAACACCTGCTCCTCCATCAGCGCTTCACCCAACGCCATATAAACGCTGCCTTCCGTCTGGCCTTCCACCAGCAAGGGGTTGAAAGCCCTGCCGCAATCATGCGCGATCCAAATCTTGTCGATTTTGATCTCGCCTGTGTCGCTGTCGCATTGAAGCTCCACAATCGAGGTGGAAAAAGTATAAGCGGGGGTGGGGCCAACTCCGGATCCTTTATAGTTGGCAAGGTTTTTTGGCGGAGTATAGCTTCCGGTAGCCCCGAGTGTTCCGTGCTTCGCCTCCGCGCTTTCCACGCATTCGACAAAACTCATTGCCTTTTTGGGATAGCTCCTGCTGCGGACTTGCCCATCGATCATTTCCAGATCATCAGCAGGAATTTCGAGAGCTTCGCCAGCGGTCTCGAGCAAGATCTTCTTTAGCTTGCCGCAGGCCTGGATTGTCGCATTTCCGGTCATCACGGTGACCCGGCTCGAGTAGCTTCCTAAATCCACCGGAGTCAAATCCGTATCCGCCGTCACCACCCGAACCTCCGCCGGGTTCACGCCAAACTCTTCGGCCACCGCATAAACCAGAATCGAATCGGAGCCCTGTCCTATGTCGCTGGAGCCGCAAAAAATAGTGATGCCCCCGCCTCTATCAAGACGGATCTGTACGCCGGAATGGGGCATCTTATTCCAATAAATCGGAAGCCCGGCGCCGCTGATGTATGCGCTGGCCGCGAAACCGATGCCTCTGCCGAGAGGGAGCTGGCGAAACTTCTTTTTCCACTCAGCCCGTGCCACCACTTTTTCGATGCATTCTCTTAATCCATTGCTGCTGATTCTCAGGCCGTTCACCGTGATGCTATTGGGATCTGTCAGTTGCTTGAGCCTGAGATCGATGGGATCCATGCCGAGCTTTTCAGCGATCTTGTCCAGATGAATTTCCAGCGCAAACCGTGGTTGAGGCGTGCCGTGACCCCGCTTGGGTCCGCAAGCAGGTTTATTCGTGAAAACCCGAACTCCCTCGAACTTGTAAGCAGGTAGTTTGTACGTTACGGTTTGGAGCGTCCCCGTGTAGTGGACGGATGCCAAACCATAGCTGCTGTATCCCCCGCCGTCCAGGAAGGATCTGAAATGCATCGCCTGGAGAGTCCCGTCTTTTTTGACCCCTGTCTTGATCCACATCTTCACGGGATGCCTTCCCCGGTGGAGATAAAAGGCTTCCTCGCGGGTGAGGTTGAACTTCACCGGCCTGCCGGTGATCATTGCTAGTTTGGCCGCGCACATCTCATGCGAGAAAGGATCGCTCTTGCCGCCAAAGCCGCCACCCGACGGAGTCGCGACCACGCGGATGCGACTCATGGGCATACCCAGAACCTTGGACATCGCTTTATGCAGATAATGGGGAGTCTGAGTCGAGGACCAGAGGGTGAGCTTGTCGCCTGGCCCATATTGCCCGATGGCGCAGTGCTGTTCCATCGCGAGGTGGGTGTTGCCCTGATAAAAGAAGGTATCCTCGAAGACCAGCTCCGCCTGGTTGAATCCTTGCTCGACTTCGCCGAATTCGAAAGAAACCGCCTTCTGAATATTGGCGCGCCGGTTCCACGAATGAATCCGTTCGCTCTCTTCGGTCGCGGCCAGCGCTTCCTCGATCGAGAGAATAGGCTTGAGTACCTCGTAATCCACTTCGATCAACTGCAGCGCCCGCTCCGCGATAGCCTCCGTCGATGCGGCGACGGCCGCCACGGGATCTCCGACGTGGCGGACCTTTTCCACGGCCAGCGCCTCTTCGTCCTCCGTCGACGGCATGATGCCAAACTTCACGGGGAGGTCCGCGCCCGTGATCACGCCGTAGACCCCTTCAAGGGAAAGCGCTCGCTCCGTACTAATGCTACGTATCCGCGCGTGCGGATGAGGACTGCGGAGCAGCTTGGCATAACACATCCGGGGAAGCTCGAAATCATTGGCATAACGTGTCTCGCCGGTGCATTTCCCCATAGCATCGACTTTCCGGAGGGGCTTCCCGATCACTGAAAAATTTGTCTTGCTCATTAAATCTCCTCGCCTTTGGCGACCAGCTCCACGGCTTCCAGAATTTTGGTATAGCCGGTGCAGCGACAGAGATTGCCGGCCAGTGCCTCACGAATCTCTTCCCGCTTCGGATGGGGATGCCTATCCAGTAGAGACTTGGCCGTCAGAAGGATTCCCGGCGTACAGTAACCGCACTGGGCCGCGCCGAGATCGGCAAAGGCCTTCTGAAGTGGATGCGGCTTGTCCCGTTCCTTGAGCCCTTCCACCGTAAGAATTTCCGAGCCTTCGGCCTCCACGCCCAACACCAGACAGGAAAGAACGGGCTCGCCATCTATCAAAACCGTGCAAGTCCCACACTCTCCAAGCTCACACCCGTGCTTGGTGCCGGTCAGGCCCATGTCCTCGCGCAACACTTCGAGCAGCGTTTTGTTGACCTCGGTGGCGACCTCTTTGGTTTCTCCGTTCACCCGCAGGCGCAATAGCCTCTTGGTCAGGCGATCGCCGGCGCCGTTTTTTTTGCTTTTCTTCATGGTTTCCTACAGCTTGAAATATCTTCGCGCTTTGAGTTCAAACCTCGGCAACGTGCCGGGAGCGACCTCCTCGACCTCCGGTCGCAGCCCCAAACGCTCGCGAAACCGCCGCGCCACGAGATCCTTGAGGGCGACGGGCGAAGCGCAATCGGTCCTGGGCTCGATGATGAGTTTCAGCTCGCGCAGTTCCTCGCGCACGAAAGTCTCGATTTTGAACTCCTCAATCTCTATAAACTCTCTCATAATATTTTCAATCGCGCTAGGGAAGACGTTGACACCGCGCACGATGATCATATCATCCGCCCGCCCCAACACTCCACCCCGCAGGAGCATAAAAGAGCGCCCACAGGCGCAGGGCTGGAAACTCGGTTCGACCAGATCGCCCGTGCGGTAGCGGATTACGGGGCTGCCGTAGCGGCCGAGATTGGTCATGATGAGCTCGCCCCGCTCGCCCTCTCGGGTCGGTTCGCCGTTTGTCGGATCGATCACCTCGCCGATATACTCGTCCTCATTGATATGGACTCCGCCGGGCCGGGCCTCGCACTCGAACGCATAGGGGCCGATCTCGGTGGCGCCCGGGTGGTCATAGCACTTTGCGCCCCATATTTCCTCGATTCGCCGTCTCGTGCTGGGGATATTCGCGCCGGGTTCTCCCGCGTGGATCGTAATTCTTATCTGCGATTTATTGGCAAGGTCCAGGCCGATTTTTCGCGCTTCATCCCCCATATGAAGGGCGTAGGTGGGGGTGCAGACGAGCACGGTCGCGCCATAGTCCATGATCGCTTTGAGCCGCTGCGCCGTCGATTGGCCTCCGCCGGGGATGGCCAGCGCGCCCAGTTTTCGCGCTCCGTCCCAGCCGGACCAAAAGCCGATGAAGGGCCCGAATGAGAACGCAAAGAAAATTCGGTCGTCGGGTCTTACCCCGGCGGCTTCAAAGATCGTTTTCCAACAGCCGGACCACCATTGCCAGGACTCCTCTGTATCCAGCCAATAGATCGGCTTCCCTGTGGTTCCCGAGGTCTGGTGGATGCGCATGTAGCGCTCGACGGGAAACGTCAAAGCGCTGCCGAAAGGAGGATAGGCCGCCTGATCCTCGACCAGCTCGCTTTTTGTCGTAAAGGGAAATTTGCGGAACTCAGACAAAGAAGCGGCGTTTGAAAACCCCTGGTCGAAAAGTTTGCGGCGATAAAAAGCGTTGCTCGGCAACTCCGCCTTGAGCATCCGCGATAGCTTTTCAATCTGGTGCGCCTCGATGGCTTTGCGGTCCAGTGAAACGTCCATCTCAGTCGCCAATTGTAGCCAATTTTTCGTCCACTTGGGAGAGGGCTTCGAGTCCCGATTGGGCGACTAAGTAAGGCCGGGAGATGAACGCGCTGCCGCATTCCTTGCCGGTAAAGCAAGTCCTGAGCGTCAACGCCATTCCGGGAGTGATAGCGGCGTTTCCTTCTTTACCCAGTACCGGATCTTCGCAGAGATCCAAGCCCAACCCGTTTCCCAAACCGTAGGTTTGCAGCGAGTTGCGCGCCGCGGGCGACGAAACTTCGTTCAAGCAAGCCGTCGCCGCCGCCGGAGAAACGCCCACCTTTATGCCTTCGACCAGGCGGCGAAAAGCGCGTGTGGCCACGTCATAACTTTTCACGACCCCGTCGGGCGGTCGACCCAAACAAAAGGTCTGTCCGAGTTCGGCCCAGTAGCGCTGGTAGGAAGCGGCCGCGAGAACCAGAATCGCCTCACCCTTTTTGAGGGGCGAATCGCCGGCCGGCCGGAGCCCGATTTCCGGCTGGCCGGAACGCGCCAGCAGCAAACGAAAATCCTCCACTCCTCGGCGCCGCGCCGCGCGCTCGATCTCGGCCGCGATTTCGTATTCCTTCTGCCCGGGGCTGCCATTTTTTCGAAACACGGCAAGGGCCTCTTCGAGAATGCGAATCGTCTGCCTGAGAAGAGTCAATTCCACTTCGGACTTAACTCTACGAAGCGTATTGAAATAATCTCCCAGGTCACGCCACTCGACTCCTTCAAAGAACTTGCCCAATTCCCGCCACTCTCGGATGTTGAGCTGCTGCTCGACGGAAACCGCTCCAAGCCGCTTCGGCTTCAAGCTTCTAACTTTTATCGCCTCGCCCACTCCCTGGGCGAATTTTCCCACCGAGTGGACTTCCTGAATCCAGGTGAGCGTGCTCGAAAACGGATTGTTGCGGCTCGGCTCCTGGATCACCAGCGCAGGTTCTCCCTCCATGGGAATGACCGCCAACGCGCCGCGATTCTTGGGGATAAAGTGACTGACGTAGGCGAGATTGCCGTACTTCCATGAATCGCCGTAGACGAGCAACAGATCGACGCCGCGCTCCTTCATTCCGGCGCGGACGTCGGCCAGGCGGCGGCGAAATTCATCTTCCGGCAATCGGGCGCGATCCCAGACGCTGCGGCCACGGTTCAATACGGTGTGAAGAGTATCCACGGGGCACCTCTATCAAGCGTTCAAATCGTTCAAACAGTTCAAAACGTTCAAGCCGTTCAAAACCGTTAGATACATATCTTGGAAATGTTGAACAGAACGACTCCAGGAAAATTTATCCCGCCAAGACGCCAACGCGCAAAGTGACGGGGCGAGGGCCGTCATCCCGAGCGAATGCGAGGGATCTAAGAAAGATTTCTCCCTTCGGTCGAAATGACAAACCGTATTTCCTTGGCGTCTTTGCGCCTTTGCGGGAGACATAGTTTTTCCGATCTCGTCTTCGTTTCCGAATTTCAAATACTTTTGGCTAGTTCTCGATAGAAAATAGTTTCATCGGCGTTTGCGTCAAGCGCCGGTAGCCGTTCTCTTCTACCCAGACAGTATCGCCGAGCATGAGATAGCCGGTTTCCGGAATATACTGATTGGGATGGACGACGAAGGTCGTGCCCGCTTCGATGACGCTCTCGTTTTCGTCGACGATCTCGGCGAATGGAATCGACAAAAGACCCAAACCGTGGCCGCGCACCCGCATATAGGGCGGCCGGCAATATTTCTCGTAGCCGTAGGCGGTAAAGACCTGGTTCATCGCCTGGGAAATCTCCCCGACCTTGGCGCCAGGACGAACCTTATCCAGACTCTTGGCGAGGGCCTCCTCCAGGCTGGCGAATTTTTCGCGCAAGAGAGGAGAGGGGGCGCCAACGACCGCCGTGCGGCAAAGCTGGATGAAGTGGCCGTCCAAAGACGGCGTGATTTCCGCGATGATAATATCTCCCGGTTGAATCTTGCGGTCCTGCGGAGGGTGAGCGCAATGACTATGGTCCGAGGCGGTCAACATGCCAAAATTATCCTCCGCGCCGCGCGAGCGCATGGCGTATTCCATTTCCGCCGCCAGTTCATACTCGAACATCCCCACTTTCGCCTTTTCCACGATGGCCGCAAAGCCGGCGTCGGCGATGGCGGCGCAGCGCTCCAGCGCCGGTAAAGATTCGGCGCCGGGAAAACGCGCCAGCGAATTCAAAATGGCATCCGCCGGCTTCAATCGCGCATTGGGCAGCGCTTCGAGGGCCTGGCAAACCGTGGCCGGCATAAAATTGTAACCGGCGATGCCAATGTCGCCGCGGATGCCGTGCTTGACGAGAAGATTTCCAATCTCGCCCACGAAGTTGTCGGCCACTCGGATATCCCCAATCCAAGTTTGCTCCCGCACCCTGCCTACGTCCCAGGGAAGGCTGATGATCATTGTCGCCTCGCCGGACGGCCGCAGAAGAACGGCGCTGTTGGGGCCCATAGGAGTCACCCCTGAGAGCCAGAGCACAGCGTTGACTTCGAGCATGCTCAATTGGCCGGAAGAATAGAAAAGCATCGCGGCAAGCTTTTCCCGCGCCATGGCTTCCTTCAGCGCGTCGATTTTTCGTCGCAAGGCATCCATGTTCCGAGCGCTCTTAGTTGTCATGGCGTTCCTCCATAGTGAGAAATATCCGGCTCACTTTTTTGCTCAACTCGAAAAGCCGGTCGTCGTCGTAGTCCCTGGGATATCCCACGTCGATGTCCAAAGTCTCGAAGACCCGCGTGGGCCGTTCGGTCACCACCAGCAGCCGGTTGGAAAGAAAGACGGCCTCGC
>Ga0326597_10004075_pt1 | contig 20686 bp, 19 predicted proteins | sample RVTome_12_FD_203789 | JGI IMG/M metagenome (GOLD analysis project Ga0326597, IMG submission 203789) | Soil microbial communities from uranium-contaminated site in the Upper Colorado River Basin, Wyoming, United States - RVT100D185 | ecosystem: Environmental > Terrestrial > Soil > Contaminated >...
TTCCCACCCGAGAGGAAGTTGCATTGGGTCGGGTCCGCGAAGAAGGACTACCTGACCTTTCCGGTCGAGGTGCAAAGCGAGATGGGCTACGCTCTCGGCCTCGCACAGCTCGGGGCTAAGCACCCCAATGCGAAACCTTGGACAGGAGAAGGGCCGGGTGTATTTGAGATTGTTGAAGATCATCGCGGTGACACCTATCGCGCCGTCTACGTGGTGCGCTTCGCCAACGTCGTGTATGTACTACATGCCTTCCAGAAGAAGTCGACACAGGGCGTCAAGACACCACTGTCCGATGTGCGGTTGATCAGCCAGCGGCTCAGACGAGCGCAATCCGATTTCGAGAGCAGGCAATGAATACCGGAGGCACCATGAAGACCATCGCCATTACCCGCGGCACCACCAACGTATTCGCTGATCTGGGCTTCCCGGACGCCGCCGAACGCCAGACAAAGACGCGTCTGGCGTTCGCCATCAACGAGCTACTGAAACGCCGCCGACTGAAACAGCGCGAAGCCGCCGAGCTCCTCGGCATCCCGCAGCCGAAGGTATCAGCAATTAAAAACTATCGCCTCGACAATATTTCGGTTGAACGCCTCATGGAGTTTCTGACTGCGCTCGATCAGGATGTGGAGATCCGCATTCGCCCACGCGCTACGAAGGGTAAGGCAGGGCGGATTTCAGTTTTGGCCGTGCAATAGGAGGCGACGCGAGGCGCTCGTGATCGTACACAATAGCAGCAGCATACGAACCGCAGGCACTATCCGACCTGCGCTTGCGCGAATGGGACAAGCCCGGTTTACTTGCGGCGCCGTTCGTGCAAATTGCTGTGCCGTATCTGTGCCGCAGAATGCTTCGAGTGAAATTGGTTACGAGGGGACTGAGATTTGGTTTGAATTGGCAAGCGCTGCTAAGTGACTAATTTGTAAATATCGTTACAAAATAGGATCGACTTTTAATCCGTTGGTCGACGGTTCGAGCCCGTCACGGCCTACCAAATAATCAAATAGTTATGTTAGGTCCAATAATATAGAGACTTATTTTTTGTGGACTCGTGCCTATTCAGTGCCTGTTAGCGATTTGCTGCGCCGACGTCACCGCCCGCATGCAAACAAACCTGCGAGTACGAATGCATGACGACGCCATGCGGAGGCGAATTACTCTCGCGGAACTAGCGACTCGAGACCTCACCTACGTAACTTGTCATGCCCGATATCCTCAGGAAACCGGGTTTGAGGCCGTGCTTTGGCTGCTCCGACAGTCTCAATTCCAGCAGCCAGCGTCGCCATCCGAACCTAATCGGTCAAGCAGGAAATCGCAGCAGAATTCGTCACTCTGGCGCGTCCGAACCAGTTCGGCCTCACGTTTAGCCGCAGTGTTGTAACGCGTGCCGTCCGACTGGTGCTTCTCCACCAGCCCTTCGCAGGCCCCAAGCATCTCTTCTTCTGATTTCCCAGTGCGTTCGGTTCATCATGCGCGCCACAGTGGGCGGGAACTCGCCATTGAACTTGGCGAGCAGCTCGGCATCCTTCGAGGAGTCTTTGCGCTTCTTGACTGCGGCCGTGACCAGGCGGCGAAGCAGACCAAGGCCGCGTAGCTTTCTACGGTCATCGCCTTCGCTTCTTCAACCGTCAGCGGAATCTTATAGCGTCCGTTATTCTCACGCTTCGTATTCGGTTCCCTGAACTGGCGCCTGCAGCGTGCAGAATAAATCCGAAGATCGAGCGTGTCTACGAACAGGTGGTAGGCAAGCTCCTTGAGGGTCGCCGGATAATGCTGGATAGCTTCGCAGCACCTGGCCTCTCCGCATAGCGCGCATCCCACCGCAACAGCATACGAGACGGCATTGCCATAAACAACTCGTAGTCGAAGATGCGTTTCGGAGGATGAGAGACGGTCATCGTCATGCCGTTCGTCTGGTCGACAAGCTTCGTCGAGCTTCCACCCTTCGCATCGCACATAAAATCAGTCAATAGAAGTGTGCTCAAAACATGAGGCTCCCGGTGACGATTGAGCGCATTGAGCCCTGTCGGCCGGTACAGGATAAAGACTCGACCGGCGAACGCAGACTCTATCCGCAAGTGGCCAAATTTTAGGTAAGCTGCCCGCTCATCCTCGGGCATTTGGCTAACAAGATCAGAAGCGTAACCCCACCGAGCGCAAAGGCCAACGAAACCCAAGCGGTTCCAGATTCGATCGAGATCGTCCTGCATCTCGACGAAAGCTGTGGTGGCACCGAAAGTCAGCATCGCAATGCCGAATAGCGTTGCCCAAACGCCGCTGCCTAAATCGCTTGCGCTCGCGAGCATTGCGTTAATTGCTTCAGCGCCATTGGTACCGAGAAGTCCCTGCACTTGGTCGATGATGGCGGCTTGAGCTGCGTCACGCCCGAAGACGAGAGCGGCGACACCGATGACGATCAGCAATAAAGGCGCGAGCGCGAATGCCGTGTAGTAAGCAAGCGCCGCGCCCATGCTGGGTGCTCGATCCTGTTTCCAAGCCGCGATCGTCCGTTGCAGGAGGTTCCACAGCTGCTTGGGTGAAATCATGTCGGATAGCGTTTCGTCAGCAAAGGATAATTTATCGTTTGCTATTCTTGTCAGGCTGCTTGGCGGCGGCAAATATAGCTGCGCAATTGCTGTCTTTACCCGGGCCGGTCTCTATCAAGGGAATCAGCGCTGCCAGCGGATTAATCAAAACGCCCAGTAGCAATGCGGCACCCCCGCGCAGTGCTAAGGTTTTGTCCGGTCGGACTTGAGGATCCTTGAAGGTTCCCCGGATGTGAATAGGAGAACGAAGACTCAGGATGCTGCGATCTTTTGGGAGCGGTTTGAGAGTCAAGTTCAGCTTCTCGTCAACGAGGCTTATCGCGCCCACGCCCAGGACTTGAGTGTCCGAGGTGTCGAAAACGAAGGCCTGACTCTCCATCATGCCGTCTTTGATGGCGAAGTCAGCGACTGCGCAACGCACATCTACAACGCGATCCCCGCCAAACAGAAAGCGCATAATTTCCCCGCCGTCCAGTCCAAGAAATTCAAGCAGCAGATTACTTATTTGACCCTCGGACATGAGCAGAGCGAAACGTCCGTCTGCTGAGCCGAGCAAGCCGCCAAACGAATTGCCGCGTCCCATGATGTCTGCCGTTCCGCCGATCGAGCCTAGGCTGGTTTTCGTGAGCTCGACCTTCGGAAATAGCTTGGGAAGCTGCAGCCTTTTGAAATCGATTTTGGCATCGAGCGCCGGGACTTTCTCGCGCGCGTTGAGGCTGATGTTGGAGACAATCTCGCCGCCCGCAACGCCGAAATTCAATGGATTGAGCCGCAGTAACGAGTTTTCCAGCTGGAGGTGTGTAACGACATTGTCGACGGGAAGGTCTTTGTTGCGTACCGATTTTCCGGTGAACTTCACGTCAGCATCCATGGCGCCCAGCCGGTCGAGTTGAAATTCCTGCGAGGGAAGCAACCGGCCCGACTGCGCAGCGATGGAAGCGGCTTTCGCTTCCTTGACCGGGGCAGGGTCTTCCGGCTTCGGACCACGGCGCGGGCCGATAAAACCTGCCAAATCTCTGAGATCGACGACCTTCGAGACGAGATCGCCTTTCAACATTGGGCGCTTACCCGCATTGCTGAACAGAACATCACCGCTTAGGTCGCTATCGCCTACGCGCCCGGTAAAACCATTCATACTCCAGTCGTTGTCATCGTGCAGCAACCGGCCGGCAATCTGGTAGGGTGGCGAAGGAAACAGTACGATGCCCAAGATCGGATACAACGCCGAAAGGTCGTCACCGCGAAGATCTAGCTTCAAGTCCAGCGCAGCAAGCGTCGCAACGCCAGTAATCGTGCCGTCCACGGCAACGTGGGTGGTGCCGATCTGCGCGCGACCCTTGAGCGGGTACGCAGTCGTCGGGTCGGCCAAGGTCAATACGGCGCCGCCTGTTCCCTCGGCGGTAAATTTGAGACTCTTCAAGCTGCCCGTCGCCTTGAAATTGATCGCCGACTCGCGAGCGTCCTTGGCGGCCTCGGTCGCTACCAAGATGGTGATATCGGTTTGGGCCTTGGGATCCAGGAAATTCAGTGTGCCTTCGTCGACGGTAAGCCGGCCGATGTGAGGCGGGGGGCTCTGCTGGTCATCATGCTTTTTTAGGATCCAATTTCGCTCGCCATTGGCGTTGCGCTCGAGGTTCACTTTGGGATGTGAAACCGACACCTCGGGCAATACGATGTTGCGTTTGAGAAGCTGTAGAAGGCTAATTCGAAAAGCGACCGAATCAACGTCGAGCATCGGTTGTTTAGTGCCCCATTCGGCATTTGCAAGTGTCAGTCCGTTTGCGGTGATGAGCGGATTAAGCGATAGGCGGACATCCAGGTTGCCCTTGATCAGGAACTCCCGACCCGTTGCTTCGGTGACCTTGCGCTCCACATAACCTTTCAGCATGTTCCAATCGAACCAGGCCAAAAAAGCGACGACGATGACTATCAAAATGCCCAAGGCGACAAGAGCATTTCGCCACCCTTGGGAAATGCGTTGCGACTCTGCGTTTGTCATACAATTCTTTCGGTGGGTCGATTCATGAGCGAGGCATCGGAACCCTGGTTTTCATGGGTACGCCGCGTTTTTTCATCGCAGTCAGTGCCCGACAATATAGCCACGCCGGGTGGCGAAGCACTTGTGCCTTCGTTTATTGCGTACCTTATCAGCAGCGCGCTTGGTCAGGACCCAGAGGTTCGTTCATTCGTAAAGGCGAGGCAGTTAGCGCGCTGGTGCAACCTGGGGTTCGACGTACGGCTTTGAAGCTGCCTCATTTGAGATGCTCTAAGCGCGCGGGGCTCCGGGCCGGAATGGCAGATTAGCCGCTGGGCAATGTGCTGTCTGTACGGAATCAGACATTGCCGAACGGAAACTTCGGCGCCGGTACAACACGCTGTACGGGGGTTTAAACGTTCGGTCCGCCCTCGGCGTTGAAAGGCGCTGGGAAACTCATTTGCGGCGATGCCCGGCGTCAGCTCGGAGTCGTTGCTGGCGTCCAGATTTACGGGAGCAATTCCGCGATGCGGCTCGCGGGCTGGGTCGGCAGCCGCTCGAGTACGCCCTGGAGATATCGATAGGGGTTGTGGCCGTTAAGCCGGGCCGATTGAATGAGGCTCATGACCGCAGCGGCGCGCTTGCCCGCGCGCAGCGATCCAGCGAACAGCCAGTTCGAGCGCCCCAGCGCGATCGGACGAATCCGATCCTCGACCCAGTTGTTGTGTGTGCGTTGCAAAGGCACGGTTGATCCGTCGGTGCAAATCCGACCCGGCCACCTCTCGCTCCGGCCGGAAGTACAAGGAGCGGTCCAGGAGGTAACGAATGGGCTGAAGCACTTCTTGAAACGGTCTCGAAGGAGATCCGCAGGCCATGCCGCAACGTGAGTGAACACCGAGCAGGCCTCGAAATGTCGTCATGGAAGCCGACTCGCCACAATGACGAGGAAGGCCGGCGTCGGCGGAGAAGCGAGCGAGATACGCATCCGCCGATTCAACCGGGGTAGTGGTGGCAGCACGCATGGGAGAGATCGACTGTGCAACAAGGGAAGTGCGCGATGGTGCACGGCTGGCAGCCGAGCAACGAGACGCTCGCGAGAGACAGGCTCGGCCATGGCGGATGACGGATTGGGGTGTAGTAGCGGTGAAACCGGGTAACTCCGGTGGAGCGAAGGCCCCCTGTTTCAGAGCGAATGCTGGAAAGCGGCAAGGCTCCGACATCGCAGCGTGCTTTGGCCATCAGTACGGCCTCGAGCGATCCGCGCGCGAGTATGATGGCCTCCTGGCCGGCGGGAGTTTCTGCAGGGATTTCGCCGTCAGGCGCGAAAATGTAGCTGCGGCTCTGAGGACAAACAGGGCATAGAGCTTGTCGTCTTGCTCGATATGCCTGGCGAGTTGCGTCCTGGCGATAGCATCTCCGATGAGGCGGTTGCTCTGGCAGAGGAACTCGCGACTGCAGCGCGCCTTCCGGCGCGTGCTGCAGCTGATGCGTTGCATATCTCTGTTGCCGCCGTACACGGGATTGACTATTTGCTGACGTGGAACTCGACGCACATTGCGAATGCGGAGTTTCGGCCGAAGGTGGAGCACGCGTGTCGTAATAGTGGATTCGAACCGCCTGTTCTTTGCACTCCTGACGAACTGATGGGATCTTGAGTCATGGCAAATCTCCAACGTAACGATCAACCGTGGACGGACGAAATCGTCGCGGAAGTACGTTCGGCACGGGAACAGCTTTTCGCCGAGTGCGGAAATGATCTGAAGACGCTTGCTGGGCGCCTGCGAGCCGCACAGGAAGCGAGCGGTCGACCTGCTGTAACGTATCCAAAACGCAATCCCCCGAAACCGATTGCGGCGTGATTCGCGTTGGACGGTCCTCACCGCCCAATCCGGAGTGGGATTGTCGCCTCAGAAAACGAGGGGATTTCGTGCCAAACCCAGCGATTCTCAGCGATCGCCGGCGAGCGTAAGTGATTAAGGTCGGGCCATTTGTGCTACTGAAATAACGTCTGTTTCGAGCTTTTAATCCGTTGGTCGACGGTTCGAGCCCGTCACGGCCTACCACGATTTCTAAAGCCTTCAGTGTAAGCATTCACCAAGACCTGAAGGCCGAGTTCCCAATCCTTTTCCCTATTCTGGTTTCGTTACCACGCCCGGACCTGGGCGGTGGTTGGTGCCGGAATGATCATCTTCGTCAATTCCCTAGAAGCGCTGCCTCGCCGGCTTCCAGAGCGTGACGCTAGCCTATTGACTCCGACTGCAAGCGCCGTAGATACTCGCCAGATGCCGGCAAACCGCGTCTACTGGGTGTAGACAACGGACGGGCACAAATCGCCGCACCTTGAGCAACTGATGTTGACCCCTAAACAGCTGATTCGTAGCCAGCGCGCTGCCCCGGAACTTGACCTGGTCGCCGACGTACTGGTTATCGGCGGCGGGCCGGCTGCGTCCTGGGCGGCGGTCACGGCGAGTGAGGCGGGTGCTCAGGTCATCCTGGTTGATAAGGGATATCTCGGCACGAGCGGTGCAACGGCGCCGGCCAATACCGGAACCTGGTTCGTGCCACCGGGTGTCGGGCGCGAGGCCGCGATCATGCAGCGGCAGCCACGGACCGGTGGGCTGGCCGATCCGCGTTGGGTTGATCGCACGCTTGATTTGGCATGGCAGCGGCTGCACGATCTCGCTGATTGGGGCTACAAATTTCCCAATGACGACACCGGCAAGCCCTACCTGGCCAATCTGCGCGGCCCTGATTACATGGCGTTCATGCGGCGGCGCGCTTCGCGTGCCGGTGTCGCGATCCTCGACCACCACCCGGCGCTCGAATTGCTGAGTGATTCTGGCGTTATCGCCGGCGCCGCCGGGATCGACCGGCAGCACAATCGACCATGGCGTGTACGGGCCGGGGCGGTCGTGTTGGCAACAGGCGGGTGCGCGTTCGGGGAGCGCATGTTGGGTGCGAATGGGTTGACCGGCGATGGCTATTTAATGGCAGTCGAGGCAGGCGCGACGTTGTCGGGCATGGAATTCTCGGCCCAATACGCGTTGGCGCCTAAGCCTAGCGCGCTCAACAAGGGTGTGCCGTACGGCTGGGCGAGTTTTTTCCGCGAGGACGGGACCCGGATTAATACGACCAATGAGAACCGCTACGTCGCCTGCGCCCACGCCATGCTCGAAGGTCCGGTATGGGCGCAATTCGACAAAGCCACTCCCGAACTAAGGGCTTGGCTGAGACAAGGACAGCCGAATTGTTTCCTGCCAATGGATCGCATCGGGATTGACGCATTTACCCAGCAGTTTCCGGTGGTTTTGCGCTGCGAGGGCACGGTGCGCGGCGTCGGCGGCATTAAGTTAATGGGGGACGATTGCTCGACCGGTATCCCCGGCCTCTATGCCGCCGGCGATGCGGCGAGCCGCGAGCGCCTGACGGGCGCGGTGACCGGCGGCGGCGGGCCGAATTCTTCCTGGGCGATCGCCTCGGGCAACTGGGCGGGTCGTGCCGCTGCAGCATTCGCGGCGCGCGAAGCCGGGAGGCTCACGGACCGCCGCGTGACCGGTATCGGCCGGGCCGGACTGCGTCCCGCCGCATCCGCGCATTCGGATGCGAGCGCAGGCGATGTCCTTGAAACAGTTCGCGAGGAGTTCCTGCCGTTGAATCGTAATTTCTTTCGCCGGGCCGCCACGCTGCGGCAGTCGCTCGACCGGCTCGACAGTGTATGGGCCGAATTGCGCGACCATTTGCCGGGCGAGGGTCTCGGTGCGGTCAAGTCACGCGAAGCGGCGGCATTGACGGCGAGCAGCCGATGGGCCTATGCCAGCGCATTGGCCCGTGCGGAAAGTCGCGGCATGCAGCGCCGGCTCGACGTGCCGCAGGCGGATCCTGAATTCCTCTGCGCATTCGAGGTATCGGGTCTCGATGCGATCAATGTCACGCGATCCGCTATTGCGGGTGGGGTGGCTGTCTGATCGTCAAGCGCAATGATTGAAATCGTGTCCGCCGATCGCTGTATCGAATGTGACATCTGTGTCAGAGTGTGTCCGGCCAATGTCTTCGACTCGGTGCCGAAGAAACCACCGGTAATTGCGCGTCAAATCGACTGCCAGACCTGTTTCATGTGTGAGATCTATTGCCCGACCGATGCGCTCTACGTCGCGCCTGGGGCAGAAGAGCCCACAGCGGTCACTGAGGCCGAGATCGAAGCGGCCGGACTGTTCGGCAGCTATGTGCGGGCGCTTGGCTGGCGGCGGGGAAAGCCAAATGGATCCGACAAGGATCCAACTTTTCGGATCCGCACGGCGCCGCGAAATCCATAGAGAGGAAAGTCCATGATCCGCATCGTTCGCGCTTCGCTATTTGCCGTTCTTTGCGCGCCGCTCGCGGCGCCGGCCGTAGCCGCCGACAGTTATCCCGAGAGACCGGTTCGCCTGATTGTGCCATTTGCCCCCGGCGGTGGCGTCGACATCAACGCGCGCATCCTGGCCGAGCCTCTCGGTCAGGCGCTCGGCCAGACGATAGTGGCGGACAACCGCCCGGGCGCCTCCAGCATCATCGGTACCAAGGTCGCGTCTATGGCAGCGCCCGACGGGTACACGCTATTGATCAACGCGGTCACCGTGGCCATCAACGCTGCAGTCTACAAGAAGCTTCCGTTCGACATCCAGCGCGACTTTGCGCCGGTTTCACGGCTGACGCAGCAGCCCAATATTCTGGTCGCCAATCCATCGCTTCCCGCTAAAACGGCCCAGGAATTTGTCGCGCTCGTGCGTTCTCAGCCGGGCAAGTACAGCTTCGGTTCGGCCGGTCTCGCCACCGGCATACGCCTCGCAATGGAAATGCTGTTGTTGAAAGCCAACGCGAAAATGGTGCACGTGCCGTACAAGAGCCTCTCGCCAGCGCTCGTCGGATTACTCGGAAATGAAGTCTCGGTCCTGGTCTCGACCTTCGCTTCTGCCTTGCCGCACGTGAAGGCGGGCCGCTTGCGCGCCTATGGCGTTACGACGGCCCAGCGCGTCGACTTGCTGCCTGACGTACCCACACTCGCGGAGTCTGGCGTGCCCGGTTACGACTATGCCACGTGGTACGGGCTGTTCGTGCCGGCCGGTACGCCGCCGCACATCATTGACAAGCTCAACAAGGTGACAGTCACCGCGCTCAAATCGCCCAAACTGACGCAGATCTACCAGGCCCAGGGCTTGACTGCGACTCCGAGTTCCCCAGCGGAGTTCGCGAGATTCATCGATTCCGAACTGAAGAAATGGACGGATGTCGTGCGCGACGCAAAGATCGAGCGCCAGTAGTGACATGACGCGCTCGGGGTGCGTTGACTCGGCGTGACCGCCCCGAGGCGCCTTCAGCTGTGTTGTTTGTTAGCGTCTCAGATTGAGTTTTTCGATGAGAGGCTTCCATTTCGCGATTTCGGACTTGATCATCGCTGCCGCGTGTTCTGGGCTGGACTTGGTAATCGGATCGACGCCGATCTTGATCAGCGTATCGGCGAAATTGTTATCGGCCATGACCTTCCCCAGCGCGTTGTTTAGATAGTCGATGATGCTGCGTGGCGTCCCCGTCGGTACGAGCACTATGTTGAAGGTGTAGGCGACCGCACCGGCAACGCCGGCCTCCGCGGCCGTGGGGATTTCTGGCGCGCCCGCCGAGCGTTCTTCCTTCAGCACAGCCAGCGTATGTATGCGTCCTGTTCGGTGAAAAGGCAGCGCCGAGTTCAGCGACGTGCACACCATCGGAATTTGTCCGCCGACGAGGTCCTGCACCGCGGGGCCTGCGCCCCGGTACGGCACGAACGGGAGTTTCTGCAGCCCCGCAACCGACTTGAACAGCTCGCCACCGAGATGATTGACGCTGCCCACACCTGCAGTGCCGTAGGAAAAGAAAGCGGGACGAGCCTTGATGTCGGCGATCAACTGTTTCAAGTTTCGCGCCGGTACGCTCGGGTGCACCGAGATCGACATCGGGCCCGTGCCGAGCGCCCTGACCGGCGCGAAGTCCTTCACGGCATCGTAAGGAATATTGACCATGAGCGTCGGGTTGATCGCGTGGGTCGACGCCGTTGCCATTACCATCGTGTAACCGTCGGGCCTAGCGCGCGCGGCTTCCCCGGAGCCGATCGTGCCGGAGGCGCCGGTGCGGTTGTCGATGACTATTTGCTGACCGACAAGCGCCGTGAGCGCCAAGCCGAGTCGCCGACTTACGCTGTCGGTCTGGCCGCCGGGCGAGAACGGTACGATGAGCCGGATCACTCGGTCCGGATACTGCTCCGCGCTCTGTGCGACGTTGGGGCCCAGCAACGTGGCGGCGCCGATGGTGAGCGATGCAACTATACGACTGATCGGGAATTTGCTCGGGTTCATGTCTCCTCCTCGTGGTCGAATGGACTTCACCCTCGCCTGCTCAGGCTGCGGGCGCTCAAGTTCATGCGGTGACACATTGCTTCGACAGCACCGAACGTCAGCGATTGCCGACGGGTTTGTAGCGTCCCCAAACCTCGCTCGGTACCGCTGAGTGGAACCATTATGGAGTACCTTCGCAGGGACGACAAGACGTTACTTGCGTCAACTATGGCGCGAGCCCCGGTCCGCCCTTGCGGGAGGTACCCGATGCCCGGTAGGCGGGGGGCCGATTTTGGAGGGGAACTGGGTGCGTCGCCGGCGTCTGGACCTTCTAGTCCGACTGATCCCGGGTTGTTTTCGCCAACCCGAATGTAAGAACCCTACCCCGGCTAATCTGCTGAACGGCCGAATGTTTACCTGGGCCGTTGCTGCGGAAACTGCGGCAGAGCGCTTATGTCCATGGACCAGGGCTGGGCGGAGCGGCACCAGCCTTGCGTCCGCGGCCGCAGTTGCGAGCGTTGCCGAATCGAACCGACGCGCAACCCGTAGACCTGCCGGTCGGTCTCTGTCGTCGAGAAGAGGGGGGTCCCGCACTCGGCGCAGAATCCCTGCGCGCGCTTGTTGCCGCTTTCTGCCGTCTTCACGTAAATCTTGGGCTCGCCTGTGAGCAGCCTGAAGGTATTTTTCTCGGTCTGCACATTGGTGCGGTAGGCCGACCCGGAGCCGGTCTGGCAATCGGTGCAGTGGCAAATCCCGACCTTCTCAGGGTTGATTTCAGCCTCGTATGTGATGGCCCCGCAATGGCATCCGCCGTCGATCTTCATTGCACTCTCCCGTAAACGCGTTGGACACGATCCACCGCCCACTTGGGCGGCCACAGGCTGCCGGGTAAGTGTATCGTTTCCGACGTAGGCACGGAACTACTCTGCTGCCGCAATCCGCTTGCAAAAACTCGTGTGTCAGCGGTTCCGATCTTGATATACCGCTAGGCGACTCACGGTAAGATTCGATGTTCGCAGGCGATAGGCGCAAGCGTGTGAGAATCACTGACCCCGAAGTATTCACCGGACCAAACGTGCACGCACCGATCCCCGTGGTGCGTTCGACTTTGGATTTACGCAGCCTCGCGGGTCAGGCGCCGGCGCGTTTAGGCGATGGATTCAGACGGCACGTGCTCGAACTTGTGCCCAACCTCGAGTCGTTGGTTGCCCTTCCCGAACAATGCGGATCAGACACCGACAGCTCGGGGTTCGCATTGTTGTTTGCCGAGGTGGCCTTGGAATTGCAGCGTAATCTCGGTGCCGAAGTCACCTACCGCAGGGTCGATCCGGCGCCCACGCCGCATACGTATTGCGTTATTTACGAACTCTGGGACGAGGGCGTCGCGATGCCGGCGGCGCAGCTTGCCGTCGAAGCGCTGCAGGGGCTGATCGATGCAGCGCAGTCCCCGACTGCGGCGCCAGCGAAGCGGTGGAATACGGCCGAACAGCGCGAACGGATGCTCAGGCAACTGCGCCCGGAAGCGCTCGACCTGATCACGATGGCCATGGTGCGCGCGGCCGTGAAGCGCGAGATTCCGTGGTACCGGCTGGTTCCACGCAAACCGTTCGTGCAGTTAGGTCAAGGGCACAGGCAAAAGCATATTCGCGAGTCCGCGACCAGTCATACGTCCTCAACGGCTCGCTATCTGAGCAAGGACAAGAACGCAACCAGTTCGCTGCTCGCACGAATCGGCATTCCCGTGCCTCGCCAGCGGCTAGTCACTTCCATCGAGGAAGCACTACAGGCGGCCGAGGACATCGGTTATCCGGTCGTCACCAAGCCGCTCGACCGCGGCAACGGCAGGGGGGTTAGCGTCGGACTTGCGCATGCGGATGCACTGCGCTGGGGTTTCGAGGAGGCCTGCAAATATGGCGAGCAGGTGATCGTCGAGCAGTTCGTGGCGGGCGAGGATCACCGCATCCTCGTGATCAATGGCCGAATGGTGGCGGCGGCCAAGCGCATTCCCGGGCATGTCGTTGGTGATGGCGACAGCACCATCGCCGAGCTCGTTGCGGCGGCCAACGAAGACCCGCGGCGCGGCCACGAGTATGACAAGTTGATGGTGCGTTTGGAGTTCGATGCGCAGGCCGAGCAGGTGCTGGCGGAAGCGGGGCTCACGCACGATAGTGTCCCGTCGCGCGGGCAGGTTGTGCCGCTGCGCCGAACCGCGAACGTTTCGACCGGCGGTACCTGCGTCGATGTGACCGAGATCATCCATCCGGACAACCGCGACGCCGCGATTCGGGCCAGTCGCGTGCTCGACCTGAATATCGCCGGCGCGGATTTTCTCAGTACCGACATCACGCGCTCGTATCGAGAAATCGGTGGTGGCATTTGCGAGGTCAACTTCTCACCGGGTTTGCGCCCGCACTGGAATGCGAGCCCGGCGCGTGACGTGGTCGGCCCGATCATCGATACGCTGTTTCCGCCCGGAGCGCAATGCCGCATTCCGATCGTGGCGCTAGTGGGCGCGGCCGGTGCGACCGAAGCCTGTCGGCTGTTGGCGCATATGCTCGGCTCGATGGGACAGCGCATTGGAATGGCGACGAAGCTTGGCGCCGAAATTGACGGTTGCCTGGCCGTCGACGGCGATATGGCCAACGCTCAAGGTGCGCGTACGTTGCTGTTCGATCCGAGCGTCGAGGGCGCGATTATGGAATGCGCCGCGAATGAAATTCTGCGCCACGGACTGGCTTTTCGCGCGTGCGATGTAACAGCTGTGCTCGATTTGACTCCGCCTGAGGGGATAACAGCGCCTTTGTCGACCGCCGATCAGACTCGCGCCAGCCGGGTTGTGGTTCGGGCGGCAACCCGTGCGCTAGTACTGAATGCTGACGATGCCCTGTGTCTGATGCTCAGGGAAGGGCCGCAGGCGCGGCGTTTATGTCTCATTAGCGTCCGGCCCGAAAACCAGACAGTCGCCGCCCATGTTGCCGCCGGCGGACTTGCAGCCGTTCTGGCAGGCAGTGGCCCGGACACCTTGATTCTGTATGACGGCGCCAAACCCGTGTTGGAATTATGCAGAATTGCCGCGGCCTCGGGATCAGGCTCCAACCGCGAGTTCGCTTACGGCGCTTTGTGCGCTGCCGTATCAGCATACGTTCTGGATGTTGGTGTGGACCGGATCCGGGATATCCTCCTGAGCGACGCGCCGATATCGGCCTCGGAGTGCGGAAATCTGCGCGCGGGGTGATTGCGATGGGGGGTATACGCCCCTTGCAACCAGGGTAGCGGCTGGCCCACAATGCGGGTCCGCTCAGTCTGACCAGGTCATTTAATAAGACCCATTTGGCAGCACTAAGAATTGGGGGTACCGTGCGTTCCAGGCGCCAAGACGGCCGAGTTCTGATTTACAGCCACGACACCTTCGGTCTTGGCCATTTGCGCCGCTGCCGCGCGATTGCCCACGCCCTGGTCGATCGTTTCAAGCATTTGTCGGTCCTGATCCTGTCCGGATCGCCGATCATCGGCAGTTTCGATTTCCGCTTGCGCGTCGATTTCGTGCGCGTCCCGGGCGTGATCAAGCTTCGCAACGGCGAGTACACGCCGCTTAACCTGCACATCGACATTGCGGAGATGCTGCAAATGCGCGCCTCGATCATTCAACACACAGCGCAGACCTTTCGGCCCGATGTCTTCATCGTCGACAAGGAGCCGCTCGGTCTGCGCGGCGAGGTGCTCGAGACCCTCAAAATCCTAAAATCAACCGGAACCCGATTGGTACTGGGTTTGCGCGACGTGATGGACGAACCAAAACTGCTCGAGCCCGAATGGCGCCGCAAGAACGTTCTGCCGGCATTGAAGGATTTGTACGACCAGATCTGGGTCTATGGCCTGCCGCAGATCTGCGACCCTCTGGAAGGTATCTCGCTGCCTGCCAAGGTGCGCCAGAAGATGATTTACACCGGTTACCTGCACCGCGAAGTACCGGCCAAGCCGGGGCCGCAGCGGTTGCCGGCAATTACGGAGCGTCCCTATTTGCTGGTGACCACGGGGGGTGGCGGTGACGGGGAACGCCTGATCGATTGGGTGCTGCGCGCCTACGAGCACGATCCGTTGCTACCCTATCCGGCGCTGCTAGTGCTCGGGCCCTTCATGCAGCCTGAACTGCAAGAGAAGTTCATGGTGCGCGCCGAGAAACTCAAGCGCGTCGATATCATTACGTTTCACAACAATATGGAGACCTTGATCGCGCGCGCGGCCGGTGTCGTGGCGATGGGCGGCTACAACACGTTTTGCGAAGTTCTGTCGCTCAACAAACGCACCCTTATCGTGCCGCGCACGGCGCCCCGAATGGAACAGTACATCCGTGCCTCGCGTGCCGCGAAGCTGGGCCTGATCGGCATGCTCAGCGAGGACGAACATCTCGATCCCGCGGCGATGGCAGCCGCACTGCGTAATTTGCCGCGCCAGAAGCTGCCGTCGGAAATTGTCGTTCCAGGCCTGCTCGAAGGACTGAGCAATGTCTCGCGCCTGGTCGCGCCGTGGATCGAAGACGCCGAGGAAGCGCCCGCGCGCGCGCGGTCGATCGCGAAGTGAAGCGATGACGCAGGCCGACAAGCAGCGTGTTGCAATGGTAGTGAAAGGCTACCCGCGGCTTTCGGAGACTTTCATTGCCCAGGAGATCGCGGCACTCGAGCGCCGCGGGCTCGATATTGTGATCGTGTCGTTGCGCCAACCGACCGAGCGGCGCACTCACCCGGTGCATGGCGAGATTCAAGCCCCGGTTCATTATCTGCCCGAGTATCTCTATCGCGAGCCGTGGCGCGTGCTGCGTGCGTGGTGGCGGACGCGCCGGTGGCCGAGCTACGCGAGGGTGCGCGCGCTGTGGCTGCGCGATCTGGTACGCGATCCCACCCTGAGCCGAATCCGTCGCTTCGGCCAGGCCATGGTGTTTGCTGCCGAACTGCCCGCCGATATCGGGCGTCTGCATGTGCACTTTCTGCATACGCCGGGCTCGGTGACGCGTTATGCCGCACTGTTGTGCGGACTGCCTTGGAGCGGCTCGGCACATGCCAAGGATATCTGGACGACGCCGGAATGGGAGAAGCGCGAAAAGCTCGCCTCCTGCGATTGGCTGGTCACCTGTACGGAGACGAATAGAGATCACCTCGCCAGCCTGGCTCCGGCCGGCAGGGTAGAACTCGTCTATCACGGACTAGACCTGGAGCGTTTCCCCGCAATCGTCCAGCGCAGGCCTGCTCGCGACGGGCGATCGCCTTCCGACCCGGTGGTCATCCTGTCGGTATGCCGGTTGGTGGAAAAGAAAGGCATGGATGTGTTGCTCGAGGCGCTGGCGCGAGTGCCCTCCACGCTCAATTGGCGGCTCGTGCATGTCGGCGGCGGCCCGCTCCATGGCGCGCTTGAGCGGCAAGCGAAAAAGCTGGGGATCGGCGCGCGCATCACCTGGCGAGGCGCGCTGTCCCAGGACGAGCTTTTGCCGGAATATCGCTCCGCGGACCTCTTCGCGCTCGCATGCCGGATCGCGCGAGACGGCGATCGCGATGGATTGCCCAATGTGCTGGTCGAGGCGCAAAGCCAGGCATTGCCCTGCATCGCGACCAAGGTCTCAGCAATCCCGGAATTGATTCGTGATGGGACGACTGGAGTGCTTGTGCCTGTCGAATCGCCCGGCGCGTTTGCTCAGGCGCTGCAAGCGCTCATTACCGATCCATCCCGGCGTACGGCGCTGGGTTCATTGGGACGGGCGCGAGTTGTGTCCGAGTTCAGCCTTGACGCGAACCTCGACAGGCTCGCAGAGAAGTTCGGACTGGTTAGCGTTGAGCGACCGACAATACGGGTTGCAAGCCGATAAGCTGTGCGATGCGCATCGCATTCTATGCGCCACTGAATTCCCCGACGCAGGGCACACCTTCCGGTGATCGGCGTGTCGCTAGCCTGCTGATGCAGGCCCTGCGGCACGCTGGTCACGCAGTCGAGCTGGTCTCCACCTTTCGCAGCTACGACGGTGCGGGCGACACGATTCGCCAAGAGGGGCTGCGCGTCCAAGGCATCGAGATCGCCCGTAGCCTTTCGGCGTGCTGGCGTGCAAGCGCCGCCAGCGACCGGCCCGACGTTTGGTTCACCTATCACTTGTACTACAAGGCGCCCGATTGGCTGGGTCCGCTCGTAAGCGGCGATCTCGGGATTCCTTATGTCATTGCCGAACCGTCCTATGCCGCCAAGCGCGCTACAAGTTCCTGGGCCCTGGGGCACGAAGCTTGTCGGGACGCAATACGCCGCGCCTCCTTGCTGCTTTGCCCGTCGCGCGACGATATCGCGTCGATCGCAACGCTGTTGGGCGCCATGGATCGGATTGTGCACCTCGCGCCGTTTTTGGATCCAGAGCGCCTGCGTGCCGCCTTCGGCGCACGCGACTTACATCGGGCGCAGTTCGCAGCGACGCATGGCGTTGATCCCGGCATAGCTTGGATTCTCGCGGTTGCGATGATGCGCCCGGGCGACAAACTTGCATCGTATCGAGCGCTTGCCGACACGCTGGCGTTCCTAAAGGACCTGCAATGGTCGCTAGTCGTCGCCGGAGATGGCCCCGCCAGGACCCAGGTCGAAGCGGCCTTGCAAGGCGCGGGACCGGGCAGAGTGACTTTTCTTGGCGAATTCGACCAACGCGCTCTGGCTGGGGTGTACGCGGCCTGTGACTTGTTAGTCTGGCCTGCTGTCAATGAGGCCTACGGGATGGCGCTGCTCGAGGCGCAAGCCGCAGGGTTACCGGTGGTCGCAGCCAACTCGCGCGGTGTGCCCGATGTGGTACAGGATGGACTAACGGGGTTGCTTGCCCCACCAGGCGACAACGCTGGGCTCGCCGCGCTGGTCCGAGAGCTCTTGAGTGCACCGGAGCGTCGTCGCTCGATGGGTAAGACCGCCGCGGACTTCGTTGCCGCCGAGCGCAGTGTCGAGGTTGCCTCGCGCCGGCTTGCAACGCTGCTTGGCAAGCTTGATCCCGTCGGCGCGGCAAAATGAGCGCACCCCGCGTCTTTCTCTACGTCCAGCACTTGCTGGGCATCGGACATTTGAAACGCGCGATGACACTGGCCACCGCCTTGAACGCGGGCGGTCTGGAGGTGACGCTGGCAAGTGGCGGGTTCGAAGTGCCGGCGATCACGGCCCGCGGTGTTCGGGTCGTTCAGCTGCCTTCGGTTACGGCAGCCGACCTGACCTTCAAGCGGCTTTCGGATCGATTCGGCCGGCCGATCGATGCTGAGTGGAAATATGCGCGCTGCGCCGCTTTGCTTGCCGCCTATCACGCGACCGATCCGCAGGTCTTATTGATCGAGCTATTTCCATTCGGCCGGCGGCAGATGCGGTTTGAACTGTTGCCGTTGCTGGAGATGGCCGATGCCGCGAACCCACGCCCGCTCATCGTATCGTCGGTGCGCGATATCGGCGGCGGCGGGCAGCGCGATTTGCAGCGCCAGCAGGAAACGGTCGATCTTGTCGAGCGCTACTTCGATTGCGTGCTGGTGCATGGCGATCCGGCGCTGATCGCGTTCGAGCGCACTTTCCCGCTTGCCAGCCAGATCGCTGATCGTATCCACTATACCGGGTATATTGTCGATCGTAGTGACCACGGAGTGGACCAAGCCGGCGCGGGCGAGGTGCTCGTATCGGCCGGCGGTGGTGCGGTCGGACGAGCCCTGCTCGAAGCGGCGACCCGGGCGCGTCCGTTGACCGTGTTAGCGAATCGCACCTGGCGCTTGATCACCGGAATCAACGCTTCCGCGACCGACACTGCTATGATCGTGGCGCTTGCGGACCGGATCGGAGAGGGGCGAGTGGTGGTGGAACGGATGCGCAGCGATTTCACCACGCTGCTAAAAAACTGCGCAGTTTCTGTTAGCCAGGCGGGTTACAACACGATCATGGAAGTCCTCGCTGTCAAAGCGCGTGCCGTGGTCGTACCGTTTGCGGGCGCTACCGAAACCGAGCAAATGCTGCGGGCATCGACGTTGGCAAGCCGCGGTCATGTGCAGATGGTTGCAGAGTCGGAGCTCACGCCCGAATCTCTTGCCGCCGCTATCGACCGCACAGCATTCGGTTCATTATCACCGGCTACGGCGATCGATCTCAAAGGCGCCGAAACAAGCGCGCGCGTGCTTATCACCTTGCTGGCGGAGCGCTTGCAGTGATTAACCCTTGGCAGAGCTTCGCAGACGAATTGCTGCGCTGGCAGGATTCCGGCCGTGTGGTTGATTTCTGGTGGCGTGATGACGATGCCGCGCGCCCAAGCGACGCATTCAACCGCTTGACGGCGCTTGCGACCCAAGCGTCCGTGCCGCTAGGACTTGCCGTTATTCCGCAGCAGGCCGAACTAGCCCTGTTCGCGCGCCTCGGTGTCGAAACCGCGGTCCTGCAACACGGGGTCGATCATCGCAACCGCGCGCCTAAGGGCGAGAAACCGAGCGAGTTTCCAGCGACCGAGGCGAACGATTTGGCGCTTGCTCGAATTGCAGCGGGCCGCTCGCGCTTGCTGCAGCTCGCTGGATCTCGATTGTTACCTGTACTAGTTCCGCCTTGGAACCGTTTTTCGGCCGCGCTCATCGAAGGCCTGCCGGGCCTGGGAATCCGTGGATTCAGTACCTTCTCGCCACGAACCTCGCGGGAGCCCGTCCGCAACCTGCGTCAGGTCAACGCCCACGTCGATATCATTTCCTGGAAACGCGGGCGCGTTTTTGTCGGTGAGGAGCGCGCATTGGCTAAGGCGGTTACGCATCTCGCGCAACGCAGAACGGGTGTCGTCGATCCCATCGAGCCAACAGGGTGGCTCACGCACCACGCTTGCCACGACGAGACAATCTGGGGTTTTCTCGAGCGCCTATTTGAGCACACACGCGCTCGTGCAGGCGTCCGCTGGCTCAGTTCCGTTGACGTGTTCTTAGGAGACGCCAGCGCGTGAGCCAAGTGTTTAGTTATACGCCGAGCGCCATAGTAGCGGAGTACGCGCGCAGCGTGATCGGTTTGGGCGTCACGCTCGGGCCCCTTGCGTTGCTCGAGCCCCCAGCATGGATAGGTGTCGTTCTCACCGTGGGGGCTGCGCTGTTCCTGGTCCACGCAGTAAGGTCAGTGGCGCGTCACACACTGCAAATCGTACTGGATGATTCCGGCATCGAAGCGCGCGGGCTGTTCGGTGTGGCGATTGCTTGGGATGCGCTGCGCTCGGTGGATGTCAACTATTACAGCACCCACCGCGACGGTAGCAATGGCTGGACAGAACTCGTCGTGCGTTCCGCGCGTGGCAAGATCCGCATCGAATCGACGTTGGAAGGATTTTCGGGGATCGCGGCACGGGTTGCGCGTGAGGCGCTTCAACGGGATTGCCGGCTCGATGATCGCAGCAGAACAAATCTGGCGGCGCTCGGTGTCGATCTCGGCGAGGAAGCCGCGGTTAACATCGATCCGTCAGGCCGAGCGAGGCATGCCTGACCTCTTAACAGTGCGTGACTTGCGGGTCTACCTCGCCGTCGATGCCGGGACGGTGAAGGCCGTTGACGGGGTATCGTTTCGCATTCCCCAGGGGCGCACGGTGGCCTTGGTGGGAGAGTCGGGTTCCGGGAAGTCCGTGGTCGCGCAGACCATCATGGGCATCCTGCCGGTCATTGCGCGTATCGAGAGCGGAGAGATCCTGTTCGCGGACCCCGCTCAGCCTGGAACGGTCATCGACCTCGCGCGACTCAGATCCGACGACGAGCAAATGCGCGCGATCCGCGGCAGGCGCATCTCCATCATCTTTCAGGAGCCTATGACGGCTTTGTCTCCGCTGC
>Ga0326597_10004076_pt1 | contig 20685 bp, 16 predicted proteins | sample RVTome_12_FD_203789 | JGI IMG/M metagenome (GOLD analysis project Ga0326597, IMG submission 203789) | Soil microbial communities from uranium-contaminated site in the Upper Colorado River Basin, Wyoming, United States - RVT100D185 | ecosystem: Environmental > Terrestrial > Soil > Contaminated >...
TTTCGGGCGGGAACATCGACCGTGACCTGTTTGCAAGTGTGCTCGACAAATCATTCGGGTAAATCGTCCATGGCCGGGCCGGACCACGTCAAGTCGTTGTTACAGGAAATCCTTAGAATGGCCATTTCCCCCACAAAAGCGCGGTTCTAAGGTTCCGGACGACCTCCAATTGAAACGCTTGTCGTCCGAGATCAATGGCTTGCGCTGGTCCGAACCCGTTACCCAATGGCCCCACGCGAGCGGATTGCCAGAGTGGCTATCCGCAGAGCATCATTGCGAAGGCGGACGGCTTGCCGGTGTCGCGCATCACCCGCTTGGTACGCGCAACCGAGGCAAAAGGCAGGACCCGGCCCCATGGCCAAGACCCGAGCCCATAACTCTTAGCAGGAGAAGACGAAATGAATGCAGTCAAGATTGCGGGAATCGCGCTGATCGTAGCCGGCATCCTGGGTTTGGTGTACGGCAGTTTCAGCTACACCAAGGAGACCCATCAGGCCAAGCTGGGCCCGATCGAGCTGTCGGTAACGGACAAGGAGACAGTCAACGTGCCGGTTTGGGCCGGTGTGGGGGCGATAGCGATTGGCGGCGTGCTGCTGCTTTTGGGAAACAAGAAGCGTTAGCCGCTGATGAGCTTTAACCTTCCGGTCATCAAAGGTCAAAGGGGTCAACGCTTTACCTTATACAAAGGTCAAAGGGGTCGACGCTTTACCTTATAGGGTGGGCGTATTAGCATCGCGCGAGGTCCCGTCCGCTGCGTGTGGAATTTGCCGGCGCGTTATATCACGTCACCGCGCGCGGTAATGCGCGCGAGGACATCTTTCGCGATCAAGCTTTTTTCGCGTTGATCGCGGTGAGAATCCCCTGCATGATCGCGGGCGGCGCCGGGGGGCAGCCGGGCACGGCGACGTCGACCGGAATCACGTTCGACACCCGGCCGCAGCTCGCGTAGCTCTCGCCGAAAATGCCGCCGGTGCAGCCGCAATCGCCGATCGCCACGACGAGCTTCGGCTCGGGCGTCGCCTCGTAGGTGCGCCTCAGTGCGGTTTCCATGTTGCGGGAGACCGGGCCCGTGACGAGCAAGAGATCGGCGTGGCGCGGACTTGCGACAAACCGGATGCCCAGTCCCTCGAGGTTGTAGTAAGGATTGTTGAGTGCATTAATCTCGAGTTCGCAGCCGTTGCACGAGCCGGCGTCGACGTGGCGGATGGCGAGCGCGCCGTCGAAGCGCTCCAGGATCTCCGCGTGCAGGCGCTGGCCGGCAACGCGCAGCGCCTCGTCGGGCCCCGGCGGCGCCTCGGTCTTGATCCCGGTCTTGACGATCTGTTTCAGTAGCTGATACATAAATGCAATGGTTTACAGATCTTGTCCGCAGTAGCTCAGATTGAACGATTTGTTGATCAGCGGGAAATCCGGCACGATGTTGCCGAGCACCGCGCGTTCGACCAGCGGCCAGTTCTGCCACGACGGATCGTGCGGATGCAGCCGCCGGATGCGATTGCCGGCCGCGGTCTCGAGCGCGATCAGTATCTCTCCGCGCCATCCCTCGACCCAGCCGATGCCGAAGGCATTTCCCGGCGCGTCCGGGACGGGTGCGGCAACCGCGCCGCCCGGCAGGCTCGTGAGCATCAGCCCCATCAGGCGCAAGGATTCGGCTATTTCTTCGAAACGCACCGTGACGCGCGCCGCCACGTCGCCGTTGCGGTGAGTAGCCATGCGCACATCCAGTGTGTCGTACGGGACCGGCGGGAACTGCGCGCGCAGGTCCCATGCCACCGCGCTCGCGCGGCCGGCGAGGCCGGTCAAGCCCATGCGGTCGGCGAGATCGGGCTTGACGCGGCCGCAGCCGATGAAGCGATCCTGCAGGCCGGCGTGCTCATCGTAGATCCCCTTGAGGCGCGCGACGGCCTCGCCGACTTCGTCGCTCCCGGCGCGCAGTCGGGCAATGCCTGCCGCATCAATATCGCGCGCCACGCCCCCCGGCACGACGGTATCCATGAGGTAACGGTGACCGAACAGCGCGTCGCTCGTGCGCAGCCAGTCTTCTTTCAACCGCGAGAACTGAACGAGGCCGAAGGCCAGCCCGGCATCGTTGCCGATGGCACCGAGATCCCCCAGATGGTTCGCGATACGCTCGCGCTCGAGCAGCAGTGCCCGCAGCCACAGCGCGCGCGGCGGCGGCACGATTCCGGTGACGCTTTCGACCGCCATCGCATAAGCCCAGGCATAGGCGACTGTGGAATCGCCCGAGACGCGTCCGGCAAGCCGCGCCCCTTCTCCCAGCGCCATCGACTCGAAGCGCTTCTCGATCCCCTTGTGCTTGTAGCCAAGCCGTTCCTCGAGACGCAGAACGCCCTCGCCGACGACTGAGAACCGGAAGTGCCCCGGCTCTATGGTCCCGGCATGCACCGGCCCCACCGGAATTTCGTGCACGCCTTCGCCGCCGACGCGGACAAAAGGATAATCGTCCGCGGCTTCGCGTTGGGATTCGCCCGTCCCGGTTCCAGGTTCCATGGCGCCGATCCCGCGTTGCCCGGACGGAGATCCGGACTCGACGTTCCGGGTTTCGAGTCTGACCCGGGAACCCTGTGAATCGAAGTCCTTCCGCAATGGAAAAACGCCGGCCGGCCAGGCGTTGTGGCGCAGCCATTTGCGGCGGTCAGCCGCGTTATCGGCGCTCACCCCGAAGAGATCGCAGACCGCACGCTGCATCCGGCTGGCGGCCGGGAAGCTGTCGGATATGCCGGGAAAGGCGTCCCCGGCCAACGGCAGCGTGATCACCAGAAGGCCGGAGCGCACCGTGAGCGCCGCGTGCACGGTGAATCCCGTGCCGCGATCGCGGTCGTCGGCGCCCCACAAGGCGACCAGCCGCCCGCCCTTCTCGCACACCTGCGCGCAGGCGGTGCGCCATTGCTGCGCGTCGACGCGGCCCTGCCAGACCGGCATCGCGCCCGGCAGTTGCCTCAAATCCAATTGAAAGTCTTCGAGCTTCATCCGATGAGCTGCGCCGCCTGCCGGTACCAGCCGGCAAGATAAGGCGGAATATAGAGTCCGAGCATCAGCACAATCCCGAGGTGCACGAACACCGGGATCAGCGCCGGCGGATGCGGCAGCCGCTTCGCGGTCGCGGCGCCGAACACCATGGGCTGCACCTTGCCGAATATGGCGGCAAACGCCACGCCGAGCGCTGCGAGCAGAAACGGCGTCGCCCAGGGCTGCTGATGCATGGCGGCGGTGAGCACCATGAATTCGCTCGCGAAGACACCAAAGGGAGGCATGCCGAGAATGGCGAGGCTGCCGAGCATGAGCCCCCAACCGATGGTCGGATTGCTCTCCATCAGACCTCTGATGTCCGCCATGATCTGGGTGCCGGACTTCTGTGCCGCGTGGCCTACGGCGAAGAAGATCGCCGACTTGGTGAGCGAATGCACCGTCATGTGCAGCAGCCCGGCGAAAGTGGCTAGCGCTCCGCCCATGCCGAACGCGAAGGTGATCAGCCCCATGTGCTCGACCGACGAGTAGGCGAAAAGACGCTTGATGTCTTTCTGGCGCGACAGCAGGAACGCGGCGACCACCACCGACAGCAGCCCGAAGCCCATCATCAGGTTGCCGGCGAGGTGCGTGCCGAGCGCCCCTTCCACCAGCACTTTCGCACGTACCACCGCGTACAGCGCGACGTTCAGCAGGAGCCCCGAGAGCACCGCGGAGATCGGTGTCGGACCCTCCGCGTGCGCGTCAGGCAGCCAGTTGTGCAGCGGGACGAGGCCGACTTTGGTCCCGTAGCCGACCAGCAGGAACACGAATGCCAACCCGAGCACGGTCGGCTCGAGCTGCCCCTTCACCTCGTTCAAATGCGTCCACAGCAGCGCCGTGCCGCCCGGCCCCAGCACCTTCTCCGCGGCAAAATACAGCAGGATGGTGCCGAACAGCGCCTGCGAGATGCCTACGCCGCACAGGATGAAGTACTTCCACGCCGCCTCCAGGCTCGCCGGCGTGCGATACAGGCTCACCAGCAGCACGGTGGTCAGCGTCGCGGCCTCCATCGCCACCCACAGAATCCCGACGTTGTTGGTGAGGAGCGCGAGCAGCATGGTGAAGCTGAACATCTGGAACATGCTGTGGTAGAGCCGCAGACGGTTGGGAGAGAGCTTGCCGGTTTGCGCCTCGATGCGCATGTACGGCCGGCTGAAGAGCGAGGTCGTGAATGCCACGAAGGCGGTCAGCGCCACCAGAAACACGTTGAACGGGTCGACGAAGAAATTCTCGTTCCATACCAGGAAAGGGCCATCGGCGATGACCCGGATCGTGAGCGCCACCGCCGCCAGCAGGGTGAGCAGGCTCATGCCGGAGTTGAGCTCGGGCGCGGACGCGCGATGGCCCCAGACGGCCATCGCGACGCCCCCCGCAAACGGAACCCCCAATACGAGCATAAGCTCCATCAGCGTTCCTTCAGCTTCTCCAGATGGTGGATGTCGAGGCTTTCAAACGTCTCCCGGATTTGGAAGAAGAACACCCCGAAGATCAGGGTGGCGACCAGCACGTCGAGCGCGATGCCCAGCTCCACCACCATCGGCATGCCATACGTTGTGGAGGTCGCCGCGAAGAACAGACCGTTCTCCATCGCCAGAAAGCCGATCACCTGGGAGACCGCCTTGCGCCGCGTGATCATCATCAGGAACGACAGCAGGATGCTGGCGGTGGCGATGCCGAGCGTGCTGCGGGTGATGGTGCCGGCGATCTGCGCAATCGGGGTCGCCAGGTTGAACGCGAAAATCACCAGCATGATCCCGACCAGCATGGTCGCGGGAATGTTGATAAGCGGCTCCACATCCCAGCGCACGTTCAGCGCACGGATGAGGCGATGCAGGATCCACGGCAGCAACAGCACCTTGAGGGCGAGCGTCAGCAACGCGGAGTAATACAGGTGGCTCTGGTGCGTGGACCAGGCCACCACCGCCGTGGAGAGCGCCAGCACGAAACCCTGGAGGGCGAACAGGTTGATCAGCGACAGGACGCGCCGCTGCGTGAGCATGGCGAAGGCGAGCAGAAGCAGCAGTGCCGCAAACAGGTTAATGAGCTGAGCGTAGAGCGGCAGATTCACGGCTTTGATTATTGCTCGAGCAGGAAATGGGTGAGCATGCCGAGGGTGGCGAGCAGGAACGCCGTGCCGAGAAACTCCGGCGCCCGGAAGATGCGCATCTTCGCCGATACCGTCTCCAGCAGCGCCAGTCCCGCGCCGGCCGCCGCGAGCTTCACCACGAGAGCGCCGATCGCGATCAGCAACCCGATCCAGTCGCCCGCCCGGGCAATGCCCCACGGCGCGAATATGGCGAAACCGATCGCGAAATAGGCCGTCAGCTTGAGGCTCGAGGCCCACTCGACCAGCGCCAGGTGCCGCGCCGAGTATTCGAGGATCATCGCCTCGTGGATCATGGTGAGCTCGAGATGCGTTGATGGATTGTCGATCGGAATGCGCGCGTTCTCGGCGAGCAGCACCATCAGGAATGCGACCGCCGCGAATGCCATGCTCGGATAGATGATGAACTCATTCTGGCCCAGCGTTTCGACGATGGTCACAAGCGAGGTGGACTGGCTGATGAGCGAGGCGGTGAACAGCGTCATCAGCATTGCCGGTTCCGCGAGAAAGCCGATCATCATCTCGCGGCGCGCGCCCAGCGTGCCGAATGAAGTGCCGATGTCCATGCCGGCGAGCGACACGAACACCCGGGCCAGCGCGAACAGACCGACCAGCGCGATCACGTCCGCGGCCGGCGCGAACGGCAGCGAAGTCGCCAGCACCGGCACGATGCCGACCGCGAGCCACATGCAGCCGAACAGGATGTAGGGCGTGGCGCGGAACAGCGGCGAGGCGTTGTGGGCGAGCACCGCGTCCTTGTGAAACAGCTTGTTCAGCACCTTGTACGGCTGCCAGATTCCCGGCCCGCTCCGGTTCTGCAGCCAGGCGCGGCACTGATTGACCCAGCCCAGCACGAGCGGCGCGATCAGCACCACCAGCACCGACTGCAGCACCTGGAAAACGGTTTCGCTCGCCGGATTCATTGCACGAACACCAGCAGCGCGATCAGCGTCAAGAAGCTGTACAGCAGGTAAACCGAGATTCGCCCCTGCTGCAGCTTGCCAATGTGCCGCGAGAGAACTTCGATGAAGCGGGCGACCGGCAGATACATCCAGTTCCAGTGCCGGTCCTCGATTTCCTGCCGGAACACCGGCTGCGGATCGTCCGGACGCGGAATCTCGCGGCGAATCAGAAAAACCGGCGCAAAGATGTGGCGGATCGGCTGCCCGAACCCGTCGGCGGTGTCCTCCATGCGCGAAGTCTGCTCGGGAAAGCCGCAGTCCCAGGGGTCGGCGCGGCGCAGCCGCCCGTGGTAAACCAGGCGCACCACCAGAAATGTCAGCGCGAACACCGCGGCGATCACGAGCAGGAACACGATCGGGCTGTAGCTCGCCTGCGCGGCGGAAGTCGGCGCGAGCCACAGCCACCCCGACGCCATGGCTTCATCGGGAAGGCCGGCGTTGAGCAGCGCCCGGCTGACGTCATTCAGGTACCCGATCATCAAAACCGGCAACAGGCCGAGGACCAGGCAGGCCAACGCGAGCCATATCATGCCGGCGCGCTCCCAGCCGCTCGCGTCGCGCGGTTTTTCCGGGAGCTCGTGCCGGTGCTGCCCGAGGAAAGCCACGCCGTAGACCTTGACGAAGCACATTCCGGTCAGCGCGCCCGAGAGCGCGAGCACGGCGGCGACGATCGGCACCAGGCTTCTCACCACGCTGCTCTCGAGCAGTGGCGCCTGCAGCGATGCCTGGAAGGTCAGCCACTCGGAGACGAAGCCGTTCAGCGGCGGCAGCGCGGAGATCGCCAGCGCCCCGACCAGGAAGTAGAACGCGGTGTGCGGCATGTAACGAATCAATCCGCCCATCTCGTTCAGGTTCCTCAGCCCGGTCGATTTGAGGATCGCGCCGGCGCCGAGAAACAGCAGTCCCTTGAACACCGCATGGTTGAGCGTGTGATACAGCCCGGCGACGAGCCCCAGCACGCCGGCGACCGGATGGCCGCTGCCGATGAACACCATCGACAGTCCGATGCCGATCAGGATGATGCCGATGTTCTCGACCGAGTGGTACGCGAGCAGCCGCTTGAGATCGTGCTGCATCAGTGCGAACAGCACGCCGAACAGCGAAGTCGCCGCGCCGAACAGCAGCACGGTGAGGCCCCATTCCCAGCGGATGCCGCCGATGAGGTCGTAGATCACCCGTACCATGCCGTAGATCGCGGTCTTCAGCATCACGCCCGACATCAGCGCGGAGACCGGAGACGGCGCCGCCGGATGCGCTTCCGGCAGCCACGCGTGCAGCGGCAGCATCCCGGCCTTCGCGCCGAAACCGAAAAACGCCAGCAGGAATGCAGCGGTGGCCCAGAACCCGGAGAGCTCCGCCTGCCGCAGCGCGTCGAACGTGTAGTCGCCGTGCCCGCCGTGCAGCACGCCGAAGCTCAACAGAATGCCGAGTGCGCCCAGGTGCGCGATCAGCAAATAGATGAAACCGGCCTTGCGGTTCTGCTCGCTGTGGTGCTCGGTGGTCACCAGGAAATACGACGACAGCGCCATCGACTCCCAGGTCACCATGAAGAGATAGGCGTCGTCGGCGATCAGCACGAAAGCCATGCTCGCGAGAAAGACGTGGTACTGCAGACAGAGCAGGCCCAGCCGCTGCTCGCCCTCGCCGCGGAAATACCCGCAGGAAAACAGCGAAATGCCGAACGAAACGCCGCCCAGCAGCAGCAGGAAGAATCCGGACAGCGGATCGACGCGCACGTGAAACGGCAGGTCGGGGAGCCCGGCCGGGAGGATCGCGCTGCTTGCCGGCGCGCCCAGCGCCCACAACCCGGTAACGGCGAGCGCCAGCGCGACGGCTGCGCCGGCCGGAAATACGACGCCGGTGATAACGCGCGGCGCACGCGCAAACGCGAGGCCGGCGATCCCGAGCCCGATCCAGATCACCGACAGGGTGACCGCTGCCCCGACCGGCTGCATCAGGAATCCATCAAGCGCGGGGGCGGCGAATCCGGGCCCCGCACCCGGCAGCGCTGAAGCCGCGCCGCAGCGCAAATCCCGGGCCGTGGGGCGATCGCCGGACGGACGGGAAAATGCCGATCATCACCTCGATGGACAACGCGCGGACCTGCTCATCATTGAACGACGGTGCCGGAACGAAAGCGCCTGACGCCGCAGGTGACCGCGCGGGGTCAGGCTACTTGTTCCAGCGAGCGTATTTTAGGCGTTTGCCGCCGCGCGGGCAAATTGCGGCCTGTGCCGGCGCACTACTGCGGCGGGATTTACGGCAAACTCGCCGGTGTGCGCGGACAGCAGCGTGTAGCCATCGGCGTTGGCCCTCGCCGCCGCGGTCACGGCGATGAACCCGTTGCCGCCGGGGCGGTTGTCCACGACGAACTGCCAGCCGAGGCGCTCCTGCAGTTTGTTCGTAAGAATGCGGGCCGAGGTGTCCACCACCCCACCTGGCGCGAACGGCACCAGCATCCGTATCGGCTTGTTCAGAAAAGGTCCCGCCACTTGGCGCGGATCTTTTCTTGCAGCTCCTTGCTCGCCTCGGCGACCTCCGGAAACTCCTTGAGGAACTCGAACGGCCGGCAGGCGTCGATTATCGCCTTCGAGCTGAACGGCGCCTTGTACGGGTAGGCGATCGACATCGGGTCGTTCTTCGAGCCCATGCCGCGCTTGATGATGTCGATATCGATCTCCGGGTCGGTGCGGGTCGCAACCGCCCACATCACCTCCTGCAGGTTCGACGGGTCGATGTCCTCGTCGACCACGACCGAATAGCGTGACATGTACGCGCCGACCCCGCACTGATTGAGAATGTGGCCGGCCTGCTTGGCGTGCCCGGCGTAGCGCTGCTTGATCGACACCACGTTGAACATGCGCGCGCCGCCGATCTCGTGCGCCCACACGGCCTGCACGTCCGGGACGCCGGCGGCGGTGAGCGCGTCGAACAGCAGCGCCGAGCGCATCACCGCCTTCGAGTAGGAATAATCGTTGGGCGGCTTCGCCGGGGGGCTGCCGACCATGATGGGGTCGTTGCGATAATACACACGGACGATCTCGACCGCCGGCGCGGGCGCGGCGTTGCCCGGATAGTAGCCGTGGAACTCGCCGAACGGACCTTCGATGCGCTCGTCGCCCGGATGCGCCCAGCCCTCGAGCACGATCTCGGACGCTGCGGGGAACGGCAGGCCGGTCACTTCGCCTTGCACCACCGCCACCGGCTCGCCCAGGATCGCACCGATGTAGTTGTATTCGCACATGCCGAACGGCACCTCGACGCCTGAGATCAAGTAGCCGAGCGGGTCCGCGCCGACCGCGATCACCACCGGGAACGGCTTGCCGGCCTTCATGTATTTGTCGTATTGAATGGCGCCGTGCTTGCCGGGCACCATGTCGAGCCCGACGTGGTCGCGGTCGTGGATCATCACGCGGTAGGTGCCCACGTTGACCCAATCGGAATCGAGGTCCTTGGTGACCACCGAGCAGCCGGTGCCGATATAGCGCCCGCCGTCCTTTTCGTGCCACAACGGCGACGGAAACGCGAAGAGATCGACGGCCTCGCCGCTGCGGACGTTCTCGAGCGCCGGCCCCGTCTGCACATGGACCGCATCGTATTTCGGCGCCGCCGCCTGCCATTGCGCCGGCTTGCCGCGCAGCTTCCGCACCAGGGCATGGTGCGCTTTCTCGACACCCAGGCGCAGGATCGACGACAGGCGCGCCGGGCTCGCCGTGCTGCACGTCAGCACGCGGAACCCCTTGGGGTAGCCCTGGATCTCGTCGAACAGCAGCGCCGGGGCCGCGTCTTTCTTGACGTTCAATTCGCTGATCGCGCCGAGCTCCAGGCTCCAGTCCGCCCCCGGCACGTGCCTCAATTCGCCCAGCGCCTCGACCTCGTCGAGCCACGCGCGCAGATCCAGCGGGTTTCCGGCAGCGGAGCGCGTCACCAGGCTACCTCCATCCATTATCGGCGTTCATCGGCGTGCATCGGCGGCTAATCAGGGCTCGGGTTTCGATACGGATTTTCTCATGCGCGCAGCAAGCTTCACGGCGTCGATGATCTGCGGGTAGGCGCCGCAGCGGCACAGGTTGCCTGCGAGGTAGTGCCGGATCTCGTCCTCGCTCGGGTCCGGATACGCATCGAGCAGCTGGCGCGTCATCAGGATGAACCCCGGCGTGCAAAACCCGCACTGGAACGCGCCGCACTCGATGAACGCTTTCTGCACCGCGTCGAGTCCGTCGCCGCTCGCGTCGTGCTCGACGGTGCCGATTTCCGCGCCGTCGGCGAACGCGGCCAGGAAAAGGCAGCCGGACACCGCGGCGCCGTTCACCAACACCGTGCAGCACCCGCACAAGCCCTGCCCGCAGCTCTCGCGCGCGCCGAAAAGCCCGAAACGGTTCTGCAGCATCTCGACCAGGATCTCGTGCGGCGCGACCTGCGCGCTCACGGTCTCGCCGTTCAACTTGAAGCTTATGGTACGTAAGGCTGCGGTCATCTCGTGCTCGTCGAAAAATCAATTAACCGCCAAGACGCCAAGACGCCAAGAAAAGCGAAATCTATATCTACGCCGCGCGGGAGCCAGCATGGCCGCGCTTTCCAGGCAGTGCCTTGGTCGTGAATTGTCACGCATGCTCCTGGATTTGACGGGTTCGCGTGGCCGAAGGGCGATCCAATCTGGAAATGATCTTCTTGGCGGCCTTGGCGTCTTGGCGATTCAGGGTTTCGCCCTTCACTCGTCGTCCCCCAGCGGCTTGCCTTCCGCTTCGCACAAGGCGCGGTAGATTGCCTCCGCCGTGAGCGGCAGGATGGTGATTCTCACACCTGTCGCATCGGCGACGGCATTGGCAATCGCCGGCGATACGGCGAACGTGCCCGACTCGCCCACGCCCTTCGCGCCGAACGGCCCGCTGCGCTCGTTCGCGTCGACCACCTCGCTCGTCATCGGCGGGATGTCGCGTATCCCGGGAATCTTGTAATCGGCGAGCGACGCGTTGGTGACCTGCCCCGCGTCGAAGTTCATCCGCTCGAACAGCGTGAAGCCGAGCTGCATGGTCGCCGCGCCCGAGAGCTGGGATTCGACGATCTTCGGATTGATCGCCTTGCCCACGTCACCGACATTGACGAGCCGAGTGACGGCGACCTGGCCGGTCTCGGTGTCGACCTCGACCTCCGCGCCGGTCGCGCCGACCATCCAGAACGGGGTCACGTTGTCGGACTGCCCCGTGTCATGGTCCGGGGACTGGTACGCCGGGATGAAGCTCCCGACACCGACGATGTTGCCCGCCTGCATGCCGTGCTTCCTGCGGAAGAGGTCGGGGACCGGCGTGGTCTCGGCCGACATCCCCAGCTCCACCGCGAGCGCGAGAAGCTTGTCGCGCGCGTCCTCGGCAGCCGCCTTCACGGCGTTGCCCATGTGGTAGGTCGAGCGCGAGCCGAGGGTCGCCATGTCGTAGGGGGTCACGTCGGTGTCGGGATGCACCACCGTGATCGACTCGAGCGCGATACCGAGCACCTCCGACACGACCTGCGCCATGGCGGTATCCGAGCCCTGCCCCATGTCAACCGTGCTGCAGTACAGGCTGCAGCTGCCGTCTGCGTACACGTTGACGATCGCGACCGACGTGGTGGGCGAGATGCTCGCCTTGAAGCCGATGGCGATGCCCCGGCCGCGGCGCACTGTGCCGGCCCCGCGGTCGAAGGGCGTCTCCCAGTTCATCCGCTGCGCGAGCCGCTCGAGCACCTGTTCGAGCGCCGCGTCGCGCATCAGCGTCCCCGTCGCCTGGGCACGCCCCTCGCGCAGCAGGTTCTTGCGGCGCAATTCGAGCGGGTCGATCGCGAGCTCGCGCGCGATCATGTCGGTGTGGCACTCGTACGCCCATACCAGCTGCGGAATCCCGAACCCGCGCAGCGCGCCGGCGGCCGGCAGGTTGGTGTAGAGCGCATACGAATCGATCTTCACGTTCTCGATGTCGTACGGCCCGGCCGCGGTGAAGCCGGACTTCTGCGTCACGCGCGGGCCGACGTCGGCGTACGCACCGCCATTCCACCACACCTCGCATTCCCGTCCCGTGATGCGCCCGTCGCGCATCACGCCGCTCTTGATGCGCAGCGTCGCGGCGTGCCTGGTGATCTGGTAGAACTGCTCTTCCATGGTGAGCGCGATCTTGACCGGCCGGCGCGCAATGAGCGCCAGCGCAGCCACCAGCGCCTCGAGCTTGATGTAGAGCTTGGCGCCGAAGCCGCCGCCCAGGTACGGCACCTTGACGCGAATCCTGTTCTCGGGCCAGCCGAGCAGGCGCGCGATTTCAATCCGCACGAACGACGGGCTTTGCGAGGCAGTGTGGATGGTGAGCGACGGGCCCCCCGGGTCGGCCACCGTGACGAACGGCTCGAGCGGCAGGTGCAGCACCTGCTGCGTGCGGAACACGTGCTCGAAGACCTGGTCGGCTTTTGCGAACGCGCCGTCCGGATCGCCGCGGCGCAGATGGTAGTCGAGCGCGATGTTGGTGTTCCTGCGCCCCTCCAGATGCTTGAGATCCGGGAACGTCCCGGCGGGCCGCAGCACCTCGTGCACCACCGCCTTCGAGGTCATCGCCTCCACTTCGTCGAATACCGCGGGCATCTCGTCGTACTCGGCGGCGATCATCTGCACCGCCTCCTCGGCGACGTGCGGGTCCGCCGCCAGCACCACGGCGACCGGCTCGCCGACGTAGCGTACCTTCTCCCAGGCCAGTATCGGCTGGTCGTGGAATGCCGGGCCGTAGTGCGGATCGGGGATGACGGCGCGGATGTCGTCTCCCGTCACCACGCGATAAACGCCTTCGAGCGCCCGCGCGGCGCTCGTGTCGATCGAGCGGATCCTGCCGTGCGCGACGGTGCTGCGGAAAATCTTGCCGTAGAGCATCCCGGGCAGCCGCAGGTTGTGGACGTATTCGGCGCGGCCGGTTACCTTCGCCGGCCCTTCCAGCCGCGGCACCGAGCGCCCTACCACCCCGCCCGAGATCGTGTTCGCCATCATCGCCTGTGTTCTTCCGGAACCCATCTCGAAAATCTCGAAACAATCTGCCGCCGATGAACGCCGATGAACGCCGATTCTTCTCCGGGAAGTCCGTGCCCTCTGTGGCTTGACTGGGTTTTATCGGCGTTCATCGGCGGTTTCATTGCTCTTAGAGTATTTTTGAGACCACTTCCCGCACTCGCCGTGGCTTCGCGAGCGCCTTGCGCACCCGCACGTCCGACAAGGTCCGCAACGTCTGGATGATGACCGGGGCATGGCGCGCCACCAACCGTGAGCACTCCAGGGACGAGAGCGTGGCGAGCGCGCCGATGCGCAGATCGGGATCGACCAAGCCGATCGCTTCGCGCAGACAAACTCTACTTCGGCGGCCGCGAAAAATCAATCTGCGAACCGCCGCCGTTTCCGCCGCGTCACAGGAGGCGCGCCGGCGCAGCGGCCTCGAGCGTGGGGCGCTGCAGCCGATGACCGGCGCGCGACATCGAAGACGCATTCCCCCTCCCGCGACCCGCAAGCTGCACTGTGCACAGGATTGCAACGCCGTTGAATGATGTGCATGTCGCTATCGCGTCGCGAACGCGCAGCCGCGCGCTGCACCGCCGTGTCCTCCCGGGTTACCGGCCTGCACTGCTTCGGGCAGGAATTCCCCGACAGCAAATCTTCCCGCAGCAAGGCACGGGTCGCGATGATCGGCGGCTTTTGCCAGGCCCGCCACCGTGGCGCGCTGCCAGCGGCCGCAATCCGCGCATGCGGCGGACGCACATAAATAATTGCTTTTACGCGTACTTTCTGCCACGATCGAGCCACTGGAAGCGCGCCCGCGCGCCGGAAGGAGCTGGTACCGAATCCGGGTTATTATTGGCTTCGAGAGGCACGCGGGGCGGAGCCGAGGCCAGCGCGTTTTTTGCCCGCCTGTTCCGGGCAGCCACACGCGGAGAACGCACGATCGCATGAACTCGATCGCATACATCGCAGGGACGGCGATCCTCGCCGGTGCGGTCATCATGGCATTCTCGCTGGTGTTCGCCTCGCGCATCGTTGCCGAATTGCCGCTTGGACCGGTGCGGCGCTGGTGGAACGTGCTGCGTGCCCTGATCGTGCTTTTCATTCTCGGTTACGGCGCATCGATCCCGCTGCTGCTGCTGCGCGGTGCGGGTCCCGTCCATCTCGTCATGGGCACCATGCTTCTCTCCGGCGCCGTGTTCGTGCTCCTGGTCTGCCGCCTGATGCTTACCACGGTGTCCGACGTGCGCCGCATCGCGGCGCTGGAAGTGGAGAACGTCACCGACCCCCTGCTCGGCATCTACAACCGGCGCTACCTGGAACAGCGGCTCAAGGAGGAAGTCTCGCGCGCCAACCGTTACGGTCTGGCGCTGTCGGTGTGCATCATGGACATCGACCATTTCAAGCGCATCAACGACTCGTACGGCCACCCGATTGGCGACGAAGTCCTGAAGAACCTGGGTAACCTGCTGCGCAACAAGGTGCGCGAGGTGGATCTTTTCGCGCGCTACGGCGGCGAGGAATTCGTGATGATCCTGCCGAACACCCGCGCCCAGGAAGCCATCGTCCTCGCGGAACGGCTGCGAAAGGCCGTCGAGGATTCCCGGATCGTCGTCGAATCGGGCGGGCGACTGGAGTTCGATTGCACCGTGAGTCTGGGGCTCACCACCGCGACGGCCGGCAAGCGCGAGAGCCGGCAGCTCTTGCGCGAAGCCGACCAGGCCCTCCACCGGGCGAAAGCCTCCGGCCGCAACCGCGTTGAAGTCTTCACGGCGCAGAAGCAGGCCGCTTGAGCACCTGGCGCCGGCCGGGACCCCAACCTCCGGGAAAATCAACTCCCCAGCAGCCTGGCGAATCCAGTTAGCCGACAGGCTGCTGGAGGCTCCCCGTGCTACAATCGCCGCCCTTTTGAGAAGCAGGCGGCTCCCATGCCCCGCGCGCTGCGCAACATCGCCATCATCGCCCACGTCGACCACGGCAAGACCACCCTGGTCGACCAGCTGCTGCGGCAGTCCGGCACCTTCGCCGCGCACGAGCACCTGGTCGAGCGCGTGATGGATTCGAACGACCTCGAGCGCGAGCGCGGCATCACGATTCTCGCCAAGAACTGCGCGGTCACCTACGCCGGTACCCACATCAACATCGTCGATACGCCCGGCCACGCCGATTTCGGCGGCGAGGTCGAGCGCGTGCTGTCGATGGTCGACGGCGTGCTGCTGCTGGTCGACGCAGTCGAGGGCCCGATGCCGCAGACGCGCTTCGTCACGCGCAAGGCGCTGGCGCAGGGACTGAAGCCGATCGTCGTCGTCAACAAGGTCGACCGTCCCGGCGCGCGCCCCGACTGGGTGGTCAACCAGACCTTCGAACTCTTCGACAAGCTGGGCGCCACCGAAGACCAGCTCGACTTCCCGGTGATCTACGCCTCCGCCCTGCTCGGCTGGGCGGCGACGGATTCCGCCGCGACCGGCACCGACATGAAACCGCTGTTTGACGCGATCCTCGCGCGCGTGCCGGTGCGCGCCGACGACCCGGACGGCGCGCTGCAGCTGCAGATCTGCTCGCTCGACTACTCGAGCTACGTCGGGCGCATCGGCATCGGGCGCGTGAACCGCGGCCGCATCCGCGCCGGGCAGCCGGTGGCGGTGCTGCGCGGCCCCGACTCGACGCCGGTCGCGGCCAAGGTCAACCAGGTGCTCACCTTCAAGGGCCTCGAGCGCGTGCTGGCCGAGGAAGCGCAGGCCGGCGACATCGTGCTGGTGAATGGCATCGAGGAGGTCGGCATCGGCGTCACCCTTGCCGACCCCGAGCATCCCGAGGCCCTGCCTCTGCTCAAGGTCGACGAGCCCACGCTCACGATGAATTTCCAGGTCAACACCTCGCCTTTTGCCGGGCGCGAGGGCAAGTTCGTCACCAGCCGCCAGTTGCGCGAGCGCCTCGTGCGCGAAACCATGAGCAACGTGGCCCTGCGCGTGGAGAACACTGCCGACGCCGACGTGTTCCTCGTGTCCGGGCGCGGCGAGCTGCATCTCACCATACTGCTGGAAAACATGCGCCGCGAGGGCTACGAGCTCGCAGTATCCCGTCCCCGCGTCGTCATCCGCGACATCGGCGGCGTAAGGTGCGAGCCGTTCGAGATGCTGGCGGTCGACGTCGAGGAGGCGCACCAGGGTGCGGTCATGGAAGCGCTAGGCCCGCGCCGCGGCGACCTCACGGACATGCAGCCCGACGGCAAAGGCCGCGTGCGGCTCGACTACCGCATCCCGGCGCGCGGGTTGATCGGCTTCCAGTCGGAGTTCCTCACCACGACGCGCGGTACCGGCATCATGAGCCACGTGTTCGACGACTACGCGCCGATGAAGCCCGAGATCCCGGAGCGGCGCAATGGCGTGCTGATCTCGGCCGAGAACGGCGAGGCGGTAGCCTACGCGCTGTGGAAGCTGCAGGAGCGCGGCCGCATGATCGTCAGCCCCGGCGATCCGCTCTACGAAGGCATCATCATCGGCATCCACAGCCGCGACAACGACCTCGTCGTCAACCCGATCAAGGGCAAGCAGCTCACCAACGTGCGCGCCTCGGGCACCGACGAAGCGGTGCGCCTCACGCCGCCGATCCAGATCACGCTCGAATCCGCGATCGAACTCATCGCCGACGACGAACTCGTGGAAATCACGCCGAAGTCGATCCGCATCCGCAAGCGCTACCTGCGGGAACACGATCGCAAACGCGCCTCGCGCGCCGCCGCCTAGTTTCACCCCGCGGGCCTGGTGCCGCATCGCCGGGCAGTCGAGGAGCGCGTATCTGTCCGCGCAATCCTCAATGATCGAAGTGAAACAGGATCGTGGAGCAACCCGCTTTGTGGGTGCCTGCGCGCGGTCGGCGTAACGCCGCAACATAAAGCCTGCCAGTCGTCCCGGGGTCGCACCCCTGGAGGGGGCCGCTCCGCCCCTCGGCACCTATGTTAAGGGCGCGACACTCGCCCTTTGCCGTCGGCGCAGCCGAGCGCAACGCCTGGCTCGCATGCATGCAGCAGGCACTCGAGGACTGCGGGTGGCCGAGCGTTTGCGCGCGGGGCTGATGCAGGCCTTCTTCGGCACCGCCGACTGGACGCGCAATCGGGAAGGTTGGCGCGTGCCCCAGAAACGCGCGCGAAGCGTGAACGGCAAGCCGAATTAAACAGGAACTACCGGATTTTCCGAAGGGCTCTTGGCGTTGATGCACTCCACTCGGTGCCACATCTTCAGCGGCTGCACGCGTTCGTCGCGCTCGAGCAGCAGCGGCCATCCGTCGAGCACGTCGGCGACCGACAGATCGGTGCGGAAGCCGACGTGGCGGCAGAGCGGGGACACCGCGCGCTCGCAAGCGGCGATCAGCCGCGAGCCGTTGGTGAAATGGTTGAGCAGGACGATGCGCGCGCCGGGGCGCGACACGCGGGTGATCTCGTGCATGACCTCGCGATGGTCTGGCACCGCGGTGATGACGTACGCGGCAAAAACGACGTCGAAGCTGTCGTCGGGGAAGCCCATACGCCCGGCGTCCATGCGCGCGAGCGCGACGTGCCCGAGCCTGAGGCACCGCACGCGCTCCCGCGCCTTGTCGAGCATGCCCTCCGAGAGATCGATCGCGGTCAGGCCGCAGTGGCGCGGGAACAGCGGCAGGCACAAGCCCGTGCCGACGCCCACTTCCAGTACGCGCTCCCCCGGCTGGATCTCCAGGCCCTTCACGACGGCTTCCCGCGAAGCCTGGAACACCCGGCCGAAAAGCCGGTCGTAGACACCGGCGTAGTGGGAATAGACGCGCTCGACTTTATGCAGAGGAGAAGCCATGTCTTTTCTTTGATACCGTCTCCGACCAGCGGCAATTTCCGTTAAGTTATCAGAAATCGACCGCATCCCTCAACGTCGTCGTCGTTGCGCGCCGGCGCGCCCGAGCGGCCGGCGCGAATGCGGGGCACGCGCCGTCTCGCCGACCGCGTCCAAGATGCGAACGTTCTTTCTTCGGCCAAGTCTTTGTATTGGAGCCCCTAACATTATGAGCGACGGGGCATTATGTTAGAGGCTCTTAATTTAGCCCGACACCGCGCGCCCGGACCGGGACAATCCGATTTGATCCATGCCCACGCGCGTTTTTCGAGCACGGCCGGCGCCGAGGTTCAGAGCGGGACCCAGACGCGGCCGAGCAGTTCCCCGCAGCCAAGCCATATGATCCGTCACCTCATCGCCCTGACCGCATTTGTTCTCATGGGGCTATTGCCGCAGGCCGCCTGGGCGCAAGCGCCTGGATTCTCCTGGCGCATCGAGCTCGATGCGCCCGACGACGTGCGCGCTCTGCTCGAGACCCATCTGGACATTTACCGCTACCGTGGCCGTGGTGAAGTCGACGCCCTTGTGCTCGAGCGGCTCATCGAGCGCACGGCGCCGGACGCGCGCCGTCTGCTCGCCACCGAGGGTTATTTTTCGCCTCGGGTCGAAGCCGGACATGCGGTGTCCGATGCTGGCCACGTCGTGCGCATCCGTGTCGTGCCGGGCGTGCCTGCGCGCGTCGCATCGGTCGAGCTGGACGTGACCGGCGCAATCACCGCCAACCCGGACGATTCCCGGCGCATCGCGGAGATCAGGAAGCGCTGGCGACTTCCGGCGGGCACGCGATTCCGCCAGGCGGCATGGGACGAGGCGAAAGACGCCGTGCTTTCCGCGCTGGTTCTCGACGGCTACCCGACCGCGCGCATCGCAGCCAGCGAGGCGCGCGTCGACCCCGAATCGGCCCGCGTCGCAGTGAGCGTACGAGCCGACAGCGGACCGCTTTTCCGCTTCGGGGCGATCGAGATCACGGGTCTCGAGCGCTACCCGCGGGAGCTGGTCGAGAACCTGAGCCCGATCCGCCCGGGCGAGCGCTACACGCACGACGCGCTTCTGCGCTATCAGTCCGTGCTGCAGGCGAGCGGGTATTTCCGCAGCGCCTCAGTATCGGTCGATCCCGACCCGGGCAGCGCAACCACCGTGCCCGTCATGGTGCGCGTCGCCGAGAATCCTGCCATGAAGGTCGATCTGGGTCTCGGCTACAGCACCAACACCGGGCCTCGGGCGCAGGCCGGATTCACGCACTACAGCACGATCCGGCCCGGCTGGCAGTCGCAGAGCGAGTTGATGATCGAGGGCAAGCAGCAGTCGCTCGACGCCGGGCTCGCCTTCCTGCCGGAACCCGACGGCTGGCGCAATCGGGTCGGCGCCCAGGTAAACCGCACCGACGTGCAGGGGCTCGTCACCCAGCGCGCGGCGATTTCCGGGAGCCGCGCCTGGCGCTCGGCCCGGCTGGAGCGCGACATCACGGTCAAGTTCCAGACCGAGGAACAGAAGATCGGGACCGCCCGTATCGACAATCTGCAGGCGCTGTCGCTCAATTATTCATTGACGCTGCGGCGCGTCGACGACTTGCTGCGCCCGAAAGACGGCTACCTGCTCAATATGCAGTTGGGCGGTGCTGCGGAAGACCTGCTGTCGACCCGCTCGTTCGCGCGCACCTACGGCCGCGGCGTCTACATCCTGCCCTTCGGCCCGCGCGACCGGCTGCACTTGCGCGCCGAAGCGGGCGCGGTCTGGGCCGATGCCCGCGAGGGCATTCCCAACGAGTTCCTGTTCCGGGCCGGCGGCGACCAGTCGGTCCGCGGCTACGCCTACCAGTCCCTCGGCGTGCGCGAGGGTGGCGCCGTCCTGGGCGCGCGCTACCTCGCGGTCAGCTCGGTCGAGTACCAGCACGATTTCACCGGGAGCTGGGGCGGCGCCGTGTTCCTCGACAGCGGCAATGCGGTGGACAGATTGCCGGATTTCCGCGCGGTGCATGGCTACGGCGTCGGCGTGCGTTGGTTGAGCCCCGCCGGCTCGCTCAACTTCGACCTCGCGCGCGCAAGCGAGGACGGGAAGCTGCGCTTCCACTTCACGATCGGCGCGAGATTCTGAGATGGCGCCCCGCTCCGCATTCCGTGTCGTCTCGCAAGCCGTCGCCGCGCTGCTGCTGCTTGCGCTGCTCGTTGCCGGGGCCGGACTCTACTGGCTCGGCACGCAGCACGCGCTCGGGTGGCTCGCGCGCCAGGCCGTGGCGATGAGTGAAGGCCGCCTCGAGCTCGATGGAGTCCGGGGTTCGCTCTACCACCGGATCACCGTCTCGCGCGCCGCGTTCAAGGACGACGCCCTCGACATCGAGGCCCGAGCGCTTGTCCTCGAGTGGCGGCCGCGGGCGCTGCTCAAGCGCGAAGCGCGCTTTACCGAGATCTCGATCGCGGATCTGCGCATCGCAACCACCGCGACCGGCGCCGCGGAACTGCCGCGGCTGCCGGCTGCGCTGCGCCTGCCGCTCAAAGCGACTGTTTCCGACGTGCGCGTGAAGCGCTTCGAATTTGCGCCGGGTCGGGTCGTACAAGACCTGCATCTGCGCCTGCGCGTCCGCGCCGATTCGCATACGCTCGAGCTTGTGAACGCAGCGGCCATGGGCTGGCGCGCGGCCGGGACCGTCCGGATCGACGCGGCAGCGCCGTTCGCCGCAGCCGGCAAGCTCGACCTCGAAGGCAGGGCCCTCGGCGAGCCGGTCACGGCGCG
>Ga0326597_10004077_pt1 | contig 20684 bp, 16 predicted proteins | sample RVTome_12_FD_203789 | JGI IMG/M metagenome (GOLD analysis project Ga0326597, IMG submission 203789) | Soil microbial communities from uranium-contaminated site in the Upper Colorado River Basin, Wyoming, United States - RVT100D185 | ecosystem: Environmental > Terrestrial > Soil > Contaminated >...
TTCGGCCGTGGTCAACTTGATTTCGATGGCTATTCGCATGGGCGTTTCCCTCCGAGAGGATATACGGAGAGAAGCCCAAGAACAGCAAAAGAATATGCCTATTATTTAGGCATCAGACCACTAGCGGGGACGACCCGGCCCCTTGTCCGGTCCCTCCCCCCCCAGCGCCCGGCTCCGATCCCAGGGCACGCCCAGCGGGTTCGCCACGAAGTCGTGGATCCAGGACTCGCCGGGAAAGCGCGCCACCTCGTCGGCGAGGAGATCGAGGAAGTCGGCCGCGGGCCTGACCACGAGGGGCTTGCCGAGTCGCGCCGACACGCGGCCGAGAAACGCCGGAAACCTCTCCTCGAACATCCTCTGGCTGGAGGGGCGGCGCGGCCAGAAGGTGGGGCCGAAACTCGGATAGCTTCCCTCCTCCCTCGTGATCGGGACGAGCGTCACCGCGGAGTAGCCCTGCCCGAGCCAGCCACGGATCGAGGGATCCGACGAGAGCTCCTCACGCACGGCCTGTCGCCATCCCTCGGGGGGTTCGGGTACCTCGTAGGCGCCGATGCTGCACGCCCAGAGAATGACGCGCGACTTCTTGCGGAAGCCTTCCCTTCCCGAGATCTCCTCGGCATCGCTGCGCCGGAAGCTCACCCGGCGAAGGTCGAGTCCCAGCTCGGGGCTCGTCACCACGAGGCTCAGGAGGTCGGCGGAAGTCCTCTCGCCGTGGCGGACCTTCTCGACGAGAGCGACGACCTCCTCGGCCCGGCACTGGACCAGGCGCAGCAGGCGGGAGATGACCTCCTCGGGGCGTCCCGTGAGGCCCTCGAAGCCGTATCCCCCCAGGCTCCCGTGGCCCCAGAGAACGAGCTCCTCGATGGAAGCGTCCTCGAAGAGAGCGCGCACGTCGTCTTCGCTCGTCAACCACACGATGCGCATGCGTCGCTCCCAGGCGAGCTGGATGAGGGAGGTGGCGACGGCGTGAAAGGGCCAGCCCAGGGCCTCCACGGGTGACGACCCGGCGATGGCAATGACCGACGCGTCGTCCCTCGGCAACGCGGCCACCGCCCCATCGAGGGCATCGAGGTCGATACCGAGAACGCGGCCCGACAGATCCCGGAAGAGATGTTCGAGCCCTCGCACCACCCGGGGATCGGGCGCGAGGTCGCGAAACTCGAGACGACTTCCGGCGTCGGGATCCCGGTAGCTCCGCGCCATGAGCGAGGGGAGAGCGGACGGCTCCAGCGATGCCAGAGGTTGCCCCGGCTCGGCCTCGCCGTAGGCAATGAGGAAGTCCTCGAGGGCGAAGGCGAGAAGTCGCACCATCTGAGGGGTGAGCTCGAAGGTGGAGACCGGAAGACCCGGGATGGGAGAGCGGCGCCTGGCCTCTTCCAGGCTCCTTCGGTCACCGGGCGATCCACCCCCGGCACCCGCACCGGAGACCTTTCCCGCCCCGCCGGCATCCCGGTCAAGCCCCGTCGCCCATCGCATCCGCGACAGCCTCTCGTCGAGCGCGTCGAGATCGTCGCGCTTCCATGCCGGATCGCCCCCTTTGGCGAGGCGCCGGAGATCCCACCCGGCGAGCTCGGGAATGCTGAGCCGCCCGCGCACGAGCCAGCTCGCGGCGATGCGCAGCTCGTCGCTGCCGGCGTCGAAGCCGGCTCTCCGCACGAGGGCGAGGGTGTCGCGCGCGAAGGCATCGGGGTGGATCTTCTCTCTCAGCCCGGTCGCCTCCATCGCCGGAGCGAGGAAGGGATACCTCTCGGCGGCGCGGGCCCTCAACCCTTCGAGCGCGTCGATGACGCCCGCCACCTCGGGCCCGGCGAGGAGATTCCGCTGGAGAGAGGCAAGGGCCGTGGCCGGAGTGAGCGCTGGCTCGGAGGCGAGGGCGGAGGAAGAAACGAGCGGGGAGAGAATGGACGTCGCGACGAGAAGACGGAAGAAGAGCCAGGAATGCCCCATCGGCCTCCGTCGTGGCGATCGGTTCGCGCCTCTCCACATGGTCTGCATCCTCCCGGAGCGAGCCTCCGCGATCCGTACGGACGATTCCTTTCTACCTTGCCCCCCGGTCGTCACCAAGCAGTCCTCGGCCTTCCAGCCGCGAAAATCCAGTCCCATGGGGATCATGCGGCTTCGACGCCCGGGCGCACCGGAGTCACTCGCTTCCTTGCCTTCTGTCCTCCGGCCAGCCGGGGCCACGTGCAACGAGAGGATTCCCGACATGAGGGGATCGGGCAGGGTCACGGGTCCGGTTCAAGGGAGGAGCCTCGATTGCCGAAAACCGGTGTAAGCCTCGAGACGGCTTCGATCAAGTCCTCCATCCAGGGCTCTTCTCCGGAAAGGAGCGGATTTGCGCGTCAGCGAATACTTCCGGTTTTCCGAGCCCCTCTTTCATTACGAGATGGACGCCTGGATCAAGAAGAGCCCCGTCCTGTACCGGCCCGATCACCGCGTGGTCCACATCGGGGGGGGGCCACGGAGGAACCATCCTCGAGAGATCAACGTCAACTGCCGGTCGATGGAAGGAGTCGATGTCGTCGGAGATGCTCATGATCTTCCGTTCGCGGATCAATCCGTGGATGTCATCATCTCGAACGCGGTTCTCGAACACGTTCGCGATGCCGAAGCGGCCATCGGAGAGATCCGGCGCGTCCTCAAGCCGGGTGGATTCGTCTACATCGAGGTTCCGTTCATCCAGCACCATCACACCCACGACATCAACGGTGTGTCCTTCGGAGACTACCGCAGGTATACGAGGCAGGGCCTGGCGCAGGCCTTTGATTTTTGCCAGCCCATCGAGGTGGGAGTCTGCGTCGGCCCGACTTCGGCGATGCTCCAGGTGGTGGCGGCCTACTTTCGTTCCCTGAGCCACAATCGGATCTATCGCGGGCTGGTCGATGGAGTCTACCGGTTCGCGGGGACGTTCCTGATGCAGATCGATCGATTCCTTCCCAGGGAGACGATCGAGCGTTCGGCAGTTCCGTCGGGGGTGTTCTTCTTCGGACGCCGACCGGACCACCGCGTTGCGGACGTCCGCGTGCTTCCCGTTCCGAGCTCGGCCTTTCCGGTGGATCTGCGGGGAACCATTCGAATCCGGGAGACCGACGCCGGATGGGAACTGGCGCTGGTCAACACCTCGAAGACGACCTGGCTGGCGGAATCACCTTTCTCGTGGGGGGCGGTTCAGGTCGGGGTTCAGGCCATCCGCGACGGGTCACTCGACCGGGATTTCCTCCGGATTCGCCTTCCTCACGATATTCCTCCCGGCAAGGGCTGCGCGGTTCGGTTGAGCCGGGCGAGAATGTTCGGAGTCGACCGAGCACAGGTCGACCTCGTGATCGAGGGGATTGGCTGGTTCGAGAGCTACGAGGGCAAGCCCTGCCTCGTTCCCGGCCTCGCGGCCAGGCCCGCAAGACCGGCTCCGGTGGCGGTCCCGGTCCATGCGAAGCACGTTCGCGAAGCCGCGCGCCCACGCGTGATCGAGGCGGAAGCACCGTCGGCATCGTGTTATTCGAGAGCTCGAGAAGAGAGATCTCCGGTATAACCCGAGGTCCGACGGGGGTCGGGGAGTGCATGCCCGGGGCCCGACCGGGATCCCGCCTGGACCCGGCGCCGGGCGAGCTTGACACGTGGGGCTTCTTTCGCTTCAATGTACGAAGGGTCCCGAGGTCTTTCCCTCCGCGTGACCTACCACCGCGAAAAAAAAGGGGTTCGCGTGCATTCTCGATCTCGGCGATTCGTTCGCTCCATTCTCATCGTCTGTTTCTCCACACTTTCAACGGTGGCAACGTCCGCCCAGGAGCTCGACCTTGTTTCCTGGGGAAGCTCGTGGAAGTACGACACGAGCCAGAGGAACCTGAGACAGAGGTGGCGACGACCCACCTTTGACGACTCGGCCTGGGCCGAAGGGGTCGCCCCTCTCGGCTACGGAGATCCGGACATCGTGACCGACATCGGTCGGGACGAGGAGCCGACGAGCCGACCGGTCACCCGCTACTTCCACCACTCCTTCGCCGTGGCAGATCCCGACTCGATCGAGTCCCTCACGCTGCGCTTTGTCCGGGATGACGGATGCGTCATCTACCTCAACGGAATCGAGATCGTCCGCTCCAACATGCCGGCTGGCCCGATTCGATTCACGACGCTGGCCGTCGCACCGATGGGCGCCCGCGCCGAACGGGAGGTCCACACCCGATCGATCGCCCCCGATTTGCTCGTGGCCGGAAACAACCTGCTGGCCGTCGAGGTGCACCAGAGCAGCTTCGTCAATCCGGACGCACGCCTTGACGCCGAGTTGACGGGAGCTCTCCGCCAGATTCCCCCGACCGTCAACCTGCTCACGCCCGAGCTCAACACCACGACTCGTGATCCACAGGTCTCGTTTTCCGGTATCGCTACCGGCTCTCGACCGCTTCACGAAGCGACGATCACCGTTCTTGACGACGCGGGGGCCCTGGCCTACCAGGAGACCCGACCCCTGTCGGGCACGACCGCCAGCTTTTCGTTTGACGGTCTCTTCGAGGACGGCCGCACCTACACGTGGAACTGCCTCGTCCTCGACGATGGGGGCCTCGCCAGCCAGAGTGCGGTCGATGGGACGTTCGGCATCGACACCGAGCTTCCCGATTCTCCCCTTGTCGTCTCCCCGACCGAGGACAGCCAGCTCCCCACCAACTCCGCGCTGCTCGAAGCGGAGATCCGAGGCCCGGCCGGCGCGACGTACGACGTGACGTTCCTGGGAAGGCCCGACCCCCTCGCGACCGAGGACTTCACCGTCGTCGTCCTTCCCGATACCCAGATCTACTCCCAGTCCTTTCCCCAGATCTTCGAGGCCCAGACCCGGTGGATCGCCGACAATGTCGGGACCGAGAACATCGTGTTCGTCTCCCACCTGGGCGACATCGTCCAGCATCCGAGCAGCGTCGTCGAATGGATGCGCGCGGACCAGGCGATGTCGATTCTCGACGGGGTGGTCCCCTACGGCCTCCTTCCCGGCAACAACGACCAGCCGAGCGTCCTCTACAACGAGACGTTTCCCTGGTTCCGTTTCATTGGCGAGCCCTGGTACGGCGGATCCTACCGGGAGAAGAACGACTGCAGCTACCAGCTCTTCTCCGGCGGCCCGGGGCTCGACTTCATCATCGTCCACCTCGAATTCTGCCCCTCCCTCGACGTTCTGACCTGGGCAACCGAGGTCCTGCAGGATCATCCGGACCGGATCGGAATCGTGAGTACCCACGGATTCATCCAGCCGGACGGGAGACGGCTGGCGGATGCTTGCGGAAGCACCGAGTACATCTGGGACGGGCTGATCGCGAACAGCCCGAATGTCCGGATCGTGCTCAACGGCCACACTCCCGGCGAAGGGCGACGGTCCGACTCCGTGAACGGCCGGATCGTTCACCAGATGGTCTCCGACTACCAGGCGGATGCCCTGGGAGGAGCGGGGTGGCTCCGGCTGCTTCGATTCAAGCCCTCGGAGAACCGATTGAGCGTGGAGACCTACTCGCCGTGGCGGAACGAGTTCCGGACGGGCCCGCAAAGCACGTTCTCGTTGCCTCTTCCCATGACGACATTCCGGCCCATCGGGTCCCGAACGGGGCTCACCTCGGGATCGATCGCGGCAACGACCTGGACACGGCTCGATCCGGGCGCGGCCTACGAGTGGTCGGTCGAGGTGACCTCGATCAACGGGTCCACGATCCAGTCGCCGACCCGTCGATTCTGGGCGGGAGATCGACCCGCACCCATCATTCTCGCGCGGGACGATTTCGAATCGGGAGATTTCGGCGGGGGAACCGGGTGGAAGGACGACGCCCCGTTCTCACGCAGTCGGAGCGTGATCCGAAACGTCAACCAGCCGCACTCCGGCTCGTATCATGCCCGGGTGCTGCCCACGGGATGGCTTGCACGGACCGTCGACCTCACCGGAGCCGCCGAGATCCAGCTGACCTACTGGAGCAGACAACGGAACTGGGAGGAGGGAGACCAGGCGCTCGTGAGCGTGCGCCAGGAAGGACAGCCTTCCCGGCCCGTACAGGCCTTGACCGCAGACGGTGACGAGGCGTACCGCAAGATCACGATCGACCTGACCCCGTATGCTCCCGCCGGGAGCCTCGAGATCATCTTCGAGGCCCGCCTCGATCACGCCGACGACGCCTGGTTCATCGATGATCTCGAGGTCGTGATCGTTCCCGAGTGATCGTCCGGTGCTGCTGCCCCGTGGGGACTCGCCTACCGATCCCGGCTCTCGTCCATTCCGTGGCGCACGAGCGTCAGGGATCCGTCCTTCAGGAGCCCGATGCCCCGGGCAAAGATCTTCTGCTCGCGCGCATCCGGCTCGAGCGGGGTCGTCTCCTCGATCACGAGGCAGTTCCGGAACTCGCCGGCCTCCGTCTTCAGGGTGGTGCTCGCGCTCACGATCCGGGCACGATCCATGGCGACGCCCGGCGCCACCTCCTGGTAGTAGCGGCTCCCGAGCAGGGGCTGGCCCGGCATCATGAGACCGGGCCTGGCCTCTCCGACCCCGGCCAACCAGGCCCCCTCGTGACCGACGACGGCGCCGTCCTTGTAGATGTCCACGTCCTCGCCGAAGTAAAACACGTCATCCGTCCGCTTGCAGATGGCAAAGTAATTCCGGGAGATCTCGACCAGGTGGCCACCCCTGGTCTCCCGCTCCTCCACCACCCTCGTCTCGATGCCATCCACCATCCTGGTCTCGCCGAGGACCGTGATCGTCAGCTCTTCGTCCCCTTCCCGCAGTACGAGACGATAACCAGGCTCCAGGATGAAGTACGGGTTCTTGCCCGAGGAAAGCCACTCCTCCTGATCGACGGAGAAGCGGGCCGTCCAGTCGCCACCTGCCGCCCCATCCGGGGCCTGCCCGTCGTCGAATCCGGCTCCCGCACACGCGAGGAGAGAGCAGGCCACCACTCCGAGGAAGATCCTCATCGTACTCCTCCTTCCGAGCTGGCACCGGGCCAGCCACCGTTCTTGCCAACGTGTCCGTGCAAGCGGGCCATTCTAGCTTCCACGCGCGGTTTCCCGTGGGAGGCCGCTCCGGTATCATTGGACGACCCCGGTGAACCAGGAAACCCATTGCCCATGAGCCACGCCACCCGCGATCGACGGCCGGAGCTACGGACGCGCTCGGGACCCCTCGTCGTACTCATCCTGCTGGGAGCCCTCGCCGCGGCGTCCCTCGCCCAGGAGGGCGATCCCGATCCCGCGCGGCGTGCGGGGAAACCAACCCACCCGGCGCCCGGGGACCGCACCCCGCCCTTGACCCGGATGGACTGGTGGCGAGAGGCGCGCTTCGGCATGTTCATCCACTGGGGCCTCTACGCGATCCCCGCCGGCGAGTGGGGAGGACGCACCGACTACGGGGAGTGGATTCGAAACAATGCCAGGATCCCCCTCGAGGACTACGACCACTTCCTCGGCCAGTTCGATCCCGCTGGCTTCGACGCCGACGCGTGGGTACAGATGGCGAAGACGGCGGGCATGAAGTACATCGTGATCACGTCGAAGCACCACGACGGCTTCTGCCTCTTCGATTCGGCCCACACCGATTTCGACGTGATGTCGACGCCGTTCAAGCGGGACATCCTGAAGGAGCTGTCCGACGCCTGTCACGGGCAGGGAATCAAGATCTGCTGGTATCACTCGATCATGGACTGGCACCATCCCGACTACCTGCCGCGTCGAGACTGGGAGGCGGCCACGCGATCCAGTGAGGGCGCCGACTTCGACCGGTACGTCGCCCACATGAAGAACCAGCTCCGGGAGCTGCTGACGAAATACGGTCCGATCGGCGTCCTCTGGTTCGACGGGGAATGGGAGGGCACCTGGTCGCACGAGTACGGCCAGGCCCTCTACGATCATGTCCGTTCCCTCCAGCCCGACCTCATCGTCAACAACCGCGTCGACGTGGGCCGGGGCGGCATGGCGGGAATGACCAGGGACGGCCAATTCGCCGGCGATTTCGGCACACCCGAGCAGGAGGTCCCCTCCACCGGCTTTCCCGGGGTGGACTGGGAAAGCTGCATCACGATGAACGGCAACTGGGGCTACAACCGGCACGACCAGGACTTCAAGTCGACCGAAGAGCTCGTCCGGATGCTGGTCGACATTGCCTCCAAGGGCGGCAACCTCCTGCTCAACGTGGGCCCCCGGGCGGACGGCACGTTTCCCGAGGAGAGCATCGACCGGCTGCGCGAGATCGGGGTCTGGATGGAGGTCAACGGGGAGTCGATTCACGGAACGGAGGCGAGCCCCTTCGAGGCACTGCCCTTTGGGCGATGCACCCGGAAGGTGCTCGACCGCGGAGACACACGCCTCTTCCTGCACGTCTTCGACTGGCCGGTGGATGGAAACCTGGTCCTGCCCGGGATCTTCAATGCGCCGCGCCGGGCGTACCTTCTCGGCGATCCCGACCGGGGTGCGCTGCCCGTGTCGCGTCAGGAGGATGCGCTGCTGGTGCGGCTGCCGGCCTCGCCGAGAGACCTCATCGACACCGTGGTGGTGCTGGACGTGGCGGGTCGGCCGGACATCAACGAGCCGCCGGAAATCGTGGCCGACCATCCGATCTTCCTCGGCTCGCTCGAGGTGAGGATCCTGTCCGATCGCGACCAGGTGGAGCTCCGGTACACCACGGACGGCAGCACGCCCGGGCCGGCCTCGCCGGCGGCTCGGGGGCCGATCCGCATCGAGGCCACCACCACCCTGCGGTCCAGGGCCTTTCGCGAGGGAAAACCCGTCAGCGGCGTCAGTGAGGGGACCTTCGAGAAGGTGAAGGCAAGGCCCCCGACGCCGCTCGCCAGTCCGCGCCCGGGGCTCGCCTACGAGTACTTCGAGGGAGAGTGGAACGAGCTCCCTGACTTCGATGCCCTGGATCCGGTGAAGAGCGGAATTACACCGGGCTTCGATCTTGCCCCGCGAAGCCGCGACGAACGGTTCGGCTTCCTCTATCGCGGCTACCTCGAGGCACCGCGCGACGGCATCTACACGTTCTTCACGCTGTCCGACGACGGGAGCCGCCTCTTCATCGGAGACGAGCTCGTGGTCGACAACGACGGGCTGCACGGGGCAAGAGAGGCGCAGGGCATCGTGGCGCTGGCTACGGGCGCCCACCCGATCACGGTCACGTTTTTCGAGAGGACGGGCGGCGACGTGCTCGAAGTCCGTTACGCCGGCCCCGGGATCGAGAAACGGCTCGTGCCGGCTGAAGCGCTGCAGCATCGGGGTCGAGGAGAGACGGGCCGTTGAGCACGTCGGATCACGCGATTCTCGGCCACGGAGGGCGGGAGGCCATCGATGGCGAGCTCCGCGGCCAATGGTTGTTGTGCCCTCAGCGGCTTCCGCAATGGCGACGTTCAGGTCCACTTCGAGTACTCGAGACCTGCCAGCGCTCCGACACCGACGAAGACCTGACCCCGGCTGATACCCTCACCGTCCTCGCCCGCGGTCACAATCCGAACCAAGAGCTGGGATATCTCGTCGTGGAGGCTCGCGACCCGGAGACCAACCGACCCATCGACTACGATTTCCTGATTGGCAGCGCTCTCGTCGTTAACAGCGAGTTCGACTTCCAGTGGGCGTACACGCCCTTCGCCTTCGAGGGCCTCCCTCTTGGCCTGCCTCCGCTCGCCGGAGCAAGTGACTGTGACCATCCCTTCATCGAGGCTGCGGGAACGGACAGTGCGGCTTTTCAGGACTTCAATGGGCTCGAGTACAGCTTCTTCCCGGACGTCTTGCTGCTGGACCAGTTCTTCGGAGAGGGAGTGCCGGGTGGATCCCCGGTCGCCTTCGGGAACCGGTTGTTTCTCATGAGCACCGACCCCGGCGATACGGACATCTTTCTGGTGGGCTACAATAATAACGAGCGGCGTTTCTCCCGGACCTTCGGGTTTGACTGTTACCTCGCGACGTCCCTCGGAGAGTTGACCCAGGCCGTGACCCAGCAGAATCTCGCCAGCGGCTCCGATGGAGCCGAGCTGCAAGGCATCTCCACGGGATGGTTGAAGCTCCAATCGACGAACTCCACGGGTCACGGGATCCTGGGAGTCTTTCGTCAGGAAACAACAATCGGCGGGAGCCCCTTCATCTCCGGCCGCGAGCTCCAGTTTCAGGGCGCACGGGTCGCGCGTTTACCCCGGACACAGTGAGCTGCTCCGCCGCCGGGGACATCACCAGTTGACGGAAATGAGCCTCTTCACCGCCGTGAATGGGAACGTTCGAGCGCGAAAACCTGGCCGCCTCTTCACCCTGAGGCCACCCGTGTCCCGACCTTGATCTGGGTCAAGCATTGCCTTCGCCGCCGTCCCGCAGCCCAGCTTTTGCCTCGGAATCACGGGATTGGCATCGGAAAGGCGCGGGAATGAGTCGATAATGCTCCGGGCGGGAACGTTGTCACGCCCGGTCCTCGTGTGTTCCCGGAATGGCTTGTTTGCCGCTCGTTCCGCCACGCCGTGCGCCACGGTCTCGGGATCGTGCCGCAAGCAGCAGAGACGGGCAAGACGTGTCCACAAGGATCAAGAGATCCTGGACGAGGAGTCATCATGGAAGAGAGAAACACCGGCCAGGACGGATGCACATGGCGCATCGTGATCGGCCGTGCACACGTCCTCGCAATGGACAACCCGGCCTTCTGCTCGGCAGAGTGGGTCGACCAGGATGGGACCACCGATCCCACCCTGCCGCAGCACGGTGACGAACCGGTTTCCGATGACCTGGATCGACCATCGCGACGGGAATCGACCCGGTCGGAGATGTTCCTCGGGTAGCGCACGGTCACCGCGAAGGCCGACCTCGGGCTTCGTGCCGCCAGGGTGCTCGAGGAGTGCATGGAGCCCGGAGGGGGATTTGAACCCCCGACCCCTTCATTACGAATGAAGCGCTCTACCACTGAGCTATCCGGGCGCGGGATGGGTGTCGAAGAGGTTGGTGTTTAGCCCCCGGGAGTGCCCCTGTCAAGGCCGGGAGCCGGCGCCACGGGACGGCTGCCGCCTGAAGGAGCGATCCTGGCCCCGGACAGGCCGGGGTCCGGCTCACGCGTCACTCGACGATCTCGACCACGACCGCGTTGGAGATGCCGATCCCCGAGCGCCAGGCCTTGCGATCGGGCACCACCGTGAAGAGCGTCAGGGTCCGTCCCACCGCGCTCGCGTTGAGGCGCGGCACGGAGAGAATCGTACCCGGACCCGGCGGCGTGCCCGGCACCTTGGCCGGTCCCACGATCTCGACGAGACCGAGGGTGTCGAAGAGCACGAGCGACGAGCCTCCGGTCACCGGGGTCGGGAAGCAGGTCGTCCCCGAGCCCCGAGGAAACGGGGTTGCGTCCTGGTCGCGGTTCTCGCGCGGCCAGGCGAACGTGATGTAGGGGATCTGTGGCATCGCCCCCGGATAGGTAGCGAGCTCGAAGGAGAGCGGGGCCGAGGCCGAGATCACCATCTTGCGCTCGCCATCCCCCTTCCCTCCGTTGAGGGTGAAGATGGATTTCGGGTAGCCGTTCCGCGCGTCGACGGTTCCCTTGCGGCAAGCCACCTTCGGCGGCACCTTCGCGAAGGCGAGGCCGCGCGCGTTCATGCCCCCGATGACGGTGACGATGGAGGAAGTGCCGAGCCCCGGGTCGTAGACCACCATGGCGTTCGTCGAGAAGTTGCTCACCCACAACCGGCCCAGGTCATCGATGGCGAGGCTCTGCACGAGCGAGAACCCGGGGCGCACGATCGACTGCACGAAGGCCCGACCCGCGTCGAACTGGACCACGTTGTTGGAGAGCCCTCCGCTCACGTAGAAGCCGCCAGCGATATCGAAAGCGATGCTCATGGGACTGTCGAGACCGCCCGCCGTGAAGTCGGCGACGTAGGCGTCGTTCGTATCGAACTCGACCACGTTGTCGCTCTCACCACCCGCCACCAGAAGATGGCCATCCGGCGCGAAGGCGACGCAGTTCGGTCCGTCGAGGCTCGGGTGCGACAGCGTTCTCAGGTAGGTCCCGTCGAGGGCGAACACCAGCACCTTGTCGGTGGAGTAGGCCGAGACGTAGAGCTCGCCCGCCGGGCTCAGCGCCGATCCCGTGGGCTCCAGGAGATCGGCGTGGGTGATCTCGTCCGTGGTCGTGGCGCTCGCGTCAAGGACGAGAACCCGGTCGCGGGACTCGCTCGACACGTACATCTCTCCCGACGGCCCCATGGTGATTCCCCGGGGCCGCACGAGGTTGGGAATGGTCAGAAAGTCGATCGTACTGCCGTCGGAGCCGATGCGCACGAGTCGATTCTGGAACCAGTCCGAGAGATAGAGATCTCCCGCGCTCGTCACGGGGAGAGCCTGGGCCAACGCCTTTCCCGGCACAAGGATCGCGGCGACGTGCGCCAGGACGAGGCCGAGGAGCAGCAGCGTCGGAAATGCCGGAGTTCGGCCCGGATGCACGGCGAGCCCTGGGGCTCCTGGGTAAGGGGGATTCATGGTGCCATGGTACCATGGAGGGACATTGGAGCCCGCCATGACCAGGAAAGCACGATTCACCCACCTTCTCGCTTGCCTCACCATCGCCCTCTCGGGATGCAGCATCGCTCCCCGGGCCCGCATCGCTCCCGACTCCAAGACGGGCGTCCGCGTCAGCGAGCCCCGTCCCGCGCGGACCGATCGCTCGCCGATCGGTCATGAGGCTCCCGAAGAGCCCCCCTCCCTGGCCGAGGCTCTCCTCTTTCTTCCCGCGCTCTTCTTCGCCGGGGCCACCTTCCACGATGACGTGGTCTCGGGCCCGCCCCGATCGATGCTCGTCAGCGGCATGCTGCGCCAGAAGACCTCGGACAGGACCCCGGGCGACTGGCTCCCCGCCCGGACGCGAGAGGCCCTCCAGAGGGCCTTCCACGGCACGGGCAGCGAACGGGACCTGTTTTCGCCGGACCGGCCGCTGGCGCCACCGGATGATCCCGAGAAGGCACCTCCGGTCGACGAGCCTCCCGAGGGCGCGCCTCGGGGGTGATTCTCCGGTTTGACACCCCGCCCCAGGACGGATAGAATCGATCCTGAAGTGGGTGACGAGGCTTTCCTCGTCGGAATACCACCGCTTGCCGTGTTGGGGGGCCGGGCTGGATCCCGGCTGGCGCGGTCGAGGACGGTGAGTTGGACCATCCGGTCGCGGAATTGGTTTCTGCGATACGAGCGGTATCTTCTCTTACCGTTCGACACTGCGGTTGACAGGTCGCCTGGTAGCCGAACCTGCTGACTCATGATTCCGCCCGCTCTGCGGTGCGGTCTCGGCCCTCGACGCCTTGACGGTCGTCGAGTCCGGTTCCCCCTTTTCCTTCCTTCACGCGTAACCCGGGAGTCGCCCGACGGGAGGGTTTGCCTCGCACCGCCCTCCCCAAGGAGCCGCGTACTCCTCACCCACCCCCCGGCCGTAGCCCCCTCACGAGAAGTCCCCCTGAGGCGAGGGCGAGAAGCAGGAGCGCCAGCGAGCCGATCCAGCCCTCGCCGAGGAGAACTGCCCCCGGGAGCAGGGTGAGCGAGAGAACGAGCGCCGCGGCGAGAAGCGACAGGAGGGCGGCGCGACCGAGGCTCCAGGTCGTCTCGAGCTCTCGCGCTTCGCCTCCCTGCGCGGCAAGCTCCCGCACCGGTCCCCAGGCTCCTCCGGGCTGCACTCTCTCGTAGAAGGCAACGAGCGTGCGCGGATCCGGCCGGGGAAGGAGGAGGGTTAGCCCGACCCAGACCACGGTGGAGGCCCCGACCACGAGGAGCATGGTCAGCGGGAAGTGGAGCCCTTCCCCCACGCTGTCCGGGGGCAGGATGCAGCCGGTGCGAATGAGCGTGGAGACGACGCCCGAGGTCACCATGGCCGCCATCTCGGACCACGGGCCTACCCTCCACCAGAACCAGCGCAGCACGTACACCGAGCCCGCTCCGGAGCCGAACGCGATGAGGAAATGGAAGTTCCTCGTCACCGAGTCGATGCCCGCGGTGAGGAGGAGCGCGAACGCCGTCACGAGGGCGCCGGCCGTCCAGGAGACCTTGATCTCGTGGCGGGAAGAGACCCCGAGTCTCCGGGCCAGAGGACGGTAGACGTCGTTGACGAGGTAGGACGCTCCCCAGTTCATCTGGGTGTCGACGGTCGACATGAAAGCGGCCACCAGAGACACGATGGCGAATCCCTTCCAGCCCGAGGGGAGGAGATCCGCGATGAGGAGCGGGTAGGCGGTCTCGGGATCGGCGAGCTCGGGGTAGAGAACGATCGAGGCAAGGGCGGCGAGGATCCAGGGCCAGGTCCTGAGGGCATAGTGGGCCAGGTTGAACCAGAAGGTGGCGAGCCAGGCGTTCCGCTCGTCCTTGCAGGCCGACATGCGCTGGACGATCTTGCCCCCTCCGTCGGCGTTCTGGTTGGCCCACCAGGAGACGGTGAGAAAGACGAGAAAGGCGAGGACCGGGGCGCCGTCGGAGGCGCTTGCGGAGGGAAAGAGCGAAAGGGTCTCGGCGCCGCGCGGCGAGGCCGCCGCCACGCGGGCGGCGAGGCTCCCCAGGCCTCCTGCTGCCCCTACCGCGAAGACCGCGATCACCACCGAGGCCACGAACGCGATCGTGAACTGGAGAGCGTCGGTGACCACGACCCCCCAGAACCCGGAGAGGAGCGAGTAGACAACCGCGATGCCGCCGAAGAGGAGGAGCTTGCCGTCGCCCTCCCAGCCCAGGGTCCCCTCGAGAACCTTGCTCAGGGCGAGATAGACGCTGGCCATCCCGATGCCGTTGAGGACGAGCCCGAGGTAGAGGGCGCGGAAGCTCCTGAGCACATGAGCGGGCCAGCCCGAGTAGCGCAGCAGCGTCAGCTCGACATCGGTGAGCACCCTGGCCCGGCGCCAGAGCGGAGCGAAGACGAAGGCGGCCATGGCGCCTCCCAGAGCCCAGCTCCACCACTCCCAGTTCCGGAAGATGCCGTGCTGGCGCACGAGAGTCGTGACGTAGAGGGGAGTGTCCACCGAGAACGAGGTGGCGGCCATGGAGGTCCCGGCGAGCCACCAGGGGAGGCTCCGGCCCGAGAGGAAGTAGTCGTCGGCGCTGCGGGAGGCCTTCCGGGCGAGAACGATGCCGATCCCCAGGACGAGGAGGCAGTAGGCCCCGATGACCACCTGGTCGAGAGCGCTGAGCGACATGGGGCCCAGTGTGTCATGTGGCGACGAGGACGGCGGCGCTGTTAAGAATGGTGCCAGGCACCGTTCTTAACAGCGACGGGCGCCACCCGCGACGATCTTCGCCCGCCGGCGTATCAGGCCGGCGAACGGGTGCCTGGCACCGTACTGGCGCTTGCGCCGTCGGCAACGGGTCGGAGACGGGGTCGGGGACGGAGGCGGATGCGGCGGGAGGATGTGTACCGGACCGTACGCCGGGCCCTGGCGGCGGTGCGGCTCAGCAAGATCCAAGGGCCGTGCTCGACGACGAAAAGAGCGCATGGCGATGCTCGTCACGGTGGCGAGCTTCGAGGTGCTCGGATTGACCCGAGGCGGTGAGCCTCTCCTGGTCGAGAAACCGGACATAGTTTCGTGAACGCTACAGATCAGGGAGAAACGAAAGCGCCCTGCGCCGGCGCACCGAAGGAGCCGGCTGACCAGCCGAACTCGTTACTCTGCGCCACGCCGTTCCCCCCTCCCACGACCGCGAAACGGGCATTGGCCCAATTCGCGTTACCACCGCAGACGGTCGCGTCGATGTCGCTGGCGCGGTTGGCGTTCCCTCCCAGGACGGCGGTCGTGTTTCCATCGGTCACGTTGAACGCGCCGCCCACAACGGCGGAGAAGACGGCTTCGGCCCGGTTGGAGCGACCGCCGAGCGTCGACGCATACGGTGCCAGAGTAACGTTGTCCCTGCCCGCGACGATCCCGCCGAACGAGCTGTAGTAATTGAAGTCTCCGATCACCAGGTTGTGCGACCCCTGCCGGCTGGTCTCGCCGCTAATGCCTCCCGGTGCATTGTAGCCGACGATGAGGTTCCCGAGCCCGTTGACCAGCGTCGCGGCCGGGCTGCTTGCTCTGGGATCGGCAGGGTTGCCATTAGTGGCCTCAAGGCCGTTCCGGATGTGCAGATTCGCTCCCGTGATGAACATGTCAGAGCCCTCCACGGTCACGAAGACGAGCCTTCCCTCGGCATCGACCAGGCGTTGCATCAGCGCGGTGATCTCCTCGGCCTGATCGGCGTTCGCCTGCATCAGCGAGGCGACGAGGCTCTCCAGGCCCACCACGCGTCTCTCCAGCGCGGGAAGTCCACCGTCCTGCCCCGCCTTCAGCGTAGGCGCATCGATGGTTACCAGAAGAAGACACAACCCGACGACCGCAAAGACCAACCTCACCGCTCCTCGACTCCGCATGACAGACCCTCCGTGAGAGAAATCACTCTCGAACGCCTGCCGACTGGTACGCGACGGTCCGGACCATCCGACGTACCTGTGGAAAGTCCGGCCTGCGCACCCGACGCGGGTACGGTGACGATCGGCACCGGCTGCGCGAACGCGCAGCTGGACACCCCGACGCCGCGGGCGGAGCCCATCATACCACAGCCTTGATCCGCAACGCCCGATGCCGGAAGAATCGTGCGGGTAGGGATTCCAAACCGGGTTTTCCGACCCTCCCGAGGATACTCGAACCCCGTCGCGTCGGTCAACGAGTGCGATCCCGGGCCTTCTCCGACCGGCACACTCCCTCCCTCGGTGCGCCCGGGTGCTCGTTTCACCGCCTTCTTCCCCGCCGCGACGGGGAATCCCCCTTTCGGTTCCTCCCTTCCAGAATGGCAACGATCGCCTCGGGCTTCGTGACCTGGGCGATCACCGACCTCTTTCCGCCGCAGTCAGGGCAGATCTCCACATCGAGCAGGAACACCCACTTCATGAGTTCTGCCCAGCTCCTGCGGCGGCGGTAGGAGCCCGGGAGGACGGCGGCTTCCCCGGCACCCTGGCCGGCATCTCCGGACCGGGACACTCCAGAATGACAAGAGTGCTCTGTCTCTCACCGGATTTCGCGCGGCCAAGTCGTGAGTTCCTCGAATTGTTCCGAGGCTGCCGCGTAGCAGATGCATCGCAGCGCATGGAGTTAACCCGCTCGATAACCAAACTACTAGCGAGTATACTTATCGACGGGCGTGTCGAGAATGTGACCCAAGGTCCGGGCGTCGCGACGGCTGAGCTGTGGCAGGGAAAGGACCACTGGCGTACGGTGGAACTGTCCTTCGATGATACCGGCGGCGTTGTATTCAATCCGAAGCCGCATCCTCCGTCCTTGCACGCTCCCCCGCCCTGTCGCATGTGCATAGGCTAAGGAGATGGCGTTTGTCGTCGATGTGCCATCGCGCTGCTCGTCGGGTGGGCACGAGCCGCCCCATACTAAGCCACCCTGGAGTCGCGGGTTTGGATGGAGCCGTCCTGTGCGGCTCGTGCTGAGCTTATGCGGGGAGCGGGTTCTGGTGAGCCAGCCACCGGCCCTGCTCATGGGGGGTGCAGCGGACGCCTGAGAGCGGCCTCGCGACGGGCCACGGGCGTTGGTGTGCCGATCATGAGGCCCCGGCGTCCCTCCTCCCCAACCTCCCGACCCAGGCCCCACCCTTCCCCCCGCCCCGCTCGCGGATTAGATTGGCGACTGCTGCGGCTGGGAGGGCTGGGTCACAGCCCCCCGCGATGAACCGCAGACTACAGGAGACCGGACATCGCAGAAATCAACTGCTCCGCCTGTTCGTCGGTTAGCTCCAGCGGCGGAAGCAACCCCACCTTCGTTTGCGCCAGCGGGATGATGGCCGCTACGTCGTCGGCCCGCAGAGGCGTCTTGGAGGCGTCGCAACCATCAACGAGAATCTGCCAGGGGAACCTGCCCTTCGACTTCTTCCACGCGCCCGGCACGAGGTTGGGGGTCGATCTCGTGGTTGCGGAGGGAGACGGAAGCCTCACCTCGATCGCCTTTCTGCCCGACGACCTCGTCCAGGTGGCCTGGATCGAGGGAACCCCCGAACGATGACCTCCGCAGCCAGATCCTCGACGCCGACGGACCGGTCACTCCCGCCTACGCGCTCCTCTCGGGAATTCTCGATGCGACCGGGATCGTCCTCGCGCCGGAAGGGCAGACTCTCATCCTCACCACCCGGTACCTTCTCTCCGGGAGCGAGATCCTGGCGCAGAGGTTCGACGATCCCTGCCGGGCCGGCAACGTCAACGCGGGCCTCGGTCGCGTCCGGCCGCAGATCCGCATCAACGGCTCGGCGGGCGGCTCCGACCGGACGGTGACTGTGCCGGCCGGTGAGCCCATCAGCGTGGAGCTCCGCGAGGCGCCGGCAACTCCCGCCGGTGACTACGTCGTCTATGTATGGCTCGGCCCGCCCACCTCGAGCTGCGACGCCGTCCTCGCCGACCCTCTCCTTTCGCCAGGACACACCCTGAACCCCACGCCCTTCCGACCCGGGTTAAGTCCTCAGCCCTTCTTCTGCATCCCGGGAGCCGGAACGCCGGCTGCGGCCTGCCAGGGCACCACGGTTCGACCGGGCCCTCCGACGACCCCCCTGCTCCACGTCCACCCCGGTCTCTCGGCCCCGCGTTCGCTGACCTTCCAGGCTCTGCAAGAGGACGACGGCGCGCTCGATCCGTCCGTGCGGATGAGCGTCACCAACGGGATCACGCTGATCGTGGAGTGATTCTATCACTTCACGATGGGTGGGGCGGTCGAGGACGCCCGCCTCGAGACCCAGCCTCCCTATTCCCACCTCGAGGCGAGCCGTGCCGGCTCGTCCTCGAGTCCGAGCCAGCGGTAGGCCGCGGGCGCTCCTCGGGATCAGAACGCGTAGCATCGCCGACCCGTCGGCAACGGGGCTTCCACACCCCGTGGTGGGATTCCGATCAGGCTCCCTTGCGGAGCCTCCACCAACCGACGACAACCAGCAGCAAGAAGAGCACCACCAGTCCCTTCGAATCCAGGACCGGCACCGGCGCGCTCGGCCCCACGATCGGGTACATGTCGAACGATTGGTCGTCGAAGTAGGCGAAGCGGTTGGGAATCGTCTGGACGAAGGTGTCGTAAAGGGACTGCGGGATCCGGTCGGATCGATACCGAGCGGCCAGCCAGGGGAGGAAACTCTCGGCGACGTCCTCTCTGGTGGGGTTGTCCCGGGCGTAGGTGGAGATGAACTCGCCGTCCGCTGTCTGGGCCAGGATCCACGGAAGCGATGTCGCATGCGCGGCGTCCAGCGACGTGTGGGAGGACTCGTGCACGAAGGTCTCCTCCAGGATGCCGGAGGCCTCGTAGATGGCGGCCTGGCCGATGTGGATCAGCAGGTTGTTGTTGCCGCCGCCGAACAGCTGCGTCCCCTGGTGAATCCAGACCGTCTGCAGGTCGACGCGTAACGCGGTCGGCAAGCGACCGATGACCCCTCCGTACTTCAGCGCCTCCACCCCGGCGGCCGCGGAGCTGCCGAACTCCGGGTTGACCTGGATCTCGGCGGCCAGCCCGTCGTCGAAGGTCGCGTCGAACAGGTAGGCCTCGACGGTGATCCAGTCGTTGACCCTGCGATCGAACATCGTCCGGAAGCCACGCCCCGCGTACGAAGCACCCTCGAACGTGGTCGGGTCCGCGGACGTGATGATGTCCGGGTCGAGGAAAATGGTGCCCGAGAAGGGAGGGGTCGCCCGAACCGTCCGCGCCAGGGGCACCCCCGTCACGAGTACGGCGAACGCGCAGAGGGTCGTTCGCTGGATCAGAGTTCTCCTCTTCATCGTCGTCTCCTCGACAGAAACGTTAGCCTACCCGAACCCGCCGGCGACCTGTTCGTTCGGGAGTCACGGGGCAGATTTCGGCCGTGAAGGCCATTGTCGCCCGGGCGCACGGTGGCGCCGCACTAGAACTTGCCTTCGGCCCAGTTCTCGAACGCCACCGGACGGAACTTCCGCTGCGGGTAGGGATTCCAAACGGGGTTTCCCAGCAGGTAGGGTCCAGTTTCCCACCCCCCCGAGGATACTCGAACCCCTTCATTTCGGTCAACGAGCGCGAGCCCGGGCCTTCTCCGCCCCCCCACTCCTCGGGGGTCCTCCCTCGGCGCACCCGGGTGCTCGTTTCACCGCATTCTTCCCGGCCGGGACGGGGAACCCCCCTCCCGGCTCCTTCCCCGCCCCGGGAGCCTTCTCGGGCAGGTAGAGGGCAAGGGTCTCGCCGTCGAGGACGATCTCGCCGCGGCGGGCCATCCCCTCGTCTTTCCCTCCGAAAACGCTGACGAGAAGGCTCCCGAGGCCGGTCACATTGCGGTCACGGGCGACGGGCGATGTCCAGCACCTCGGCGTGCGCACCTTCACCCTCCACTGTGGCTGCGATGCGCGCAAGATCGCCGCCACCCTGCTCGCCGCACACGCAGGATCGGTGGGTCTGCTGTTCGGCGAGGATGAGCGACTCGAGGTCGAGTGCCCGCGGTGCGGGGCGAGGATCGTGCTCACCCGCGAGGACTGCGAGGAGTAGGCCCACTCCGTCACCGTTTCATCGAGGACCTTGAATCGGCCAGCTTCTCCGAGCGCACCCAGGAGGCCTACGTCCGCGTCACCGAGCGTCGGTCGAGTGCCCTGGCTGTTTCTTCCCAAGATCCTTGAGCCGGTTTGTTAGGTTTTTTGCCAACGCTCGTTAACTCATCATGGTCAGCTACAGGTACGTCCAGCGTGAGAATTCTGTATGTAGGGCGGGGTGCCATTCAAG
>Ga0326597_10004078_pt1 | contig 20679 bp, 17 predicted proteins | sample RVTome_12_FD_203789 | JGI IMG/M metagenome (GOLD analysis project Ga0326597, IMG submission 203789) | Soil microbial communities from uranium-contaminated site in the Upper Colorado River Basin, Wyoming, United States - RVT100D185 | ecosystem: Environmental > Terrestrial > Soil > Contaminated >...
CCCGATCACCCCGTCGCCGACCGCCACGTTCACCAACACCCCATCGCCGACGCCCACATTCACCAACACCCCGATCACCCCGTCGCCGACCGCCACGTTCACCAACACCCCGTCGCCGACGCCCACGTTCACCAACACCCCGATCACCCCGTCGCCGACCGCTACGTTCACCAACACCCCGTCGCCGACGCCCACGTTCACCAACACCCCGATCACCCCGTCGCCGACGCCCACCTTCACCAACACGCCGTCGCCGACGCCCACGTTCACCAACACGCCGATCACCCCGTCGCCGACGCCCACCTTCACCAACACGCCGATCACCCCGTCGCCGACCCCGACGTTCACCAACACGCCGATCACCCCGTCGCCGACGCCCACGTTCACCAACACGCCGGTCACGCCGTCGCCGACGCCCACGTTCACCAACACGCCGATCACCCCGTCGCCGACGCCCACGTTCACCAATACCCCGGTCACGCCCTCGCCGACGCCAACGCGCACCGCGACGCCGACGCGCACGCCGACGCTAACGCGCACGCCCACGCGCACGCCCACGCCGCCCACCCCGCGCACGCCGCCGACGCCGACGCCGACGCCGACCGGCGAGGGCCCCGGGTGCCCTGACGACGCTCGGTCGTGCCTGCACATCTTCAAGTTCCACGACCTGGACAAGGACGGCCTGCGCGATCCGGGCGAGCCCTTCCGGGAGGACGTGCCGTTCGAGGTCGTCGAGCTGCTGTCGCCGCCCAAGCAGCACCAGGTGAACCGCGTGCGCACCGACGAGGACGGCGAGATCACGATCTGCTTCGAGTACCCGGCCCGGCTGCGCGTCTCCGAGCGGTTTGCCGAAGAGGGCGGGACCTGGTTCCAGACGTCGCTCGTGCCGGACGTCATCGAGCTGCCGTGCGGCGCCGACAAGATCCTCACCGTGGGCAACGCGGCCCTCAGCGGCCTGCCCGGGACCGGGCGGCCGGCAAGCCATCCGGGCGGCCCGGCAGGCGAGCCCATCCGGGCGCACCGCGCGCGCTAGTCCCGAGCGCGGCGTTGACCGCGCGCGGCCGCGCGGTTATCCTGCCGCCGACCAACGCGGGGCGCCGGCGCCCCGTTCCAGGACGGATGGACCCATGCGCATCGTCATCACCGGGGGCGCCGGCTTCGTCGGCTCGCACCTCGTCGACCTGCTCGTCGCCCAAGGGCACGCGGTGGTCGTGGTCGACAACCTGATCACCGGCCGCCGCGAGAACATCGCCCACCACCTCGATGGCGGGGCCGTGACGTTCGTCGAGCACGACATCACCGAGCCGCTGTTCCTGGAGGGCGCCGTCGACGCCATCGCGCACCTGGCCTCGCCCGCCAGTCCGTCGGACTTCCTGCGCCTGCCCATCCAGATCCTCAAGGTCAACTCCATTGGCACCTACCACGCCCTGGGGATGGCGCGCGCCCGGGGCGCGCGGTTCCTGCTGGCGTCCACCTCCGAGGTGTACGGCGACCCGCTGGTCCACCCGCAGACCGAGGACTACCTGGGCAACGTCGACGCGCTCGGCCCGCGCGGTGCGTACGACGAGGCCAAACGCTTTGCCGAGGCCATCACCATGGCGTACCACCGCATGCACGGCATCCCAGTCCGGATCGTGCGCATCTTCAACACGTACGGCCCGCGCATGCGCCTGGACGACGGGCGCGTCGTGCCCGCCTTCCTGGCGCAAGCACTCCGGGGCCAGCCGCTCACCGTCCACGGGCAGGGCGCCCAGACCCGCTCGTTCTGCTACGTCAGCGACCTCGTGGACGGCATCGCGCGCCTCCTCATGAGCGACGTGCAGGGACCGGTCAACATCGGGAACCCCCTGGAGCTGAGCATCCGCGAGTTCGCGGAGCGGATCAACCGCCTGACGGGCAACACGGCGGGCATCGAGGAGCTGCCGATGCCGCCGGAGCGCGCCGGCGACCCCGCGCGGCGCTGCCCGGACATCACGCGGGCCACGACCGAGCTGGGCTGGACGCCGCGCGTCGACCTGGAGCAGGGGATGGCCGAGACCGTCGCCTGGTTCCGCGACGCGCTTGCCCGGTGAACGCGCCGCCCGCGCCTGCCGCCACCCGGTGAGCGTTCCGACCAACCCGTCCCAACGGGCGCTGCTCGCGTCGCTGTGGCTCGTCCCGGCGGCGCTGGCGCTGGCCCTGCTCCCGCAGCCCGCCGTCGAGGCCGCGCTCGTGGCCCTCGGCGCGCTGGCGCTGGCCGCGCTGGCCGTGTGGTACCCGGCCGCCGGGCTAGGTCTGGCCGCGCTGGCCGTCCCGTTCGGCCGCCTCGGCCCGTTGGCGGCGGCGGGGATGGCGGGGATGGCGGTGCCGATCGCGCTGGGGATGGCGGGGATCGGGATGGGGTTGCGGGCCGGGGGCGTCGGGATGCGGGCGGGGAGCGCGGGGCGGGCGTCGGAAGGGCACGGCATGCCCTCCGGATTGATCGCCGCGCTTCTTGCATACCTGGCGATCCATGCGGTGTCCGCGTGGCGGGCGCCGTCGCTCGAGGCGGCGGTGCTGGAGTCCGGGCGGTGGGTCGAGCTGGCGCTGGCGGGCGGGCTCGCGGCCGGTTTGGCCGGCCGGCGGGAGCGCGCGCTCGTCGTCGCGGCCCTGCTGGTGGCCGGCGCGCTGGCATGCGGGGCCGGGGCGTGGCTGGCGCTCTACGGCTTCGGGCCGGAGGCGTTTGCTGTGGGCGGGCGCGGGTTCTCGCGGGCGCACTGGCCGTTCGGGCAGCCCAACCCGTTTGGCGGCTACGCCAACCTGGTCTGGCCGCTCGGGGCGGCGGTGGCCGTCGTCGGGCTCGAGCGCGGTGGACCCCGGCGCCTGGCGCCCATCGGGGCGCTGGCGGCGGCCGTCAGTCTGATAGGGCTCGGCCTCTCCTGGTCGCGCGGCGCGTGGCTGGCCGCCGCGGCCGGCGGCGCGGCCATGGCGCTGGCGTGGCTGGCGCACGGCCTGTGCGCGCACCGGCCGGCGCGCCTGGTAGCGACGTGGGCGATGGCCACGGCGCTGGTGGCCGCGCTGGCGTTTGGCGCGCTCCGGCCGCCGGCCGGGATCGCGGCGCGCCTGGCCAGCGTTGCCGCCGGCGTGCCCGGGCAGGCCGTTGGCACCCTGGGCCTGCCCGACGTTCGCGACGCCGAGGTGACCGACGCGTCGTTTGCCACCGTCGAGCGGCTGGCGCATTGGCAGGCGGCGGTGGACATGTGGGCGGAGCGGCCGTGGCTCGGCCAGGGACCCGGCCACTACGCGCTGGCCTACCCGCGCTATCGGTTCGGGCAGTGGGCCGATCCCCTCGGCCATGCCCACAACTACTACCTCCACGCCCTGGCCGAGACCGGCATCCTGGGGCTGGCGGCGTTCGGCGCGCTGCTGGCGCTGGCGCTGGCCCTTGGCGTTCGCTCGGCCGTGGCGCCGCGGAGCGGCATGGAGGCAGCCCTTGGGCTCGGGCTGGTCGGCGCGCTCACCGCGACGGCCGTGCACAGCGCGTTCGACAACCTGTGGGTGCACGAGCTGCTGGTCCACGTCGGGCTGATGGCGGGCCTGGCGATCGCGGCGCGGCGGCAGCCGTGAGCGGCACGATGGGCGAGCCGGAGGGCGATGCAGCGTCGGGCCAGTTGGTGCCGCCCGCGCCGGAGCGCCTGCCGTCGCTTTGGTCGCGGATGCGCAGCGGACGGACCGTGGCGTCGTTCGGGTTGGCCGTGCTGCTCCTCGGCGCCCTCTTCTGGCGGCTCGACCGCGCCGTCCTCGCCGACGCGTGGCTGCGGCTGCGCGCCGCCCGGCCGGGCTGGTGGCTGGCCGCGCTCGGCGCCTACTACCTGGCCTTCCCAGCCCGCGCCGCGCGCTGGCAGATCCTGTTGGCCAACGCCGGCGAGCCGATTGCTGCCATCCCGCGCAACCGCGTGCTGGCCGAGATCATCTACTTGTCGTGGTTTGCCAACGCCCTGGTCCCCGCCAAGCTGGGCGACGTATGGCGCGGCTGGCTGGTGCGGCGGGAGGGCGGCACGTCGTGGACGCGCGCCATGGGCACCATCGTCGCCGAGCGTGCGCTGGACTTGGTGGTGCTCGTCGTCCTCATGGTCGCGGCCGGCTTCCTCACGTACGGCGACGTCCTCGCCGGCGGCGTGGCCGGCGGGCTGGGCGCCTGCCTCCGCGACGGCGCGGGCGGGCACGTCGGCTGCTCGCTCGCGCGGCTGTTCGGGCTCGGCGCCGTCCTGGTCCTGGCGCTCATCGTCGGCCTCGTGCTCGTGGCGCGCTACGGGGCGCACGCCGAGCGGCTGCTGCCCGCGCGGGTCGGCGCGCGCTACGCGGCGTTCGCCAGCGCCCTCGTCCTATCGTTCGGGCGGTTCGGCCCGCTGCTGGCGCTCTCGGCGGCGGCGTGGGCGGCGGAGGGCGCATCGTTCTACCTGGTCGGCCGGGCGCTCGGCCTCTCGCTCGGGGCGCCGCTCGTCGTCTTCTTCAGCCTGCTCCAGGCGTTCATCACGGCCATCCCCGCCACACCAGGCGGGCTGGGCCTTGAGTTCATCCTGGCCGGCGCCATCGGGCTGCGCGGCTATGCGGCCGCCGACGCGCTGGCCCTCACGGCGCTCTACCGCACGATCAGCTACCTCAGCCTCATCGTCGGCGGTGCGGTCGTCTTCTTGGCCAGCCCGCGCACCCGGTCCGCGCGGTGAGCACCGCGCGGCGGCCCCGCGTCGTGCTGGACGTTACGGCTGCCGTCCGGCAGAGCGCCGGCATCGGCCGCTTCGTCCGCGAGCAGGCGCGCGCGCTACTCGCCCGCGACCGGTTCGACTACCGGCTGCTCGTCGCGGGCCGGCGGGGCGCCGAGCCGGCGCTGCTGGCCGAGCTGCTGGCCGACGTGCCGCGGGCACCGCAGATCATCGCCCTGCCGTTTGCCGACCCGTTCTGGACGCGCCTCTGGCACCGCGCCGGGCTGCCGCTGCCCGCCCGCGCCCTGACCGGCGCCGCCGACGTGTTCCACGCCACGGACTTCCTGGCGCCGCCGGGCACGCCGGGTCGGCTCGTCGTCACCGTGCACGACCTCAGCTTCCTCGCCCACCCCGAGCTGGCGCACCCGGCGCTGGCGCGCTTCCTCGCCGCCAGCGTCCCGCGCAGCGTGCGCCGCGCGGCGCACGTCCTCGCCGACTCGGCGCACGCGCGCGGGGAGGTCGTGGCCCGGCTGGGCGTGGACGGGGCGCGCGTCTCCGTGGCCTATGGCGGCGTCGACGCGGGCCTGGCGGCACGCGCCGCCGCGGCGGACCGCAATGCTGTGCGGGCGCGGCTTGGACTATCGCAGCCGTACGTGCTGGGCGTCGGGACGCTCGAGCCGCGCAAGGACTGGCCGACGCTCATGGAAGCCTTTGCGCGCGCCGCCCAGGGGCCGCTTGCCGGCCACGTGCTGGCCATCGCGGGCGGCCGCGGTTGGCGCGACGCGCCCATCCTGGCCGCCGCCGCCGGCTACGGGGCGCGCGTCCGGCTGCTCGGCCACGTCCCGGACGACGCGCTGCCGGGGCTGTACGCGGCCGCCGACGCGTTTGCCCTGGCCTCGCGCTACGAGGGCTTTGGGCTGCCGCCGCTCGAGGCCATGGCCTGCGGCGTCCCGACGGCCGTGGCGCGCGCCGCCAGCCTGCCCGAGGTCGTCGGCGACGCGGCGCTGACGGTCCCGCCGGGCGACGTGGCGGCGTGGGCGGATACGCTGGTCCGGTTGGTGACGGACGCGCCGCTCCGGGCGCGCCTGGCGGCCGCGGGCCCCGCGCGCGCGGCGCAGTTCACGTGGCAGCGCTGCGCGGAGGCGACCGAGGCGGGCTACCGGGCGGCGCTGGGAACGGGCCTTCTCGGCCGCTCCTGATGCGTGGCTCACCGGGCGCTCAGGTGGCGCGCGCATAGTCCTTAGCGAGCGAAGTCGGCGCTGTTTGCAATGCCCTAGCGCCGCGGCACAGTGGAGGCGCCTTAGCCATGGCCAGCCCCGTCCTTATAATGCAGGCGAACGCGACCGATTCCGTGGCCCCAAGCGGGTCGAGGCGAACCACGATGAGCGAACGCATCCTGATCGTCGAGGACGACGAGAACATCGCCAAGATGCTGCGCCGCGGCCTCATCTTCGAGGGCTACGAGGCGGCCATCGCCCATACCGGGACCGACGGGCTGGCGCAGGCGCGCGACCGGATGCCCGACCTGGTCGTCCTGGACCTCATGCTGCCCGAGATCGACGGCATGGAGGTGTGCCGCCGGCTCCGCGCCGCCAGCAAGGTGCCCATCCTGATGCTGACGGCCAAGGAGTCCGTCCCGGACCGCGTCGCCGGTCTGGACGCCGGCGCCGACGACTACATGCCCAAGCCGTTCGCGTTCGAGGAGCTGCTGGCGCGCGTCCGCGCGCTCCTGCGGCGGGCCGCGCCCGCGGGCGACGGCGGCCCCGAGGTCCTCGCGTTTGCCGACCTCGAGCTGGACACCGGGACGCGCCAAGCGCGCCGCGGAAAGCGGGTGATCGACCTGACGGCCAAGGAGTACGACCTCCTGCACCTGTTCCTGCGCCACCCGCGCCAGGTGCTGACGCGCGACCAGATCTTCGACGACGTCTGGAACTACGATTTCGGCGGCGAGAGCAACATCATCGAGGTCTACGTGCGCTACCTGCGCATGAAGCTCGAGGAGCTCGGCGAACCCCGCCTCATCCACACGGCCCGCGGCGTCGGGTATGTGCTCCGGGAGCCGACGTGAGCGTGGGCTCCTGGCGCGCCCGGCTCCCGTGGCGCCAGACCCCGAGCGGCCAGCGGGTGGCACCCGACGCGGGCGCCGAGGCGCCGGCCGGCCCCGGGATGGGCGAGCGCACGGCCCGGCGCTTGGGCGCGCTGCGCTTCCCATGGTACCTATCGCTGCGCTGGCGCCTCACGCTGGCCTTCACGGGCGTGCTCGGCACGATGCTGGTCGTGTTCAGCTTGGTCACGTTCTGGTACTTCGGCCGGAGCGCCATGGAAGCCATCCGCCGCGAGAGCACGCTGAAGGCCGCGCAGGTCGAGGACATCATCCACCGCAAGATGGTCGGCATCCACCCCACAGCGCTGCGCGTCAGGGAGTGGATGGGCACGACCATCGTCGAGTCCGGGGTCATCGAGGAGTCGTTCGACCCGTTCGACTCGCCCGGCATCGGCGTCCGCCTGCTGGACGTACAGGCCAACCCTGTCTTCGCCTCCAACCCGCGCTTCGAACGGGTCGTCCTGAACAACGAGTGCCTGCTGTATGCCCGACAGGGCCGCTCCCATGCCGAGCGGCTCGAGACCGGCCCGGACGAGGCCTTCTACATCCTCACGCGCCCGGTCTTGGACCCCGTCAGCCGCCGGCCCGTCGTCTTCATCCAGATCCTGACCGCCCTGCGCGAGTACGACCACACCATGGGCGAGCTCAAGCGCCTGCTCGTGCTCGGCACCCTGTTCGCGGTCGGGATGTCGCTGCTCACCGGCGCCGCGCTGGCACAAACCGCCATCGCGCCCATCGACGACATCGCGCACACGGCCGAGCGCATCAACCGCGAGCGCGACCTGTCGCGCCGCATCGCGCGCCGCGGCCCCAACGACGAGGTGGGCCGGCTGGCGGTGACCATCAACGAGATGCTCGACCGGATCGAGGGCATGTTCGACCGGCAGCGGCGCTTCCTGGCCGACGTCTCGCACGAGCTGCGCACGCCGCTGACCACCATCCGCGGCGAGGTCGAGCTGGCGCAGCGCTCGGGCTCGCTGGACGCCGAGGCGCTCGAGGCGCTGTGCGCGGAATCGCAGCGCATGTCGCGGCTGATCGACGACCTGCTCATGCTGGCGCGCGCCGACTCGGGCGCCGACCTCGCCGGCCCGCGCGAGCCGGTGGCGCTCACCACGTTGCTGCTGGACGTCCAGCAGCAGGGCGTGCGGCTGGCGCGCGGCAGCCACGCGATCCAGCTGGGCCAAGCCGACGACGTCTTCGTCCAAGGCGACCGCGATCGGCTCAAGCAGCTCCTGCTCAACCTGGTCGCCAACGCGCTGCGGCACACGCCGGCCGGCACCACCGTGACGCTGGGCCTCCACCGGGAGGCGGGCAGCGCCGTCATCGTCGTGGCCGACGACGGCCCGGGCATCCCGGCGGAGGACCTGCCCAACCTCTTCGACCGCTTCTACCGCGTCGACAAGGCGCGCAGCCGCGCCCAGGGCGGCTCGGGGCTGGGGCTGGCCATCGTGCGGTCCATCGCCGAGTCCCACGGCGGCGGCGTCTCCGTGACCAGCGCGCCGGGTGGCGGCACCACGTTCACCGTGCGGCTGCCGCTGGCGGCCGCATAGGCCCGCGGATGGCGGGCGGCGGACCGGACGGCATGCTGCGGCAACCGCTGCGCGACCGGCTGCTCCTCGTCGGCCTGGCGGCCGCGTTCGGCATCGCGGCGTTGGCCGGCGGTGCGCTCGCCGGCGCGGCGGCGGCCATGTGGCTGCTCGACGAGCGGGCCAGCGTCGTCCCGCCCGTGGCTGAGCGCGGGCTCGTCGCAGAGCGCGCCTCCGCGGGCTTGACGGGCTTCGTCAGCGAGGACGACCTGGTCCTTTCGGCCGTGCGCGCCACGCGGCCGGCCGTCGTCACGGTGGCCAACCTCCAGACGGTGCGCCGGACGTGGCGCTCGCCGGCCAGGCTCCAGGAGGTCGGCAGCGGGTCGGGCGTCATCTTCGACGACCGCGGCTACGTGGCCACCAACCATCACGTGATCCAGGGCGCGCAGGGCGTCGAGGTCGTCTTCTTGGACGGCCGGCGGGTGCAGGCGTCGGTCGTCGGCACCGAGCCCAACCTGGACGTGGCCGTCCTCAAGCTGCCCGAGGGCACGGAGCTCCCGGCCGTCGCGCCGCTGGCCGACTCCAGCGCGCTGGAGCCGGGCATGCGCGTGCTGGCCATCGGCAGCCCGCTGGGCACGCAGTACCAGAACACGGTGACCACGGGCATCATCGCGGGCCTCAACCGCCGCGTGCGCGAGCAGAGCTTCGACCTGAACACGTTCACGGTGCGCGAGTACGACGCCAACGCCGCCCCGCTCATCCAGACGGACGCGGCCATCAACACGGGCAACTCGGGCGGGCCCCTGATCGACCTGGACGGCGAGGTCGTCGGGCTCAACACGCTGATCGTGCGCAGCAACCCGGCGGGCGGGATGGACGGCATGGGCCTCTTCGGCCAGAGCGCCTCGCGCGGCGACGTCGAGGGCCTGGGCTTTGCCGTGCCCAGCAACGTCGTGCAGATGCTGGCCGACGAGTGGGTCGATGGCCAGAGCCGCGGCTGGCTGGGGATCGAGTGGGAGACCATCGACCCGGCGCTGGCCCGCGAGTACGGCCTGGCGCGCGGCAGCGGCGCCATCCTGAAGGCGATCACGCCGGGCGGCGCCGCCGAGCGCGCGGGCCTGGCCGTCGGGGACGTGATCGTGGCGGTGGACGACCTGCCGCTCGACCTGGACCGCGCGCTGGCCGATGTCCTCTGGCGCTACCGGGCCGGCGACCGCATCCGCGTCACGTACGAGCGCGGCGGGAAGCTGGTCGATCGCGAGATCGTGCTCGACGGGCGCTGACGTGAGGGCGCCGGTCACATCGTGAAGCACGGAGAGGCAGACCGAAGAAGGGCGCAGCAAGCAGCGCCCCTACAGGTCGTGCTGGCCGTCGGGCTGATAGCGATCGCTGGCGGCTGCCGTCGCGCCGCGCTGGACGCGCCAACCGCCGTGCCCGACGCGCCGGTCAGCGGCACCACGGCTGCGCCCGGCGCGCAAGCCGGGGATGCCGCTGAAGCCGCCACCGCCACGGCCCTGGCCGCGCTCCTCGCCGACCCCCCGGTCGCGGACCCCGTCCTCTTGGCCGCGCGCCTAGGCCGCGTCGCGGAACCCGAGGCGGCGCGCGCGCGGGCCGAGCCGCCCATCGCCCGCCGCGTGGGCGACGTCCAGGCGTTTCGCGTGCACGACATCGTCAACAACCGCGAGCTGGACGTCCAGGCGCGGCTCGAGGTCGTCACCGACAACGCCTGGTTCTGGGTGCAGGTGGACCAGGCGTTCGACCGCGCCCAGCTGGAGCACGGCGCGGAGGCGTTCTCCAGTGCCGTCTACCCGCGGCTGCGCCAGGTCTTTGGGAGCGAGTGGTCGCCCGGCGTGGACAACGACCCGCGCGTGCACGTGCTGCACCACGAGCCGGTGCCCGGCATCGCCGGCTACTTCAGCGGCGCGGACGAGGTGACCAAGGCCGTCGACCCGGACTCCAACGCCATGGAGATGTTCTACATCAACCTCAGCGTGTACGCGCCCGGCACCGCCGACTACCTGGGCCTCATAGCCCACGAGTTCCAGCACATGATCCACTGGCACCGCGACTACGGCGAGCCCACGTGGGTCAACGAGGGCCTGAGCGAGGTGGCGCCGCACCTGGTGGGCTATCCGGCGCAGTTCGGGCAGGCCTACCGGCGGTCGCCAGACACGCCGTTGACGGATTGGGACCCGGTGGGCGGCAACGACGCGCACTACGCCGCCTCCTACCTCTTCTTCGCCTGGCTCCACGACCGCTTCGGCGACGCCATCCTCACGGCCATCGCGGACGCGCCGGAGAACGGCGCCGCCGGCGTCGAGGCCGCGCTGGCCGCGGTCGGCGCGCCGGCCACGTTCGACGCGACGTTCCTGGACTGGGCGGCGGCCAACCGCATCGGCCCGCGCCGCGCGCCGGGCGACCCGTACGGGTACGACCGCGACGGAGTGGAGGCCATCCAGCCCGTGCCGCTGCCGGCCGAGGGCGCGGACGAGACCGTGGCGCAGCACGGCGTGGACTACTGGGACGTCACCCACCTGGCCGGCGGCGGCCGCGTCGAGCTGGCCTTCCAGGGCGCCGCGGACGCTCCCCTGTTCGACGCCTCCGACCGCGCGGGCAACCACGCCTGGTGGGCCGGCCGCAGCGATGCCATGCACGCGCGCCTGTGGCGCACGTTCGACCTCGCCGAGGTCGAGCAGGGCGTGCCGATCCGCCTCGCGTGGCGCACCTGGTACGAGATCGAGGAGGGCTGGGACCAGGGCTACGTCCTGGCCTCGGCCGACGGCCAACCGTGGGCCGTGCTCCCCACGGACCGCTCCCTTGCTTCGAGCAAGGGGGATGCGATCGGACCGCACGTGGCCGGCGCCTCCGACGGCTGGCAGGCCGATGGCGTCGACCTCTCGGCGTACGCCGGCCAGGCCGTGACGGTCAGCTTCGAGCTGGTGACCGACGACGCCATCAGCCTGGGCGGCTGGGCCATCGACGACCTGGCGCTGGACGCGCTGGGCTGGTCGGACGACATCGAGGGCGATGGCGCGGCGGACGGGGCGGGCAGCGGGCCGGCAGTCGGCCGCGAGGATGCCCTTGGCGACGGCGGCTGGCGCGCCGCGGGCTGGCATCGCGCGCCCGAGCGGCTGCCGCAGCGCTGGGGCGTCCAGACCATCGTCGACGACGGCGCCTCTGTGACGGTCGAGCGCTTCCCGGTGGATGCCGAGGGGTGCGCCGCGATCGCGCTCGGCGACGTGCCGCCTAGCGCCACGGTGACGGTGAGCGTTAGCGGGCTGACGCCGTTGGTACGGCGCGCGGCCGCCTACGCGCTGGTGGGCTCTGGGTCGTCCGGCGGCCCGTCCGGCGCGGCGGCCGGCTCGGGCTCGGGCTCGGGATCGAGCGCGTACCCACCGCCCTCGGCCGCGGCGCCCTCTCGCGGGTACCCGGCGCCCTCGTCGCCGTCGCCGTCGCCAGGGATTGGCGCGGCCGCATCGGGCGCGCCGTCCGGATCGGCCTCAGCCTCGCCCTCGCCGTAGCCCTCGGGCGGCGTGCGGTCGACGACGTACGCCAGCGACGCCACGTGGTGCCCTTCGTCCAGGTTCATCACGCGCACGCCGCGCGTGGGGCGCCCCATCGTCCGGAACTCGTCCGTGGCCGTGCGCATGATGATGCCGTGGTCGCTGATCAGCGTCAGCTCGGCGCCGTCCTCGACGACGCGCCCGTCGACGATCTCGCCGATCTCGTCGATGGCCGACACGTCGATGGTCCGCACGCCCTGGTTGAAGCGCCCGAGCGTCCGGTACTCCGCCAGCGGCGAGCGCTTGCCGTAGCCGTTGCGCGTGACCACGAACAGGTCGGCCTCCGGGCGCACCAGGTCCATGGTGGCCAGCGCGTCCCCGCGCCGCAACCGCATGGCCCGAACGCCGCCAGCGGCGCGGCCCATGGGCCGCACCGTCCGCTCGTGGAAGCGCAGCGCCATGCCGCGGCGCGAGACCAGGATCAGCTGGTCCTCGCCGGTGGTCACCTTGACCCACGCCAGCTCGTCGCCCTCGTCCAGGTTGATGGCGATGAGGCCGCTGGGCCGGACGCCGTCGTACTCGGAGAGCACGGTCCGCTTGATCCGCCCGCGCCGGGTGACCATGACCAGGAAGTTGCCGTGCTCGAACTGCCACGCCGGCACGGGCAGCGCCACCGTGACGCGCTCGCCGCGGTCGAGCTGGATCAGGTTGATGAGCGGCGTGCCGGCGGCCTCGCGGCCCGACTCGGGCACGTGCCATGCCGGCAGCTGGTAGACGCGGCCGCGATCGGTGAAGAACAGGAGGCGATCGCGCGTGCTGGCCATGAACAGGTCCTGCAGCTCGTCCTCGTCGCGCGTGCGCGCGCCGATGATCCCGCGGCCGCCGCGGCGCTGCGCGCGGTACACCTCGGTCTTGACGCGCTTGATGTAGCCGCGCTCGGTCAGCGTGATGAAGACGTCCTCCTGCGGCACCAGGTCGGCCTCGGAGAGGTCGCTCTCGCCGGCGATGATCTGCGTGCGCCGCGGGTTGCCGTGGGTCTCCTCCATGGCCGTCAGCTCTTCCGAGATGACCGCCAGCACCTTCTCGGGATGGCCGAGCAGGTCCTCCAGGAAGGCGATGCGGGCGCTGATCTCGGCGTGCTCCTGCTCGATCTTCAGGCGCTCCAGCGCGGCCAGGCGGCGCAGCTGGAGGTCCAGGATGGCCTGGGCCTGGATCTCGGTGATGTCCAAGAGCGCCATGAGCGCGGTGCGGGCGCTGTTCACGTCCTCGGAGCGCCGGATGGTGGCGATGACGGCGTCCAGCGCGTTGATGGCCCGGAGCAACCCCTCCAGCACGTGGAGGCGCTGGCGGGCGCGCCCGAGCTCGTGCTCGCTGCGCCGCCGCACGACCTCGCGGCGGTGCTCGATGAAGTGCATGAGCATGCGCTTGAGCGGCAGGAGGCGGGGCTTGCCGTCCACCAGGGCCAGCGTGTTGATGCCGAACGTGTGCTGGAGCTGGCTGTACTTGTAGAGCTGGTTGAGCGTGGTGTGCGGGTCGGCCCCGCGCTTGAGCTCGACGACGATGCGCATCCCGTCGCGGTCCGACTCGTCGCGCAGGTCGCTGATGGTCTCGATGCGCTTGGCGCGCGCCAGGTCCGCCATGCGCTCGATGAGCGTGGTGCGGTTGACCTGGAACGGGATCTCGGTGATGACGATGGCCATCCGCTCGCCGCGCATCTCCTCGAAGGCGGCCACCCCGCGCATGATCACGCGCCCGCGACCCGTGGCGTACGCCTCGGTGATGCCCTCGCCCCCGACGATGAGCCCGCCGGTCGGGAAGTCGGGCCCCTTGACGAAGGCGCGCAGCTCCTCGGGCGTCACGCTGTCGACGTCGTGGTAGCGCTCGATGAGGAACCGGAGCGCCTGGCAGACCTCGGAGAGGTTGTGCGGCGGGATGTTGGTGGCCATGCCCACGGCGATGCCGCTCGCCCCGTTGATGAGCAAGTTGGGCGCGCGCGCCGGGAGCACGGTGGGCTCCTCGCGCGAGTCGTCGAAGTTGGGCTGGTGGTCGACGGTGTCCTGGTCGATGTCGGCCAGCATCTCCATGGCCATCCGCGACGGCCGCGCCTCGGTGTACCGGTACGCGGCCGCGGGGTCGCCGTCGATGGAGCCGAAGTTGCCCTGGCCGTCGATCAGCGGGTAGCGCAGGGTGAAGCTCTGCGCCATGCGCACCATGGCGTCGTACACGGCGCTGTCGCCGTGCGGGTGGTACTTGCCCAGCACGTCGCCGACGGTGGCGGCGCTCTTCTTGTACGGCCGATCGGGGCGCAGGCCGTTGTCGTACATGGTGTAGAGGATGCGCCGCTGCACGGGCTTGAGCCCGTCGCGCACGTCGGGCAGGGCGCGGGCGGTGATGACGCTCATGGCGTAATCCAGGTACGCCTCGCGCATCTCCCGCTCGACGTCGACCAGCTGGACGTTGCCGATGTCCATGGTGCGCGTTCCCCGTGTCGTGCTGCGCCGCGGACGGCGGTCGGATAACAGGAGAAGTATAGCGGACGGGGGCGCCCGAACGGCCGCTTGATCGCGCCCGGATAGTGCATAGAATCCCTTGCGGGAGGAACTCATGGACGACCCATCCGAGGACGCCTGGGTCACCGCGCGCGTCAAGCGCCCGGTGCTCATCCTCGGCCGCCTGGACGGCATCGAGACCGGCATCCGCAACCTGATCCGGCGCCGGCCGCTCGAGGTGGAGGTCCACCCCACGCCGTTCGGCCCCGTGCGCGTCCCGACGCTGGCCGAGATGCTGCGGATCAAGGCCTGGCTGGTCCTGGTGCGCAACGCGACGCGCGACTACCTCGATGTGGTGGCGCTTGCCGATCGGATGGGCGGTGGCGCCGCTGCCGTGCTGGCAGGCATCGACGCCTACTACGCCGATCAACTGGGTCCTGGCGAGGCGCGCCTGGCCACGCAGCTGGCCAAGCAGCTGGCAGAGCCCCGGCCCTACGACCTCTCCGACGTCGACCTCGGCCACTATCGCAGCCTGGTGCCACGATGGCGCGACTGGACGGCCGTGGCCGACGCGTGCCGCGGGTTGGCCGCGGCGCTGCTCGACGCCTCCGAGGAGGACGCATGATCCACCGCCACTTGGACTACCCCGAGGGCACGCCCGTCGACGCGCTGGGCGATGCGGCCCTGGACGACCTGCTGGAGCGCGGCGACCTGAACGCGTGGCTGCCGCTGCGCCGCGCAATCGCGGCCGATCCTTACGGCGCGCTGGCCGAGCGCGTGCTGTGGCTGTGCGACGCCAACCCGCGCTACGGCACCAGCCCGCTCTGGCGCGCCTGGATCGCCCAGCGCCGCGCGATGGCCCGGGCGCCACGGCCGCCGGCGGTGTCGCTGGCCGATCTCCGGCGACGGCGCGGGCTGAGCCAGGCGGCGCTGGCGGCGCGGGTCGGGATGGCGCAGTCGGACCTCAGCAAGGCCGAGCGGCGCTCGGATTGGCGGCTCTCGACCGTGCTGAACCTGGTCGAGGGGCTGGGCTATCGGGCGCGTGTGGTGATCCAGGACGAGGCCGGGCGGGCGATCGGGCGGCTGGCGGTGGGGGTGGGGCGGGAGCGGGAGCGAGAGCGAGGTTGAGGCGACGCGAGCAGCGGGAGCGTGGCTGCAAATCCACCACGTGCTGGTGGATTTTCGACCACCCGCGCGCTACCCTTGTGCCATGTTCACCCGCTACATCACGCCTGCGCTCCGCGACGCCCTGTCGGATACACCGGTCGTCTTCCTGAACGGTGCGCGTCAGGTGGGCAAGAGCACGCTGGTTCAGCAGCTCGCCAAGACGGACCACCCCGCCCGCTACCTCACGCTCGACGACGCAACGGTGCGAGCGGCGGCAACGGCCGATCCGGCGGGCTTCATCGACGGGCTCGACACCGCGGTCGTCATCGACGAGATCCAGCGCGTCCCAGACCTCGCGCTGGCCATCAAGGCCAGCGTCGACCGCGATCGGCGCCCTGGTCGCTTCCTGCTCACGGGCTCGGCGGACGTGCTGCAGCTCCCGCGCATCGCGGACGCGTTGGTCGGCCGTATGGAGGTTGTCCGCTTGTGGCCGCTCTCCCAGGGCGAGCTGCGCGGCACGCGCGAGGGCTTCGTCGACGCCGCGTTCGGCGACGCGACGCCGGCCGGACCGTTTCCCGAGGTCACCAGAGCGGAGCTCTTGGAGGCCCTCTGCCGCGGCGGATACCCCGAGGCGCAGGGTCGCGCGCCGGATCGGCGTGCGCGCTTCGTCGCCGCGTACCTGGACACGATGCTCGTGCGCGAGGTGCGCGAGCTGAGCGCCATCGAGGGCGCGACCCACCTGCCGCAGCTGCTCGGCCTGGTGGCAACGCGCACCGGCAGCCACCTCAACGTCGCCGACCTCTCGCGCACGCTCGGGATGCCGCAGGCGACGGTGCGCCGCTACCTGGTGCTGTTGCGGACGCTCCTGCTCGTCGAGGCGCTGCCGGCGTGGAGCCGGAGCGCCGACCGGCGCCTCCTTAAGTCGCCGAAGCTCTACGTCACGGACCCGGGCCTGGCCGCCTACCTCGTGGGGCAGGATCCGGCGCGCCTGGCGTTGGAGACGACGGCCGTCGGCCCGCTCCTGGAGACGTTCGTCGTCACCGAGCTCGCCAAGCAGCTCGGCTGGTCGCGCACGACGGCCCGCCTCTACCACGCACGGACGCTGTCCGAGCGCGAGGTCGACGTGGTGATCGAAGACCGGCGCGGCCGGTGCGTGGCCATCGAGGTCAAGGCGACGGCCTCGCTGACCGACCGCCATCTCCAGGGGATCCGGACGTTCGCCGAGCTGGCGGGCGACCGATTCCACCGCGGCTTGGTGATCTACACGGGCCGCGAGGTGGTGCCGTTCGGGCGCGGCGTGTATGCGGTGCCGCTGTCGAGCTTGTGGAGCTGGGGAGCGACCTGACGAGCACGCGCGGGCGAATCCTTGACCTGCCTCGCCGTGAAAGATACGGTGCTCACGTCGGGATCGCCGAGGTGTCCCTCCTGTGTCCGCGAGAGCATGCCTAGCCGCTTCGGGCTCTTGTCCCGCAGAGGAGATGCCGCGATGCTCAGCCGCCGATTCGATCGCTTCGCAGCTGTGTGCGCGCTGGCCACGGGGGTCAGCAGTTTCTGGATCATCGGCGACGACGCGGGCATGCCAACGCATGCACTGCTCGATGCGCTCTTCCCATGGTCGCCGTTCCCGGTCGGGCTGATCGCGAAGGCCATCGTGCTGCCCTTTGCGCTGGCAGCGCTCTGCCTCCGCCTGCGTCGTTACGACGCGCTCGTCGGCTGGATCGTCGCAGCGCTCGCATGGGTAGCGCAGATCGTTGCGGCGGTCGGCTGGTCAGCGGTTATGTGGTTCCCCGACGAGCTCCACGCTCTCGACTACCCCTTCGATACCGACCCGATGGACGAGTCCAGTCCGTGGTTCGATCCCGCGATGATGACGGTCCTCTACAGCGAAATGATGGTCGGACCGATTGCGATCTTCGTGCTCTCCTTGCTCGCCTGGCGAGCCGAAGCACGGCTCCGCTGGCTATGGCCGCTCGGCGCCGCTTGCGGGCCAGCTGCCGTAGTCTACGCGACGGCGATGCTCACGGAGTGGTCGTTGCCGGAGCCGATGTGGTCGATCGTGTCTATCGTTGAGGGTGGCCTCATCTCCGCCTGGTACGTCGCGCTCGCCGTGATCGTGCTCCGGACGCCACGCGCCGTTCCCTCGGGCGCTGCTGACGCGGGCCCGGCCGACGAGTCGATCGCATCGACCTGAGCCGTCCGGCTCGAACCCTGCGTGAGGTCGAGCCGCTATGATTGCGCCGTACGCTGATCACAGGGATGCGCTCGGCGAGGGGAACAGGGCGATGTCCATGAGCGAGATCATCTTCCTGGTCAGCGACGCGCCGGAAGGTGGCTTCACGGCACGCGCACTCGGACACTCGATCTTCACCGAAGCGGAGACCTGGGCGGCCTTGTCTTCGGCCGTCCAAGAAGCCGTCGCTTGTCACTTCGAACCACCTGACGCGCCACAGATGATTCGTTTGCACTTGGTGCGCGAGGAAGTCATCCCGGCGTGAGGTTCCCATGCCTACGCCATGTCGGAGCGGAGGTGCCCCACCTCGTGCTGGGCAAGACAACAGCTTGGTCGGCCGATAAGTGCGCGCGCGGACCCTTGACCCGCCCCGCCGCGCACGATATGGTTAGCCATATGAAGACGACCATCGATATTGCCGACCCCATCTTGATCGAGGCAAAGCGCGTCGCGGTCGAGGACGGCACGACCTTGCGCGAGTTAGTTGAGCGTGGGCTCGAGGCCGTCCTTCGCGGTCGGCGCGAGAACCGGCGGCGGCGTCTCCGCGATGCGTCGTTCGCGGGCCAGGGGGTCCAGCCCGGCGTGAGCGAGGGCGACTGGGACGAGTTCCGCGAGCGGCTCTACGAGGGCCGCGGGGCGTGATCGCCGTCGACACCAACGTGTTGGTCTACGCCCACCGCGCCGATTCGGCCTGGCACGATCTAGCACGCGCCGCGGTCGCTCGCCTGGCCGAGTCCCCAGGGCGTTGGGCGATTCCATGGCCGTGCATCCACGAGTTCCTGGGCATCGCCACCCACCCGCGCATCTACGCTCCGCCGACGCCGCTGGAACAAGCGATCGATCAGGTGGACGCCTGGCTGGAGATGCCGAACCTCGTGCTATTGGGCGAGGCACCGGACCATTGGTCGCAGCTGCGATCGCTGATCCTCACCGGCCAGGTCGTCGGATCGAAGGTCCACGATGCGCGCATCGCAGCGCTCTGCGCATCCCACGGCGTGCGCGAGCTGTGGAGTGCGGATCGCGACTTCAGCCGCTTCTCCGGGCTGAACGTCCGCAATCCCCTGCTGGCCTAGCCCTGATGCCCCCGAACCCCCACCCTATTCGCCCCTTGACCTCCGCCGACACCGACGCCTACCGCACCATCCGCCTCCGCATGCTGCGCGAGCACCCGGAGGCGTTCGGCGATTCCGCCGAAGAGCGCGAGCGCGAGCCCGAGACGGTGTTCCGCGAGCGCTTCGTCAGCCGCATCGAGGCGCCCGACCGCTTTGTCCTGGGCGCGTTCGACGGCGAGGCGCTGGTCGGCACCGTCGGCTTCTACCGCCACGGCGGGGCGAAGGTGGCGCATAAGGGCGGCATCTGGGGGATGTACGTGGCCCCCGAGGCGCGCGGCCGCGGCGTCGGCATGGCGCTGCTCGAGGCGGCCGTGGCGCGGATCGCCGCGACATGCCCGGGCGTGTCGTGGCTCCAGCTGGGCGTGGCCACGGTGAACGGCCCGGCGCAGCGACTTTACGAGCGCGCGGGCTTCCGGACGTACGGCGTCGAGCCGGCGGCCATGATCGTGGGCGGGCGGGCGATCGACGAGGCGCTGATGGCGCGAAGGGTGGACGGGGCGCTACGAGACGGGGCGTGACGTTGAGCGTGCGAGCAACGCATTGACGGGAACTTCACAGCCCGATCGTAGTGATGCACGCTCAGGCTGGCTGCACGCTAAAGCAGTGCGATGAACGTATCGCGCTCGACATCTCAGGCTCGGAGGTTGCTCTCCTCGAACCTCAAGGCGCAACTCGACCGCCTCGCGTGTTCGGCCCATCAGCTCGTCGAGCGATGCGGCCTGCGCATGACACCCGCGCAGCGCCGGCACGGTCTGCTTCAAACGGCACGCCGTGGCGAAGGTGCCGCACCAGGGCGGCCATGATCGTGGGAGTACGGGTCAATCGAAACCTCTGGCGGACTTATCAGCCTGTACGCCGTCGGCGAACACGACCGTGATCTCGTGACCAAAGTCGTCCTGCCATCGATACGCCTTCCGCTCGACGGCCGACGGCGTACCTTCGTCTCCCATGATGGCGATGACCTCCGCGCGGGTCATGCCGAATTCGAGGCGGTCGTATCTCCCGGCCAGCGTCGATCCCTCGAGTTGCACTCCGACGAGGGAGGACACCACGCCATCCTCGAATGTCGCGGTCACGGAGCTGCTGCCTTCCGTCCAAGTGTTTGACCTCACCTCGGTATCCAGTGGGATGGCCGTGCCCGCGAAGCCGAGAAGCTGGACCACGGCAGCGTACGACATGCCGCCACCGATCGCCTCGTACTGCCGTTCGTCCAGTCGGCGCGAGCCAGGTGCTGCCGTGGCTCGGCTGGAGCGCTCCGGCACTCCGTAGGACTCCGCGCCATAGCTGATGTCGTCGACAAACGCGACCGTGATCGAAGCACAATCCGCGTTGCGCCACACGACGCGAGCGAAATCCTTGATGGCCACTTCGTCGCCGAGCTCGGCCCGCACCTCGGAGAGGGTCATCCCGGACGGAAAGCGCTCGTCATCGTTCGGCGCAGTGCCCGCGAGGACGCGAACTACTGTGCCGTCGGCCACGAGCAGCTGCGGGGTGTTCTGGCCCCAATCATACGCCGCTCCTTCTTCCAGTACGGTGCCCTTGAAGCCGAGCAGCCCCTCGACGTCCGCCAACGCCATTCCTCCGGTTGCAACTTGGGCGTACAGACCGGCGTCCAAAGGATGCGTGCCGGCGGTCGGGTCGTGGCAGGCCGTCGGTCTGGCCACGGCCTTCGGGGCAGTCACCTGCACGTCCAGCTCGTGCTGAGATTGGCCTAGGATCTGCTGGGCCAATGCAACCTCGGACTCAAAGATCTCTTGGCTATCGGCGTCGCGGCTCGGCATGCTCGACAGCTGCAGGGTGAACAACGTATCTCCTGTCACGTAAGCGTTCACGGGGTGGACTGGCGCCATTGCCAGGCTGTGCGACTGGGGGTAATCTGACGGCATGATGCCCGTCGAGGTGCTCACGCGGATTGAGTCTCTGGAGCTGGAGCTTGGTCTCCAGCGC
>Ga0326597_10004079_pt1 | contig 20677 bp, 21 predicted proteins | sample RVTome_12_FD_203789 | JGI IMG/M metagenome (GOLD analysis project Ga0326597, IMG submission 203789) | Soil microbial communities from uranium-contaminated site in the Upper Colorado River Basin, Wyoming, United States - RVT100D185 | ecosystem: Environmental > Terrestrial > Soil > Contaminated >...
ACTGCCGCCTTCCGAGCTCCGACACGTCGATGCCGTCGACGACGATCCGCTCCGCCTGCACGATCCCGGGGCTCGGCACGAGTCCGAGCAGGGACAACGCCGTCATCGTCTTGCCCGAACCGGATTCTCCGACGATCCCCAGCGCCTCGCCCCGGGACATGCCGAACGAGACACCCTTCACCACAGAGACGGTCTCGCCCCGACCCGCAGGGAACGAGACCCGGAGGTCTTCCACCTCCAGGACTCTTTCCCCCCGCTCAGGCTGCGGTGCCGCCTCGGCGGTCACGCGCCCTTCGACTCCCAGTACTTCGCCAGTTCGGCTGACTCCGGAGTTGGGATGCGTCCCGTCCAGGTCATGAGCGAGCGCTCGTGACGTTCGGCGCTGATCGACCCGACGGCGTCAGGAACCAACACGGTGTAGAAGTCGCGGTCCCGGGCGCCGCGAATCGTGTTGTCGACACACCCTTCGGTCACCTGCCCGGCGATCACCACCGTCTCCACCCCGGCGGAGCGCATCAGCGCCTCCAGCGGCGTGTCGTGGAACACCGTCGACCGCAGCTTGGGAATGATCGTGTCCGATGCGTCGAGGTCACACTCCTCGTAGATCTCGGCGCCCCACGTCCCCTCCATCGTGAAGAAGTCGGTCTGATCGAGCGACGTGAGACCTGCCCGAGCGTGGGTCGCCAGCCACACCGGGGCGTCGGACACGAACCCCTGCTTGATGTGATTCTGGGACCAGAAGACCGGCACCCCGGCGGCGCGGGCGGCGCGGGCGATCGCATTGATGTTCGGCGTCATGTCTTGGAGCATCGACACATCCCACCCCTGCCGGGCGTAGTACCCGTCGGGGTGGGTGAAGTCGTTCTGCTGGTCGATGACGAGCAGGCCCACCCGACCCGGCTCGCACATCTCCTCCCACGTGTCGTAGTAGGAGCGGTTGCCGATGTATTTCACGCGGCCACCTGCATCTGCGCCAGCACGGCGTCGATCACCTTGCGCTCCTCGTCCCTCGCCTCGAACAGCGGGGAGCGGATCGCGGCAGTCGGCATCATCCCCGCGGCGTGAATGGCGTACTTGAGGCGCGCCGACCACCGGTAGCTCGGCGGTCGGTAGATGGCGTCCGCCAGCGGCCTGAGGGCGGCTGCCGCCTCCCTCGACGCCTCGACGTCGCCGCTCCACACGGCGTCCTGGAGACGCTTGACCGGCCTGACGAAGTTCGCCAATCCGATCGTGCAACCGTCTGCGCCCAGCATGTAGTTGCCGAACAGTCCCCGCTCGGTCGCGGTGAGGATCGCCATGTCGGGGTTGGCATCGCGCAAAATCACGAGGTCGTGCTCGTACTCGATGGCGTCCTCCACCTCCTGCTTGACGCCCACCATCCCCGGAAGTGCGGCGACCTCTGCCAGGACCGCCGCCGGCATCATCAAGTTGGTCTGCGGCCGGTACTGCATGAAGAACGTCGGGACAGGAGAGTCGGAAGCGCAGCGTCGGTAGTAGTCCACCACCGCTTCCGGGGCGTAGGCGAACGCTCCCCGGGCGAACGAGAAGGGCGCGAAGATCAGCACCGAGTCCGCGCCCATCTCGGCCGCGGATTCCGCCCGTGACCCGAATTTCCATGCTGCCTGGACGTGGACACCCGCCACGAGCGGCACTGCGGGACCGACCGCTTCTCTCACCACCTCGATCGCGGTGCGGCGCTCCTCGCCGGACAGCATCATGTGCTCGCCCGTGTGTCCGTTCACCAGGAACCCGGCGGCGCCCTGCTCCAACTGGTGCTTCGCCATCTCGCCCAGCACGTCCCACAGGATCTCGCTGTCCTCGTTCTGGGGTGCGACGAGTGCGGGGAACACCCCGCGATACGTAGTCGTCATACTTCCTCCTTCGTTGTTTCGCCCACATCGGCGTCGAATGTCTCCAGGTCACCCCACCGGCGCGCCGGCCAGCCGGGAAGCACCCAGCCCACCTCGCGCAGCACGCATCCCGTCACTGTGACGGGACCGAGCAGCGAGAGTTCCTCGTCGGGAGCGTCGAAGAACTCGATCTCGGCGGTGCCATAGACCCCGGGACGGAACCAACCGTCGCGGGTCTCGATGACGAGCAGTTCCGAGATCGGCCGGCCCCCGATCGGAGCCGGAACATGTCGCGCCGTGTAGAAGCCGTTGAAGGGCGGCGTCCGCTGGGCAGGGGCCTCGGGGTCCAACTCGGCCTGGACACCCATCACCCGATATCCCCACCGGCTCATGTCCGCCTCGTAGCGGGCGGTGCCTTCGTCGAGGTCGTAGCGATCGTCGCCCGGGAAGGTGTCGGTGATGTGGATGTCCGCCAGCTTCTTCGGCCACCCAAACGCCTCCCTGGCCTTGTAGAGCGCCCAGTCTCGGTCGACCCACATGAACAGGTTGTAGTGACGCGCCGGTTCCCCGGGAGGTCCGGCCAGCACGGTGACACACACCTCGTTGTACTGGCTGAAGTTGGGAGGCAGCGGGTCGCCATGCTCCGGCCTCCGTCTGAGTTGATAGATCTTGACGAAACCCTCGTGCGGATCGGCTGGTACGAGGGGTGGTGGCAGCCATGTGGACAGGTCCGTCTCGGTGCGGAACGTCACGTACAGGACCCGACCCGTGTAGCGGTCGGCGCTCATCGTGTACGACAGCTTGCGGCTGACACCAAAGGGTTGCGAGGCACCGATCAGCATGACCGCGTCACTCTTTCTCCGCTTCGATCATGGCGAGGACCGACGTGGCCATCGTGCGGGTCGCCGCCACCGCCGCCCCCAGCTCGAGCGCCTGCAGGACCTCATCGCGGGAGGCGCCTGCCGCCATCGACTTGCGGGCGTGAGCCGCGATGACCGGAACCGCGGATCCGGCGACGGCGCAGGCCACCGCCAGCACCATCTCCCTGGTCTTGTCGTCGAGGGCGTGCTTCTCGTAGATCGTCTTCCGCAGGAAGGCGTCGTATGCCTCGAACGTCTCGGCGTCGTGCTCCGCCAGATACTCGTGCATCGGCAACACCTTGCGGCCGGCCGCTCGGATCCCTTCGAGAACTCGGTCGCCTGTATCGCTCATCTGTGGTTCCTTTCATATGTCATTGCTGTCGAGTTCCTCGGCTCCAGTGGGCCAAGAGTCCGTCTCCGATCAGGTTGGCGGTGAGCACCGCGATCACGACCGCCGCCGCCGGGCCGTACATCATCCAGGGAGCATCGAAGAGGTTGAGACGGGAGTCGGCGAGCATGTTCCCCCACGACGGTTCCCCCAGCGGGGCGCCCAGTCCGAGGAAGGACAACCCGGCCTCGGCCACCAGCAGGTCGGCGAAGATGAACGCCGACATCACGACCAGGGTGGGACGCAGTCCGCGGAGGACGTAGGTGGCGATGATCCGGAGGCTGCTCATCCCCATCAGACGTGCCGCCACCACGTACTCCCGTCCTTTGATCTTGCGGGTCTCGGCGAAGACGACACGGGCGAAGGAGACCCAGGCGACGAGTCCGAGAGTCAGGGAGAGCGCCAGGAAGCCTCGCCCCACCACTCCGATAACGGCCACCGCCAGCACCAGATACGGAAACGAGATGGCGATCTCCATGAACCGTGACAGCGTCGCCCGCAGCCAGCCTTCGTTCCATCCGGCGACCAAGCCGATGGTCGTCCCGATCGTGGCGGAGATGGTGGTGGCGAGGAGACCCACCGGAATCGACCAGCGGAACCCGGCGGCGGTGCGGGCGAACACGTCTCGTCCCAGCTTGTCGGTGCCGAGATGATGCCCATCGGTGAAGGGCGACAGGAGCCGGGCGCGGAGATCTTGCTTTCCGGGCTCGAACCCGGCGATTGCTTCACCCCACACCGTCAAGAGCACCACGATGACCAGGCCGACCACTCCGGCGACGAGAAGCGCCGGCACGCTCAACCGCTGGGTGCCTGCGGCTCTCCGGGTCACGCCGAGCTGCTGCGGATCTGCCTGCGTTGTCATGCGCGCTGGCTCCGGAGGCGCGGATCGGCGAGAGGAATGAGGATGTCGACCAGCGCTTGGACGGCGAACACGAGTACTGCGACGACGGCCACCGTCGCCTGGACGACCGGAAAGTCCAGCGCCCGTACCGCTTCGATCAGTTGCAGACCCACCCCGGGCCAGGCGAAGAGCGTTTCGGTGATGAGAGATCCCGACAACAGGAAGCCGAACTGCACTCCTACCAGCGCGATGGTGCCCACAACGGCGTTCGGCATCACGTGTCGGAACAGGACGGTCCCGGCCGACGCGCCGGCAGCTCGGGCGGTACGGACGTAGTCCTCCCGCATGGCGTCATCGACGTTGGCGGCAGTGAGCCGTATGACCCGCGGCAGGAGAAAACTGGCGAGGGTCACCGATGGCAAGATCACGCTGGTCCATCCGCGATTGCCGATCGAAGGCAGAAGCCGGAAGTGCACGGCGAATACTTGGATGAGGATCAGTCCGATGACGAATCCGGGGACGCCCTGGCTCACCAGCACGGCGAAGAGTCCCGCCCGCCGCTCGGGCCGCTCGGGCCGGTAGCCCAGCCAACCACCGACCAGGATCGCCACCACCACGTTCAGGATCACCGCCGCCACCGCCAGGTAGATGGTGGCCGGCACACGGTCGATGACCATCGACATGGCATCGTCGAGGCTGGCCAGTGACCGTCCGAAGTTCAGACGCAACGCCTGCCAGATGAAGAGGAAGTACTGGATGATCAGCGGCTGATCGAGGCCGTAGAACGCTCTGGTCCTGGCGATGTCTTCGGGCGTCGCCAGATCCCCGAGCAGAACCAGCGCGGGGTCGCCTGTGACCCGCAGCAGGAAGAACAGCAGGGTCGAAATCGAGAAGACCAGGATGACCAACTGCCCGAATCTGCGACCGAGCTGACGGCCGGCAAACCGGAGAAACGACGGCTCAGACGATGAATCCGCCCCGAACCCAGAGGGGTTCGGGGCGGATTCTGTCCGGTCGAGTTGGTCGGTCATTCGCCTCGAGTCAGCCCGAGGAGGACACGCTGTCGAACGGCTTGTTGAACGCGAACACTTCGAATCCGGACAAGTCGGCGGTGTGAGCCCACAGCTCGAAGTTCTCGCTCAGCATCACCGACGGCGGATTCTCGGCGGTGTGGTCGAGGAGCTGCTCGAGTAACGCGTTGCGCTCGTCCACGTCGAAGGTCGTGTTCACAGCCTCGATGAGCGGCATCGCCTCTTCATCGCAATACCACGGGTTTCCCCAGTTGCATTGATAGAAGTTGAACGGTCGAATCCCGTCGAACAGTGGCGCAGTGCCCCACGAGTAGTTGAACGCGTCGCCTGCCCAGTCGGCCCCATCGGTCCCCAGGAAGTTGGGCAGCCACTCGCCGGCGAAGTCGATCTGGGTGATCGTCACGTTGACACCGACATCGGCCAGGTAGCCGGCCATCGCTTCGAAGATCTCGGCGTCTGCAGGGAACGATCCGAGCGTCATCTCGGCTTCGATGTCGAACCCGTCCGGGAAGCCGGCTTCCGCCAGCAGCTCACGCGCCATGTCCGGATCGTACGGATAGACGAACCGGCTCGGGTCGAAGCCGTTCACGCCGGGAGACGGGTAGAGGCCGGCCGTGGGGGCGAAGCCGCCAGTCAGCGCATCTTGGATGGCTTCCTTGTCGACCGCATAGTTGAGCGCCTGGCGGACCCGAACGTCGGCCAGCGGGCCACCATCGACGGTGATGAGCGCCATGGCGAGCACCTGCCCACGGCTGGCCGAGAACACCTCGAAGCCGGCATCCACCAGCGACTGCGCTTGATCGGGGCTCGGCGACTGGGCGACATCGATCTGACCCGACTGGAGTGCCTGCACCCGGGCTGCCGGATCCGGCAGGTTGAGGTACTGGATCGTCTCGATGTCGGGCTGACCGCGCCATGAGTCCGCTCGAGCCTGGAGCACGATCTCGTCTCCGCCCCAGGAAACGACCTCGTATGGCCCGGATCCGATCGGCGCGGCGGCGAATCCTTCGGCACCGGCCTCTGCGAAGTACGCCGGAGGGAGGATGTAGGCGATGGAGATGGCCGAGGGCAGAAGCACGTTCGGTGTGGCGGTGACGATCTCGACCGTCACGTCGTCGACTGCGGTCACACTGTCGATGAACCCGTAGTTGTTGATGTTGGCCGAGTATGTGGCTCGTCCGTCTTCGGACAGCACCGTGCCAAACGTGGCCTCGACAGCGGCTGCATCGAGCGGTTCCCCGTTGGAGAAGGTCACGCCATCGCGCAGGTTGAAGGTCCAGGTGACATTGTCGTCGGCCGTCGACCAGGACTCGGCAAGCCAGGGTTCGGGAGCACCGTCGGGGCCGATGCGCGTCAACGCGTCGAACACGTTGCTCCACACGTACTGGCCGGGTGAGCCCGCGCCGAGGTACGGCATACCCGAGGGTGGCATGTTGCCCATGCCGATGGCCACCGTGTCGGACTCCTCCTCTGCCGGTTCCGGCTCGGTGGTCGTGGTCGTCTCGCCACCGTCCGCGATGGTCGTGGTCGCTGCCTGTGTCGTCGTCGTGTCCTCGGCATCATCGCCGCCGCACGCGGCGACCACGAGGGCAAGGAGCGCCACCATCACAAGCCAGGCGGGGGATCCCTTCCTGCGCATGCTTCCTCCAGAATCGCTAACCAGCCTAATCATTCCGCACAGCGGAACGCTGTCTCAACTTACACTAGGCTTCGCCCGAAGCCGTTCGCAACAGGTTCCAAGGAGGAAGATGCACACCAGCCCTGCCCTGCTCACCATCCACATCCTCCTGCTCGTCGCCTGGCTGGGAATCGATGTCGGGGTCTTCACCTCGAGCTTCGTGATGCGCCGGCCGAACATGACCACGGAGACCCGCCTGACGGTGCGGGGGCTGATGCGCAACCTGGATCTGGCACCACGCATTTCGCTCATCCTCACGATCCCGGTGGCACTGATCCTGACCCGATCCACCGGATGGGGCCTGGCCGACGTGCCCGAAGGCTTGCTGTGGGTGGTGGCAGTGGCCGCCATCGTCTGGGCGGGCTTTTCGGTCGTGTCGTTCCGTGCGACCGGGCCAACCGGATCCGCGCCGGCATGGGCGGCCAGATTCGCCACGGTGGACTGGAGCCTGCGGGCGGCAGCGTCGGCCTTCTTCATCGTCACCGGGGTGGCCTCGCTCACCGGGACCGGAATCTGGGGCGCCAATTGGGTGGCGTGGAAGGCGACGCTGTTCGGGGCGATCATCGCCATGGGCTTGTGGATCCGGGGGGCAGCCAAGGCGTACCACCCCGCCCTCGCGGAGCTGCTGAACGAAGGCGAGTCCCCCGAGCGGCTTGCCGCCGTCAACCAGAAGATCCGCGGCGTCTACCCACCGGTGCTCCTGATCTGGTCCTCGCTGATCGTCATGGTCATCCTCGCCATGTACCGGCCGTGAGCACCGGGGTTGCCGACCTGGTCCTCACGGGTGGAACCATCTACACGCTCGAACCGAACGCCCCGATCATCGACCGGGGATGGATCGCCGTCCGCGACGGCCGCATCGTCGGGCTCGGCGCAGACATTCCTCCGCCGGGACGCACCACCGTCGACTGCACCGGCGATCACATCATCCCCGGCCTCGTGAACACCCACGCCCACCTTCTCGGCAGCTTCGTCCGGGGAATGGGCGGAGACCGGGCGACCGCAGTCGGCGCAACGCCGGATCGACCCACCCTGGCGATCAGGCTGGCGATGACAGAGGCCGATGCGTACGCGGCTGCCCGGCTGGCGCTGGTCGAGATGCAGCTCTCCGGCGTCACCGCCACCACCGACTCGCAGCCGGCGATGTACGGGCTCGAGTCCCAGGCCGACGGCACCCTGCGAGCGATCACCGAGTCGCTGATGTATGCGGTGTACTTCCGCGCCTCCGCCGACCGGACAGAGTTCTTCCCGCCGGCTCACCACGACCAGGCGGATCGGGCGGGCACCGAGATCACCCGCCTTCGGTCGACCTTCCACAGCGATCGACTGGCGGTGGGTGTAGAGCCGATGGCGCTGCACAGGGTGAGCGACGATCTGCTGCAATCACTGATCGACATCTCACAGGCAACGGGTTCTCCGCTCGCCGTCCACGGGCCGTACTCCCCAGAGGCGGCTGACCATCCGCACGATGGTTGGGGCGACTCTGTCATCGGCACCCTCGACCGGTTCGGAGCACTCGGACCCGCCACGCTGATCTATCACCCGGTCGTGGTGGACGCCCGGGACATCGGTCTGTTGGCCGACCGGGACGCGGCCGTGTCGGTGTGCACCGTCGACAACCTCCTCATCGGGAGCCCGATCGCTCCCCTCACCGCCCTCGTCAGGAACGGTGTCAGGGTCGGGCTCGGACTCGATCAACCCAACGACGGGCACGACATGTTCCAACTGATGAAGTTCACCCTGCTCACCCAGCGACACGAGGCCGCCCGCGAGGACTGGATGGATCCGGACGACATGCTCGCCCTGGCGACTCGGCAGGGAGGAGCGGTGCTCAGGGCCGACATCGGGGTCATTGCCGTCGGACAATGGGCCGACCTGGTGGTGCTCGACGGGAAACATCCGACGATGCAGCCGCGACAGAGCGCCGCCTCCAATCTGGTGCTGACGGCGGGACCGCAGACGATCACGTGGGTGTACACGAAGGGAATCCGAACCGTGGAGCGGGGACGGCACATGCTGTGGGATCAAGACGAAGTCGTCGAAGCAGCAACCCGAGCGATGCGCAATTGCCTCCAGCGAGCCGGGCTCGGTGATGCGACGTGGACCCGATGAGAGAACCGGGGGACAGTGTCGGGAGGTGGCGCTGAGACCATGAACACTCGACGACCGAATGAGCGAACGTCCGTCATCTCAGGTGTCATTCGCGGACCTCCCCGGCCGCCCACTGGTGTGCCTATCCGTCGATGATCTGGAACACGCGCGGGATCCAGTAGAGGCGGTCATAGCGAGATTCGCCGTAGGGCTCCAGGATGCCTAGATCGACCAGCGAGAAGATGGCATTCCGGTTGGCCTGGTTCGTTCGTCCGTGCCGATTCTCGGCCGCTGCCACGGTCAGGATTGGGTATGCGATCAAGTCCTCCGCAATGTCGAGGGCCAACCGTGCCCGCGGCAGTTCCTGCTTGACGCGCTGACTCAACTCGTCCCGAAGCGCAAGCAGGCGCATGATGCGCTCGTGTCCGGACTTAGCCTCAGCGCTGACGGCTCTCGCAAAGAAGTCGACCCAGGGCCCCCACTCACCGGTTCTACTGATCGCGAGAAGATGATCCCGATACTCCTCGGCGCGGTCTTTCAGCCATGGCGACACTGACAGCACGGGCGTCCGGAGGACTCCTTCCCGCAGCAACTGGAGAACGGCTACCAGTCTCCCGAGTCGACCGTTGCCGTCGGTATATGGATGGATCGTCTCAAACTGATAGTGAGCAACAGCTACGCGCACGATGAGTCCAACATTCTCCTGGATCTGTTCGTCAGTGATCCACCGCACCCACTGTTCGTATCGATCCCGCAACAGGTCACCTGCCGGTGGGGGAACAAATCTCGCTTCACTCACCCGCCGGTGCTTCGCCCCGATGAAAACTTGGGTCTCTCGCACCGAGCCTGCCTCGGGCCCATCGCTGTCGGTCCCTCTGACAAGCCGAGATTGAAGGCTCGACAACATGTTCTCGCTGATCTCACGCTCTGTGATCCATTCGTACGCGAGATCGGCTGCACGCGCGTAGTTCATGACCTCACGGACATTCGGCGCGACGGCTTCATCTTGCTCATCGAAAGGCAGCACCTCGGCGGCGAACAACTCGGTCAATTCCGCGTAGGTGCCTTCGAGCGCCGACGTTCCGACGGCTTCACGACGAGTCGCCACACGCGTCACCAGAGTCGGGTTGGGGACGAGGGCCGCGGCGGCGTCCAGACGGCCAAGGTCGGCCATCGCCTCAGCGATCGTCATCCAAACAGAATCCGGGATTTCGATGGTGTCCGGAAGTTCATCTGGCAGGAACGCGAGGACGTCGTATTCCTCATTGAATCGCTGATCGAAACCAGTGATCGGGATGAGCTGGCCGACAGGAGAGTGGCGTAGAGATTCCACGACTTGGATTCTAACCCTGAAATCCAAGTCTCGCTCGTGAGGCTTGGAATTACATGCCTGTAATCCAACTCGCGGGAGCGGACTCCGTCGCTGGTCACCTTGCAACTCGACGGCGAACTGAAGCGCTTGCGAGGAATCTCAGGTCGTCCATGACGGTCATGTGCGGCCGCCCAACCACGAGCTCCGGATCTCATGCGCAGTCGACACATAGATCTTCACCCTCCCTCGCTTGCAGGTTCACCGGTTTGGTCGTCCAACAGGAGGTGCAGGTGAACTGCTCCATCCGGTAGGCGTTTCGACGCCCAGGTCCTGATCCGCCGCCCGACCCCAATCCTGGATCCTGGTGCTTGGTGGGCTCCGCCTCCCGTTCCACCCGCCACCAGAACGAGTCGACCGTCCACAGATCGGTGTCGAGCTGGCCGGGAACCTCGTGCAGGACGGCGTTCACTGCCTCGTACTGCTGGCCAAATGTCCATCCCCGGTCGAGGGCCGGCCACAATGTCAACCGTCGCATCGCCGACTCGGCGATCGAGTTCCACACCCCGTACCTGTCCGGATACACGACGTGCAGGGTCGGCGTGTACACCGCCTTCCCGAGCCCCGGCAGCGGCTTGCACCCGTCGTTTCCTTCGATCCAGTCGAGCCGGTCGACGATCGGTTCGGACTCATCCAACAGCCGCCGGAAGACAGCCCGGGTGTGTTCCATGTCGGCGACGAGCTTCTTCTGGTGCCGATGGATCCCCCACCAGTGCCGATTGTTTTCGTATAGGAGGAACCCGATCAGATCCTCGGACCGCAGCGAGTCCAGATTGTCTGGACCGAAGAGCCGCCCGTACACCCGATACACCCCGTCTCGATCCCGGACCATCTGCTCGGTCTGCTCATCGGGATCGCGCAGCAGCCGTGCCAGGTAGCTCAGCGCCGTCTCTCGCGTGTACTCAGTCTCCATCGGCTTCACCCCCAGGTTTCGGATTTGGCTTCCTCGTAGATCCCGATCATCGCCCGGTGGACAGCCCTTCGAGTGCTGCGCCGTCGGTCATGGTCACGCCAGCGGGTCGGGGTTGGGCGCCTGCAGCTCGATCAACGCGGCGGCTGCCTGCTCGGGTGTTGCCGGATCCCAGTCGATCGAGCCACCGATGCCGGACCATTCCAGATCGCCGTCAGGGACCCATCCGGCTGGCGTCCACCGCTCCTGCGGGTGGGGCCGGGGCGGATCGACAGCCTGATCACCGCCAGCACCCGGTCCTCCATGTCGCGCTTCACACAGAACGAGACTCGAGTCTCCGCGCTTGGTCAGGTTCCATCGCCATCCTCTTCGGGCAGGATTTCCACGAGGGCGTCCACCGCAGTCTCGAGTTCGGGGACGATCGGGTTGTCGAGCCGATCCTTCACCATTGCGGTCACCGCCCGGTAGTACCAGCCGTGGTCGGCCTCGGCATTGAACCGACCCCACAGCGAGTCTCCGATGGCGGCATGGTCTCTGATCATCGATCGGGCGTTGTGGAGCTTGTCGGCAGCGGTGACGAGCATTGCGTCGACTACGCCGGTGCTGCGCAGCCGCTCGACGTAGGCTTCCTTACGTTCCCGCCACGGCGGCTTGGGAACTTCGGGGGCGTCGGTGCAGACGTCCACGATGGAGGCGACCTCTTCGCCGAACATCACCCGGATGTCACCGATGGTGGTCGCACTGTCTTCGACCGCATCGTGCAACAGCCCGGCGATCGCCTGGTCGCGACTGCCACCCGAGTCGATCACCGACGCCGCCACACCGAGGATGTGTCCGATGTAGGGCGGTCCTGGTGGGTCGCCGGGACGTGACTTTCGGGGCTCACCTCCATGCAGCTCGACCGCCAGCCGCAGGGCTTCGAGGAACCGTTCGTCGACGAAATCGGAGGATCGGTCGCGTGCTTCCGGGTGGGTGTGGGTCGGGAGGGTGGAGGTGCGGATCTGTTGGGTCATCCGTCGGTCATACGCCTCGTCCCAGGCAAGTTCCTGGTCACGTGACACCGTCCGGGCGAGGTCGAGCGCAGCGAGGGCATCCTCGACGTTGCCGGCGTAGGACTCGACGTAGGCCAGAGTCGTGGCCGCCTCGACCACCCGCGGCCACATGCCCGCCTCCTGGTAGAAGCCGAGAGCCCCCTGCGTGAGAGTCCGGGCGTAGTCACTGTCACCGAGGTGATCGGCCATGTGCGCCACGACCATCGACGCCTTGGCCACCTCGACGGGCAGCTCGAGTTCGTCGTAGCGGCGTAAGGCAGCCATGGCCAGGTCGATAGCGGAGAGATCGCCGGCATGGAACATCACGTCGGCGGCGGCGAGATCACAGTCGGCGATCTTGTGGTCCATCTCGAGGCGGGCATACATCTCCCGGGCCGCGGCGAAGCCTTCCAGCGCCTTGCCGTCCCGGCCGAGCGACCAGCCGACGTTGGCGAGATTGAAGGTGGCCGCCGCCGTGCCGTGCAGGTCGTCGATCCGCTGGTAGTGCCGCCGGGCAACCTCGTACTGAATGAGTGCCTCGCGGCGACGACCGGTGTCCTTGAGGGCGTTGCCCAGGTTGAGACAGAGCGGGCCGAGAAAGTCGTTTGGGTCGTCGACCTCCAGGATCTTCTTGGCGGCGAGATATGAGCCGATCGCATCGGCATGCCATCCGAAGGCGTTCTGGATGAGCCCGATCTCCATCGTGGCTTCAGCGACGGTCGTTCGTTGTCCCAGCGACTCGAAATGCCCCCGGGCCACCATCGCCTGGGAGAGGGCGTCGTCGAGCTGGCCGAGGTCGAAGAGGATGGTGGCCGCCTCCATCCTCATCTGCGCCTCCGAGGACAGATCCGACGAGTCCGCCGCCTGCAGAGCGGTCATCAGCTCGTCGAGCCGGCTGTTCAGGCCCGGCGGTACCGGCGGGACGTTCTCGTCGTCGGCGACCGGCAGCCGGTCGTGCCGTTGTAACCACTGCGTGATGACGTCGTCGGCGGCCTCGTTTCCCATGTCGTAGGCGCCGGCCAGCATCCGCCGCAGCGCCAACCGCAACGGTCTGCCGGCAGCGATACGGTCGGCGAAACCGGGAACGGTGCTGGCGAACCGGTCAATCGTTCCGAAGATTTCGCCGATCAGCCCCTCACCCATCACTCACCTCCCGTCAGATCCAGTCACGTTCCGACCCTACAAATCGGTCACCACAGAAAGCGTCGGAAACGTCCACTCACCCGGCGCAGCGTTGCCACCAACCCGCCCCTCCCCACTGCGCCTACTGGGGCGTACTCCCCGCCACTGTGTCGAACGGAGCGAACCGCAGGGTTCCCAATCTCAACCCTTCTGGACCAGTTCGATCCTCTCGATGTCCCACAGCACAGCGGTGGCGGACCCGCCGATCGTGGTGTCATAGGTCAGCGAACCGGCGCCGATGGCCCAGATCTCGACGAAGTCGTCGTTGTCGATCCCGTCGAGTTCGGGACAGACGCTGTCGCTCTCGGTGATGAAGATGGCGTTCCCGTCGTAGTCGAGCCACGACGTAGACCGCACCGATGACATCTCACCTCGGAACGAGCAGCGTCCGGTGTTGGCGTCGAATTGGACGATCTCGACATACATGTGGACGCACATCCCGGTGAAGGAGTCGGGATCCTTTTCGACGGCGTCGGCATCGATCCGTTCACAGGATGCGAGTCGTTCGGCCTCCCGCTCCTCGGCGGTCTTCGATCGCTCCTCCGCCGCGCATTCCTCGATGGTGGCGATCAGGTCCGCCTGCGTCGCGATCGGCGACCAGTCCGGGTCCCAGCGGACAATCGACGAGATCGACGTCTGCCACCGTTCCTCGGCATCTGTGCACGCCCGGGCGACCTCGGCGTCGTAGGCGGCCTGCAGTTCGGTCCGAATCTCGGGGTCGTACCGAAGTCGCAGCTCCTCGGCTGTCGCCTCGGCCTCTGCCGCCCTCGCCTCGGCTGCCTCGGCGGCACCCCTGGCCGCCTCCGCCTCGCCGCGTACCCGCTCGAGTTCCACTTCGAGTTCTGCTTGGAGTTCTGATACCCGCCCCGCCAGCGCATCGTTGTCGGTCTCCAGTTGGACGACTTCGCCAGCCAGTTCGTCACGCTCGGCAGCAAGAGATTCGATCTCCGCCGAGGCGTCCCCAGCGCATGCGCCGATCAGCAACGCCATCCCAACCAGCACCATCAATGTCGTCTTCGACATGACCACTCCCGTCTTCAGTCCCACAGCCGAACGTATCGGTCGTGTATGACAGAAACGATCGAGTGCGAGCGGTCAGTGGTGATCACCGTCGAGGCAGAGAAGGTAACGGCACCCGAGCGAACCCGGCACCGTCAGCGGTCGCTGAAGCGCTCCTTCACCTGTCGCTGCAGGGTTTCGAGTGGCAGGTCGTACCCCTTCGACCGGGCGAAATCGAAGAACCCGGATCCAGGCCGACCCGTCTCCTGGGTGACGACCCACGATGACAGCAAACACTCATCGGAGTCCTCGTTGATCTCCTCACACATGCGGGCAAACATGCTGTGACCGAGGGTCATCCCGGTGACCTCGAATGTGAGGACCCGCAACTCGTCGTAGTTGACCCGACGGTCACGACGAACCGAGCCGACGACGTAGTCCCGACAGGCCGGCGAGCATTCGCCCATGGCACCTCGTCTTTGACCGGGCCAATGGAGGGGATGGCCCGGTCCCCATCGAGCAACCGAGCTCGATCCCGGATCTCGCCATCACGCAGCATCCGAACCCGCCCGGCTGCGTCCGCCTTCTGCTTCTCATGCCGATCGAGGATCTCTTCCCGGTTCTCCGCCGCCTGCGAGCGAGCCCACTTGATCCGCTCTTCCCGCGTCATCGACTTGTCCGACAGCGGCTCCGGCATCCAATCCTCCTCTCGACGTCCTACGAGTTCGGTCCTCGCGGTTCGTAGGTTCCAGCCAACCACCGAAGGAAGGGCTCGGTCCTCCCGACATAGGTGTCGATCGTGTTCTCACGCAGACCAGCGTCTTCGAGCTCGGCCGCGAATGCCTCCAGCTCCAACTCCAATTCGGCGAGCGTCCACGCATCTCCCCGTGGCACTGCGGTCCTGTCAGCCGGTGGGGTGCCCTTCTTCCCCCTCGGGGTTCGCCCAACGCGAGTCGCCTGTCTGCCGGTCATTTGCCGAAACTACCCCGGCAAAGCGGTTGTTGGGACTCGCCCACCCACATCCGACACGGCCGTCCGCTTGTCGTAGCGGACCTCCGTCGCCATGCGTCAGGCGACTAGCCAGATGACGACCCTGGATCCTGGCGTTCTGTCAGCGATCAGAAGGGGTCGTGAACGTTCTGTCATAGCCATCCCGTACGGTGAACGAGCCAGCGAGCGGGAGTGGCAAGAATGGGAAATTGGTGGAGTGAACGAACACGCGGTCAGAAAGTCGGCATCGTCGTTGCCGCGATCGTGGTGCTGGGAGCGGTCGGTTCGGACAGCGAGTCGACCGACAACTCCGACGCACCCGAACAGGACGTGGCCGCCGCCGAATCTACGTCGACCGTCTCAGCGGCTGACGTGGACACGACGCCAACGACCCGAGCGACCACGACAACGACGACCCGGCCGACGACTACCACCACGCAACCCACGACGACGACCACGACGTTGCCGGACGGTTCGTTCAGCGACGGGATCCTGTTGGTGGGAGAAGACATCGAACCGGGGCTCTATTTGACCGGACGCGACGGTTGCTACTGGGCGCGGCTCACCGAACCCTCCGGTGGCCTCGACGCCATCATTGCCAACGGCAACGTTGCATCCCGCGCCATCGTCGAGATCGACGCTAATGACGAAGCATTCGAGTCCAGCCGGTGCGGCACTTGGGTCCCATACCAACCACCGGCCGAACCGGCCACGTCGTTTGGCGACGGGATCTGGGCGGTCGGTTCAGACATCGCACCGGGTCTCTACGCCTCCGATGGTGTCTCAGGTTGCTATCCGGCGCGGCTGTCGGGCTTCTCCGGCAACTTCGAAGACCTCATCTCCAACAACAACATCGACGGCCACGCTTTGGTCGAAATCCAGTCGGGAGATGTCGGATTCGAGTCGACCAGATGCGGGACGTGGACGGCGGTCGACACAACCGCCACCGTCGGAACCCCGGAACCGTTCGGTGACGGCATCCATCTGGTGGGCATCCACATCGCCCCTGGACGGTACCGAATCGAGAACGCCTCAGGCTGCTACTACGCCCGGCTGTCCGGGGTGAGCGGAACCTTCGGCGACATCATCACCAACAACAACGCCGACGGCACCGTCACCGTGGACATCGCAGCCTCCGATACCGCCTTCGAATCGAGCCGGTGACGCTGTCACCCGCCCCCTCGTGCTCCTCGACGTCGACGGGGTCATCAACGACCTGGGACATCTCGAGGGTCAGCCGCGGCCGTGGGACACCAGGATCATCGCAGCCGACGGCTTCCGGATTCACATCCCCGACTTCATGCCCATGCTGATCCAGTCCCTCGCCGCGGTCTGCGAGATCCATTGGTGCACCACCTGGCGGGAACGGGCCAACGGGGCGCTCGCCGAGGCGCTGGGTGCGGGTCCGTTCCCGGTGATCGACGACGGCACAGACGACAGGTACCCGGACTGGAAGCCGCGGGCGGCCTACGACCTCGTGGCCGAAGCGGTTGCCCGAGGGCGCGAGGTCTACTGGATCGAGGACTTCTACGGCGAGTATCCCGTCGATGTGATGCCTCCCGGAATCGTGTACGTCGACACCGCGGTCATACCGGGCGGTGCCGTACTCACCTTCGAGCTGCTGCCACCCGAGCTGAAGGGTCGGATCCGATGAGCGGATCAACCTCGGCAGAAGCGCGGCGGCCGGCGCTCGTCAGATGATCCACTGAGGTCGCGTCGAACGCGCGGACTGCCGTTTGCTTCCGAGCTTTTCGCGGCATGAGCACTGGGTGAGTCCCAAGGCCTCGAGCCACGTGCCCATGCCGTTCGCGAGCGAGCTCCGGACGCCGGGGCCATGGGCGTTGACGTACGTGTCATCGCTTCCCATCGAACATGCATCGTCGTAGCGTCCGATGCATGCCAAGCACCAGTGTTCGCATCGACAAGAGCACTCACGACGAGCTGAAACGACTAGCGACCGAGCTGGGTACCACCGTGGGCGAAACGGTCGCTCTCGCCGTGCGCCGCCTCCGCCAGGACCGGATCGGAGAGGAGTTGGCGTCCTCGCTGACCAGCGAAGAAGCAGCCTGGCTCGATGCTGACCTCCGGTGACATCCTCGAGGTAGATCTCGGTTCTCCAACCGGACCGGAAGCCGGCTTCCGCGCCCTCGTGGTGACCGCTCAGCGGATCCTCGATCAGGGACCCAACGTCATTCACGTCGTCCCGCCGACCACGACTCTTCGCCCGTTTGGGTCGGAAGTGACGATCGAACCCGATGAGGGCAATAGCCTCCCCCATCCGTCAGCCGCTCAGTGCCAACACATAAGAGCGGTCTCGATCAGCCGTGTCGACCAGATCGGAGGAAACGTGGGGCCAACTGTGCTCATCCAGATACGGAACGTCCTCGGCCTGATCCTCGACATCCCCGCCTGACATCGGAGACCGCCCAACGCGATCACTTGCGGTTGGATGATTCACTGATGCCCGCTTGCCTCACCGCTCCTCAGCCCGCCGGGTCGAGTAGCAGGTTCTGGGTCGCTCGGCCGACCGGTCCCGTCGTGTCGAACAACTCGGCGTCGGCCATGCCGATGCCGTTGTTGCCCCAGTGGGACACGACCTTGGCCCCGAGCCACTCCCCCTCCGGTTGACGGTGGACCGACAGCAGCAGGTCGGGGTTCACGAACAGGACCCGATCGAGGTACTCGTTGAACGAGATGCCGTTGCCGGAGTCGGCCAGCGGGCACAGCCGTTGGAACCCTGACGGCTCCTCACCCTCCAGCAGCGGCACCCGGTTCCGCACCCACAGGATCGTCGGACCGCCCTGGCCGACCGACGCCGACGGGTCGTAACGGACCTCGATCGAGCTGGGGAACGCCTGCTCGGTGTGCAGGGTGTCGGTGATCGGGAACGGGCCGGGGACCGACGCCTCGAAGTCCGGCAGCTGGAACGGAGCGGTCTTCGTCGGCAGGTCGATCTCCCGCAGGTGCATGGCCTGCGCGGCGGCGTACACCCGCTCGTCGTCGAGGATGCGGGCGGCTGTGAGGGTCACCGCCCTCCCCTCCTTGCGCCATTCGGCTTCGACCCGGAACCCGCTCATCGGGATCGGCCGGGCGATCTCCAACGACAGGCGGGTGAGCACCTTGTCCGGGACCAGCCGTTCCAGCGCCCGCACCATCAGCCCGGTGGGTGGACCGGCATGACAGGCGTTCACGTCCCACGGGCCCCGCACATACCCGGTGCCCCGGAACCACACCCCGTCGTCGGTCGTGAAGTACGCCTCTGCCATGATCGGCGGAACCCTACGGCCTCGACCGCCCGGCTGTATCCGATCGGTGAACGGGCCCGCTCACGTGCGGCGACGAACCGCGAACTCGAGGTTGCCGAGCACCCAGCGCATGCCCGGCACCACCCACCTCGGCACGACCGACGCCCCCCGTCTCCGCACGGTGCATCATGCGCTGCAGCACCACGAGCGGAAGGCGACGGCGTGACTTCGACGAGCGGGCAACCACCGGCCCCACCGGCCGATGCGTGGGACCCGGCCCAATACGAACGGTTCCGAGCCCAGCGGAGCCAGCCCTTCCACGACCTCATGGCGCTGGTCGAAGCGGTCCCGGGCGGGCGCGCCATCGACCTCGGATGCGGCACCGGCGAGCTGACCAAGGTCCTGCACGAAGCCAAGCAATTCGGCTCGACTGTCGGGCTCGACAACTCCGAGGCGATGCTCGAGCAGGCGGTGGCACACGCCGGCGGCGGTCTCCGCTTCGAATTGGGATCCTTCCTTGAGCCGGCGCCGGGGGCGCCCTTCGACGTGATCTTCTCGAACGCCGCCCTCCAATGGGCGGACCACGAGCAGCTCGTCGCACGACTCACGGCCGCACTCGAGCCGGGAGGACAGCTGGCGGTGCAGATGCCGGCCAACCACGGCCATCTCTCACACGTGACGGCGGACGAGCTCGCCGCCGAAGAGCCGTTCGTCACCGCGTTGGGTGGCCACCGCAGGAAGTGGCCGGTGCAGCCGCCGGAGTGGTACGCCCATCTTCTGTTCCGGCTGGGATACCGCGACATCGACATCCGGCTGCAGATCTATCCGCACGAGCTTCCGTCCCGAGCCGACGTCGTCCAATGGGTGAAGGGGACCTATCTCACCGAATACCGCTCGCGCCTGCCGGCGGAGACGTACGCCCTGTACCTCGACCGGTACACCGAACGGCTGTTGCCGCAGCTGGCCGACGACCGCCCGTTCCTCTACCCGTACAAGCGCATCCTCCTGCACGCTCGCAAGTCACTCGAGCGGTGATGCGTGACCCTCATGCCCGGCTCGCCGGGGGGGACCCGATGCGGGCACAGGGAGCGGGGCGCTCACTCTCGGTGCCTAGCGGCCGGATGTCTTCGGTCTGGCCGAGGCGGGGCTCTCCGGCCAGTCGTGTTTGGGGTAGCGGCCCGCCATCTCCTTGCGCACCTCCGACCATGATCCCTGCCAGAAGCCGGCCAGGTCGTCGGTGATCTGCACCGGACGATTCGCCGGCGACAGCAACTCCAGCACCAGCGGCCGTCCCCCCACCTGCGGGGTGGCCGTCGACCCGTAGAACTCCTGGACCCGGGCGGCGATGCTCGGCCGCTCCCCCGAGTAGTCCACCTTCACCTCCCGCCCCGACGGCAGCGCCACCCGGGTCGGCGCCTCCCGGTCGGCCCGGCCGGCCGCCTGGTGGCCGAGGGCATCGCGCAGGGCGGCAAGCAGGTCGGTCTGCCGCACCTCGTCGAGCGAGGTCGCTCCGGTGATCCACGCCGCCAGCCAGTCACCGGCTCCGGCGATGAGCGACTCGATGCTCCAATCCGGCCAGGCGTCGGGGCGGGAACGATGCAGGAACCCGACCCGGTCGACAAACGAGGCGGCCGCCTCCGGCCAGTCGAGGATGTGGGGATCGGCACGGATGCGGGCGAGGACCATCGCCCTCGTCCGGTCGTCGGGGCGGGCCCGGCGTTGGAAGGACTCCAGCACGATCCCGCCCAGCTTCCGTTCGGTGCGCTCCACGATGCGATCGGACTCCCACACCAGCTCGGTCCGTTCGTCGATCTCGTCGGCGAAGGCGAACACCACCTCGTCGGGGTCGATGGCGGCCGCCAGCCGGATACGAGCGTCCTTGCGCTTGCCGTCCAAGTCGGCGGCCACCAGGAAGGCTTCGGGGGCGAGCGGATCGGTGTTCGGCACCCAGGCGGTCGCCCCCAGCCGCAGCTGGAACCGTCCCGGGCTGCCCCGCCGGATCGCCAGCCGATCGGGGAAAGCCAGCGCCAGCAGCGGACCGACCCGTTCGGTGCGGACTCCGGAATCCGAGACGCCGGCCCTGGCCGCCAGGTCGCGGGCGGTGCGGAGGACACGGTCGGTCCCCCGCCGGTCGGCCCGACGGTCGCCGTCGATCACCGCCCGCACCCGCAACGCCAGATCCACCGGGCGCTCGTCGAGCGGACCCCCGAAG
>Ga0326597_10004080_pt1 | contig 20672 bp, 15 predicted proteins | sample RVTome_12_FD_203789 | JGI IMG/M metagenome (GOLD analysis project Ga0326597, IMG submission 203789) | Soil microbial communities from uranium-contaminated site in the Upper Colorado River Basin, Wyoming, United States - RVT100D185 | ecosystem: Environmental > Terrestrial > Soil > Contaminated >...
CGTCGCACGTCATCCTTCCGCACACCTACCAGACGCGCGATTTCGTCCCGATGCTTGCCGCGCGGCTCGATCGCGCGCTCGTCACCGACTGTGTCGCCGTCAAGGCCCGTGGCGACGGGCACGCGTTCTCGCGGCCGATGTTCCAGGGGAAGGTCACAGCCGACGTCGTGTGCGGCGGCCCCGCGCCGCATTTCGTGACGAACCAGATCGGCGCCTTCCGCGCCGACGCCGTGCGGAAGGGCGCGTCGGCGGCGAGCGTCCGGACCGCGGCCGCCGAGGTGGACGCCTCGACGATCCGGCAGAAGCCCGAAGCCCCGTTCCGCGAAGCCAAGCAGGCCGTCGACCTGTCCCAGGCCGAGCGCATCGTCTCGGTCGGCCGCGGCATCAAGGGGCAGGAGCACCTCAAGCTCGTCGAGGACCTGGCCGCGGCGCTCGGCGCCGAGGTCGCCGCGTCGCGTCCGATCTGCGACTCGGGCTGGCTGCCGATGGAGCGCCAGATCGGCAGCTCCGGTCAGACGGTCGCGCCGAAGCTCTACCTGGCGCTCGGCATCTCCGGCGCCATCCAGCACGTCGTCGGGATGAAAGGCTCGAAGACCATTGTCGCCATCAACAAGGACGCCGAGGCCCCGATCTTCGAGGTGGCCGACTACGGCATCGTCGGCGACTTGTTCGAGATCGTGCCGGCGATGATTGAGGCGCTCAAGAGATGAACGGCAGGGCCGGGAACCGGGCGTCCAGTGCCGAGCCCGACCGTGTCCCCCGCGTGCTTTCACGGATAATCAGCCGGCCAGCGTCGCCGTGCTGCCCGAGAACGGTAGGCGCCCACAGGGTGGGCCACGTCTCGACGCAGGCCTTCACGGCCATGCCGACCGCTGGTGCCGACAGCCGCGAACCGGGAACCGCGAACCGCGAACCGCGAACCGCGAACCGGTCCCCGTCGTCTGCCTCTACAGAGAGGCCAGTCTGCCGCCGATGACCTCGGGGAAGGGAGCATCATGCACCTGCGCACCTGGCTGGCCGTCACCAACGGCCAGGCGCTCCGGTTCTTCTTCGAGCGCCTCAGGGAGCTGACGCCGGCCGACGGCGCGCCCGTCAGCGAAGTGCTCTACAACGCCAGCGTGCTGGCGCACTTCGCGACGACGTCGACGGGGTCCATCGACGCGTTTCCGCCGTCGCCTACCTCGCTCACGACGGTTCTCGACGTCTTCGTGCTCGACCGCAGCCAGCACGCCGACGCGGACATCATGGAAGCGGCCGGCTCGCAGTGCCTGCTGCTCACCGGCTTCTTCGCCGATCAGCTCCGGCAGCGCCACAACCTGCGCTGGTACGCGTCGATCGGCGCGGACTTCTACGATCAGGCCGCGCACCTTGGTCGGGATCGCGAGCGCTCGAAGATGATGGAGTCGATGGCCGGCCGGTTCGGGTACTGGCGGCGCCAGCAGTCCCGCCTCGCCCGCGAGCTGCGCGAGTCCGCCGAAAGCCTATCCAGTATGATTGTCAGGTTGTGAGCGACCGTGAGACGCTCGACCTGGACATCCTCATCGTCGGCGGCGGGCCTGCCGGGATGTCGGCGGCTCTCCGGCTGGCCCAGCTCCAGCAGGAACAGGGCGGCGAGCCGCTGGCCGTCGCCGTGCTGGACAAGGCTCGCGAGCCGGGCGCCCACATGCTCTCCGGCGCCGTCCTCGATCCCTCGACGCTCAAGCAGCTGGTTCCCGACTTCGCCGATCGGGGCGCGCCGCTCTCCGCCGAGGTCGGACGCGACGAGGTCTACTACCTGACGGGGTCCGGCAAGCTGCGCTTTCCGTTCACGCCCCCGCCGCTTCGCAATCACGGCAACTACATCATCTCGCTCAACCGGTTCGTGAAGTGGCTGGCCGGCCAGGTCGAACAGGCTGGCGTTGACATCTTCAGCGGGTTTGCGGCGTCCGACGTGCTCTACGAGGGTGACACCGTGACGGGCGTCCGCACCGGCGACCGCGGCATCGGCAGGCATGGCGAAAAGAAGCCGACGTTCGAGCCGGGCGTGGACATCAAGGCCAGGGTCACCATCTTCTGCGACGGCGTGCGGGGCAACCTGACCAAGCCGCTCGTCGCGAAGCTTCGTCTCGACCAGGGCCGGGAGCCGGCCGTCTACGCCATCGGGATCAAGGAGCTGTGGGAGCTGCCGCCCGGCCGCGTGGCCGCGGGCACGGTCATCCACACGATGGGCTACCCGCTCCGGCACGAGGAGTTCGGCGGCGCCTTCATTTACGGACTGCCCGACAACGTGTTGTCGATTGGCCTCGTGTCCGGCCTGGATTACCGCGATCCGATGTTCGACCCGCACCTGGCGTTCCAGCGGTTCAAGCAGCACCCGTTCGTGTCAGGTCTGCTCTCCGGCGGCAAGCTCCTGCGGTACGGCGCGAAGGCGCTGCCCGAGGGAGGCTGGCACACCATTCCACGCGTGCACATGGCTGGCGGCCTCATCGCCGGCGACGCGGCGGGCTTCATGAACTCGATGCGCCTCAAGGGGGTGCATCTGGCGATGCGCACCGGCATGCTCGCGGCCGAGACGGCCTTCGAGGCCGTGCGCACCGGTGACACGTCGGCGGCGCGCCTCGCGGCGTACCAGTCCCGGATTGACCGAAGCGAGGTCCGCCGTGAGCTGTATCCGGTCCGGAACGTCCACCAGGCGTTCGGGCACGGTCTGTTGTTCGGCCTGGCCTACTCCGGGCTGTCGCTGGTCACCGGCGGCTGGTGGTTTACGGATCCCAGGCCGGGTCATGCCGGCCACGAGCGGATCCGGACGCTTGCAAGCTACTATCCGGGCGCGCGTCCGCCGCCGGACGAGCCGGTTCAGCCCGTGAAGATCGACCGGCAGCTGACGTTCGACAGGCTCACGAACGTCCATTACTCGGGCACGCGGCACCTCGAGGACCAGCCGTCGCACCTCATCGTGCACGACACCGACATCTGCCGTACGCGCTGCCGGGAGGAGTACGGCAATCCGTGCACGCGGTTCTGTCCCGCCAACGTCTACGAGATGGTCGACGACGGCGCAAGCGGAAAGCGGCTGCAGATCAACGCGTCCAACTGCGTGCACTGCAAGACGTGCGACATCATGGATCCCTACCAGATCATTGACTGGGTGCCTCCCGAAGGCGGGGAAGGCCCCCAGTACGAAGGCATGTGACGCTCCCGCCAGGAAAGCGCCGAAAGGCCGCCCTTATCGGCGTCGTCGGGTGGCCGGTGATCGAGGGTCTGGGCGCGACCTACCGCTGGCACACGGTGGGCGGCGAGCATCGCGACCGGGCCCGTGCCGGCGGACGCGCACCGATTCTCGCGTTCTGGCACGGGCGCAGCCTGGCGGCGATCCTCTATTTCCGGGATTCGGGTGTGACCGCGATGACGAGCCAGAACTTCGACGGCGAGTGGATCACGCGGATCATGGTGCGGTTCGGCCACCAGACGGCTCGCGGATCGACGTCGCGCGGCGGTTCGCGCGCGCTTGTCGAGCTGCGGCGGGCGCTCGAGGCCGGCCGCACCGCGGCGTTCACGGTCGACGGCCCGCGCGGCCCCGCGAAGATCGCCCAGGCCGGCGCGGTGTGGCTGGCCGGCGCCTCCGGGCATCCCGTCCTTCCCGTTCACTTCGAAGCCACACGCGCCTGGACGCTCGGCAGCTGGGACCGGCATCAGGTCCCCAAACCGGGCAGCCTCATCGTCGTCGCCTTCGGCGAGCCGGTATTCGTGCCGTCCACCGAGCCGGCTGTCGTCGAGGCCCGCCGTCTCGATCTCGACCACGCGCTCGCGCGTCTCGAGCTGCAGGCGCGCGAGACGGCGGTCCGCTTGGCCGGTGACCCGTAATCCCAAGTCTCCAATCCCTCAATGTGATGATCACCATCTCCAGTCCCCGATTCGCCGAGCACACGACGCCGCCCGGACATCCGGAGCGGCCGGAGCGCGCCCGGGTATTCGACGGGGTCGCCGAGCACGTGCGGTCCGGCGGCGGGCAGGTGCGCGAGCCGCGTCCGGCGACGCGCGCCGAGCTCGAGCGCGTTCACCCGGCCGCGTACCTCGACCGGCTGGACGCGCTGGCGGGCCGGGCGGCGATGCTCGACTCGGACACGTTCACGAGCCCCGAGACGATCGAGATCGCCAAGCTGGCCGCCGGGGCGGCCGTCGATGCCGCGCTCCAGGCGTGGCGGCAGTCCGAGCCGGCGCTGGCCCTGGTGCGGCCGCCCGGGCACCACGCCGAGGCGGCCAGGGCCATGGGATTCTGTCTTTACAGCAACGTCGCCGTGGCCGCCGCGGCCGCGCGCGCCGAGGGCGCCGCGCGCGTCGCCATCGTGGACGTCGACGTGCATCACGGCAATGGCACGCAGGCGATCTTCTACGCGGATCCGACGGTGCTCTTCATCTCCAGCCACCAGTTTCCGTACTACCCGGGCACCGGTGCGGCCGACGAAACCGGGACGGGCGAGGGCGTCGGCTTTACCGTGAACCTCCCACTCGAGGCTGGGACCACAGACGCGCAGTTCGAAGCGGCGTACCGGCGGCGCGCGCTGCCGGCCCTCGAGGCGTTCCGGCCGGACCTGGTGCTGGTGTCCGCCGGCTTCGACGCGCACGAGCTCGATCCGCTCGGGGGACTTCGGCTGACGACGGACGGGTTCGCGTCGATCGTCGCGATGCTGGACGACGCCGCGCGGCGGCTGTGCGGGCGGCGTCTCGCCCTCGTTACCGAGGGCGGCTATCACCTGGGCGCCCTCCGCGACTGCCTGCTGGCGACGGTCGGCGTGCTCGCCTGACTGCCGCGCTCCGGGGGCCGGCTGAAGCGGCCCCTCCTCCCGACTTTCGTTAGAGCGGTTTGCAACTGCCTGTGGCGGCGCGGGTGGGGGAGATTTGCACAGGGTGGGGACGGGTCTTGCTCGCGCAGGCGAGACCCGTCCCCACCCTGTGCAAATCTCCCCCACCTCTTCCAGTCGGCCCTTGCTGCAACCCGCTTGAGCCGTTTTCGCAGATCTACACCAAAACGAAAACGGCTCTAGAATACTGGCCACGCGCGGCCACTGGACGCACCTGGCGCACCCGGCACCCGACGCACCCTGACGCACCCACGCACCCTGGCGCACCTGTGTAGAGCCATGTCCGACTACCATCCGCAGCAGATCGAAAAGAAGTGGCAGGCACACTGGGCCGCGACGCGCGCGTTCGAGGTGACCGAGGACCGATCGAAGCCGAAGTTCTACTGCCTGGAGATGTTCGCGTACCCGTCGGGTCACGCCCACGTCGGCCACGTCCGCAACTACATGATCGGCGACATCATGGCGCGGACCATGCGGATGCGCGGCTACAACGTGCTGCATCCGTTCGGCTGGGACGCGTTCGGCCTGCCCGCCGAGAACGCGGCGATCCAGAACCAGACCCATCCCGAGTCGTGGACGCTCGACAACATCGCCCACATGAAGGGCCAGCTCCAGCGGCTGGGCATCAGCTACGCGTGGGAGCGTGAGCTGGCGACGTGTCTGCCCGACTACTACCGCTGGAACCAGTGGCTCTTCACCCGGATGTTCCGGCGTGGCCTGGCCTACCGGCGGCGGTCGGCGGTCAACTGGTGCGCGAGTTGTCAGACGGTGCTGGCCAACGAGCAGGTCGTCGACGGCGGTTGCTGGCGCTGCGGAACACCGGTCACCCAGCGCGAACTCGACCAGTGGTGCCTGCGCATCACCGCCTACGCCGACGAGTTGCTGTCGGCGCTCGACGGCATGGAGGGCTGGCCCGAGAAGGTTCTCACGATGCAGCGCAACTGGATCGGCCGGTCCGAAGGCGCCCGCGTCCGGTTTCCGCTCGCCGAGGAGCCCGACGCGATCGAGGTTTTCACGACGCGCATCGACACGATCTACGGCGCGACGTTCGTCGTGATCGCGCCCGAGCATCCCCTGGTCGAGCGATTCGCGGCCGAGTCGGCGAACGCGGCCGCGCTGCGGGAGGCCGCCGCGCGGTTCCGGGCCCAGGACCGCGCCGCGCGGATGCAGGGCGAAGTCGAGAAGGAGGGCGTCGACACGGGCCGGCTGGCCCTCAACCCGTTCACGAAGCGGCCCGTGCCGATCTGGATCGGCAACTTCGTTCTCGGTGAATACGGCACCGGGGCGATCATGGGCGTGCCCGGCCACGACCAGCGGGATTTCGAATTCGCGCGCAAGTACGGGCTGCCGGTTCCGGTGGTGGTTCAGCCCGACGACCGGGTGCTCGACAGCGCCCGTCTGGAGGCGTCGTTCGACGGTCAGGGGACGCTCGTCGACTCGGGGCCGTACACCGGCCTTCGCTCGGATGAGGGCAACCGCCGGATGACGGCCGACGCCCAGGCCGGGGGGATCGGCGAAGGCACCGTCCAGTACCGGCTCAAGGACTGGGGTGTCTCGCGCCAGCGCTACTGGGGCACGCCGATTCCAATCGTGCACTGCGAGCGGTGCGGCATGGTGCCGGTGCCCGACGACCAGCTGCCCGTGCTGCTGCCGAAGGTCGCCGAGTTCACCGGGCGCGGAGATTCGCCGCTGGCCCACGTGCCGGAGTTCGTCAACGTCGCGTGCCCGGGCTGCGGCGGCACCGCCAGGCGCGAGACTGACACCATGGACACGTTCGTGGACTCGTCCTGGTACTTCTACCGGTTCTGCGATCCGCACAACGCCTCGCTGCCGTTCGACCCGGCGAAGGTGGACTACTGGGGACCGGTCGATTTCTACAGCGGCGGCGTCGAGCACGCGATCCTGCACCTCATCTATTCCCGGTTCTTCAGCCGCGTGTTCCGCGACCTCGGGCTGGTGACGATCAGCGAGCCGTTCTCCCGCCTGCTGACCCAGGGCATGGTGCTGCGGCACGGCGCGGTGATGTCGAAGTCGAGGGGGAACGTCGTCGATCCGGACGACATGATCCAGAAGTTCGGCGCCGACGCGCTTCGGCTCTATGTGATGTTCGTGGCGCCGCCCGAGAAGGAAGTGGAGTGGGCCGACACCGGCCTCGAAGGGTCGTTCCGGTTCCTCAGCCGCGTGTGGCGGATCGTGGACCACCTGATTCCGGCCGTCCGCCGGGCGTCAGCGCCGGCAGGCCTGGCATTCGACGGCGACGAGCGCGCCCTGCGCCGCCGGACGCACGCGACGATTCAGCGGGTCACGCAGGGCATCGACCCGAGGATGCACCTGAACACCGCGATCTCCGCGCTCATGGAGCTCGTCAATGACCTGTACGCGTTCGCCGAGAGCCGGGGCATCCGGCCGACGGGGCGCGACGATGAGCCGCCCCCGGTCGCCGAGCGCGCCGAGACGGCGTCGGTGCTGCGCGAGGCCGTCGAGTCGCTGGTGCTCATGCTCTCGCCGTTTGTGCCCCATCTGGCCGAGGAGCTGTGGGAGCGCCTGGGGCATGAAGGCGGAGTGGTGGCAGCCGGATGGCCGGCGCTGGACCCGGAGGCGGCGCGGGCGGAGCAAGTCGAGATTCCCGTGCAGGTCAACGGCAAGGTGCGGGCCCGCGTCAGCCTGCCCGCCGACGCCAGCGAGGATCAGATGCGCGAGGCGGCTCTCGAGGCGGTTCGCGCGCACGTGGCGGGGCAGGACGTGGTCAAGGTGGTGGTCGCCCATGGCCGGCTTGTGAGCGTCGTCGTCCGGCCGCGCACCTGATCCGATTCCGGAGGGGCCGAACGTGAGACGATGGGTCAGATGAGCGGAAGGACGAGGCGCGGGCTCGCCGCCGCCGCGTCGGTGATGGTCGTCGTTGCGCTGGCGATGTCGGCCGGCTGCGGCTACGCGCTGGCCGGACGGGGGAACGCCCTGCCGGCCAACATCCGCCTGATTGGGATTCCGGAGTTCGAGAACGCCACCGGCTATCCAGAGCTCGAGCGCATCGTGACCGAAAGCGTCCGGACGGAGTTCTCGAGCCGCGGGCGGTTCCGCGTGCAGCCGGAGGCCGGCGGCGTCGATGCGATCCTGACCGGACGGATTACGCGCCTCGAGCTCCAGCCGGCAACCCTCACCAGCTCACTGCAGGCGTCGCGCTACATCGTCAACCTCGTCGTCAGCGTCGAGTTCCGCGACCAGACCAATAACAACGAGGTCCTCTGGTCCAATCCGGCCATGACGTTCCGCGACGAGTTCGACGTGCCTGCAAGCGCCTCCGGGCTCGATCCCACGCTGGCGTTCCGGCAGGATCTCAACGCCGTGGATCGGCTGGCGAAGAACTTCGCGCGCACGGCCGTCACGTCGATCCTCGAGGCCTTCTGATCGGCCGATGCCGGCGCTGAGCCTGTCCAAACTGCACGCGCTCATTGGCCGGAAGACCTTGGGGCCGCTGTACCTGTTCGTCGGCGAGGACGTGCGCCTCGTTGAGCAGGTCGTCGACCAGGTCGAGGCGACCATCGACCCTCTTGACCGGCCCTTTGCCGTCGAGCGCCTCTACGCCGGCGATGCCGGCGGGGCGCCGCTCGACATCGCGGCGTCGGCCCGGGTCTTTCCGATGCTCGGCGACCGGCGCATCGTCATCGTGCTGCGCGCCGAGCGGCTGCTGAAACCCAGGCGGGCATCTCGCGCGGCCGGGAGCGATGACGACGACTCGCCGTCCGAGAGCGAGGCCCCCGCGGACATGGGGCCGCTCGAGGATTACCTCGCGGAGCCGGTGCCGTCCACCACGGTGGTGTTCGTCGCCACCGAGATCGACAAGTCGCGCCGTCTCACCAAGAAGCTGCTCGAGGCGGCGCAGGTCGTCGAGTTCGGCGGGCTCGACGGCGGGGGGCCGCCCGGCCGGCGCGATGCGCACGCCGCTGCCGACTGGGTCCGGGCGGAGTTCGAACGCCTTCAGCGGGCCATCGAGCCTGAGGCCGTGCAGTTGCTCGTGGACCGGGCTGGCGGAGACATCACGAAGCTCCGGGGCGACATTGAGCGGCTGCTGCTCTACACCGAGGGACAGACACGCATCGCGCGCGCGGACGTCGCGGAGGTGGCTTCGATCGCCACGCAGATCGACGACTGGGCCGTCGTGAACGCGATCGCCGACGGCGACACGCCGAAGGCGCTCCGCGAGGCGGCCGCGCGGCTCGAGCGCGGCGATTCACCGCATGGGCTCGTGGGGCAGTTGCGCTGGTGGGTGTCGCAGCGGCTGGCAGAGGGCGCGCCCGAGCGCGTGCCGGCCGCGCTCGATGCGCTGCTGCGCACCGACCTCGCGCTCAAGAGCTCGGGAGGGGAAGACCGCGTGCTGGTGGAGCGGCTCGTCATCGACCTGACGGGCCGGCCGCTGCCTCGGCAGCGCAGCGGGTGGTCGGGCGGGCGCTGAGGCAGGAGGGCGGCCGGAGGAACGGGATCAGGCGGTCTTGGGCCGAAGCCGCTTCGTGAGGCGGGACTTGTACCGACCCGCGGCGCTGTCGTGAATGATGCCTTTGGCGGCCATCTTGTCGATCACCGAGAACGTCTCGCTGAGCTCGGCCTTGGCCTTGTCCAGTTCGCCCGCATCAATGGCCGCACGGATGTTCTTCAGCGCGGTCCGCAGCGTGGACCGGAGCTCCCGGTTGTGCGCCTGACGCTTGATGGTCTGTCGGTGGGCCTTCATGGCCGACGCGTGTCGAGTAGCCAAATCCCAATCCTCACTTCGTAGAAAGGGCCCGGTTTCCCTGGGCAGAAACATCGAAGTATAACACGCCGGCCCCGTTCCCCTCCGCCGCGGCTTGGCCTAACGGGCCGGGTCCTTGCCTTCCTTGAGGCCCCGCAGGCGGCGGCGCTCGCGACGGTCCGGAGTGCCGGACACCAGCCGGCGCCGGGGGCCGGCGAGGCGCATCAGGTCCATAAGCTCCTGTTCCTCCGGGCTCGGGGGCGGCGTGGTGTCCTGGTACAGGAGGCGGGCCTCGGACTTGGGGACGTGCCGGTCGGCGAGCCCGGCCACCACGACGCGCTGGCGGCGGCCGTGCGGGCGCGACAGCTCGATGACGTCGCCGAGCTTGATCTCGCGATGAGGGCGGGCGGCCTGCCCGTTCACGTCGATCTTGCCGCCCTTGCAGGCCTTCTGGGCCTCCGAGCGCGTCTTGAACAGGCAGGCGACGTCGAGCCAGACATCGAGTCTCATGGGGACGGGCGAGTTTTCCACAGATTCGGGCCCGTTGGTGCCAGGCGTCGGGCGGCCGGCCGCCCGCCCCCTGGCACCGCAGGGCCCAGATCTGTGGAAAACTCGCCCGTCCCCTAGAATACCCCCATGGCACGACACGTTCTGCTGGCTGCCGCCGTCCTCGTCACCGCCGCCGCCGTGGTCCCGCGCGCCGACGCGCCGCAGGGGCGCGTCACCTCGCCGCTCGAGGAGTTCGGACACCACTTCGGCGACGACTACTTTCTGGCCACCTATCGACAGATCGCCGCCTACTGGCAGAAGCTCGACCGCGAGTCGGACCGCATCACGGTCGAGACCATCGGCAAGACAGCCGAGGGCCGCGACCAGTTGATGGCCATCGTGACGTCGCCCGAGAACCACCGGAACCTGGCTCGCTACCGGGACATCTCGCGCCGGCTGGCACTGGCCGACGGTCTGGACGACGAGGCGGCCCGCACACTCGCGCGCGAAGGCAAGGCCGTCGTCTGGATCGACGGCGGGCTGCACGCGAGCGAAGTCCTCGGCGCGCAGCAGCTCGGCCAGATGGTCTATCGCATGGTCAGCAGCGACGACGCCGAGACGCGCCGCATCCTCGACGACGTCATCATCCTGTTCGTCCACGCGAACCCGGACGGCAACGACCTGGTGGCCGATTGGTACATGCGGAATCCCGACCCGCTCCAGCGAACGACGGCCGGCCTGCCGCGGCTGTACCACTACTACATCGGGCACGACAACAACCGCGACTTCTTCGCGTCGACGCAGAAGGAGACCGAGAACATCAACCGCGTCCTGTACCGGGAGTGGTTCCCTCAGATTCTCTACAACCACCATCAGAGCGGACCGGCGGGTACGGTGCTCTGGTCACCGCCGCTGCGCGACCCCTTCAACTACAACCAGGACCCGCTGCTCGTCCTGGGCCTCCAGACCGTCGGCCTGGCGCTGCACACCCGCTTGGCCGCCGAAGGCAAACCCGGCGCGACGATGCGGTCCGGCGGGCCGTACGACGGCTGGTGGAACGGTGGCATCCGCAATACGGCGGCGTTCCACAACACGATCGCGATCCTGACGGAGATGATCGGCAGCCCGACGCCGATGCGCATCCCGCTCGTCATGAGCCGTCAGGTGCCGACGAGCGATCTGACCTACCCGATTGCGCCGCAGGAGTGGCACTTCCGGCAGTCGATTGAGTACTCGATCTCGTGCAATCTCGCCGTGCTCGATCTGGCTTCCAGAACCCGGGAGACGATGCTGTTCAACCGGTACGTGATGGGACGCAACTCGATCGAGCGGGGCCGCCGTGACACCTGGACGGTGGCGCCGCATCGCTATGCGGCGGTCGAGGCCGGGCGCGCCGGGCGCGCGGGTGGCGGCGGGCGAGGCCGCGGCGGGGCGGGCGAGGACGCGCTGTGGGAGGCGCTCCACCGGCCCGAGGATCGGGATCCGCGCGGCTACATCATCCCATCGAGCCAGCCTGATTTCCCGACGGCCACGCGGTTCATCAACGCGCTGCTCGAGACGGGGATCACGGTGCGGCGGGCCGCGCGCGACTTCGAGGTGGCAGGCAGGCGGTATCCTGCCGGCTCCTACGTCGTGCCGGCGGATCAGGCGTTCCGCCCGCACGTGATCGACATGTTCGAGCCGCAGGATCATCCGGACAACTTCGCCTACCCGGGCGCGCCGCCCACGCCGCCGTACGACAGCGCCGGCTGGACGCTGGCGTTCCAGATGGGCGTCGAGTTCGACCGGGTGCTGGAGCCGTTTACGGGGCCGTTCGAGCTCATCGAGACCTGGAATGTCGCGCCCCCGCCCGGGACGGTCGCGGCGGCAGAGGGCGGCCGGGGCCTGACGCTGCAGCCGGAGCAGCTCGACTCGTTCGCCGGCGTCAACCGCCTGCTCGCCGCCGGCCGCGAAGTGCACCGGCTGCCGTCCGGCGCGTTCGTCGTCCCAACCGCCGGGTCCGCGCCGCCGGAGGTCGCGAGCATCGCCGCCGAGCGCGGCGTGAACCTCGGCCGGTACGGCGGAAGCGCGCTGTCGCCGGAAACCCGCCTGCCCGCGCGCCGGGTCGGCCTGTGGGACCGCTATGGCGGTTCCATGGACTCGGGTTGGGCGCGGTGGATCCTGGAACAGTTCGAGTTTCCGTTCCGGCGCGTGTTCGCGCAGGAGCTCGACGCCGGAAACCTCAACGCGACGTTCGACACGCTGATCTTCGTCGAGGGCGGCATCCCGGCCGCGGGCGGCGGGGGCGGCGGACGCGGCGGTGCAGGCGGCCGTGGCGGCGGCGTGCCGCCGGACGTGCCCGCGGAGTTCCGCGACCACGTGGGCGAGGTGTCCGCAGGCACGACCATCCTGCAGCTCCGGGCGTTCATCGCGAATGGCGGAACCGTGATCGCGATTGGCGGCTCGGCGTCCAACCTCGCGGACCATCTCGGACTGCCCATCGACAACCAGCTCGTCGAGGGCGGCGAGCCGCTGCCGCGGACGAAGTTCTACGTGCCGGCCTCGGTGCTGCGCGCGCGCGTCGACACGTCGCACCCGGTGGCCGCGGGCATGAAGGCCCAGACCGACGTCTTCTACGACAACGGCCCGGTCTGGCGGCTGCGGCCCAACGCGGCGGCCGAGGGCGTCCGTCCCATCGCCTGGTTCGACAATCCGTCCCCCCTCCGCAGCGGGTGGGCCTGGGGCCAGCACTACCTCGATCAGGGCGTGATTGCCGTCGAAGCCCGTGTCGGCCGGGGCCGCGCCCTGCTCTTCGGAGCCGAGATCCTGCAGCGGGCTCAGCCGCACGGGACGTTCAAGTTCCTGTTCAATGGGATCTATACGAAGTAATCGGGGAATCGGGATGGAGGCTCGCATGATCACTCGACATCTGTTCGTGGGCGCGGGAAGCGTCGTGCTCGGAGCCGCCCTCCTCGTCGCGCAGGGCCGGGAGCCCGTGGACCACGCCACGGTCGCGAAGATCCGCGACGAGGGGCTGAACCGGTCGCAAGCGGGCGCGACCTTCAGCCAGCTCGTCGATGTGATCGGTCCGCGGCTGGCGGGCTCGCCGGCCTACAACCGGGCGGCAGAGTACGCGCGCGGCACGCTGGCGCGCGCGGGGATGTCGAACGCGCGGCTCGAGCCGTTCGAATTCGGCCGCGGTTGGACGCTCGAGAAGTTCACGATCGAGATGGTCGAGCCGAGGTATATGCCGCTCACGGGGTTCCCGGAGGCGTTCACCGCGTCAACGGCCGGCGAGGTCGTGGCGGCGGCCGTGTCCATTGCCGGGAAGGCCGCGACCGACGTCGAGGCCATGGCGCCGCAGGTCAGGGGCGCCGCGATTCTCACGCAGCCGATGATGGACAGCTTCATCCGCACCGACCGCGTGCAGCCGACCGACGTTCCGGAGAATCCGGCGCCCGCACCCGGCGCTGCGCGCGGTGGGCAGCGGGGTCGAGGCGCGCGCGCTGGAGGAGGAGGTCCGTCCGATGCGCAGCGCATCGCGACGGTCATCCGCTCGGCCCAGGCCGCGGTGGAGCTGCGCGCCAGCCGCGGCGAGCACGGCACGCTGTTCGTCCAGGCAGGCCGCGGCGAGGACCCGGACAATCCCGTCCCGCGCGTCGTGCTCATCGGCGAGCACTACAACATGGTCATGCGCCTGGTCGAGGCCGGCGTGCCGGTGCGGCTGCGCGTCAACGTGCGGGGGCGGTTTCACGATGACCGGAACTCCTACAACGTGCTGGCGGAGATCCCCGGCACCGACCCGGCCCTTCGTGACGAAGTTGTGATGCTCGGCGCGCACCTCGACTCGTGGCACACGGGCACGGGCGCGACCGACAACGCCGACGGGTCGGCCGTCGTCATCGAGGCGTTCCGAATCCTCAAGGCGATCGGCGCGCCGCCCAAACGCACGTTGCGCGTGGCGCTGTGGGGCGCCGAAGAGCAGGGCCTGCTCGGCTCGCGCGCCTGGGTGGAGCGGAACATCACCGGCGAGGCTAACGCCGCCGCGCGCGACAAGCTCGTCGTCTACTTCAACATCGACCCGGGCAAGGGGCCGGTTTACGGATGGTACATGGAGAACAACGCCGCGGCCCGCCCGATCTTCGACGCGTGGCTCGAGCCCTTCAGGGACCTCGGCGCTCGCCGCAACGTGCCGCACGGGATCGGCAGCACCGACCACCTGAACTTCATCCGCAACGGCGTGCTCGGCTTCAATCCCGTGCAGGACTACGTCGGCTACGACGTCCGTGAGCACCACACTCAGGTCGATACCGCCGAACGAATCAGCGAAGCCGACCTCAAGCAGGCAGCCGTCATCATGGCGTCGTTCGTCTGGCACGCGGCCGAGCGGCCGGAGCGGATTCCACGGTAGGCGGACGCCCGCGTCCGTCACGCCGGAGGGCCGGCGTCAGCCGGCCCGCTACACCGGCTTCGACGATCCGAGCGCGGCTTCGACGAGCTGGCGCGCTTGCGCGAGGACGGCCTCGACGCCGCCGGCGTCCTTGCCTCCGGCCTCGGCGAAGTCCGCCCGCCCGCCGCCGCGGCCGCCGACGAGCGGCGCCAGCTGCTTCACCAGGTCGCCGGCCTTGACACGATCCGTCAGGTCCCTGGTCACCGCCGCGACCAGATGCACCTTCCCGTCGTGCTCGGCGGCGATGACGACGACACCGCGCTCGAGGCGATCGCGAAGCGAGTCGGTCAGGGCGCGGAGCGAAGCCTTCTCGAGGCCGGTGACCCGCCGGGCGACGAACTTGGCGTCGCCGATGGTCAGCACGTCCTCGTCGCCGCGGCCGGCTGAGGCGCCGCCGAGCGCGGCCTTCATCTTGAGCTGATCGTTCTCGCGGGCCAGACGCTTGTTCTCCGCCTGCAGCTTCGCGATCGCGGCGGGCACGTGCTCGGCCGGGACGCCGAGCGCGCCGAGCGTGCGGTCGAGCAGCGCCTCACGGCTCTGCAGGTACGCGACCGCGCCGGCGCCCGTGAGCGCCTCAATCCGGCGGACGCCGGCGGCCACCCCGGACTCCTCCGTAATGACGAACGGCCCGATGTCGCCGGTTGCGCGGACGTGCGTGCCGCCGCAGAGCTCCCTGCTGAACCCGGCAATGGAGACCACGCGGACGCGGTCACCATACTTCTCGCCGAAGAGCGCCATCGCGCCGCTCTGGATGGCCTCTTCGGCATCGCGAACGTCGGTCGCAACGGTCGCGTTGCGGTAGATCTGCTCGTTGACGTCGCGCTCGATCTCCTGCGACTCCTCGTCGGTGAGCGCCGAAAAATGCGTGAAATCGAAACGCAGCCGGTCGGGCGCCACGAGCGACCCGGCCTGGCGCACGTGCGAGCCAAGCCGGCCGCGCAGGGCCGCGTGGAGCAGGTGTGTCGCCGTGTGGTTGCGGCGCGTGGCGTCCCGGGTCGTGGCGTCCACCCGGGCCGTGACCGTCGCGCCCTGACGCAGGGGAGCTCCGGCCGAGACGACGTGCGCCCGGGGGCCGCCGCCTCTGGCCCGGACGACGCCCACGACGCCGGCCAGCACCGTCTCGCCGTCGACGAGCGCGCCGACGTCCGAGACCTGTCCACCGGATTCGAGATAGAACGGCGTCCGGTCGAGCACCGCAAACCCGGTCAGGCCGGCCGGCAGCTCGGTAACCTCCCGTCCCTCCCGATCGAGCAGCCATGCGATCGTCGCGGGCGCCTCGGTCGTCTCGTACCCGAGGAACTCCTCGGTGATCCCGCTCGTGACGAGCGCCTCCGGCGCCGCGCCCGCGAACTTGGCCTCGCCCGGCGCGAACCCGCTTGCCGCTCTCGCGCGCTCCCGCTGCGCGGCCATCGAGGCCTCGTACGCCTGGCGGTCGATGGACAGGCCGCGCTGTTCGGCCAGGTCCTCGGCGAAATCGAGCGGCACGCCCAGCGAGTCGTAGAGCCGGAAGACCTCGTCGCCGGGCACGGCCTTCGAGCCCGCGGCGGCCACGCGATCGAGCAGATCCTCCAGCTTCGGCAGGCCCGAGGTGAGCACGGCGTCGAATCGCGCCTCCTCGGCCTGCACGGTGCGGACTACGGTGTCGCGGCCGCGCCGCAGCTCCGGATACGCGTCGCCCATTTCCGAGACGACGGTATCAACCAGGTGGAAAAGAACGGGCTCGGTGAACCCGAGCTTCTTCCCGTGCCGCATCGCGCGGCGCATGATCTTCCGCAGGACGTAGCCGCGCCATTCGTTGGAGGGCAGGACACCGTCGGCGATGAGGAACGTCATCGCGCGCAGGTGGTCGGCGATGACGCGCATGGAGACGTCCGAATGCGTCACCGGCCCCGCGGCGCCCGTGTAGGCGCGGCCCGCGCGGTCGCCGATCGCCGAGAGGATCGGCGCGAACAGGTCCGTGTCGTAGTTGGAGGGCTTGCGCTGGATGACGGCCGTCACGCGCTCCAGGCCCATGCCGGTGTCGATCGACGGGGCGGGCAGCGGCGTCAGCGTCCCGGACGCGTCCCGGTCGAACTCCATGAAGACGTTGTTCCAGACCTCGACGTAGCGCTCGCAGCTGCAGTCCACCCCGCGGCAGGCCGGCTGGTCGCACGGCACCGCGTCGCCGCGGTAGTAATGGATTTCCGAGCAGCGACCGCACGGTCCGGTCTCGCCCATCTGCCAGAAATTCTCCGCGAGCCCCAGCTCGGCGATGCGTGACGCCGGCACGAGCGTCTGCCAGACCTCGAACGCCTCGTCGTCTCGCGGGATGCCTGCTTCGCCCTTGAAGACGGTGGGGAACAGGCGGTCGGGTTCGAGGCCCCAGACCTCGGTCAGGAGCTTCCAGGCGAACGGGATGGCCTCGGCCTTGAAGTAGTCGCCGAAGGAGAAGTTGCCGAGCATCTCGAAGAAGGTGTGATGGCGGAGCGACGGACCGACGTTGTCGAGGTCGTTGTGCTTGCCGCTCACGCGCATGCACTTCTGGACGGTCGCGGCCCGCCGGTACTCGCGCCGCTCCCTGCCCAGGAACAGGGCCTTGAACTGGTTCATGCCGGCGTTGGTGAAGAGCAGTGTCGGGTCGTCGGCCGGAACAAGGGAGGAGGACGCGACCACGCGATGGCCGGCGCGCGCGAAGTAGTCGAGGAAGCCCTGTCTGATGTCCCTGGCGGCCAGCACGGAGAGATTGTACAGAATGTCAGTCCGGGTCGCGGCCGACCCCCTTCAGCGCGCGGGCAATGACGTCGGCGGCGAACCCGCGGCGGAGCAGCTGCTGGAAGACGCGCCGGCGCTCGGCCAACGGCAGCCGCGAAGGCAGCCGCCTGCGCGCGAGCAGGCGCTCGACGGCCTCCAGCTCGTCGGCATCGCCGCGCGACGAGAGCAGCTCCTCGATCAGGGCGGGGGCCACCCCGCGGGCCTCCAGCTCACGGCGGATCCGCCGCTTGCCGCGGCCCTTGATCTGGCTGCCGGTCCGGATGTGCGTGAGTGCGGCCCGCCGGTCGTCGACGAGGCCCTCGCCGGCGAGCCGCGCCAGCTCGGCGTCCACCTCGGCGGCGTCGTGGCCGCGCGTCAACAGGCGCTCGCCGAGCTCGGCGACGGTGTACTCCCGGCGGCCGAGCAGGCGGAGCGCGGTGCCACGCACGCTTCCGGCCGGAGCCGATCGGGGCGCGCCGCGCCAGGCCCGGTTCGCCGGCACCTCACGACCCGAAGCGCTGGATTCGGGCGGGTTCGACCGCGCCCGCGATGGTGCCCGACGTGCTGCCCGGGGTGATGCCACGAAGCCGCATCTTGAACTCCTCGACGTTGGACACCGAGCGGAGCGCCTCCTCCAGGGTGACCGTGCCTTCCTGGTACAGCCTGAGGATAGCCTGATCGAAGCTCTGCATGCCGTACTGGCTGCCGCCCGCGACGATGGCGTCGGCGATGAGCGACGTCTTGTCGGGATCGCCGATGCACTCGCGGACGTAGGGCGTGGTGATGAGCACTTCGGCAGCGAGGGCGCGGCCGGCGCCGTCGGCGCGCGGCAGCAGCCGCTGCGAGATCGCGGCCCGCAGGACGCGCGCCAGTTGCTGGCGAATCTGATCCTGCTGGTGCGGGTTGAAGGCGCCGATGATGCGGTTGATCGTCTCCGGCGCGTCGAGCGTGTGCAGGGTGGAGAACACCAGGTGCCCGGTCTCGGCCGCCGTCAGCGCGGTTTCAATCGTCTCCGGGTCCCGCATCTCGCCGATGAGGATCACGTCCGGATCCTGGCGGAGCGCCGCCCGCAGGCCTGACGCGTAGGATGGCGTGTCGAAGCCGATCTCACGCTGCGTGATGACGGCCAGCTCGTCTTCGTGAATGAACTCGATCGGGTCCTCGATCGTGAGGATGTGCACGGGCCGCGTCCGGTTGATGAGCGCCACCACCGAGGCGAGCGTGGTGCTCTTGCCGCTGCCGGTCACGCCGGTGACGAGCACCAGGCCCCGCTGTTCGTCGGCCAGGCTCACGACCGAGGCGGGCAGACCCAGCGTGGCGAGCGACGGCACGTTCGCCGGGATCAGCCGCAGCGACAAGGCCACGGTGCCGCGCTGGCGGAAGATGCTCGCGCGGCAGCGCCCGACGCCCTCGGCCTGCCAGGCGACGTCCACTTCCAGCTTCTCGCGCAGCATCTCCTGGCGGGCGGGGGGCAGCAGGCGCTCGGCAATGGCCTCGAGCTCGGCCGCGCTGACGGCCGCCACCGAATCCCAGCGCTCCAGGCTGCCGCCGACGCGGACGAGCGGGCAGTGCCCGGCCCGCAGATGAATGTCCGAGGCGCCTTCGGTCGCCGCGGCGGTCACGAGCTCGTCAAACGTCATCGTCGGTCCCCGTTCCGGACCAGGCCCGGGACGGGCCGATCCGGAGAGGGATCTGTGCAAGATTCTTGCCGAGGGTCGGAGCGGCCGGGCGCGCCGCGGCCGGCCTGAACTGGCACGGCGAGCGGCGCACGGGACCCGGTGTTCAGCGGCTGGCGGCCGCCGCTTCCGGTTTTGTCGAGGGGATTTCGACCGGCGTCAGCCAGCCGTGCCGGTCGGGCACGTCGCCCCGGACGTAATCGAAGAAAGCCTGCTGGATGGCGGCGGTCACCGGGCCGCGCGAGCCGCTGCCGACCGGGATCTTGTCCACGGTCCGGACGGGCGTGACCTCGACGGCCGTGCCCGCGAAGAAGACCTCGTCGGCGACGTACAGCATCTCGCGCGGCAGCTGCATCTCCCGGACCTGGAACCCGAGATCCTGCGCGAGGGTCACGATGCTGTCGCGCGTGATGCCCGGCAGGATGGAGGCCGCGGTCGGCGGTGTGTAGAGGACCTCGTCGCGGACGAGGAAGATGTTCTGGCCGCTGCCCTCGCTCAGGCGCCCGTCGGTGTCGAGCGCGATGCCCTCGGCGTAGCCCTCGACCGTGGCTTCCATCTTGATGAGCCCCGAGTTGGCGTAGTTGGCCGACGACTTGGCCATCGCCGGAAAGGTGTTGGGCGCGGCGCGGTTCCAGGAGCTCACGCGAACGTCGACGCCCTTCTCGAGCGCGTCGGCGCCGTGATAGGCGCCCCACTCCCAGATGAGGATGGCCGCCTCGACGGGACATGGCAGCGGGTTCACGCCGAGCGCGTGGTAGCCGCGGTAGATGAGCGGACGGATGTAGCAGGCCGGCATGCCGTTGGCCTGTACGGTCTGGGCGATGGCCTTCGTGAAGGCCTCGCGGCTCATGCCGTATTCCATCCGATAGATGCGAGCCGAGTCGTAGAGCCGGCGCACGTGGGCGTCGATCCGAAAGAGGGCCGAGCCGTGCCTGGTCTTGTAGCAGCGGGCGCCCTCGAACACGGCCGACCCGTAGTGGACGACGTGCGACGCGACGTGAATATTGGCGTCGGCCCAGTCGACGATCGTGCCGTTCATCCACACCTTGCCGGTGCCGCTGAAGGCCATGGGCCCGATCCTATCAGTACGCCTCACTGCCTTTCACCACAAAACGGGCACTCGGTGGCCCGCGACGGCAGCGGCTTGCGGCAGTGCCAGCAGAACCGACCGGCGACGATGTCGCGCTGGCCGGCCGGCGCGGCCGCGCGATGACGGACGGGCGTCGGCCGGCGCGCTGCCGGCGCGGAGGCGACCGCCGGCCGCATCTTCACGTCACGCCTGGCCTGCAGCAGATCGCGCAGCACCTCTTCGGCCTGCTGGTAGCGGCTCGCGATGTCCCCGGCGAGCGCCTTCATGACGATCGCGTCGATCGAGACCGGGATCGCCGGGTTGCGGGTTCGCGGCGGCTCGACGAGCTCGCCCGTCCGGAGTCGATCCAGATCGCCGGGCGCCGGCATCTCGTAGGGCAGGTCGCCCGTGAGCATCTGGTACATCGAGACGCCGAGCGAGTAGATGTCCGACGCGAACACCGCGCGGCCCTCGAACTGTTCGGGCGCCATGTAGGGCGGGCTGCCGATGACCGTGGTGCCGTGCGCGGCGATCTCGAGGAACCGCGAGGTCCCGAAATCCCCGACTTTCAGCAGGCCCTTCCCGGTTACGAACACGTTCGCCGGGCGAAGGTCCCGGTGGATGACGCCCTGCCGGTGGGCGTGGTCCAAGGCGTTGGCGATCTGGCAGATGTAATCGAGGGCCAGCGGCAGCTCGAGCGCGCCGCGGGTCGCGA
>Ga0326597_10004081_pt1 | contig 20669 bp, 19 predicted proteins | sample RVTome_12_FD_203789 | JGI IMG/M metagenome (GOLD analysis project Ga0326597, IMG submission 203789) | Soil microbial communities from uranium-contaminated site in the Upper Colorado River Basin, Wyoming, United States - RVT100D185 | ecosystem: Environmental > Terrestrial > Soil > Contaminated >...
CCCGCTCGGCCGCTTCCTCCCGCTGCAGCTGCCAGAGGTCCAGGGTGCCGTACTCTCCGCCCTGAACCCCGAAGTAGAGGGCCAAGAGGATGGCGGCGAGCGCGGCCCAGCGAGCCGGGGTCACAGTGGGTACAGATCCCGCCCCGGATAGTGGGCCAGGTCGCCGAGCTCCTCCGCGATGCGCAGGAGCTGGTTGTACTTGGCGATGCGGTCGGTGCGGCTGGCGCTCCCGGTCTTGATCTGGCCGGCGCTGGTGGCCACCGCGAGGTCGGCGATGAAGGTGTCTTCGGTCTCGCCCGACCGATGGGAGATGACGACCCCATACGCGCTCCCCTTGGCCAGCTCGATGCACTGCAGGGTCTCGGTCAGGGTGCCGATCTGGTTGACCTTGACCAGCACGGCGTTGCCCACTCCTTCCTCGATCCCCTTCCCCAGCCGGTCCACGTTGGTGACGAAGATGTCGTCGCCCACCAGCTGCACCCGCTCGTGCAGCCGCTCGGTGAGCAGCGCCCAGCCGGCCCAGTCGTTCTCCGCCAGCCCGTCTTCGATCGACACAATGGGGTAGCGGTCCACCCACCCGGCGTAGAGATCGACCAGCGCCTCGGCGGAACGGCGGCTGCCGTCGCCCTTCTTGAACACGTACTCTCCGTCCTGAAAGAGCTCCGAGGCGGCCACGTCGATCGCGATCGCCACGTCCTTCCCCGGCTCGTACCCCGCGCTCTGGATCGCCTGCATGACCACGTCGAGGGCGGCCTCGTTGGACGGCAGCATGGGGGCGAACCCGCCTTCGTCACCCACTGCGGTCGAGAGCCCCATCTTCGCCAGCACCTTCTTCAGCGAGTGAAAGACCTCGACCCCGAGGCGGAGCGCTTCGGGGAAGGTCTCCGCCCCGATCGGCACCACCATTAACTCCTGGGCATCAACGTTGTTGGACGAATGCGCGCCGCCGTTGAGAATGTTCATCATCGGTACCGGGAGCACCCGCGCCATCGGCCCGCCCAGATAGCGGTACAGCGGCAGCCCGCACTCCTGAGCTCCGGCGCGGGCCACCGCGAGCGACACGCTCAGAATGGCGTTGGCCCCGAGCTTGCTCTTGTTCGGGGTGCCGTCGGCATCCATCATCTCGGCGTCAATGGCGATCTGGTCGGTGGCCGTCATCCCCTCCAACCGCGGGCCGAGGACCTCGTTGACGTTGCGCACCGCCTCGACCACCCCCTTGCCGCCGTAGCGACGGGCATCCCCGTCGCGCAGCTCCACCGCCTCATGCTCCCCGGTGGACGCTCCGCTCGGAACCGCGGCTCGTCCCTGGGCTCCACTGGAGAGGACCACCTCGGCCTCGACGGTCGGATTGCCGCGGCTATCGAGAATCTCGCGGGCGTGTACTTCGATGATCGTGCTCATGATCGCTCTGGGTGGAAGGAACGCGGGCAACCTAGCCGGCCCCCCGGTACGGGTCAACCAACCGGGCCGGCCGTCGAAAGCCGCAGCTCTACTTGGGCGCGGGGGCGAGTGCGAAGTGCTGGAAACCGGACAACGAGATCGGCCGGCCCGCCAGCGTGCAGCGGACGCCCCGTCCCCTGGCGATGGACCCGATGCGGGTGAGCCCCAGGCCACAGGCGCCCTCGAACGAGACCCGGTCGGCCTCTGCAAACGTCTCCGGAAGCGCCACCAGGAGCTCATAGTCTTCTCCCCCCTCGACGGCGAACTGCTGAGCCGGCACGTCCATCCGGCTGGCCTCGGGGGCCACTTCCGGAGCAACCGGCAACCGGTCGAGCGTCAGTTGGACCGCCACCTCCGAGGCGGCGGCAAGGTGTTGGACATCCCCCCCCAGGCCATCGCTCAGGTCGAGCAGCGCGGTGGCCCCGTGATCCGCCAGCCAACGGCCCGCCTGAATGCGCGGCTCGGGATGCGCGAAGGCTGCGCGTGCCCCGGGAGCAGGCGCCTCTCCCCGCTGCCAGGCCTCGACCGCGGCGCGCGCGGCGCCGAGCCTGCCGGTCACCCACACGGCGTCGCCCGGCCGCGCACCGGCTCGTCCGAGCGGCCTGCGGCTCCAGCCGAAGACGGTGATAGTCGCGCTCCAGCACGGCCCGGAGGAGAGGTCGCCGCCCAGCACCGCGGTGCCCGCGGCCCGAGCGGCATCGCCCACGCCCCGCATGACCAGGACCACGTCCTCGTCGGATGCGGCCGGCGGCACCACCACGGCCGCGAGAAGGCCCACCGGTTCCGTACCCGACGCGGCGAGATCGGAGAGCGAGGCCGCGGCCGCACGCCAGCCGAACTCATCGAGCGCGATCCATTCTCGAAGGAAGTGCACCCCTTCCACGGAGACGTCGGTGCTCGCGACCAGCCGCCCCTCCCCCTCGGGGATCACCGCGCAGTCGTCGCCCAACTGCCGGGCGGCCGGTCCCAACGCGGCCGCGATGGCGCGAATCCGATCGAACTCGCGGCCCGGACCCATCCCCAGGTGGCTCATGGCCGGATAACATCGAGGCGGAAGCGAACCAGTCCGCCGTCGGTGGCGACCCAGAGATAGTCGCCCTCCACCGCGACGTCGTTGGTGACACCGGGTAGATCGCCCTCGCGGAGACTCCTGACCGGGGGCGTGTTCAGCCGGGCGTACCCCACGCCGCGATCACCGGCGACCCAGAATCCGGGGCCGTCGGCGGCAAGGGAGTGGAGCCGCCCCAGCAGACCGGAGAGGTTGGGACCGAGGGTCCATGCCTGGGTCCCCGGGTTGCGCCACAGCAACTCGTCGCGCGTGAGCGCTACAATAGTGTCGCCCAGTGAAGCCAGCGCGACCACCGGTGCCTGGAGGCTCGCCGCAGCCAGCGCCGCAGGCCGCACCAGATCCTGCCCGTCGGGAAGAGAGAGTAGGAGACCCCGAGGGGTGCCGACCCAGACGGAATCACCCACCGGGAACACCGCGAAGGCGGCCTCCGCGTAGCCCGGAGCCAGCCGCTCAACCCGGAGCGAGTCGTTGACCCGGACGAGACCATGCGCCGTCCCCACCGTAATCCGACCCTGGCGCGAGACGACGGCGTAGACCCGTGAGTCGGGCAGCCCCGACGCCTCGGCGAGGTGCTGGATCCCGTCCCCCGAAGTTTCGATCCGGGCCAGGCCCCGATCGGTCGCGGCCCAGAGCGACGTCCCCTGCCCCACCAGCTTTCGGATCTGGCTGAACGGAACCCCGGTCGCGGGGCGGCCGCGAATGCTTCGGAACTCCCGCAGGTCCCCCTCGATGAAGGTGAGCGCCGCGTCGGCAAACGGCGTCCGGTCGGTCGCCGCCCACACGCCTCCAGTCCAGCCGACGACGGCCCCGACTATGGGCGACGGCAAGCCGAAGGCGAGCCGCTCCGGAAGCGCCGCGCCATCCTCGAGGTAGAGGGTGCCGACGCCGGACGTGCCCAGATACCAGCCGCGGTTGTCGAAGGAGCGGGCGGCGGCCGTGTACTGGACTGACTGGAGCCGCGGGTCGAGCAGAATCTGCGCGGCGTTGGCCCGCAACGTTGGACTGGTTCGTACGGCGTCGTCGACGGAGCCGGGACCCACCGGCCGGGCGGGCCCCCTCGTGAGTGTCGGGTTGATCGCCCCCCGCGAGAGCAGCAGCCACCCCGTGCGGGTGCGGAAGTACAGGCCGGCGGCCGGATCGGTGGCGTCAAACGCGATCGCCAGGATCCCCTCGGGCACGGCTCCGGCGTCCCAGAGCTGCAGCTCCGGCTGGAAGTGGAGCCATCCGTCGGTCCGCGCCAGCCAGAGCGAGTTGTCGAGCGGATCTACCAGAGCGCTGAAGACTCTGGTCAACCGGGTCGGGTCCGGAGGATCGTAGGGACCCTCCCACTGCCGCGCCAGGGGACGCCAGATGAGGACGGCGGATGGCGATGAGATGTATACCCGCTCCAAGGCGGCGGCGACGGCCGTGATCCGGCTGAAATCGCCGATGAGCGTCCGATCGGAGGGGCGCCAGTCACGAGTGGGAGATTGAGCGAGCGCCGGCGGGCAGAGGCACAGCACCACGAGGAAGGCACGCAGAATGCGCATCCTCAAAATCTACACTGTCCGCGGGCGGGACAGCTCCAGCAGAATTGGCGGGCGGGGAGCCGGTGGAGCGACCCGGGCGAGCTCCCATTCGCGCCAGAGATCGGGCAGGGCCGCGACGACGTCGCCGGGCCGCATGGCGCGGGCAGTGACCCGGCGGGCGGCGATGTCCGCGCCGCGCCCCAGAATCTGTGCGCCGAGCGCGGCCGCTCGCTCATCCGGGATGCCGTGGGCCAGCGCGGTGGAGATGAGACCGCTGAGCAGGTCCCCGCTCCCCCCGGTGGCAAGCCCGGGATTGCCGGCGGCCACCGTCAGCAGCGGGTACCCGGCGCGAGCCACGACGCTCGGCACTCCTTTGAGCAGGACGGTGGCACCGGACTCTCCGGCCGCCGAGGCGGCGGCGGCCCAGGGGTCGAGCTCGCGCCCCGGTGACAAATGGGGAAAGAGCGCCCGGAATTCCCCTGGATGGGGCGTGAGCACCAGGGAACGACCCGTGGCCAGTTGGCGGAGCTCGCCGGAGCAACCGGCGAACGCCATCAGGCCATCGGCATCGAGCACCACTCGCTTTGCCTCACTCACGAGGCGGGCGATCAGCGCCTTCCTCCCGGGATGGCGGCCGAGTCCGGGGCCAACGACTACGCCGTCCGCCCGGGCGACGAGCTCGAGTAGCGCGGACCCGGGCGTTTCGTCGAGCGCTTGGACCAGGGTCTGAAGATCGGGCTCGGCCTGCATCAACGCCGAGACCGTCTCGGCTGGGGCAACCCCGTGCACCAGGCCCGCCCCGGCGGCGAAGGCCGCCCGCGCCGCCATCCGCAGCGCTCCGGACATCCCGACGTCTCCACCCACGATCACCACCCGTCCCCGTTCGCCTTTGTGGTCGCCGCTTCGGAGCTGTCGCAGCCACCCCGAGGCCTCACGATCGCCGACCAGCACGGGCCAGGCCCTATCGGCCGGGGGATGGCCGATGTCGACCACGACCACATCGCCGCCCTCGTCTCGTGCCAGGAGATGACCTCGCCGGAGCCCACCGAAGGTAACGGTGAGGTCCGCTCTGGGAGTGCCGTGCACGACGCCGGTGAGGAGGTCGACCCCGGTGGGGCCGTCGATGGCGATGAGGGGAACGTCGAGATCGAGAAGACGGTCGAGCAGCGAGGCCACCGGCGGTCGGGGGGCGCCGGCCGCCCCGGTGCCCAGGAGGGCATCCACGGCCAGGCCGATGCCCGGCCAGGGGCCATCGGGCGCCAGCTCGCGGACCCCGGCCGAGCGAGCCAGTGCCGCCATCCGTTCCCGGAGCGGCGCGCCGGAACCTCCACCGGCTGGCGCCGTCACCCACACCGGCAGGTCGAGCCGGTGGAGCGCGCGCGCCACGACCCAGCCGTCTCCCCCGTTGTGCCCCGGACCGGCGGCGACCAACACTCCGTCGCGGAGTCGACCGGCGAATCGATCGGCCAGCACCGCGGCGGCCGCGCGACCCGCATTCTCCATCAGGGTGGCCAACCCGATGCCGTCGGCGACGGCCGACTGGTCCCAGGTGGCGGACTGCTGGGGGGAGAGGACGGGGATCAACGCTACTTGAAGCTCTGCCCGATGGCTCGGCCGAAGGAGATCTCGCCGTTGTCGATCCGGAGGTTGAATCCGCACTCGGGGTTGGTGCAGACCCAGGCCTTATAGGTGATCGGCGCACCCTCCCGCCCGTAGTCGGAGAGCGGGATCAGGGTCCCGTGGGAGCATTTCTGACACGCCGGCCACTCGATCTTCTCCATAGATCCCTCCCCATGACGTGCTTACCCCCGCGCGGCGTCGCGAACCCCCGACCAGTGATAGGTCTCTCCGAACGCCGAGGCGAAGTCGTACACCCCCGCGAAGTCCCCCTGATGGTCCCCGGGTTGGGTGACCAACAGCCCCACGTCGACGAGGGTAAAGACGATGCGCCCGAAGTCCTCGGTTCGGGAGATCCCCCAGTGCCGGAGCACGTGCGGCGCGAGGAGGCCGAACTTTTCCCGGGCGAAGTCGCGGCAGGCCCATGCCAGCTCGGCGCCGCTCACGTGGCGGCGCACCTCCAGGCGAGACTGGAGATACTCGATGGTGGCGAGCACGAAGAGGTAGCCGCGCTCGTGGTAGGATCCCCCACGGGCCCGTATTTGCGCCAGGACATCGTCCGCGACCCGCAGCTGGTTCACGATGACTCCCGACAGGGCCGGGGTGGAGGACTCAGTGGCTCTGCCGCGACCGGCTCCGTACCGCCGGCTGGTAGAGCGGAAAGGTGGAGGTCAGCTCTTCGACTTCCACTTTGACCCGGGCGAGGACCGCCTGGTCCGGCTGAGTCAGGGCCCGGTCGATCAGCTCCGCGACCTTGACCATCTCCGCGCGTCCCATGCCTCGAGTCGTCAGGGCAGGGGTTCCCAGACGGATGCCGCTAGTGACGAACGGCGACTGGGGATCGTCCGGAATGGTGTTCTTGTTCACCGTGATCCCGGCCTGGTCCAGCGTCTTCTCAGCCACCTTCCCGGTGAGCCCCTTGGGGCGGAGGTCGACCAACATCAGGTGGGTGTCGGTGCCGCCGGACACGATAGCGAACCCCCGATCGACCAGGGCGGCGGCGAGCGTCTTCGCGTTCTCCACCACCCGGCGCGCGTAGGTCTTGAACGCGTCGGTCAGGGCCTCCCCGAACGCGACGGCCTTGGCCGCGATCACATGCTCGAGCGGTCCGCCCTGGGCGCCCGGGAATACCGACTTGTCGATGGCCTTGGCGTGCTCCGCGATGGAGAGGATCAGCCCGGCCCGCGGCCCGCGCAGCGTCTTGTGGGTGGTGCTGGTCACGATCTGGGCGTGCGGCACCGGAGACGGATGTACTCCCCCCGCGACCAAGCCGGCGAAGTGCGCCATATCCACCAAAAAGAGCGCGCCCACCTCGTCGGCGATCGATCGGAAGGCCGCGAAATCGATGATTCGGGCGTACGCGCTGCCGCCGGCGATGATCAGCCGGGGCCGCTCGGCTCGGGCGAAGTCGCGCACCACGTCGTAGTCGATCCGGCCCGTGGCGGGATCCACCCCGTAGTGCACCGCCTTCCAGATTACGCCGCTATGGTTGACCGCGGCTCCGTGGGAGAGATGGCCTCCATGCGGAAGCGACATGCCCATGATCTTCTCCCCCGGAGGAATCACGGCCATGAAGGCGGCGAAGTTGGCCTGGGCGCCGGAGTGGGGTTGGACATTCGCGTGATCGGCGCCGAAGAGCTCCTTCAGGCGGTCGATGGCGAGCTGCTCGATCTCATCGATGACCTCGCAGCCGCCATAATACCGGCGCCCCGGATAGCCCTCGGCGTACTTGTTGGTGAGGGGGGTTCCCATTGCGTCGATGACGGCCCGGCTGGCGAAATTTTCGCTGGCGATCAGCTCGAGACCGTGCCGCTGGCGGCCCAGCTCCCGGTCGATGAGACGGGCAACCAGCGGGTCGGACTGACGAAGCGAGGCGTCGTGCACGAAGCTCATCCCGGCTCCTGGTCGATTTTCGCGACTCGGCGGCTGTGCCGCCCCCCCACGAATTCCGTCTGCAGCCACGTTCTCAAGATATCCATCCCTTCCTCCTCGGTCACGAAGCGGGCCGGGAGGACAAGAATGTTGGCGTCGTTGTGTTCCCGAGACAGCCGGGCGATCTCGGGGGACCACGCCACCGCGGCCCGCACGCCGCGATGGCGGTTCGCCGTGTACGCCATGCCCTGTCCCGTGCCGCAGACCAGCACGGCCCGGCCAGCTTCGTGGCGCTCGACCCGCGACGCGACCGCATGGGCGAAGTCCGGGTAATCCACCGACTCCGGGCCATCGGTACCCAGATCCAGGGGAGCGTAGCCCAGCGCCCGAAGCTCCTGGATGAGGCGCTCCTTCATCTGGAAGCCGGCGTGATCCGATCCGACGGGAATGACTTCGGGCATTGGATCCCTAATGTATAAGCATTCCCGGCCGGGAGAGAGTGGGGGCGCTAGCGGCGCCCTCCCATCCACATCCGGTCCAGACCGGCCACCGCCCCGATGCGTTGTTCGGCAAGACGATCCGCCGCCCGGTAGGTGGGGATCCGCTCCCGCCGGGCGATGTCGAAGATCCGCAGCAGCGTCTCGTAGATCTCGCCCGCCTTTTTCTGGGACCGCTCCACCGGCCAGCGGTGCAGCTCGCCGTACACGTTGACGACGCCTCCGCCGTTGATCACGTAGTCGGGCGCGTACAGGATTCCGCGCTCCTCCAGCGCATCACCGTGCCGGTCCTCCGCCAGCTGATTGTTGGCGCCACCGGCGATGATCTCGACCTTGAGCCGGGGGAGCGTCTCGTCGTTGATGGTGGCCCCGAGGGCGCAGGGCGCGTACACGTCGGCGGCCTGATCGTACACCGCCTCGGGGGCCACCGCCCGGGCGCCCGTCTCCTGCACCACCCGCTTCACCTTTCCGGCGTCGATGTCGGTCACGATGAGCTGGACCTCATCGGCGTGGAGGTGGCGGCAGAGATGGGTCGCCACCTTGCCGCAGCCCTGCACCACCACCGTCTTCCCCGCGAGCCGGTCGGACCCCCAGCGGGCCTTGGCCGCCGCCTTCATGCCCACGTAGACGCCGTAGGCCGTCACCGGCGAAGGATCACCGGAGAGCCCGAGCAGTCCGGCGACATGATCGGTCTCCAGCTTGATGTACTCCATGTCGCTGGGACTGGTCCCGATGTCCTCCGCCGTAATGTACCGCCCGCCGAGGGTCTCCACGAACCGGCCGTGCGCCCGGAACAGCGCTTCCCGATCCACCCGGGTGTTGTCGCCCATAATCACCGACTTGCCCCCGCCCAGATTGATGCCGGCCACCGCGGACTTGTAGGTCATCCCGCGGGCCAGGCGCAGGGCATCGGTGATCGCCTCGTCGGTGGACGCGTACTGCCAGAAGCGGGTGCCCCCGAGCGCGGGACCCAGCGTCGTGTCGTGGATCGCGATGATGCCGAAGTAGCCGCAGGATGGAGCGTGCGAGAGGAGAACCTGTTCGTGCCCCAGCGCGTGCATCGACGCGAGGATATCCATGCTCACTCGCTCTCCCGGTAATCGTAGAACCCGCGGCCGCTCTTCCGCCCGAGGTGGCCGGCGGCGACCATCTTGCGAAGCAGCGGGCAGGCGCGGTACTTGTCATCACCGAGCCCGGAGTGGAGCACGTCGAGAATGGCGAGGCAGACATCCAGCCCGATGAAATCCGCCAGGGTGAGCGGCCCCATCGGATGGGCCATCCCCAGCTTCATGACCGTGTCGATCGCCTCGGGGGCGGCCACCCCCTCCATGACGCAGAATACCGCCTCGTTGATCATCGGCATGAGCACCCGGTTGGACACGAACCCGGGGTAGTCGTTCACTTCGACCGGGGTTTTCCCCAGTGCGGCCGCCGTTTCCATGACGGTTCGGGTCGTCTGATCGCTGGTGGCGTGCCCCCGGATCACCTCCACCAGCGGCATGACGGGAACCGGGTTCATGAAGTGCATGCCGATGACCTGCTCCGGGCGGTGGGTGCGGGCGGCGATCTCGGTAATCGAGATCGAGCTCGTGTTGGTCGCCAGGAGGGCCTCGCTCGGGCAGATCCGGTCGAGCTGCTCGAAGATGGAGAACTTGATGGAGGGATTCTCGCTGGCGGCCTCGACCACCAGCGTCGCCTCGGCCGCGGCATCCAACCCGGCCGCCGTCGTGATCCGGCCCAGGATTTCCGCCGGCGCCCCAGCGGCGATGGTCCCCTTCTTGACCTGGCGCTCGAGGTTGCTTCGAATCGTGTCCGTCGCCCGCTGCAGGGCGGCCGGCACCGTGTCGATCAGCGCCACCGTCCACCCGTGCTGGGCGAACACGTGCGCGATCCCGTTGCCCATGGTCCCTGCGCCGATGACCGCGGCTCGACTCATGTCGGATCCTTTCGTATCCACCGGATAGCGAAGACGATTGTCGCCGTGAGGGCCACCGTGGCGATCAGCCCGCCCTCCGGGCCGAACCCGCCCCCGGTCAGCCACGCCGGCTCCCCCATGCGATAGTCGATGAAGGGGATTTCGAACGGCAGGCCGCTGACCGGGGCCCCCAGCACGGCGAGGGCGCCGTTCCACCCGAGATGCGCTCCGACCGCCGCCCAGAGGCCTCCCGGGCTGTAGAACGCGAGCGAGAGCAGGATCCCCGCCAGGGCGACATTCCCGACCGCGGCGGCCGTCACACCGGGGTTCCCCAGGTGGGCGGTGCCAAACAGCACCGACATCAGGACGATCGCCCCGGACCGGCCCATCAGGCCGGCCACCAGCAGCAGCGGGAGCCCCCGAAACATCAACTCTTCGGCCACTGCCGAGGGAGCGAGCACGACACCGGTCTTGCCGGCTTCGAGCGCCCAGGCCGCCAGCGCGCCTCCATCCCGGGCCCACCCCCCTCCGCCCACCACGACGCCGAGCATCATGGCCACCGCCGCCGGCAAGACCCCGATGGCCAGCCCCGCTCCGAATCCTCGCGCCGGGCCGAACCGTGGCCGCAGCCTCAGGCTCTGGGCGTTGAACCGAAGTGCTCGAACGCCGACGATCCAGGTCGCCGCGCCGAACGCGACTAGGAATCCGATCCCCTGACCCAGGATATACGAAGCCGGCGGGTGCTGGGCGAGCTGGTCGGGGGTCAACCCGGCGGTGAGGCGCCGAGCGAAGGGGAGAAAGGCGACACCGAACAGCACGAATCCGAGCACGTAGTAACAGACGACCCCGGCCACCGCCCGCAGCACCGGGCGTCGCGGTGGCGGAGTCGGCTGGTCGGTCAAAGGAGCGGGCGGATCTTGGGACCAGCTCCGAGAATCACCGCCGCGGCGATGCCAACCTTGAGCAGGTCGCCGGCCAGGAAAGGCACGACGCCCACCGCGAACGCCAGCGCCGGGTCGCCGCCGAGCAGCGCCAGTTGAGCGACGCCTCCTAGGTGGATGACCACCATCCCCAGGGCGCAGGCGCCCAGAATCCTCGCCGCGCCCGAACCGGGTCGGGCGATCGCGCCCACCAGGCCCGCGGCCGCCGGAAAGGCCAGCAAGTATCCCCCGGTGAGACCGATCAGATGAATCGCGCCGGAGGATCCACCGGCGAATACCGGAAACCCGAGCGCGCCGAGCGCCAGATAGCTGACCAGGGCGGAGAGACCGGCGGTGCCGCCGAGGAGGCCGCCGACCAGAAGGACCGCGAGGGGCTGCAGGGTCATCGGCACGGGGCTGAACGGCACCGGAACCGACACCTGCGCTGCGATCGCGACGACGAGGGCGCCGAGGCCGACGGCGACGACTCGGCGGAGCCGTCCGAGGCGAGGGACGACGGCGGGAGCGACCGGGCCGGCGGCCGACTTCTCCGGGCGGCCCATCAGACGAGCTCCACGCTCAGCGCGACTGCATTCCCCCCGCCCAGGCAGAGGGTGGCGAGGCCGGTTCGTCCACCGCGGTCCCGGAGCGCGTGGAGCAGGGTGGTGAGCACCCGGGCGCCGCTCGCCCCGATGGGGTGCCCCAGCGCGACCGCCCCGCCGTGAACATTCACCCGTTCCCAATCCCACCCCAACTCTCGCCCATCGGCCAGCGCCTGGACCGCAAACGCCTCGTTGGCCTCGATGAGATCGTAGTCGCCGATCCGGGACCCGGCCTTGCGCAGCAGGTTTCGCACCGCGAGCACGGGCGCGAAGAAGAGGTCCCGCGGCTCACCACCCCCGGTAGCGTATCCGGTGATCCGGGCCAGGGGAGCAAGACCGTGCGCCTTGGCGAAGGCCAGCGAGGTCACCACCAGGGCGCTGGCACCATCATTGAGGCCAGGGGCGTTTCCGGCGGTCACGGTTCCGCCGTCTTTTCGAAACACCGGGCGGAGTCTTGCCAGCGTTTCGGGACTGGTATCCTTGCGGGGGGACTCGTCGACCGCGACCGTGGTCCCCCCTCCCTTTCCCGCCACCTGGACCGGGAGGATCTCGGCCTCGAACTTTCCCGCCGCAATGGCCGCGAGAGCCTTCTGGTGGCTCTGGTAGGCAAACGCGTCCTGGTCCGACCGAGAGACCCCCGCCTTGTCCGCGGTGTACTCGGCGTACTCGCCCATGTGACAGCAGCCGAACGAGTCCCACAGCCCATCGTGGATCATCCCGTCGACCATCGTCTGATTACCGGCCTTGACGCCGTTCCGCATCCCGTAGACGTAGTGCGGTGCGGCCGACATCGCCTCCTGCCCCCCGGCCACCACGCAGTCGGCATCACCCGCTTTGATGGCCTGCGCGGCCAGCATGACCGCCTTGAGTCCCGACCCGCAGACCTTGTTGATGGTCAGCGCGGGCACGGCGGCGGGCAGCCCGGCGTGGATCATGGCCTGTCGGCCCGGCGCCTGGCCACTCCCCCCCTGCACTACCTGGCCCATGATCACTTCTTCGACCGCTCCCACTTCGACGTTGGCGCGAACCACTGCCTCCCGAATGACCAGGGCGCCCAGCTGGGGGGCGCTGAACGAAGAGAGGCCGCCAAGGTAACGCCCGATGGGGGTGCGGACGGCGGAGAGGATGACGGGGGTAGTGCTGTCGCTCACGGGCGTGGCTCCGGTTAGTGCCGAAGGCAACTTAGATGTTACGGCGGGAGGGCGGTAGAGCCCGCCCCGAGCCAGGCGACGGCACGGGCGGCCAGGCTACCCGTTGCTCCAGTCGAAGGCGTTGAGCTGGGCGTATGTGTGCTCGTAGGCGAAAGCGAGCGCCGAACCGGACGTGACCCGCAGCCGGACGCTGTCCCCCATCTCCGCTTCCTCGAACTCGAAGCCGCCGGGCAGGACGATGCGGGCGTGGTGCTCCTCGCCGGTCACCGGATTCCGAATCGGCTCGATGAGGTTCTCGATGACGCCCGGTACAACAAGCCGGCCGGTCCGGCGGTTCCGATCGGTCTCGAGCAGGACCGGCGCGACGATCGGCTCGAGGAAGGTGGAGCAGGTGGAAGCGAAGATCTCGAAGTAGCCGCCGCCGGCCCTGCCGGTGTTGAGCGCGAGCACCGCCTCGCGCTGCGGTGGTGTGGCCCTCTCGTCCACCACTACCTGCAGCGTGCCGTTCCCGGCATCGATCCGGCCCGGCCAGACCAGGATCTGCGCGAAGCGGACCCCCGCCATTGGCGTTTCTCCGAAACGCCCTTCCCGGATCTCGAAGCCTGCCACTCCTTCGCACCCACCCAGATTGGGCGGAGCGTTGAACTGGCAGGGACAGCCCCAGGCACAGTTACAGCCGCTCACCTCTTCGCCCGCGATGCGCCACCTCACACCAGTCGTCTGCGCGGTCATGACTTGCTCCCCTGGTTTTACGGCGCCAGCGCCCGGGTCCGCACTTCCTGCCCGATCCGCCCGAGGAAGGCCCCCGCCGACATGACCTCCTGTTTCTTCCCCGCTCCCCTCACCCGGAGCGCCAGGCTGTCGCTCTCGGCTTCTCGCTGCCCCACTACCGCCATGTAGGGCACCTTCCCCACCTCCCCTTCCCGGATCCGGTAGTTGAGAGTCTCGCTCCTGTCGTCGAGGTGCACCCTGATTCCGGCGCCCGCCAGGCGAGACACCAGCCGGCGGGCGGCCTCGGTCTGGCCATCGGAGATGGGAATGACCCGGACCTGTTCCGGCGCTAGCCACACCGGAAACGCCCCGGCGAAGTGTTCGATCAGGATGGCGATGAACCGCTCAAACGACCCGCACATCGCCCGGTGAATGACCACCGGCCGGTGCTCGCTGTTGTCCTCGCCCACATAGGCGAGGTCGAACCGCTCGGGCGCCGCATAGTCCAGCTGGATGGTGCCGAGCTGCCATTTCCGGCCGATCGAATCGGCGACATCGAAGTCGATCTTGGGCCCGTAGAACGCCCCGTCACCCAGCTTGATCTCATAGGGGAGACCGGTGGTCTCCAGCGCGGCCTGGAGATCCGCCTCGGCCCGATCCCACATGGCGTCTTCGCCGATCCGCTGCCCGGGACGGGTGGCGAACTTGGCGGTCGCGGTGAGCCCGAAGGTACGGTACACCTCGAGGATCATCTCCGCGACCCGCCGCACCTCATCGGCGATCTGGCTCGACATCAGAAAAATGTGGCAATCGTCCTGTTGGAACTGGCGCACCCGGGTGAGCCCGCCGAGCGCGCCGGAGACTTCGTTTCGGTGCAGGACATCGAAGGTGGCGTAGCGGAGCGGCAGCTCGCGGTAGCTGTGTTTCCGGGTGGCGAAGAGCAGGTAATGCGATGGGCAGTTCATCGGCTTGAGCGAGAAGTCGTGCTCGCCGCTCTCGCTGTCGAGCACCAGAAACATGTTCTCCCGGTACTTCCCCCAGTGGCCGGACCGCTCCCAGAGCCCTTTGTGATAGAGCAGCGGGGTCTTGATCTCCTGGTAGCCGGCGCGGTGCTGTACCTCCCGGATGTACTCCTTGATAACGCGGTACAGGGTGGTCCCGCGGTCGGTCCAGAACGGCGCCCCGGGAGCGAAGGGATGGAACATGAACAGGTCGAGCTCGCGGCCCAGCCGCCGGTGATCACGCTTGCGCGCCTCCTCCAGCTGGTGGAGGTAGGCGTCGAGATCGTCCTTGCTGAACCAGGCGGTGCCGTAGATTCGCTGGAGCATCTGGCGCCGCTCGTCGCCCCGCCAGTAGGCGCCCGCGGCCGACAAGAGCTTGAAATGCTTGAGCCGGCCAGTCCGGGGGATGTGGGGACCCCGGCAGAGGTCAGTGAACGGTCCGTCGGTGTAGACCGTGATGGTCTCGTGATCCCCCAGCTCGGCGATCCGCTCCAGCTTGAGCGGGTCGTCGGCGAAGCGGCGGTTGGCCTCTTCCCGATCGACCACTTCCCGGACGAAGGGATGGTCGCGCTGGACGACGTCGGCCATCCGGGCCTCGATCCGCTCGAGATCTTCGGGCGTGAAGGGCCGGTCGACTTGGAAATCGTAGTAGAAGCCGTCCTCGATGGCCGGCCCGAAGCCGATGCCCGCGCCGGGGAACAGCTCCCGCACCGCGGTCGCCAGGATGTGGGCCGAGGAGTGCCGCAGCACCTCGAGCGCCTCGGGGTTGCGGTCGGTGAGGATCGCCACCGACGCGTCGGACTCCAACGGCCGGTCGAGATCCCAGATGGCGCCGTCGACCCGGGCGGCAAGGGCCGCCCGGGCGAGTCCGGGCCCGATCTCCTCCGCGATCCGGCGGGCGGTGGCTCCCCGCGGGACCTCGCGCTGACTCCCGTCCGGCAAGGTGATCCGGAGGGTGGTGGTCACGACCCCTCCTGAATGGTCGGCGGGGCCACCGGAAGGTTGGACGGGGCGTAGCGGAAGTAGAGAGCGATCCCGATCAGGATCAACGCCGCGATGAGCAGCCAGCGGCCCAGGGCCGCGGCACCGGTGTGCACCCGTTCGTCGTTCATCCGCCCCGCTCGTGATGGAGAAAGATGGCTGTGGCTTGGCCCAGAAAACGGTTAACTTAAACGTAGTTCAATTTCATTCGTAAGAGGACGCCACGTGCCACGGAACGAGCGACTGAGCGGCCCCGATCTGCTTCTGTGGGTCACCCTGGGCCTGGGAACCGGTCTGATCGCCGGATTGGTGCTCAGCGAGTGGGCCGGCGGAGTCGATCGCGGCCGGGTCGGGCGGATCGCTCGCCGCCTCCGGAACGATCCCCTCCCGCATCTCAACGCCTCGGCTTCGGTCCGCGCCGTGCAGGCCGCCCTGCAGGCCGAGCCCCGGCTGGAGGGAGTCGGGGTGGAGACCATCGCCGTCGGCCGTGGCGTGGTCGAGCTCCGCGGTTGGGTCCCCAGCCGGGCCGCCCGCGCCCTCGCCGGGCGCACCGCGCTGGCGGTGTCCGGCATCGCGAGCGTGATCAACAGGGTTCAGGTCCACGGAGAGGACGACCTCGTCCGGCCCAGCGCGCCCCGCGACACCGATCAGAGCGCATGAGCGAGCCGCTCGCTCCCCAATACCATCCGTCCGCCATCGAAGCCCCGCTCTACGCCTGGTGGGAGGAGCGCGGGTTGTTCTCCCCCGATGCGATGGCGCCGGGGAGCCTTGACCGGGGATCGCCCTATGTCGTCATGATGCCGCCGCCCAACGTCACGGCGGAGCTGCACATGGGGCACGGCCTCAACATCACGGTCCAGGACGTGCTGGTCCGGTTCGAGCGGATGCGCGGGCGGAAAACGCTCTGGCTGCCGGGAACCGATCACGCCGGGATCGCCACCCAGAACGTCGTGGAACGGCGCCTGGCCCGGGACGGCCTCACCCGGTTCGACGTGGGACGGGACGAATTTGTCCGCCGGGTCTGGACCTATGTCCGGGAGACCGGCGCCACCATTCTGGATCAGCTGAAGGCGCTCGGGTGTTCCGCCGATTGGTCCCGGACCTACTTCACCCTGGACGACAATCTCTCCGCCGCGGTGCGCGAGTGCTTCGTCCGGCTCTACCAGCAAGGCCTGGTGTACCGGGGGCACTATATCATCAATTGGTGCCCCCGTTGCCTCACCGCCCTCTCGAACGAGGAGGCGGAGAAGCAGGAGGTAGACGCGACGATCTGGCACCTCAGATACCCGCTGGCCGACGACGGAGGGCACGTCACGGTCGCCACCACCCGTCCGGAGACCATGCTGGGTGACACCGCCGTCGCGGTCCATCCGGCGGATGAGCGGTACCAGCGCCTGATCGGCCGGACGGTTCGCCTGCCGGTGGTGGATCGGCCGATCCCCGTGATTGCGGACGAGGCGGTCGATCCCGCCTTCGGCTCCGGCGCGGTCAAGGTGACCCCGGCGCACGACCCGGCCGATTTCGAGATCGGTCGCCGTCATGGTCTGCCCTCGATCGATGTCATGACTCCCGAAGCCCGGATCAGCCTCGCCGCCCCGGCACGTTTCCAGGGGCTCGACCGCTACGACGCCCGCGCTCGGGTCATCGCCGAGCTCGACGCGGCGGGCCTGCTGGAGAAGGTGGAGCCGCACCGGCACGCGGTGGGCCGCTGCTATCGCTGCGACACCGCGGTCGAGCCCCGCCTTTCGGATCAGTGGTTCGTCCGGATGGAGCCGCTCGCCCGCCCCGCCCTCGCGGCCTACCGGAACGGCGCGCTCCGCTTCATCCCGGAGCGCCGAGGAGACGACTACACCCAGTGGCTCGAAGGCATTCGCGACTGGTGCATCTCGCGCCAGCTCTGGTGGGGCCATCGCATTCCGGTGTGGTACTGCGATGCGGCAGGCTGCGGCCGCACCAGCGTGTCCCGCACCGATCTCGGGGCCTGTCCCGGCTGTGGCGGGGCGGTCCGCCAAGACGACGACGTGCTCGACACCTGGTTTTCCTCTTGGCTGGTGCCGTTCTCCAGCCTGGGCTGGCCGGCACGAACGGAGGACCTGAGAACGTACTACCCCGGACATACGCTGGTTTCCGCCCCCGAGATCCTCTTCTTCTGGGTGGCGCGGATGATCATGTCCGGGCTGCAGTTCATGGGGGAGGTGCCCTACACCCACATCTATCTGCACGGTACCGTCCGCGATGCCCAGCATCGGAAGATGTCGAAGTCCCTGGGCAACGGGATCGACCCGCTCGGGGTGATCGAGCGCTACGGCGCGGACGCCTTGCGTTATTCGCTGGTCTCGGGCATGTCGGTGGGCACCGACGTGGTCCTCGACCCCGACGATCTCGAAGGGTCTTTCGCGGCCGGCCGGAATTTCGCCAACAAGCTCTGGAACGCGGGCCGGTTCATCCTGTCGAGCATCGACGGACCCATCCGGCCTCTCGCGGGCCCCCATGCGAACGTGGTCCGCCGCGACGAGCTCACCCTGGCCGACCGGTGGATCATCGCGCGGTGCGACGCCACGGTCCGCGAATCCACCGAGGCCTACGAGCGGTTCCGGCTCAATGAGGCCGCAGCCTCGGTGTACCGGTTCCTGTGGAGCGATCTGGCGGATTGGTACATCGAACAGATCAAGCCACGTCTCTACGGCGACCTCCCCGGCGGCGAGGTCGCGCTGGCGGTCGCCACCCGGACCTTCGAGGTGGCGCTGAGGCTGCTGCACCCGGTCATGCCTTTTATCACCGAAACCCTCTGGCGGCGCTTCCCCGGGCGACCGCCCGACGCCTCCATCTCTCTCTCTCCCTGGCCCCGGCCGGACCCGCGCGCCGCCGACCAGACCACGGCAGGTCGCTTTGGCCTGGTGCAGGAGTTGATCGGGTCCATCAGAGGAATCCGGGCGGAGTACGGAGTCCAGCCGGGCCACCCGGTCCGGGCCATCGTGAGCCAGGACCGCGGCCGGCTCTCGACCGCCTTTGCGGAGGAGCGGGCGACGATCATGCGCCTGGCCAAGGTTTCCGACCTCACCTTCGGCCGCTCCACGGAACGAGTGGGGGGGCATGCGGTGCTCTCGGATGGCACGGCGGTCTTCGTTCCCCTGGGCGACGCCATCGACCTCGGGCGGGAGTGCGCCCGCCTGAGGTCCGAGATCGACCGCCTGGAGGGACTGGTACAGGGGCAAGAAGAGAAACTCGCGAACCCACAGTTCGTCTCCCGGGCACCGGTGGAGGTGGTCGATCGCGAGCGATCGAAGCTCGCAGCCTGGCGGGAACAGCGGGAAGTCCTGGTCCGGAAACGGGAGCTCCTGGGGTGCGGGTGATCAGGAGGACGGAGAGGTGGGAGAGGACGGAGAGGTGGGAGAGGAACGTCTCCGTCTTCTGCGTCCTCTCCGTCCTCTCCGTCCTCTCCTGCGCCCGGATCGAGCCGCCGCCGGGAGGGCCCCCGGACCTTGCCCCGCCCCAACTGGTGTCCACCCGTCCCGACTCGATGGGAAGCATCCCGGGATTCTCGGGCGAAGTCGAGTTCCGCTTTGACGAGGTGGTCTCTGAAGGCGGGTCCCCCAGCCAGGGAACCGGGACCGGCGATCTCGAGCGGCTGGTCATCTTGTCTCCCTCCAACCGGGTCCCGGACGTCACCTGGCGGAGGAATCGCATCACGGTTCGGCCGGCGGAAGGGTGGAGCCGGAATCGGGTGTACCGGGTGCTGTTGTTGCCCGGGGTGGCGGACCTCCGCCGCAACCGCACCACCCAAGAGGCGGTGGTCACCTTCACCACCGGCGCCCCGCTCCCCGAGACCATCCTGGAGGGGGTCGTGGTCGACTGGACCACCAGCCGCCCCACCCCGGGAGCACTGGTGGAAGCGTTGCTCCTGCCCGACAGTCTGCCGTACCGCGGCCTGGCGGACAGCAGCGGACGCTTTTCTCTCGGCCCCCTCCCGGCCGGCGAGTACCTGGTCAGCGGCATTCTCGATCAGAACCGCAATTTTCGGCTCGATTCCCGGGAAGCCTTCGACAGCATCCGGGTTGCCAGCGGCAAGACGGCGGTAGGAGAGATCTGGAGCTTCGTCCACGATACCATCCCGCCCCGAATCCGGAGCATCGCCGTTCGTGACAGCCTCACGGCTGCCATCGATTTCTCCCAGATGCTCGATCCTCTGCAGCGCCTCAAGCCGGAGGCCGTCTCGCTTCGGCTGCTCCCCGATTCTGTGGCGATGGAGGTGGTATCGATCCTGCCGAAGACGGCGCATGACAGTATTCACGCACCTGCCGTCGCGCCACCGGACTCCGTCCCGAGCGCCAAGGAAGGGGGAACTCCGCCGGAAGCGCGCGCTCCACCTGGCAGACCAGTCGACCTCGGCAAACGCCCCGACGCGCTGGTCACGAAGCCGCCGCTTTCGAGCCAATTGATTCTTCTGGTGGCCCGGCCCTGGCGACCCGATGCCCGATACGCGCTCGAGGTCCGTGGGGTCAGGAACGTGACCGGTGTTACCGGCGACGCCGTGGGTGTGCTCGCGGTGCCCAAGCGGCCGGGGGAGGCCGTCGATTCCCTGAAGCCTGCCGCGGATTCGGGCGGCACCAGCGCCGATTCGCTCCGGCCTGGCGTACCCATCCCGCCGGGCCGCGCTCCCCGGAAGCGACCGTGACGGACCGCCGGCGACAGCTCCCCTCGGTCGACCGGCTCCTGCGGGAGCCCGGCGTGGCGGCGTTGCTCGACGCGGCGCCGAGGGAAGCCGTGGTGGACGCGGTCCGGGCGTCCCTGGCGGCTGCCCGGGTGCGGCGCGCCGGCCCACCCGAGAACTGGGCAGCGGACGTGCTCGAGCGCCTGGCGCACCAGACCCGCCGAAGCCTGCGACCCGTCCTCAACGCCACCGGCGTCGTCCTGCATACCAACCTCGGGCGAGCGCCGTTGGCCCGGGTGGCCATCGACGCCATGGTCGAAATCGCGGGCGGCTACTGCAACCTGGAGCTGGATCTGTCGACCGGATCCCGCGGCAGTCGCACCGATCACTGCCGTGCCCCGCTCCGTCGGGTGACCGGCGCCGGCGACGGTCTGGTGTTGAACAACGCCGCGGGAGCGCTGGTGGTGGCGCTCAACACCATGGCGGCTGGCCGTGACGTGCTCATTTCCCGGGGCGAGCTCATCGAGATCGGTGGCTCCTTTCGGATCCCCGACATCCTCACCCGAAGCGGCGCCCGGCTGCGGGAAGTCGGCACTACCAATCGAACTCATCTCGACGATTACCGGCGTGCCCTCGATGGCAGCGTCGGCGCAATTCTGACGGTGCACCGGTCCAATTTCGAGCTGCGTGGCTTTGTGGCCTCGCCGGAGCCCGCGCAGCTGGCCGCCCTCGCC
>Ga0326597_10004082_pt1 | contig 20669 bp, 24 predicted proteins | sample RVTome_12_FD_203789 | JGI IMG/M metagenome (GOLD analysis project Ga0326597, IMG submission 203789) | Soil microbial communities from uranium-contaminated site in the Upper Colorado River Basin, Wyoming, United States - RVT100D185 | ecosystem: Environmental > Terrestrial > Soil > Contaminated >...
ACGATGGCATTGTCGAAAGACAGCGAGATTTCCAGCACCGCAAGCACCGAGGCGATCAGGAAAAAGGAAATGCCCCCAGCCAGCCCGGCATAGCTGAAACCCAGCCAGAACGCCCCGAAAAGCGCCAGCAACGTTACCGCAAAGGCCCAGCGAAAGTACTGCAGGCTTTCTCTCATGTGCACTCCGCTGCGTCATCCCGGGCGTCACGCCGACATAGGGACGGATTGCCCCGGCAACAACCCCGCGCGACGCTTTGGCTGCGCCACCGCACCTGGCCGGCCCCTACCAAAGCTGTCCTCGCCAGACCGGCGGCCCGGCGGCTGGCGGCAGGCCGATATCGCGGCGGATATGGGCGCTCAGCGCCCGCGCGTCGTGCGGTTGCACCCGGCGGCGTCTGGCCAGCGCCTTCAGCGTCGCGCGCAGCACCCGCCAGGCGCCCAACTCCTCGATCAGCGTCTCAAGTGTCGTTGCGGCTTGCGCCCGCGCCTGGGGCTGGTCCTGTTGCATCACATGTTCCGGCCGCCTCGCGCGCCGGCTCCCTGGGGTAAATGTCCTGCCGGATCCCGCCAAAGGGCAGAAATGGCCCAAGGCATCGCGCCGGGCGCGATCAGGGCAGGTCTGGTTGCTGGAAAGTCAGGGCCCGAACGGCCCCGGATGCCTCAGCCGCGTCGGGCCTGGCGCGCCGTGCCGCAAACCCGGCCCAAGGCGCAAACCCCGGCTCGCGATGCGAAGACGTGAATGACTGCCATGTGACGCCTCCTTCTGCTGCGCGTGCCGGATGGCGACCTGATGCCACATGGCGCGCATTGCGCCAAGCCCGAACGCGCCGCGCCCGCCGCGCCAGGCAGCGCTGTGGCCGCGCCGCCACAGCACCCGCAGGCAGGCCTGGCAAGCCCCCCTTGCATCTTCTTCATTGCCCAAATATCCCACGGGGGTCCCGGGGGTGTGAAACCCCCGGCCTGCGCCGGATCCTGCGATGACCGACCCCGCCCACCACAGCCCGCTCGAAGACGCGCAGGGCATCGCCTATGGCGCCAGCATGGCGGCCTTCGCGATCGTCATGCTCACGCATCTGGGGCTGGTCACCGGCCAGACCGCGGGGCTGGCGGTGCTGATTTCCTATGCCACGGGCTGGGGTTTCGGGCCGGTGTTCTTCGTGGTCAACCTGCCGTTCTACTGGTTCGGCTACCGCCGCATGGGCCCAGCCTTCACGCTCAAGACCTTCGCCGCGGTGGCTCTCTTGTCGCTGCTCAGCAGCTACATGCCGCTCTGGGTCGGCTTTTCCAGCCTGCATCCCGGGCTCGGCGCGGTGATGATCGGGCTGATGTCGGGCTCGGCGCTGCTGGCGCTGTTCCGGCACGGCGCCAGCCTGGGCGGCATCGGTATCCTGGCACTGACGTTGCAGGACCGCACCGGCTTTCGCGCCGGCTGGACGCAGCTTATCTTCGACGCCTGCCTGTTCAGCCTGGCGCTGCTGCTGCGCGAATGGCAGACCGTCGCCTGGTCGTTCCTGGGCGCGCTGGTGCTGAACCTGGTGATCGCGGTCAACCACCGGCGTGATCGTTACATCGCCGCCTGACCCGCGCCGCGCGGTTTTGCCGCGCCCTATCGCGCAATGGGCTGGCCAAGCGCGCCGCTATCGACTATGCGCAGGCCCGCAGCATGGAATTGGCAGATCAAATGGACCTTCGCAACATCGCGATCATCGCACACGTGGACCACGGCAAGACGACGCTGGTCGATGAGCTTCTGAAACAGTCGGGCACCTACCGCGAAAATCAGGCCACGACGGAACGCGCGATGGACAGCAACGATATCGAGCGCGAGCGCGGCATCACGATTCTCGCCAAGGCCACTTCGGTGGAATGGAAAGGCGTGCGCATCAACATCGTCGACACGCCCGGACACGCCGATTTCGGCGGCGAGGTGGAACGCATCCTGTCGATGGTCGATGGCGTCTGCCTGCTGGTCGATGCCGCCGAAGGCCCGATGCCGCAAACCAAATTCGTCACCTCCAAGGCGCTGGCACTCGGCCTCAAACCGATCGTCGTGCTGAACAAGGTCGACAAGCCCGCCGCCGAACCCGACCGCGCGCTGAATGAGGTGTTCGACCTTTTCGCCAACCTCGGCGCATCGGACGAGCAACTTGATTTCCCGCATATCTACGCCTCGGGCATCGGCGGTTGGGCCGATCTGACGCTTGACGGTCCGCGCAAGGATCTGTCGGCGCTGTTCGATCTGATCCTGAGCCATGTCGAACCGCCCGCGCAGATTTCGCGCCGCGAAGAACCGTTCCGCATGCTGGCCACCACGCTGGGGCTTGACCCGTTCATTGGCCGCATCCTAACGGGGCGTGTCGAATCGGGCCGCCTGAAGGTGGGCGAAACGCTGAAGGCGCTGTCACGCAGTGGCGAAAAGCTGGAACAGTTCCGCGTCTCGAAAATCCTCGCCTTCCGCGGCCTCCAGCAAACCGCGATCGACCTGGCCGAGGCCGGCGACATTGTCACCATATCGGGCATGTCGAAAGCCAACGTCGCCGACACGCTGTGCGACCTCACCGTCGACGTCGCACTGCCGGCACAGCCGATCGACCCGCCGACCATCTCGGTCACCTTCGGCATCAACGACAGCCCGCTGGCAGGGCGCGACGGCTCCAAGGTGCAAAGCCGCGTGATCCGCGACCGGCTGCTGCGCGAGGCCGAATCGAACGTGGCGATCAAGGTCGAAGATACCCCCTCGGGCGACGCTTTCGTGGTCTCGGGGCGTGGCGAGCTGCAGATGGGCGTGCTGATCGAGAACATGCGCCGCGAAGGGTTCGAGCTGTCGATCTCGCGCCCGCGGGTGATCTTGCGCGACATCGACGGGCAGCGCCACGAACCGCTCGAAGAGGTCATCATCGATGTCGATGACGACTACGCCGGCGCGGTGATCGACAAGCTGACCTCGGTGCGCAAGGGCGATCTGGTGGAAATGCGCCCGGCAGGCCATGGCAAGACCCGCATCGTCGCGCATGTGCCTTCGCGCGGGCTGATCGGCTATCAGGGCGAATTCATGACCGACACCCGCGGCAACGGTGTGCTGAACCGCATCTTCCACAGCTGGACCCCGTACAAGGGCCCGATCCAGGGCCGCCGTCAGGGCGTGCTGGTGTCGATGGAGGCAGGCGTCAGCGTCGCCTTCGCGCTGTGGAACCTCGAAGATCGCGGCAAGATGTTCATCGGCGCGCAGGAACAGGTTTACGAGGGCATGATCATCGGCGAACACAGCCGCGACAATGACCTCGACGTGAACCCGCTCAAAGGCAAGAAACTGACCAACATGCGCGCCTCGGGCACCGACGAAGCGGTGCGCCTGACCACCCCTGTGCGGATGAGCCTGGAAGCCGCCATCGCCTATATCGACGACGACGAACTGGTGGAAGTGACACCCAAGGCGATCCGCCTGCGCAAGCGCTTTCTCGACCCGCACGAACGCAAGCGCGCCGCCAAATCGGCCTGACCGGCGGCAGGCACAGCGCGCTTGGCGTGGCGCATTGCGGGTATTTGAACAATGAAGAAGCGGGGGTTGTGCGGCACTTCCGCTCTTGCTTGCCAAAATATCCCCGCCGGAGGCCAGCCACGTCGCCGCGCACGCCGGAGTCCGATCACAGCGCCAAACCGCGCCGCCCCGCCAGGTCGGTGAAGAACTGCCAGGCAACGCGGCCCGAGCGGGCGCCGCGCGTGGCCTGCCACTCGATCGCCTCGGCGCGCAGGGCCTGCGGCTCGGTCTTCAGACCATAGGCGGCGCAATAGCCGGCGATCATCGCCAGATATTCATCCTGCCCGCAGGGGTGGAACCCCAGCCAAAGCCCGAAACGGTCGGACAGCGAGACCTTTTCCTCGACCGCCTCCGAAGGGTTGATCGCGGTGGAGCGCTCGTTCTCGATCATCTCGCGCGGCATCAGATGGCGGCGGTTCGAGGTGGCGTAGAACAGCACATTCTGCGGGCGCCCCTCGATGCCGCCATCGAGCACGGCCTTGAGGCTTTTGTAATGCTGATCGTCGGCGGAAAACGACAGATCATCGCAAAACAGCACGAAGCGGTGATCCGCGGCGGCGCGCAGATGCGCCAGCAGCCGCGGCACGGAGGGCAGGTCTTCGCGCGACAGTTCCACCAGCCGCAGTGCCTGCCCCCGGGCCAGCACCGCCGCATGCACCGCCTTGACCAGCGACGATTTGCCCATGCCGCGCGCGCCCCACAAAAGCGCATTGTTCGCCGCAAAACCACGGGCGAATTGCAGCGTATTGGCCAGCAGCGTGTCGCGGGCGCGGTCGATGCCGACCAGCAGCGCCAGATCGACACGGCTGACCTCGGCCACCGGCTGCAGCCGGTCGGGTGCCACGTGCCACACGAAGGCGTCGGCGGTGCCGAAATCGGGGGCGGCGACGGGTGCCGGCGCAAGCCGCTCCAGCGCCGCGGCGATGCGCGCCAGTGGCGCGCTCACTGCTGCGGCCCCTTGGCCTCGGCCTCGGTCTCGGTCTCGGCTTCGACATCCTCGAACCACAAGCCTTCGGCGCGCAACCGCGCCTCGCGCTGCCGCTCGATGCGGCGCACCAGAAAGATCGAGATCTCGTAAAGCCCGTAAACCACCACGAACAGCACCACCTGCGAAATCACGTCGGGCGGGGTGACCAGCGCCGCCACCACCAGAATGCCGACGATCGCGTAGCGCCGCGTATGCGCCAGCGCCGCGGCGCTGACCAGACCGGCCTTGCCCATCAGTGTCAGCAACACTGGCAGCTGAAAGCACAGCCCGAAGGCGAGGATGAACTTGATGGTCAGGCCCAGATATTCCTGCACCGAGCCCTGAAACACGATCCCCGCCTCGGCCAATGGTGCGGCTTCGGGGGGGGCGCCCTCGGGCGGCAGCGGCAGCAGCGGCCCCTGCTGAAAGCCCAGGAAGAAATCGAACGCCATCGGCAGGATCACGAAATAGGCAAAGCTCGCGCCAAGCGCGAACATCAGCGGCGAGGCGATCAGGAACGGCAGAAAAGCGTTCTTTTCCGATTTGTAGAGCCCCGGCGCCACGAACCGCCACAGCTGGTAGCCGATCACCGGAAATGACAGCGCGAAGCCGCCCAGGAAGGAAATGTTGATCGCGACGAAGAAGCCTTCCTGCAGCTTGATCAGCACCAGCCCGCAATCCTGACCGCGGTCCGACAGCGCGGCGCAGATCGGCCGGGTGAGGAAATTGAAGATCGGATTCCAGACCGCGAAACAGGCCAGCATCGCGACCGCGAAAGCTGCGACCGACCAGATCAGGCGGCGGCGCAATTCGGCCAGATGCTCGATCAGCGGCGCCGCCGAGGCGTCGATATCGTCGGGCGCGGCGCTCATGCCTCACCTTTCGGCGCGCCGCGCTTGCGCGGTGCGGCGGGCTTGCGGGTGGCGGCGGGTCTGGCGGTGGCGGGGTTCGCGCCTGCAGGTTGGGCGGCTGCGGCGGGCTTGGCCTCGGCGGGTTTGGCAGCGGCGGGTTTCGCTTTGGCAGGTTTCGCCTTTGCGGGCTTTTGGTCTTCGGGCTTGGAAGGGGCGGGGCTGGCGATGGCGGGTTCGGGGGCTTTGGGATCGGGCAGCGGGCCAGGGGTATAGCCGCCTTTCAGTTTTGGATCCCATTTCTCGAAAGCCGTCGCCGCCTCGTCAAGCGCATCCAGCCCGAGCGCCTTTTTCGAGGTCAGGCCCTTCAGATCGTCGGCGGTTTCCTTCAGCCCGGTGCTGTTGGCGGCGTCTTCCATGGCGCGCGAAAACTCGCGTGCCATGCCGCGGGCCTTGGCGGTAAAGCGGCCAAGCGTGCGGAACATGCCGGGCAGATCCTTCGGGCCGACGACGATCAGCGCCACCACGCCGATCACCAGCAATTCGCTGCCGCCAATGTCAAACATGACGCATCACGCCCCGCTCATGCTGCATGGCGCGGCGGCTCAGACCTTGTCCTTGTCGGACTCGGGTTTGGTGGCCGGGGGCGGGGTTACGTCGCGCGCATCCTGTGCGGCGACGTTTTCGATTTCGGCATTGCCTTCCTTGATGCCCTTCTTGAACGACGTGATGCCTTTGCCGACCTCGCCCATCAGTGACGAGATCTTGCCGCGTCCGAACAGCACCAGCACAACCACCGCGATCAGCAACAGCCCAATCGGACCGATATTGTTGAACATGACGCACCTCCTTGGGGCGCGGGGGTGCCCCGCGCCGCTGTCTGATGTTCACCATGTATTGCCAAGGAGGCGCCAATCAAAGCCCCTTTCGGGAATCGGGCAGTTTTTTTCCGCCCCGACGCGCTGGCAAGCCGGCGGGTGGCGCGCTAGATAAGGCTGAAGGAGCACCGATGGACCCTGGCCTTGCCATTACCGTCTTCGTGACGCTGTTCGTGGTGGTGGACCCGATCGGCCTGGCGCCGCTGTTCGTGGCGCTGACCCCGGGCAGCGCAGCGCCCGCGCGCTGGCGCATCGGGCTGCGGGCGGTGGTGATTGCGGCGGCGCTGCTGACGCTGTTTGGGCTGCTGGGTGACCGGTTGCTTGCGGCGGTCGGGATTTCTTTGCCCGCGTTTCGCATTGCCGGCGGCATGCTGCTGTTCCTGACCGCGATGGACATGTTGTTCGAGCGGCGCACGCAGCGGCGCGAGGGCCAGCACCCGACGCATGCCGACGACCCTTCGGTGTTTCCGCTGGCGACGCCGCTGATTGCCGGGCCGGGGGCGCTGGCAACGATGATCCTTCTGACCGGGCAAGGTGGCGGCTGGGGCCACCTGCTGATGGTGCATGCGATGATGCTGGCGGTGCTGGCGCTGGTCTTCGCGCTGTTCCTGGCTGCGGCAGCGATCGAACGTCTGCTGGGGCGCACCGGCATCATGGTGGTGACGCGGCTTCTGGGCATGCTGCTGGCGGCGCTGTCGGTGCAGTTCATCCTTGACGGTCTGCGCGGTGCTGGGGTGGTGGGCCAATGACGGGGATTGACGCAGACAGTCTGGCACGGCTTGGCTTTCTGGCGCTGCTGCTGGTTGCGGTCGGCGGCTATTTCGCGGCCGAGGTGCTGCGCCGCCCCGGCAGGGCCGTGCAGCAGGCGATGGTCTGGGCGCTGATCTTCGTGGGGCTGATCGCCGCCGCGGGGCTGTGGTCCGACATCCGCAAGACCGTGCTGCCGGTGCAAAGCCTTGGTGCCGATGGCCGTATCGAGGTGCCGGTTTCGCCCGACGGGCATTTTTATGTGCTGGCGGAACTGAACGGGGTGCGGGTGCGGCTGGCGGTGGATACCGGCGCCACGGAAATCGTGCTCAGCGCCCGCGACGCTGCCCGCATCGGGCTCGACCCGGCCAACCTGTCCTATCACCAGCGCGCGCAGACCGCCAACGGCAGCGTGCAGACCGCGCCGGTGTTCATCGCCACGCTGGTGCTGGGCAGTGCGCGCGCCGAAGACGTGCCCGCGGTGGTGAACCGCGGCGAAATGGAAGGCTCGCTTCTGGGCATGTCCTATCTGGCGCGTTTTGCACGCATCGAGATGACGCCCGATCTGCTGGTGCTGCAACCGTGACGGTCCTGCCCGCGCCTTACCGCATCGCCGCGTCGGTCCCCGCGCAGCCAGCGTCGCAAATCGCCAACTGGCGCAAGGCCTTTGGCTGCATTAGGATCCAACCGACCGCTGGGAGTGCACGACATGGCCGATGACGACATCATCCTTTCCGATTTGAGCGACGATGAACTCGTGCTGCAGATGCACGACGATCTCTACGACGGGCTCAGGGAGGAAATCGAAGAGGCCGTCGGCATTCTGCTGGCGCGCGGCTGGACCCCCTATGACGTGCTGACCAAGGCGCTTGTGGCGGGCATGACCGTCGTGGGCAACGACTTCCGCGACGGCATCCTGTTCGTGCCCGAGGTGCTGCTTGCCGCCAATGCGATGAAGGGCGGCATGGCGATCCTGAAACCGCTGCTGATTTCCACCGGCGCGCCGCGCATGGGCAAGATGGTGATCGGCACCGTCAAGGGCGACATCCACGACATCGGCAAGAACCTCGTGGCGATGATGATGGAGGGTGCCGGGTTCGAAGTGGTCGATCTGGGCATCAACAACCCGGTGGAAAAGTATCTGGAGGCGCTGGAGCGCGAACAGGCCGACATCCTGGGCATGTCGGCGCTGCTGACCACGACCATGCCCTACATGAAGGTCGTGATCGACACGCTGAAGGAAAAGGGACTGCGTCAGGATTACATCGTGCTGGTCGGCGGCGCGCCGCTGAACGAGGAATTTGGCCGCGCCATCGGCGCCGATGCCTATTGCCGCGATGCTGCGGTGGCGGTGGAAACGGCGAAATCCTTCATCATGCGCAAACACAATGCCTTGAGCGCCTGACCAAAGTGCCCGCGATCGGTCGCCGGCGCATTTTGCCCTCTTGGACTCGGCGCGCGCAAACCCCATAATGAGGGGAACGGAGGTCTGCCATGCCCCTGCCCAATTTTCTGCTGCTGCTTGTCATCGTCATCGGCGCCGCCGGCGTGACGATCTGGCTTGCCTCCAGCGCCGGCCTGCCTTTGGCCGGCATGGCGCTGCTGGCAGTGGTCGCCGCCGGGCTGGTGCGGCTTATGGCCCGGGTGGAATGACGCTGACGGATACGGCGCTGACCACCGCGGGCCTGCCGCCCGCGCATCGCGGCCGGGTGTTGCTGATCGCCTGCGGCGCGCTGGCGCACGAGATTTTGGCGCTGAAGGCCGCCAACGGCTGGGATCACCTTGATCTGATCTGCCTGCCCGCCAATCTGCACCTGTGGCCGGACCGGATCACCGAGGCGGTGACCCGCGTGGTGCTGGCCGAGCGCGATGCCTATCAGGCGCTGTTCGTGGTTTATGCCGATTGCGGCACCGGCGGGCAACTGGCGGCGCGCTGCGCCGAACTGGGCGTCGAGATGGTCGCCGGGCCGCATTGTTACGCCTTTTATGAAGGCGTCGAGGCATTTGCGGCCAAGGCCGAGACCGAGTTCACCGCCTTCTACCTGACCGATTTTCTGGTGCGCCAGTTCGACGCATTCGTGTGGCGGCCGATGGGGCTGGACCGCCACCCGGAACTGCGCGACACCTATTTCGGCAATTACGACCGGCTGATCTATCAGGCGCAAACCGATGACCCGGCGCTTGACGCCAGGGCGCGCGACTGTGCTGCCCGGCTGGGCCTGGCCTATGAGCGCCGCCTGACCGGCTACGGCGATCTGGCCAGTGTGCTTGCGACGCTGTGATTGCCGCTGTTGCACCATATGCCACCGGTTGACCGGCGACGGCGGGCAGATAGTGTCAGACATATGAGCTTTGCGTCCGGCCTCAGCCGCTGCCCGATTCCGCATGAACCCGCGCCGGCCGCCGAGGCGCGCGCGCGGTTTGCAGCGCTGGCGCCGGAATTGCGCGCGCTGCTGGCCGGCAGCGCCGGCTGCAGCCCCTACCTTGGCGGTCTGATGCAGCGCGAGGCCGACTGGCTGCTGGACGCACTTGGCGGCGCACCCGAGGCAGCGCTGGCCACCGAACTGGCCGGGCTTGATGCCGCCGCCACGCCCGAGGCGCTTGGCCCGGCATTGCGGCGGGCCAAGCGGCGCGTCGCGCTGCTGGCCGGGCTTGCCGATCTGGGCGGCGTCTGGCCGCTTGAAGCGGTCACCGGCGCGCTGACCGCGCTTGCCGACCGCGCGGTCGATCTGGCACTGAAACGCCTTCTGGCAGATGAGATCCGCCGCGGCAAGCTGCCCGGCGTCGGGCCCGACGACCTTGGCAGCGCCGCCGGCATGGTGGTGCTGGCAATGGGCAAGATGGGCGCGCAGGAACTGAACTATTCCTCGGACATTGACCTGATCTGCCTGTTCGACGACAGCCGCTTTGAACCTGACGCGTTGCACGCGGCGCGCGCCGCCTTCATCCGCACCACCCGCAAAATGGCGGCGCTGCTCAGCGACCTGACCGCCGAGGGCTATGTGTTTCGCACCGACCTGCGGCTGCGCCCCGATGCCTCGGTGACGCCGGTCTGCATCTCGATGTCGGCGGCCGAGGCCTATTACGAGGCCGAGGGCCGCACCTGGGAACGCGCCGCTTATATCAAGGCGCGGCCCTGCGCGGGCGACATCGCGGCGGGACAGCGGTTTCTGGCCGCACTTACCCCTTTCGTGTGGCGCCGCCATCTGGACTTTGCCGCGATTCAGGACGCGCATGACATGCGGCTGCGCATCCGCGACCACAAGGGGCTGCACGGCCGCATCGCCCTGCCCGGCCACAACATGAAACTGGGCGCCGGCGGCATTCGCGAGATCGAGTTTTTCACCCAGACCCGGCAGCTGATCGCCGGCGGGCGCGACGCCAGCCTGCGCCATCGCGGCACGCTTGGCGGTCTGGCGGCGCTTGCCGCCAAAGGCTGGGTTGCGCCCGATATCGCCGCAGAACTGGCGCAGCATTACCGCATGCATCGCGAGCTTGAACACCGCGTGCAAATGATCAACGACGCGCAGACCCATCTGCTGCCCACCAGCGAAGACGGCATGGCGCGACTGGCGCATATGATGGGCGAGGCCGACATGGCCGCCTGGCAGGGCGCGCTGCTGGCGCGCCTGCAGCGCGTGGAGGCCCTGACCGAAGCCTTCTTTGCCCCCGTCGAGGGCAACGCCGCGCCCGACCTTGGCAGCGCCGCGCGCGCCGTCGTCGAAGGCTGGCGCAGCTACCCTGCGCTGCGCAGTGCCCGCGCCGCGGGCATCTTTCGCCGGGTGGAACCTGCGATCCTGTCGCGCATGGCACGCGCCGCCCGCCCCGATGAAGCGCTGCGCCAGTTCGACGGTTTCCTGGCGCGGCTTCCCGCCGGGGTGCAGCTGTTTTCGCTGTTCGAGGCCAATCCGCAACTGATCGACCTGATCGTCGATATCTGCGCCACAGCACCGGGGCTGGCGCAGTATCTATCGCACAACGCCGGCGTGCTCGACGCGGTTCTGGGCGGCGATTTCTTCGCGCCCTGGCCCGGCACAGCGACGCTGCAACGCGCGCTGGCAGCCACGCTTGACGCCCAGCCCGATTACGAGAAAAAGCTTGGCGCCGCCCGTAACTGGATGAAAGAGTGGCATTTTCGCATTGGCGTGCACCATTTGCGCGGGCTGGTCGATGCCACCGAGGCCGGCCGCCACTATGCCGATCTGGCCGGCGCCACGCTGGCCGCGCTCTGGCCCGCGGTGCAGGCGGAATTCGCGCGCAAACACGGGCCCTGCCCGGGGCGCGGCGCGGTGGTGCTGGGCATGGGCAGTCTTGGGGCGGAACGGCTGAACGCCGCCTCGGACCTCGATCTGATCGTGATCTACGACCCGGCGGGGGTTGACACCTCAACCGGGCCGCGGCCGCTGGCGACGCGGCCCTATTACGCGCGGCTGACGCAGGCGCTGGTCACCGCGCTGTCGGCGCCGATGGCCGAGGGCCGGCTTTACGAGGTGGACATGCGGCTGCGGCCTTCGGGGCGGCAGGGGCCGGTGGCGACCTCGCTCGGCGCATTTCGTGATTATCAGCTGGCCGAAGCCTGGACCTGGGAACATCTGGCGCTGACCCGGGCGCGCGCCGTGGCAGGCGCGCCCGATCTGGCCACCGAGGTCGAGACGGTGCGGCGCGAGGTGCTGGCCGCCAAGGGCGGCGGCGCCCGGGTGCTGCCCGATCTGGCCGACATGCGTGCGCGCATCGCCGCGGCCCGCGCGCCTGATGGTCTTTGGGATGCCAGGACCGGCCCCGGACGGCTGCAGGACATCGAACTGCTGGCGCAAAGCTTTGCGCTGCGTGCGGGCGATCCGGCGCGGCGCATCGAGCCGCAGTTGCGCGCCGGCGGCCGGCACGGATTCATCAGCGCCGCCGATGCCGAAACGCTGGCAAGCGCCTGCCGGCTGCTGTGGCGGCTGCATGCCGGGGCGCGGCTGCTGAGCAACCGCCCGCTGGACATGGAGGCGATCGGCGAAGGAGGCCGTGCCTTCGTGCTGCGCGAGGCGGGCGAGCCCGGGCTTGACGCGCTTGCGGCACGGCTGGCTGCGACCTGCGCCGCGGCGCGGCGCATCATCGAAGCCGCACTGGCGGGCTGAAAGGGGGCGGCAATGGCAAAACGCGCGCAGGACATGGCCGAGGCGGACCCCAAGGGGCTGCTGCGCGAAAGCTACCGGATCGCGGGCATCAGCGCCGAAGAATGCCGCTCGATCTTTCTGGATTGGGCGCTGAGCCTGCCGTCCGGCGCCGACCCGCGCCCGGCGATGCGCGCCGCGCTGGCCGCTTACGGAGCAGCGCTGCCCGAGCACCCGATGACCGAGGTGCTGACCACCGGGCTGGCCGCACCCGAAGGCCACGGCCAGCGCCGGGGCGGCAGAGCGGGACGGCTGCAGCCAAAATGAAAAAGGCGCAGCGTTGCCGCCGCGCCTTGCCTTGTCCGGGTAGCCCCGCGCTTAGCGCTTGGAGAACTGGAAGCTCTTGCGGGCTTTCGCCTTGCCGTATTTCTTGCGTTCCACCACGCGGCTGTCGCGGGTCAGGAAGCCGGCGGCTTTCAGCGCGCCGCGCAGGCTGGGCTCAAAAAGCTGCAGCGCTTTCGAGATGCCGTGCTTGACCGCGCCAGCCTGGCCCGAAAGCCCACCGCCTGCAACCGTCGCCATCACGTCGAATTCGCCGACCACGCCCGCCACGGTGAAGGGCTGGCGCAGGATCATCTGCAGCACCGGACGCGCGAAATATTCCGCCATCGGCTTGCCATTCACCACGACATTGCCTTTGCCGGGGCGGATCCAGACGCGGGCAACCGCATCCTTGCGCTTGCCGGTGGCATAGCTGCGGCCAAGCGCATCGCGCTGCGGCAGGCGCGGCGCGGCGGCGGGGGCCTCGGCGGCCGGGGTGCCGGCCACGGCGGCTTTCAGATCGTCGAGGGATTTGAGGTCATCAACCATCTTCATGCGCTCCGCGTGTTTTTCGGGTTCAGCGCGGCAACGTCCAGAACTTCGGGCTGCTGCGCCTCATGGGGATGCGCCGCACCGGCATAGACGCGCAGGTTCGACATCTGCTGACGACCCAGACGGTTGCGCGAAATCATCCGCTCGACCGCCTTGATCACCACGCGCTCGGGGTGGGCGCCATCAAGCACCTGCCCGGCGGTGCGGAACTTGATGCCGCCCGGAAAGCCGGTGTGCCAGTAATAGCGCTTGTCGGCGCGCTTGTTGCCGGTCATCTGCACCTTGTCGGCGTTGATGATGATGACGTTGTCGCCCATGTCCATATGCGGGGTGAACGTGGGTTTGTGCTTGCCGCGCAAGCGCATGGCGACGATCGTGGCGAGACGGCCCAGAACCACGCCCTCGGCGTCGACCAGGATCCATTTCTTCTCGATATCCGCCGGTTTTGCGGTGTAGGTTTTCATCGGCTTTCGGCCCTTCGATAGCATCGGCGCTTCGGATGCGGGCTTTTGCGGCAATTGCGCGCGCAGGTCAAGCATGAAATGGCTGGTTTTCATCAACGTTTTCAATGCGCAACAAAATAGGTATCAGAATACCCCAGCACGCGGGCGCGGAATCATCCGTCGCGCTGCCGCGGCGGGATCGAATAGGTCAGTGAGGCGCGCGCCACCGGATCGGGTTCGCCGGCCGAAAACACCAGCACCTCGCCCACCGCAAGGCTGCGCCCCAGTTTCAAAAGCCGGGTGCGGGCAACCAGATCGCAGCCCGCTGCGGGTTTGCGCAGGAAATCGAGGCTGCACGACGTGGTCACCGCAAGTGCCACCGGCCCGATGCGCGACAGCAGCGCCAGATACACCGCAACATCGGCCAGCGCGAACAGCGCCGGGCCCGAGACCGTGCCGCCGGGGCGCAGATGCCGGTCATCGACCTTCAGCCGCAGCGTGATGCCCTCGGGCTCCAGCGACTCGATCAGGTAATCATCGGCAACCTGCGGAAACGCGCGCACAAGAAATGCCGCCAGCGCGGCTTCATCCATCAGGTGTTGCATCTTTCCTCCCACGCTCGCGCGTCCTAAGGTTTCGGCAAACGGGGGGAAAGACAATGACCGATCTGGTTTTGCGCGAAGATACTGGCGGCGTGGCGCGGCTGGTGATGAACGCGCCGGGCAGCCTGAACGCGCTGTCGGATGCGATGCTGGCGGCGCTGCGCGCGGCGTTCACGAAGCTTGCCGATGACCGCAGCGTGAAGGTGGTGGTGCTGGCCGGTGCCGGCAAGGCGTTCTGCGCCGGGCACGATCTGAAAGAGATGCAGGCCGGGCGCGCCGCACCCGACAAGGGCCGCGCCTATTTCGCCGATCTGTTCGCGCGCTGTGCCGAGGTGATGCAGCTGATCCCCACCCTGCCGCAGCCGGTGATTGCCGAGGTGCAGGGCATCGCCACCGCCGCCGGTTGCCAACTGGTGGCAAGCTGCGACATGGCGGTGGCCGCCGAAGGCACGCGCTTTGGCGTGAACGGTGTCAATATCGGCCTCTTCTGTTCCACCCCGATGGTGGCGCTGTCGCGCAACGTGCCGCGCAAGACCGCGTTCGAGATGCTTACGACGGGCGCCTTCATCGACGCTGCCCGCGCCCGCGAAGTGGGGCTGGTGAACCGCGTGGTGCCGCCGGACTCGCTGCGCGCGCAAACCGCGCAGCTTGCGGATGCGGTTGCGGGCAAGCTTGGCGCAGCGGTCCGCATCGGCAAGCGCGCCTTTTACGCGCAGATCGAATTGGGGCTTGCCGAAGCCTATGCCCATAGCGCGGCGGTGATGGTGGAAAACATGCTCTGGCGCGACACCGAAGAGGGCATCGCCGCCTTCATCGAAAAGCGAAAGCCCGACTGGGGCTGAGCCGCCTTGCCCGGTCAGCGCCCAAGCCGGCGCGTGATGCGCGCCGCCTGACGCGCGCGCTTGGCAAGCTGGCGCGCCTGCGTGGCCTGTGCATGTTCTTCGGGCGTCATTTCGGCGGCGGGTTTGCCCCTGCCTGCCGCAAGGTCGATGCCCTTGTTGATGCCGCCGTTGATCAGCCGGCGCCCAAGCATCCGCATCACCATGTTGATAATCTGGTTCGCATTCATTCCGCCTGCCCTCCGAACAGCTCGCTCTGCATCTCGTCCGCCTCCGATGGCGCCTCGCCCTCAGCCTCGTCCGCCGCATCATCCGCGCCCGGCAGCGGCCGGCTTTCCAGCAGCCCGGCGGCGCGCAATTCCTTCAGCCCGGGCAGATCGCGCGCGCTTTCCAGCCCGAAATGGTCCAGAAATGCCTCGGTCACCACAAAGGTGACTGGGCGGCCCGGGGTCATGCGGCGGCGGCCCAAGCGGATCCAGTCCAGCTCCAGCAACTGATCCACGGTGCCGCGCGATACCGCGACGCCGCGTATTTCCTCGATCTCGGCGCGGGTGACGGGCTGGTGATAGGCGATGATCGCCAGCGTCTCGATGGCGGCGCGCGACAGCTTGCGCGCCTCATGCACCTCGCGCTGCAGCAAGAAGCCCAGATCGGGCGCGGTGCGAAAGGCGTAGGCATCGCCGATCTGCATCAGCACCACCCCCCTGCCCTCGTAGCGCCGGCGCAACAGCGCAAGTGCTGCATCAGGGGTGCAGCCCTCGGGCAGGCGCGCGGCCATTTCAGCCAGCCGCACCGGCGCCGCAGCCGCGAACAACATCGCCTCAAGCATGCGTTCCTGCTCGGCCAGGGGTGGTGCGGCGAAAAGCGACGGCGCCCCGTTCATGCCCGCCGCCTGATGCTGAGCGGCGCGAATGTGGCCGCCTGACGCAGTTCCAGATGCCCCTGCCTTGCCAGTTCCAGCACCGCCGCGAAGGTCGCCGCGGTGGCCGAACGCCGCCGCGCCGGGCTGGCGCCCCAGCCTTCGGGCAGGAAACTGGCCAGTTCGGCCCAGTCGGGGCCAAAACCGGTCAGCCCGCGCAGCCGGTCCAGCGCCTGTTCCATGGTAAAGATGTTGTCGCGGTCCATCGCGAAGGGGCGGAAATCGTCGCGGGTGCGGATGCGCGCATAGGCCTGCATCAGGTCAAGCAGCGTCGCCGACCAGGTGACGGAACGGCGGGTCGGGCGGGTTTCGTTCTCGCCGCGGGCAAAAATGTCCTGGCCAAGCCGCGGTCGCGACATCAGCCGCGCCGCCGCCTCGCGCATTGCCGCCAGCCGTTCCAGCTGAAATGCCAGATGCGCGGCCATGTCCTCGGCGCTGGGGCCGGCGTCAGCGGGGTCGGGCGGCAGCAGCAGCCGCGATTTGAGAAAGGCCAGCCAGGCCGCCATCACCAGATAATCGGCGGCAAGCTCGATGCGCAGCGCACGCGCCTGTTCGACGAAAGCCAGATACTGGTCGGCCAGCGCCAGCACCGATATGCGGCGCAGATCGACCTTCTGGCTGCGTGACAACGTCAGCAGCAGATCGAGCGGCCCCTCAAACCCGTCGACATCGACAATCAGCGCCTCGGCGGCAAGCCGGTCTGCCACAGTGGGTGTCTGTGTCTCGAAGTTCAGATCATGCATCGCGCCGGCCTTGCAAAAGCACCTCAAGTTCGGCTTCCAGCGCCGCGCTGTCAATGGCGTCGGGCGGTTGGCGGCGGGCAAGCGCTGCATCGGCGCGGGCCTGCGCGGCGGGCGTCATTGCCCCCGCGGCGCCCACGACCTCGGCTATCTCGTCCGGCTTGCCGGTGCAGTGCAGCACCACATCGCAGCCCGCGCCAAGTGCCGCGGCGCTGCGTTCGGCAAGGCTGCCCGTCAGCGCCTGCATCGAAATGTCGTCGCTGAGCAGCAGCCCCTGAAAGCCGATCTGACCGCGGATCAGCGAAATGATGCACGGCGACAGCGTCGCCGGCAGCACGTCAAACGCCGGGTAGCGCAGATGCGCGGTCATCGCCAACGGCAGATCTGCCAGCGCGCGGAACGGCGCGAAATCCTCGGCCTGCAGCGTAGGTGCCGGAGCATCGGCCTGCGGCAGGCCAAGGTGGCTGTCGGCGCTGGCGCGGCCGTGGCCGGGGATGTGCTTGAGCACCGGCAGCACGCCGCCCGCCAGCAACCCCGAAGCCGCCGCCCGGGCGTTGGCCACCACCTCGGCCGCGTTGCGCCCAAGGCAGCGGTTGCGCAGGAACGGATGCGTCTGCGGCATCGCGATATCGGCGCAGGGTGCGCAATTGGCGTCGATCCCCAGGGCGCGCAGTTCTGCGGCAATCAGCCGGTAGCGCAGCCAGAAGCTGCGGGCGGCCTGCGGCCCGGCGCGCGCGGCCTGGTCGAGCGGCGCCAGCCAGCTGCGCCAATGTGGCGGGCGCAGCCGCATCACCACGCCGCCCTCCTGATCGACAAACACCGGCGCCTCGCGCCCCACCGCGGCCCGCAGATCGGACACCAGCCGCGCCAGCTGCGCCGGCGTCTCGACGTTGCGGGTGAAGAGGATGAAGCCCCAGGGATCGGCGTCGCGGAAAAAAGCGGCCTCCCGCACCCCCAGCCGCGGCGCCGCGCAGCCAAGGATGCAGGCCGACGCCGGCATCAGAACACCTGCGCCGGAACGCAGTTGGTCTGCTCTGCCTGCAGCGCGGCGCAAAACTGCCGCGCCTCTGCGGTGTCGGCAAAGCCCGCGACCCGCAGCCGGTAGAACGGCGTGCCGGCGCTGCTGGCCTCCAGGATCACCCGGTTCTTGCCCGCCATCAGCGCGCCAAAGCGGCTCGCGACACGGTCCCATTCAGCGCGCGCCAGTGCGGCGCTGTCAAAAGCACCGATCTGCGCCAGTTGCAGGCCCGGGGTCAGCGCTTCGGGTGCCAGGTCCACGCCGGCGTTCGGGGTCGCCAGCGCCAGCGCCAGCCCCGCCGGGCGCGGCTGCGGGCGCGGCGACAGCGCGACCCCCGGCACCGAGGCGGGCACCGGCGGCGGCGCGACGGACGGCGTGGCGGCATGTGCCAGCGGCGCCAGCGTGGCGCTGTAGGCCATCGCCTCGGCCAGCGCCAGAATCACCGCATCGGGATTTTCCGCCGCTTCGGGCGGCAGCGGCACCGATGCGGCGGGAAGGTCGGCACTTGGCAGCATCGCAGGGGTTGGCGGCGCCGCAGCGCTGGTCGGCGCGCTCACGGCAGCGACAGAAGGCGCCGGCAAAGGCGCCAGCGCCGCCATCGGCATGTCCTCTTCGGCCAGCGCCACCGGCGGCGGCGCCAGCAGCACCTGATCGGGCACCGGCCCGGCGACGCCGCGCGCCGCAACGGCATTCACCGAAAGCCCGATGTGGCGTGCCAGCTCGCCCCCCGGGTCGGCGGGCGCCATGCGCGACGGCCCTTCCAGCGCCCGGATCACCGGCACCCCGGCCACATCGCGCAGCGCCAGCCGGTAGCCCCAGACCGCAAGTCCGACGATCAGCACCAGCGACATCAACGCCCCGGCGCCGCCCGCCAGCCCCGACAAGGGTGCCGCCGCGGGCGCGGCACCGGCCGCAACCTCGTCATAGCCGAAATCCCCGCTGTCGCGGAACGCCATGCTCGCCATGCTCTGCCTCGCTGCCGGTGTTCCGGCTTAGCTTGTCAGCCGGTGCACCCGGCCCTGCCTCAGGCCCCGCACCGTTGCACCTTGCTCAGCGCATTTCCTCGGCAGGGGTTACGCCCAGAATAGCAAGACCTGTGGAAATGACAACGCCCGCGGCCCGCGCCAGGGCGATTTTCGCCTGACTTGTCGCGACATTGTCCTGCACGAAGCGCAATTCGGCCTCGTCATTGCCGCGGTTCCAAAGGCTGTGCAGATCCGAGGCCAGATCGAAAAGATAAAAGGCGACACGGTGCGGTTCATGCCCGCGCGCGGCAATCTCGACCAGTCGCGGCCATTCCGCGATGCGCCGCGCCAGCGCCAGTTCCGCGTCATGCTGCATGCCGGAAAGATCGGCCGCCGCAAGCATGGCATCGGAAACGTCAATCCCGGCCTCGGCCGCCTTGCGCAGCACCGAGCAGACCCGCGCATGCGCGTATTGCACGTAAAAGACCGGGTTGTCCTTCGACTGTTCCAGCACCCGCGCAAAGTCGAAGTCCAGCGGCGCATCGTTCTTGCGCGTCAGCATCACGAAGCGGGTGACATCGGCGCCCGCCTGTTCGACCACGTCGCGCAGCGTCACGAAGGTGCCCGCGCGCTTGCTCATCTTGAACGGCTCACCGTTCTTCCACAGCTTCACCAGCTGGATCAGCTTGCAATCCAGCGGCACCCGGCCGCCCGAAAGCGCCGCCACGGCGGCCTTCATGCGCTTGACATAGCCGCCGTGGTCGGCCCCCAGCACGTCGATCAGCTGATCGAAGCCGCGTTCGATCTTGTCGAAATGATAGGCGATGTCGGGGGCGAAATAGGTCCAGCTGCCATCGGATTTCTGCACCGGGCGGTCCTGATCGTCGCCATGCGCGGTGGAACGGAACAGCGTCTGCACGCGCGGCTCCCAATCTTCGGGGGTCTTGCCCTTTGGGGGCTCCAGCGTGCCTTCGTAAATCAGCCCCTGCGCGCGCAGCGCGGCAATCGCCGCCTCGATCTTGCCGGTGCCGTAAAGCGCCTTTTCGCTGGAATAGACATCCATCTTCACGTTCAGCAATGCCAGGTCTTCGCGGATCATCGCCATCATCGCTTCGGTGGCGAATTCGCGCAGATCGGCCAGCCAGACCTCTTCGGGCTGGTCCAGCAGGCTGGTGCCGTATTTCGCCTGCAGCGCCGCGCCGACGGGGATCAGGTAGTCGCCGGGGTAAAGCCCTTCGCGGATCTCGGGCGACAGGCCGTTGGCCTCGCGGTAGCGCTCAAAGGCGGAACGCGCCAGCACATCCACCTGCGCGCCGCCATCGTTGATGTAATATTCGCGCGTCACACTGTGCCCGGCAAAGTCCAGCAGCGCCGCCAGCGCGTCGCCGAACACCGCACCGCGCACATGCCCCACATGCATCGGCCCGGTGGGGTTGGCGGAAACGAATTCGACATTGACCCGGCTGCCCGCGCCCAGAAGCGAGCGCCCGTAATCGCCGCCCTCGACCAGCGCCGAGCGCACCGCCGACTGCCACACCCGTGGCGCCAGCCGCAGGTTCAAGAAGCCCGGGCCGGCAACCTCGGCGCCGGCGATCCGGCTGTCGCGTGCCAGCCGCGTGGCCAGATCTTCGGCCAGCGCCCGCGGGCTCACCCCGGCGGGTTTGGCCAGCACCATCGCGGCATTGCTGGCCATGTCGCCATGCGCCGCATCGCGCGGCGGCTCGACGGTCACGGCGCCGGTCGCGATGCCCTCGGGCAGCGCGCCCGCGGCCACCATGTCTTCCAGCGCACCGATGACGGCGGCGCGGATATCGGCAAAAAGGTTCATTTCCAGTCCCTCACATCGGCTTGGTCCTGCCAGAGCCGGTGCGCGGCGTCAATGCTCGAACCCCTTGCGCGAGATGCGGCGCGGCGGCAGCGCCAGCCGCGCCGCCGCCGCAACCCGGCACTGGCTACTTGCTGTCGATAACCTCATACATGGTGCGCACGGCGCCGGGCAAAATCTTGTCAACGTCACGCTTGAGCTGCGATTTCTGCAAATAGGCCTCGGCGGCCTCGCGATTTTCCCAGATCGCGACAGCAACCGCGTCTTCGGTATCCGCGGTTCCCTGAAGATTGTAGGCATGCAGCAGCCCGGGCGTGGACTTGAAGCGCGTGAAAAGCTCTTCGATCTGCGCGCTGGCGGGCATGTGTG
>Ga0326597_10004084_pt1 | contig 20668 bp, 16 predicted proteins | sample RVTome_12_FD_203789 | JGI IMG/M metagenome (GOLD analysis project Ga0326597, IMG submission 203789) | Soil microbial communities from uranium-contaminated site in the Upper Colorado River Basin, Wyoming, United States - RVT100D185 | ecosystem: Environmental > Terrestrial > Soil > Contaminated >...
GTTCGGCCGTGGTCAACTTGATTTCGATGGCTATTCGCATGGGCGTTTCCCTCCGAGAGGATATACGGAGAGAAGCCCAAGAACAGCAAAAGAATATGCCTATTATTTAGGCATCAGACCACTAGCGTCCTCGGTCGAGGGTGCTGCAGATCGGAGCCGGGAGAATGCCGGTTGATCTTCTTTCTCGTGTGGGCCAGAGTCGGACCCACCTCATGAAAGGAGATCCCCATGAAGAGAGCGTGCGGCTCCGCCGACGGTCTGGCGGCGGCCATTGCCGGTGGTCTCTCCGGAAGCTGTCCCGCCGGAATCAGCGTGGCGGCGGGAATCGGAGGGACGCCGCCAACGGCGCCCTTCTCGGTGACCAAGGGTAGTGGCCTCGGAATGCCCGCGGCGTTCACCCTCCAGGCCATGATCCGGGACAACGGCTCCTTGAGCCCGGCCGGCTACAGCACGAGCAACTCGGTGGTGCTGCGGGTCGTGCCGTAGGCGCAGGGTTTGAACGACGACGCTTCCATCACTCCTCGCTCTTCCCGGGCGAGGAGTTTTTTTTTCGCGACTCCTTCCCGCTCTCCCGGGTTTGAAGGGGGTGGCCGGCGCCGCTCCTCCGGGCCCAACCAATCGGGAGCGGGCCGCGTCGATCGCCAAGGAAGCAATTTCAGGAGGAGAGCCGTCATGAGACTCGAGATGATTTCCGCCGTCACCCTGGTCGCGGTCCTCGCCGCATTCACTTGCGGGGAGGCCCGTGCATGTCCCGACAAGAAGAAGCGCGATGGCAAGAAGAGTGTCGTCCTCGTCGACAAGGTCGAGAAGGCCCAGGCCGATCAGCGAGCCTCGAAGACACATCGTGGCCGGGGACCGGGCGCCGATCGGGCCAGGTCCCGGGGCAAGGGCGGCTCTTGCTCCTGCTGTGTGAAGGGGGGAGTCGCCCGTGCCCCGAGGCAAGGGGGCGCGACTCCTCGCGGCAGTCAAGGGGTTCGCGGGTCTCGTGCGGGTGGTGGCAGGGTCCTTCCGGAATCCCCCCGCGTAGTGAGCCCGGGCCGGGATCGTATCGTCCGGCGTGCCCCCGCGGGTTCGCGGGCGGGCCGTGAGGGCATGGCGCCCCGGGCCCCCCATGCCCCCCGGGCCGAGCGAGCCCCTCGCGCTCCCCGGGCTCCCCGTGCGCCGCGAGTCGAGCGAGCCCCTCGCGCGCCAAAGAGCCCTCGTGGCCTGGCTGTGCCGGAGCGCATCCGGCGCCCCGGAGCCCCGGCTCCCCCGGCCGATGCGCCGGGTCGGGCTCCGGCGCGATCCAAGGTGCCGGGCAGGGCCGGCAAGCCCGCGGATTCCGACCGCCGCATCGACCTGATCTGAGAATCCTGGCTCTTCGGAGAGAATTTGATCTCCGGCAAGTCGGGAGGGACGCCGTATAGTGAGGAGCTCAGCGAGCAAGCGCCGGGCTCCTTTTTCTCACGGTGGTCCCCCTCGGAGGTCGAGCCCATCAGCAGGAGACAGGCGAGCGCACGTCGCATCGGGACGGGCTGCACCCCCTCCCTCCTGATCCTTCTCTTCTTCTGCTGCTCGCACTCTCTGGCCCAGTCCCCGGTCACCCGCTCGGGGCGTCCCCGCACGACCGCCTTCATGGGTGTCCACGTGATTCCCATGGACTCGGAGAGGATCCTCTGGGATCAGACGGTGCTCGTGGTGGGGGACCGCATCGTCGCCCTGGGGCCCGCCTCGGAAGTCGAACCACCTCCTGGCGTCCGCCTCATCTCCGCCCGGGGCAGGTTTCTCCTTCCCGGTCTTGCCGACATGCACGTCCACGTGGGCACCGAGAGGGACCTCACCCTCTTTCTTGCCCATGGCGTGACGACCGTGCGCAACATGTGGGGCTTTGACTGGCTTCTCGACTGGAAGCGCGAGATCGAGCGGGGCGAGATGCTCGGCCCGACCATCTTCACCGCCGGCCCCCTCCTCGACGGAGATCCTCCCATCTGGGACACGAGCCCGGTGGTGACCGATCCCCGCGAGGCGGAGCGCATCGTGCGCATGCAGAAGCGCGAGGGCTTCGACTTCGTCAAGGTCTACGTCCGCCTCTCGTCCGAGGTGTACGAGGCGGTGGTGAGCGAGGCCAGACGTCAGGGCATGGCGGTCGCCGGTCACGTCCCCTACCAGGTGGGCCTCGATCGGGTTCTGTCGGCGGGACAGGCGTCGATCGAGCACCTCGACGGCTACATGGAGGCCTTGAAGAGAGACGACAGCCCGGAGATCACCGGCGGGGACGTCGATCGCCGCTTCTTTGCCGTGTCGTTCGTCGACCGGGACAAGATCGCGGTCCTGGCCCGCAAGACCCGCGACGCCGGCGTCTGGAACTGCCCCACGCTCATCGTGGAGAAGAAGTGGGGCACCCGGGAGGAGACGGCCCGGTTCTTCGAGCGGGTCGAGATGGCCTACGTCCCTCCCCCGACCCTCGACTGGTGGAAGGACCACAGTGGCCTGAACCTGTCCCGGGAGAGTGCCGATATCGCGCGGCAGGGATATGCGGTGAGAAAGGACCTCGTGCGGGCCCTGTGCGATGCCGGAGCGGGAATCCTTCTCGGCTCCGACACCCCCAATCCTCTCGTGGTGCCTGGCCTCTCCGTCCACGAGGAGCTCGAGAATCTCGTGGAGGCCGGGCTCACTCGCTACGAGGCGCTCCGGGCAGGCACGTTCGACGCGGCGCGATTCCTGGGTCAGGAGGAGGAGTTCGGACAGGTGCGGGTCGGGGCCCGGGCCGACCTCTTGCTTCTCGACCGGTCCCCGCTCGATGCGGTGAGCAATGCGTCCATTCCGAGGGGGGTGATGGTACGGGGAATCTGGCTCGACCGGGAAGAGCTGGACAAGATGCTGTGCGAGGTCGACTTCCGGCAGCCGACGCGACGCCGGTAGCCCGGAGTCCCCGTACCGGGTCGCTCGCGGTAGAAGCAAGCCGCGTCCGCCTGCGAGGGGGCTCGTCGCGAGGTGTAAAGAAGCGTGCCAGGCACCGTTCTTAACACGTCGAGGTGTAAAGAAGCGTGCCAGGCACCGTTCTTAACAGTGGGGCCCGGTTGATCACCCGCATCCGTCCCCGTGACCGCTACCGTCCCCGCGCTCCCTCTCTCCGGTAGTTCACCCGTCCCTCTCCCGCGCGCAGCACGCTTCGTGCATGGTCGTGGAGCGGCAGCCGCGAGTCATCACTCGAGCCCGTTCCGCGCAGCGTCTCGCGATAGAGGACGAGAAAGCGCAGCCGGTCCGTACGCGACACCGAGTAGGGAATCGAGGTGTCGAGCTGGGCCAGGTTCTTGAGCCTTCTCTTGCGGTCCACTCGTCGCCAGGGACGCACTCCGGCCAGATCGATGAGGAGAAGACGGGTTGGATCTTCCGGGTGCACGAGGACGTTCCGGGCCTTGAGGTCGTTGTGATAGACCGAGAGGCGGTGCAGGCGAGCGAGGAGCTGAGCCGTGGTCTCGAGGACCGTGAGCCGCCGCCGCCGGTCGCTGGCCTCGCCGCTGCGCGAAAAGGCCGTCTCGAGCCACGCGTCGAGCTCTAGGCTTCCTTCCGCGAAGCGGGCGACGAAGAAGCTCGCCCCTCCCCGCGGTCGCTCGACCAGTGCCACTCCTTCGGGGGTGGGGAGGCCCAGCACACGAAACGCGCTCGACGCCATCCACTCGTCGCGGCCGCGGCTCGAGAGGAGCGAGCGGAGACGATCCATGAGGCCTCGCGGATGGTGTTCCTTGACGCAGAGGTCGAGCCTCTCATCCGGAGAGGAGCCGGCCATCCGCACACGAGTCACCAGGGTTCGTTCCGAGCCGGAGCGTTTGAGCACCTCTCCCGAGGCTCCTGCTCCCGCGAGGAGGGCGGCATGGGTAGAGAGGGCCTCCTCGACCCGTGCCGGGGGAACGGCACGGAGATGGTACATGAGTCCGGCTTCCGTCTCCTCGGACCAGTAGCGACTGCTCCTCACCACGCAGCGCCGCGTCCGGCTCCGCTGGCGCCGAGCGCGCAGGCTCGCCGTCTTCCTGGTCACCCGGACGTGGAGGCGTTCCAGATCCCGCTTGTACGGAAGCGCCTCGATGTCGAAGCAGTCGCGGAGAAACCTCCTCCGCTCCCACTCCGTGGTGAAGCTCTCGAGGTCGAGGAAGAGCTTGGCGAGCATGCGCACCCGGTGGCCGGGAAGAGGTCGGGTTTGCACCGAGTGGAGATCGACGAGCCAGACCCTCAGGTCACCACCGGGAAGGATCCGGGCGAGGACGTTGCCCGTGTGGAAGTCCTTGTGGTGGAGCCCCGACTCGAGGATTTTCCGGGTGAGCCCGGCCAGAAGGGTGAGAAGGCGCGATCGCTTCTTCCTGGCCAGCGGATCGCGGGCGACCCGGGCGCGGGTCTCGTCCTCGATCGTTCCCAACCGATCGGGCGAGCTCCGGCGAAGCTCGGTCTCCACCAGGGGAAGGAGCTCGCGCAGGAGGCTCACCACCGGCACCGTGTCCTCCAGCTTCTCGAGAACGACATAGCTCGAGCCGGAACGAGCTTCGCCTCCCCGGGGTTCACCCAGGGCATAGGCACGGCAGGTGGGGATTCCCCGGGCGAGGACGGCCTGCGATCCCCGCCATTCCTGAAGGGCCTTGGTGCCCACGAAGAGGCGCTTGAGCCGGGAGGACGCATCGGGAAGCTTGTAGCGCTTGACGATGAGAGACGGAAGGTTCGCCACCGCGTCCAGAGAGAACACGGCCCGGACGTTGTTGTCCTTGATGACGTGAACGCCGGGGCCCGGGGCGAGGTCGGGGACGCCGGGAAGGATTTCGCGGGAAAGCGCCTCTGCCTCGTCACTCCCCACGAGCCAATCGAGGCTGCCGATCCGGAGGCGGAGTGGCGCCCTGGCCGGTGCTGGCGTGGCGGCACGAGAGGGACCGGGGCTCATCACCCGGCGATGTGCTCGCCCCCGTCCACCCGGAGTGTGTTCCCGGTCATCCAGTGAGTCTCCTCCCGGGCCAGCACCGACACCGCCTTGGCGATGTCTTCGGGGGTGGTGGGGCGGCCCATGGGGTTTCTCTTCAGGACCTCCTGCAGCATGGCTTCGTGACCGGGAATGTGGCGGAGAGCAGGGGTGTCGGTGACCCCGGCCTCGATGGCGTTGGCGGTGATGCCGAGCTGAGCCAGCTCCACCGCGATGTTCCGGATGTGGCTCTCGAGGACGCACTTGGCCGCCGAGATGGCGGCGTACCCGCGCCAGACCGTCGTGTTGCCGGCACTGGTCATGGCGAAGATGCGTCCGCCCCGCCCCATGAGCTTGCGCTGGACGAGGCCGTGGGTCCAGTAAACGAGGCTGTTGCCCATGACGTCGAGGGTCATGTCCATCTGCTTGGCCGTGATGAGACGCAGGTCATCGGCCTCGGTGACGATGGTTCCCATGGAGCCAAAGGCCAGGGAGTGGAACAGCACGCGCACCTTGGATCCCCACTGTCCCTGTCCGCAGCGGGCCGTCATCTTGAGCATGACGAAGTCGCGCTTCTCGGGGTCGGCGGCGTTGATGTTGAAGAACTCCGCCTCGCGGTCCAGGGCCTGGATATCCCTCTGGACGCTCTCGGCCGCCTCGATGGTGTTCTTGCGATCCAGGTGGACCCCGAAGATGTTGTAGCCACAGCGGGCCAGCTCGAGGGCGGTGGCTGCTCCGAAGCCGCTCGATGCCCCGAGAATGAGGGCCCAGGTCCCGGGCTCGACTTGGCTCATGGTCTCCAGCCTCTCCATGGTGGTGTTGCTCGCGGGCTGCCGCCCCCGCGTCGAGGATCCACAGGGGCCCTACTATACGGTTGGCGAGGGGCGCCTTCCACCGCCCGCGGAATCCTTGTCCCGGGAGCCTGCACCAGGCTGTCCGTGGCGCAGGGTCCTACGGCCTCGCCGACGGACACAGGGCCGCCAGACCGCACGCGGCGCAGCGAGGTCGGTTTGCGATGCAGACCTCGCGCCCCAGGTGGATGATCTGGTGGGAGAAGCGGATCCAGTGGTCCCGGGGCAAGATCTCCATCAGGTCCCGCTCGATCTTCTCCGGCGTCTTCTCCGAGGTGAGTCCGAGGAGGGCCGAGATCCGCTTGACGTGGGTGTCCACCACCACGCCCAGAGCCTTGCCAAAGGCCACCCCCAGGACGACATTGGCCGTCTTCCTGGCCACTCCGGCCAGCGAGAGGAGATCCTCCATCGCGTCGGGAACGTGGCCGTCGTACTCCTCCACAAGACGCTGGGCACAGGCCTGGATGTTGCGCGCCTTGCTGCGGAAGAATCCCGTCGAGCGGATGATCTCCTCGATCTCCGGAAGTGGAGCCGCGGCCATGGCCCGGGGAGTGGGGAACGCGGCGAACAGGTGCGGCGTGACCATGTTGACCCGCTTGTCCGTGCACTGCGCGGAGAGGATGGTGGCCACCAGGAGCTCGAAGGGGTTCCGGTGGTCGAGGGCGCATTCGACGTCGGGATAGAGCTCGTCGAGCCGTGCGAGCAGCGAGGTGCGGTCGGTCTTTCTGGCCCGGCGCTTGCCCACGGTCACTTCCGCTCCAGAAGCCGGTGGACCTGCTCGGCCAGCCGATCCGGATCGTGTCGCAGGAGAAACACGTTGTCGGGACGCCGGTGCGATTCGACGATGCGAAGAGATGTGGACTGGAGGAGCGGGGCGCGAATCACCCGCGCGTCGTCGAGGTCGTCCTCCACGGGGGCGGCATCCATGCTCCTGTAGTGATCGAGAAGAGGGCCCGGGATCCGGCTCGAGGAGATGAGGACGTGATCGAGGGAACGGCCGAGTGCACCCTCGACCACCTCGACGTGACTCCGGGCCGAGAGACCATCGGTCTGTCCTGGCTGGGTCATGACGTTGCAGACGTGAACGAACCGTGCCTTCGACGCGGCGATGGCCTCGCGCACGCCGGCGAAGAGCAGACAAGCCACGATGCCGGTGCGGAGGGTTCCCGGGCCCAGGACCACGAGGCGGGCCTCACGGAGCGCAGCGAGGGCACGAGGGGTGGCGGGGGCCTCTCTGTCCTCGAGGAACATGTCGGAGATGGGAATCCGCGGCTCGCGCCGGATGATTTCCCACTCCCCGGTCACGAGCCTTCCGTCGGAGAGCCGAGCGCCGATCTGGGTGCTCGCATCCGAGACGGGAAGGATCTCGCCCCGGGTCTCGAGGAGCTCGCAGGCCCGGGCCACCGCGGCATCGAATCCTCCGAGCTGGCGGGTGAGGGCGGCCAGCATGAGGTTGCCCAGGCTCATGCCGTCGATTTCTCCCTGGTCGAAGCGATGCGAGAAGAGATCGCGCAGGGGGCCCGGGGGAGCCATCGCGGTGAGACAGCTCCGGGTGTCGCCGGGTTGAGGAAGGTCGAGGCTGCGTCGCACGAGGGCGCTCGATCCGCCGTTGTCGGTGACGCCGGTGATGGCCCGAGGTCGGAGACCTCGCTTCACGAGCCCGGCGATGAGGACGGACTGGCCGGTGCCGGTGCCGAGCGTGACGAGCTCGTGGTCTCTTGACATGCAAATGCGCCCACCGTTGCGCGGGGAATGCCAGGATTGGCGCAAGGGGCGGAGAGGCTAGTCGTGTGCGAGGCCGGTGTCAAGAGCGAGGCGAGGTCCCGGCTCGATCCCTGGTCAGGAAAAGCGTGCACCCGGCCGGGCGTAGCGGAAATTCACGTCGGGAAGCTCGGTCGAGGTCGCCGGTGTGGGCGGAGCGGCGAGATCGAGAATGAACGTGGTTCCCTCGCCGGCGACGGACTCGACGCGGATCGAACCTCCCATTCTCTCGGCACAGCTCCGGGCGCGAGCCAGGCCGAGTCCTGCTCCCTCGTAGAGGCCCGCTCGCAGTCCCCGCGTGAAGGGCTCGAAGATGGCGGCTTCCTCGCCGACGTCGATCCCGATGCCATTGTCGGCAATCATGAGGAGCGCGCGGTTACCCTCCACAATTCCCTTCACCGAGACCAGGCGCTCGTCCTTGTTGTTGAACTTCACCGCATTCCCGAGAATCTCGTGGAGCGCGATGCGGATGAGGTCGGGATCTCCGAGGACCTCGGGAAGCGAGCGATCCACCGTGAGCTTCACCTGCCCCTCGCGGATCTGCTCGTCGAGCTCCTCGAGGACACGATCGAGAAGGGGCCGGGCGGGCAGTGTCTCGGTGCGGCAGCTGAGCTGCGAGGTCCGCAGGTAGTCGATCAGGGCCCGCAGTCTCTCCCGGGCGCTGCGGGCATTCTTGATCAGCTTGGTGAGGCAGATGCGACCTTCCTCGCTGAGGGCTTCCTGATGCTCGTCGAAGAGGATCTTGGCGAAGGCGGAGGTCTTCTCGAGGGGCTCCTCGATGCCCGCCTCGAGCCAGATGTGGAGGGGCCTCTTGCCCTTCGGGGGAGACGCTGCTCCTCCCGTCCCCGAGAGGGGTGACACCGTGGCGTGAGCGATCTCCTTCTCGGGCCCCTTCTCGGGAGCGGTCGCGGCCTGACCCGTCGCGGCCGCGCGCCTCCTTCGGGGTTCCGGCTGGGGCCGAAGACCGTGCCAGGGGAGCTCGGGCCGATGGCGGCGGCGATCTTCGTCCGGGTCCGAGGATGAGCTCCGGTTCCAGGAGGGAGGGTGGGACTCCTCCCTCGGCGCCTGCCGGACAGGAGAGGGGCTCGCGGCCGGGGCCCGACGCCGGGTCGGGGCGGCCGTCGGGGGAGGCGCCCCCGCAGCCGTCGGCGGGGCAGAGGCGGTCGGCGACTCCGGTCCTACGGTCCTCAGCCTTCCTCTGAGACCGGTCCGCCTCTGGAGCCAGGGGACGAGAACGAGTCCGGTGACCCCGGACAGGGTCACGAATGTGGCCAGCTCGAGGAGGAGGGTGCCCAGAGGGGAGAAGGGACCCTTTTCGACCTCGAGCATGACCCGTCCCACGCAGATCATTCCGGCCACGGCCAGGAAGAGAGCGCGGAAGTTGCGGAGATGATGATCCATGGCGGGTGCCTCCGGGTCGAGCCCGAACCGTTCCGAGGGGGTCCGCCGGGGCTGGCCAGGAGAATCGTGCGGGCCAGAGGACGGACACGTCCCTCATCGGCCGAAGAGGCCAAGGATCCTGAGAGGTTTTCCAGATGTCGATGGATCAGGGACTTACCGCGGTAGCACCTGGATCCTCAGCTTGTTGGTCTGGACGAGGCTCCCGTTGACCACCACCACGCCGTGCAGCGAGAACTCGTCGAAGACCTGGGCCGAGGCGGGGATGGGGAACGGCTTGGTGGCCTGCCCGATGGCGTCCAGGGGGGGATCGGTGCCTCCGGGCCCGATGCTCTTCATGAGCACCGCGATGTCCTGGCCGAGACAGAACTCGAAGTCGCGCCAGGAAAAGGTTCCCGTTCCGGTCGAGCGCGCGATGCCGTAGCGGGCACCCGGCGGCCCTTCGAGGCGCACCGTGACCGTGGCTCCCGCCGACGGAAACCCGTCGTACACGAGACGCACCGGGGGCTCGGTGTAGTCGAACACGGCCGGGAACGTGAAGTTCCCGGCGAAGCGATCCTTCAACGTGATGTCGGTCGAGCCCAGCGAGGTTCCAGGCGGGGTGTGGACCCACAGCTCTTCCTGGGACACCCAGCGGAGGATCGACCCCTCGTTCTCGCCGAAGAAGACCCGCGTGATGCCATCGAAGAACCCGCTTCCGTGGAGCGTCACCGTGGTGCCACCGGTCACCGTGCCCGAGGCCGGGTCGAGGCTCTCCAGAACCGGGGGAAGATTCTCGCCGTAGAGGAACTGGATTCCTGCCCGGTCGTCGGCCTCGATGGAGCGATTGGCCACTCCATCACCCAGGGCCGACGGCCACATGGTCGATCCGGAGATGCTGCTGTGACCCAGCCCCAGCGCGTGGCCGAACTCATGACAGGCGATGCCGGGGATGTCGAAGCCGGATCGGCCACCCGAGGAGTCATAGTTCCAGCTGTGGTTGCCGTCGTAGAATCGGATGTCGAAGTAGCGGTCTCCCCCGATCAGGAAGCAGAAGGCCTCGGCGAGGACGTTTCCACCGCTCATGTCGGTGGAGAAGACGACGTTGTACTGGTCGGCGGAGGGGTTGGAGATCGTGGTGGTTCCGCCGTAGATCCAGTAGAACTTGGCGTTGCCCTGATCGGTCCACGAGTCCGCGCCCAGGTTCACGGCGGCGATCTGCTGGGCCTGGGTGCCGGCGATCCCGTCGCGGAAGTTCGGGTTGACCAGGTAGGAGCCGGCGTGGTTGGAGAACGTGCCGCAGGTGAGTGTGAAGGCGCTGACGACCGAGGTCAGCGCAGCTCCCGCGAAGAGCGAAGCCGCGCCGGCGAGAAGGATGCGACGCGTCCAGCAGGAGCGCGAGGGGTGACCGACGGTCATCGGTTCTCTCCCTTCCGGGCCCGAGCGGCCTCGACTCTCCGGATCTCGGTCCGCAGCTCCTCGAGAGGAAGGGCCCTCTCCACGCAGCTCCCGGGCTTGGCCTGGAGGACCACCGTTCCCGCCTTGCGCCTGACCGAGTAGACCCCGTGGTGGCCGGCATCGAGGCCTCTCGCGAGGGGCGGGGCGTAGCGGGACGAGTGGTTGAGGAAGACCACCGTGGGGCCGTTCTCGAGCTCCTCGGGGGCAGGGGCGCTGGAAAGGAGAAAGCTCCCGCCGCCGGGAAGGGTCCCGCCGGGAATGTGGACAACGACCAGCGGGCCGGTCTCGTGATCCCCCTTGAATCGCTCGATGACGCGACAGGTGAGCCTCTGGAAGGGGAGAGGCTCGTCGACCCCCTCCATGCAGTCGAGGACCTGCACCCGGTCGACGACCTCCACGAGGAGGATCTCGTCGGAGCTCGCGATGAGCTCGGCGAGGGGGATCTTCTTGAAGGCTGCCAGGAGCGGGGGCCCGGCCAGGGCAAGGACGGCGCCAGCGAGGACAAGAGGCAGGATTCTTCTCATGGGATCGTGGACTCCGAGCGGGGATTCGGCGGGAAGGTGTCTGCCAGGCGGGTCGAGAGCACAAGGCCAGGGTAGGGGGAATCGGCGTCGGAGTCAAGAACCCCTGCGCGAGCCGGGAATCCCTGCGCGAGCCGGGAATCCCTGCGCGAGCCGGGAATCCCTGCGCGAGCCGGGAATCTTTCCGGGGGCCGGCAGCTCGCGGGCGGGCGTGGCTCCGCCGATCAGGACTCGGCCGTGATCTCGAGGAAGCCGTTGCGTGCGCCGGGGACCGCTCCGCTGATGAGGAGCAGGTTCTGGGCGGGGATCACGTCGACGATGCGAAGGCCCTTCACCGTGACGCGGCGCGCGCCCATGTGACCGGCCATCCGTGTCCCCTTGATGACCCGGCTGGGGTAGGCCGAGCAGCCGATGCTGCCGGGGGCGCGGTGGCGGTCGGACTGGCCGTGGGTCTTGGGACCACCCGCGAAGTTGTGGCGCTTGACGACTCCGGCAAAGCCACGTCCCTTGGAGGTGCCACAGACCGTGATCCTGGTGCCGCGTTCGAGGCCTTCGACCGTGATGGTGCCACCGACCTCGTAGCCCGAGATGTCGATGTCGCGGAACTCCTTGAGCTTGCGCTTGGGCTCGATGCCGGCCTTCTTGAACTCGCCGAGCTGGGGCTTCCGGGTGTTCTTGCGCTTCTTGTCGGCGTAGCCGAGCTTGACGGCCTCGTACCCGTCGGTCTCGACGGTCTTGACCTGGACCACGGAGCACGGGCCGGCCTCGACCACGGTGACCGGGGTGAAGACGCCGTGCTCGTCGAACAGGCTGGTCATGCCGATCTTCTTGCCCAGGATCACGCGCTTGCTCATGACGCCACCTCGAAGGCTCTTGGATGGAGAAACGCGGTAGCATACAGGCCCTCGTCGGCCGGTCAAGGGGGGGCGGGCCCTTCCCCGGCCCGGCGCCTCCCCGTATACTGGAAAGACCCCCACGCGCCGGCACCCGATGTGAGAGGAGACCTCCATGCGCCGTGCGATGCGACCCGAATCCGGTCCCCTTGCCCCCGTCCTGCTCGGCCTTCTCGTGGCTTTCTGCACCGGGATGCTCGCATCACCGGTTCGGGCTCGAGGCGGCCCGGACGGCGCGGCCCTGGGGAGCCCCGATGCCACCCGGGCCTCGGCGCTCCTCCTCACGGCGGCTACGGCCAACGGCGACAAGAAGTTCGTGGCTCTGACGCAGCTTCAGGAGGTTCCCGTGGCGACCCGGGTGGTGGCCTTCCGCCGGGGTCTTCACTCGGGAGTGGGGTCGGTGCGGGCTCTTTCCGCCTTCCAGCTCGGGGTGGTTGCCGATACGGCGGCGGCGCCTCTTCTGGCCCGACGAACCCTGGTGGACCGAGAGGCCGAGGTCCGCAGCAACGCCCTTCGCGCCTACGAGCGGCTTTCTCTCCACACCCCCGACGACGTGGCGATCGGCCCCTTCGTCCGGGCCCTTGCGGTCGATCACCACCCGGTCCTCCGCATGCGCGCCGCCGAGGCCCTCGGCAGCCTGGGTCGGGCGGCCGCCGTTCCGGCCCTCCTCGGGGCGTTCAAGACCGCCGGTACCGGCTCCTACCGGGCACCGTCCAACTTCATCTTCGTGGGGACCGAGCAGGCCCTCGTGACCGATTTCGATGTCGAGGTGGCCCAGGCCGCCGTCATCGCCGACCCGGTCATCACCCACGTCCGCGAGGGAGCCCAGCTCGAGGTGCGCGTGATCGCGGTGGCGGCCGATCTCGTGATCAAGCAAAAGGTCGTCATCGGACGGGCCCTCGATCGGTTGACCGGTCAGGCCTTCGGCCCCGACGAGAAGATGTGGCAGCTCTGGTGGGACACGCTGGGGTCCAAGGAGTAACCGCCCGAGCGCGTCCCGAGGTCGATGCGGCCGAGCGTTTCCCGTGTGCGTGGGAAGGCTCGTCCGGGCTTTCTTTCTCGAATCGAGAGAGCTGGCCCATTCTCACTACTCTCAGAACGACAGGCCCGGAACGTCGGGTCCCGTTGCGACTTCGAGATTGTCGTCCGGGATCTCCCACCATGGCCTCAACCCACGCCTCCGTCCCGCCGAAAGAAAGGGGCCGGCGCGGTGAAGTCTCCTCGGCTGTCCCGCGACCGAGCACTGGGGATATCACGACGCGAGAACACGCCTCACCTTGCTCGCGTCATCGGCTCGCTTCGGCTTCGAGGAAAAGGGCATGAACTTCGACGACGAGTTCAAGTGGTGTCCTTCGTGTGAGAGGTACGTCCAGTACCTCCAGAGCTACGAGAAGTCCTTCTGCGTGGATTGCGGGGCGGCCGTCTTCCTGTTCAGCAAGGAGGACTGGGAGAGGTTCCGCAAGAGCCTCCCGCGCTCGGACTACCCGGAGCGCCTGGAGTCCTGATCGCAAGAGGGCCTGCCCTTTTCCGGCTCGTGGCGCGGATCGTTGAGGCGAGGTGCCGGGCCCGCTATACTCGCGGCCCATGACCAGGGCCACCCCAGCTTTCAGGCGCAAGGCACCCTTCCGGGGCGCACTCTTCGATCTCGGCAACACGCTCATGGAGTTCGAGACGCGCGCCTTTGCCGAGCTCAACCGCGAAGGAGCCGAGAGCGTGAGCCGCGCCCTCGAGGAGGCCGGAGTCCGGCTGGATGCCGCGACCTTCGTCGAGCGCTTCCTGGGCGACTTTCGCGCGTCGGTACGGAGGTCCCTCGCGGAGGACCACCGGGAGATCACCCTCCGGGAGCTCATTCCCGAGGTCCTTCTGGGTCTGGGCCAGAGCTGTGAGGGGAGCCTTCTGGAGCGTCTCGTCGAGGCCCACTACGCTCCCATCGTGGCCCAGGTCTCGCTCTACCCCGGGACCGCGGAGATCCTGTCCCGTCTCCGTGGCGCGGGCCTGAAGATCGGCCTCGTCTCGAACACGATCTGGCCCGAGCCCTTTCACGTGCACGATCTCCGCCGCTTCGGCATCCTGGGCGAATTCGACTGCCTGGTGTTCTCTTCGACCCTCGGGGTCGCCAAGCCCAACCAACGCATCTTCCGTGAGGCCCTCGACCGTCTCGGGGTCGCGCCCGAGGAGTCGTTCTACGTCGGGGATCGCCCCGAGATCGACGTGCTGGGCGCCCAGTCCATCGGCATGGCCGCCGTCCTCAAGAGACACCCCCTCCGTTCTCTCGAGCGGCACGAGGGGATCGTCCCGGACGCCGTGATCGACGACCTCCGCGAACTGGCCGACCTCGTAGGGGTCTAACGCCCCATGGTCACGAGGGATGCTCTCCGGGACGGGGTGGCGCTCCTCGGTCTCCTGGTCGTCGGGTTCCTGGTCCGGATGCCCGGACTCGACGAGAGGGAGCTCTGGATCGACGAGGCCAACTCCGTCCTCATCGCCCGCGAGAGCGTCCCCGACATCGTCGGAGCTCTCCGGGTCGATGGCAATCCGCCCCTCTACTACGTTCTCCTCCACACCTGGATGTCCCTCTTCGGCCAGGGAGAGGTGGCCGTCCGCGCCCTCTCTCTCGTTCTCGGTCTCGCCCTCGTGTTGGTGGTGGCCTTGCTCGGGCGGGCCTGGTTCGGTCGCGTGGCGGGAGGGCTGGCCGCGTTCCTCGTGGCCACGTCGCCGCTCCACGTCTACTACAGCCGCGAGGCGAGGATGTACACGATGGTGGCGGTTCTCGCCGTCCTCGCCATCTTTGCCGTGGACCGACTCCTCGTCCGGCGGGACAGGACCTCGGTCGTCCTTGCCGCGCTCGCCCTCGCCTCCGTGGCCCTGACCCACAACTACGGTCTCTTCCTCCTGCCCTTCGCCCCCCTGGCCTGTCTGCTCGTGAGAGAGCAGAGGGGAAGGGGGCTGCTCGTGGCGTCGCTTGCTTCCGTCCTCGCCCTCACTCTCGTCTCGCCCTGGCTTCCCGTGGTGGTCGGACAGGCCCGGTCGGGGGTCGGCGACTGGATCCCCGAGCTGTTCGTGCGCGAAGTGGAGAGGACCCCCTTCGGATCCGACACTTCCGCGGGGCGTTTTCTGGGTGGGGCCGTGCGCACGCTGGAGGTGATGGCGCCGGGAGCGAGCTACCCCTCGTATCTGCGGAAGCTACCCGTCCTGGGGCGGAGCAGCCTCGTTCCCCTGTTCTTTATCGGTCTGGCTCTGCTCGCCGGCATCTTGCCCCACCTTGCTTCTTCCCCCGAGAAGAGGCGCGAGGAGATCCGTCGCGTCGTTCTCCTCCTTTTCGGTCTCGTCGTGCCCATTGCGCTTCCCCTCGCTTACTCGGCCTTCGTCAAGCCGGTCTATCTCGTGGGGCGCTACGAGATGATCGGATTCGGGGCGCTGGCGCTCCTCGCGGGGCGGGGCATGGCGCTCGCGTCGGGCGCCCTTCCTTGGGCGGGTGCGCGGGTTGTGGCGGCGTCGGTCCTGGCCTCGCTCGCGGGAGTGCTTGCGTTCACGAGCCTCCAGCCGTATCTCTTCGGGCCCAATCCACTCCGTCCCCACGCGACCAGGATCGCCCGTCTTCTCGCCGAGAAGGGACGGGAGGGAGACATCGTTCTCTTCACCGAGGCGACCCGGGCCACCGCGGAGTACGCGCTCTCCCGGAGGGGCCTTGACGAGAGGTTCGAGCTCCGCTCGTTTCCTGCCGATTCCGGGCTCCATCGCGGCTGGTACGACCCGGAGGAGTATCGCGGCAAGAGGAGGGACCTCGACGACGAAGCGCGCGAGCTGACTCGTGCCCTGTATGCCTCCCTCCCCATCGGAGGGCGTCTGTTCGTGCTCTACGAGGGTCGGTACCCCGACCTTCACCAGACGCTCCTGGGCGAGATCGACCTGCTGTTCGGGACCTGGCGTCCCGAGCTTTCGAAGGGGGGCCTCGGCGTGCTGGCCTTCGTCAAATGAACGCGAGCTCTCCAAAGAGTGGCGGCGCCGTGCTCCTGCTCGTGCCGGCGATCCTCGGTGTGGTGCTCCACTTCCATGGCCTGACCCAGCCGTTCATGCGGGACGATCGCGCCATCCTGGTCGACAACGCGCGGCTCGTCTCGCCCACCGGAGTGAGCGAGATCCTCACCACCCACTACTGGGAGGGAGCCAAGCCCGCAGGAGGGCTCTACCGCCCGGTTCCCCTCCTGTCGTTTCTTCTCGACGCGCGTCTGTTCGGCATCGAAGCTCCGCCGCTGCGAGCGGTGAATCTCCTCCTGCATGCCCTCGTGGCGGTGCTGGTGGTCGTCCTCGGGCGGGCCTTCGGCTTCTCTCGGGGGGCCTCTCTGCTGGGAGGAATCCTCTTCGCCGTCCATCCCGTTCACATCGAGGTCCTGCAGGAGGTCAAGGGGAGGGAAGAGATCCTGGCCGCGCTGTTCGGACTGTCGGGGCTGGCCGTGCTCCTCCTGCGTCCTTCCCTCTGGGGATGGCTTGCCGGGCTGCTCCTCGGCCTCGCCCTCTTCTCCAAGGAGAGCGCCGTTGCGTTCGTGCTTCTCGCCTTCCTGCTGCCTCGGCTCTCCCCGCAGAAGGCCGGCTCCCGTACGGTCGTCGTGTCTGCCGCCCTCGCGCTTCTCCTCTTCGTGGGGGTGAGGACACTCGTCCTGGGATCGCCCCTCGGTCTCGATCGTGCCCTGATCCCGAGGATCGACAATCCCCTCGCTCACGTCGGAGCTCTGCCCCGGATCCTCACCGCGCTGGAGCTCCAGATGCAGGCGGTGTGGCTCCTTCTCTTTCCCGTGCGGCTCACCCCGGACCGTTCCCTCGGCGCCTTCACCGTGGTCGACAGCGTGACTCCGATCGCTCTCGCCGGCGGTCTTCTGCTCCTCCTGGGAGGGGCGCTCGTGATGCGACGCTGGATCTCGGGTCGCGGGCCCCGTCCTCTCGGTCTGGTCATCGGCCTCGCCGTTCTCTCCTGGATTCCCGTGTCGAACCTCTTCGTTCCCACCGGCACCACGCTTGCCGATCGGCTCCTCTATGTTCCCTCGGTGGCGGTGTGCTTGCTTGTCGCCGGCTTCCTCGTGAAGGTGCCTCGCGCCCGCCTTCTGTTCGTTCCGGTGGTCCTTTCCCTTGCCCTCCTCAGCGTGCTGCGGGTGACCGTCTGGTCGTCGGAAGAGGGGCTGTACCGCGACGCCTTGCGGGTCGTTCCCGGGAGCGCCCGCGTCCTCGCCTCGGTGGCCTGGTATGATCTCGAGGGCGGGCGGTTCGAGGAGGCCGAGGCCTCCGCAAGCAAGGCCCTCACCGTCTATCCCGGGTACGGGAAGGCGCATGCCATTCGTGCCCACGCCCTGCGTGGTCTGGGCGACTGGGAGCAGGCGGGCAAGGAGTACCGGGTCGTGCTGACCTGCGAGAACGTCTCCGCTTCCGATCTCCACAACCTCGCGGCCTGGCTTTTCTCAAGCGAGGCCACGCTGACCCGACTCCTCGAGGCGGAGTCCCTCCTCTTTCAGGCTCTCGAGGAGGATTCCTCCTTCGCTCCGGCCCGGGAGCTGATCGATCGTGTGCGCGAGCGCATCGCCTCCCTGCGGAACGCGAACGACCTCGCGCCGGCCGGGAGACGGGACCGTTGACCGCGCGCTTCCTCCTCGTCCTCGCCACCTTCCTGTCCGGCGCCGCCGCCCTCGTGCTCGAGGTGTCGTGGGTCAGGCTGCTGGGTCAGGTCCTCGGTCATACCACCGCCGCCGTGTCTGCCGTCCTCACCGCGTTCTTCCTCGGACTCGGCGTCGGGAGCTTTCTCTTCGCGCGCATCGCCCCTCGACTGCGTTCTCCCCTTCTCGTCTTTGCCCTCCTCGAGGCGGGGGTGGCCGCGATGGCCCTCTCCGTGCCGTTCTTCGCGGGGGCCCTCGAGGAGATCCTCTTCGAGGGAGGGTGGGCGGAAGGGGGCGAGACCTGGTCGCTGGCCGCTCGCTTTCTCGTCGCCGTGGCACTGCTCTTCCTGCCCACCCTCTTCATGGGGGGGACGCTGCCCGTTCTCTCCCAGGCCCTCGTGCGTCACCGGTCCGAGCTCGGAGACGTATCCGGTCTCCTCTATGCCGCGAATACCGCGGGTGCCCTGACGGGGGCGCTCGCGACCGGGCTCTACCTCATCGAGGTGCAAGGGATCCGCGGTGCGGGCGTGGTCGCCGGTCTCCTCAATGGAGGTGCCGCTACTCTTGCCGTGCTCGCTCTCCGGGGGTCTCGCGGGGGGCCGCCGCCCCTCTTCGCGCCCACCGTGGCGCCACCCCCGCGGGCGCCCGGTAGGGGCTGGGTGCTCTTCGTCATCGGCTGCTCGGGTTTTTTTGCCCTCGGCTACGAGGTGCTGTGGACGCGCATCCTGTCGCTCTTCCTGCTCAACACCACGTGGACGTTCGTGCTCGTCCTGGCCGCGATCTTGCTCGGAGCCGCGGTGGGCTCGCTCCTGGTCTCGCGGTTCGTCGACGTCGTGAAGAGGCCCGCCTTCGGCCTCGCCCTCACGCAGATTCTCGTGGGGCTCTCCGCCGTGGGCAGTCTCTTTCTCTTTCTCGCGCTGGCGGAAAGAGAGGGAGTCGCGCTCGAGGGACCGGTGGGTCGCCTCCTGGCGAAGTGGATCGGCGAAGGAACGGCCACGTCGATCCTCGTGGGCGAGGCACTGGCCATCCTCGCGTTCTTTCTCATCCCCATGATGGTGCTGGGGATGGCCTTCCCGCTGGCGGTGCGACTCCACGCCGCGTACTCGGGAGTGGAGGAGGACGAGGGGGCGGGGTTCACCGTGGGAAGCGTACTGTGGGCCAACACCCTGCTGGGGCTCTTCGGTCCGCCGGTGGTGGTCTTTTTCCTGCTTCCTGCGTTCGGCGCCGCACGCTCGTTGCTCGTGCTCGGTGGCCTCCAGACGGCCCTCGGCCTCCTCGTTTTGTACAGGAACGCGGAGCTGGGCCGCTGGCTTCGCCTCGTCATGACCCTGGGGGTGGTGGGATGCGCGGCGCCGCTCTTTGTCCGGGCGCCGGCCGAGCTTCGCGTCGTGGGCAAGGGGGAGGAGCTCGTGGCCTGGAAGGAAGGCACCACCGCCACCGTGGCGGTGGTCAAGGACTCCTCCGGACGGCTCCGGCTCAAGTTGAACAACACCTACTCGCTCGGGGGTGGTGAGGGCCGGCTCATCGAGGCGCGGCAGGGCCACATTCCCGCGCTCCTCTTTCCGGGGACCATCCGCGAGGCTCTCGTCATCGGGCTCGGCACGGGGAATACCGCGCGCGCGCTGTCCCGTCATCCCCTGACGCGCATGACGGTGGTCGAGATCGTCCCCGGGGTGATCGAGATGGCGCCTCTCTTCGCTCCGCCTGGCGAGACTCCCCTCACCCAGGACAAGGTGCAGATCGTGCACGGCGACGGTCGCGACATTCTCCTCCGTTCCGGGATCACCTATGACCTCGTCCTGGGAGATCTCTTCTTCCCCTGGCAGGCGGGTGCGGCCGAGCTCTATTCTCTGGAGCACTTCCAGCGGGTGCGCGCGAGGCTGTCGCCGAGGGGCATCTTCTGCCAGTGGCTCCCCTTGCACCAGCTCTCGCCCGAGGGAGTGGGGGTGGTGGTGCGTACGTTTCTCGAGGTTTTTCCGGACGCCGGGCTCTGGCTCGACTACCTCAATGCCCGCGACCCCGTGGCCTGTCTGGTGGGAGGGCGAGAACCGCTCCTCGTCGATGCTCGGGAGGTGGAGAGAAAGCTCTCGCTTCCCCGCGTGCAACCGCATCTTCGCGACACCGGATTCTTCGAACCCGACGACCTCCTCAGCCTCTGGGTCTGCGGCAAGGAGGGGCTGAAGAAGCAGTTCGAGTCCAGAGGGGGCGGGGAGATCACCACCGACGATCGACCGGTTCTCGAGTTCCTGGCTGCACGGGGATGGCCGGTCCACCTGCGCTTCGGGCTCGAGAACCTGCGCCTGGTGATCGAGATGAGGACCCCGCCCGGGCCACCTCTTCTGCGGCGGCTCGACACCGAAGAGGAGGACCGTCGTCGGCGCGTGTACCTCGCGGCGGGAAAGATCCTCGAGGGACAGGCCCATGAGATCGAAGGCGAGCTCGATCCTCGCTCGGGTGTGTCGCCGGCCTACGAGAACCTCTACCGGGAAAGGACTCTCGAAGCGTACTACGAGGCCCTGACGCTGGCCGGGGACTACCATCACGCCCTGACCGTGCTCAGGGTCAAGGTCGACCAGGCCATCAGCACGGGGGCCCTGGATCTCGCGCTGAACATCCTGGACGAGATCGTGGCGCGCATCGAGCCCCGTCCCGAGATCCTCTCGCGCAAGGGAATCGCGCATTTCCTGGTGGGGGAGCTCGACGCGGCGCAGGCGTCCTTGAGGAAGGCCGTCGATCTCGATCCCGAGGCCGTGGTGAGCCGCATCTTCCTGGCCCGGGTGATCCTGGCCCGGGGGCGACCCCGTGAGGCCATCCTTGAGCTCGGTCCTCACGCGGCGAGGTGCGAGGCGCATCCACTCTTTCATGCCACCCTGGGCGAGGCATACCTCGGGATCGGTGATACCGAGACCGGCCGCCGGTATCTCGAGCGGGCGATTGCCCTCGATCCGGGAGACGCGCGCTCACGAGCACTCCTCGCCGGAGAGGATCCGGGTCCACTGGGGGCCAGAAACGGCCACGGCCACGACTGAGTCGTGGCCATGGCCCGGTGGTGCACGGTCCCGGTGCTCTTGCCCGGACCTCTCAGGATTCGTTTGGAGTCTGCGCCAAGCTATCCGGGCTAGCCCAACTTGAAAGGTTGCGGTCGCAAAACCTCGCCAATCGGCCAATGGAGGCCGAATCGGCTCCGGGTTGGCACTACACTTCTGCAGGAAGTGAGGTCGGCGGCCGCAGCCGACGGGGAAGG
>Ga0326597_10004085_pt1 | contig 20663 bp, 20 predicted proteins | sample RVTome_12_FD_203789 | JGI IMG/M metagenome (GOLD analysis project Ga0326597, IMG submission 203789) | Soil microbial communities from uranium-contaminated site in the Upper Colorado River Basin, Wyoming, United States - RVT100D185 | ecosystem: Environmental > Terrestrial > Soil > Contaminated >...
TCGGGGTATCTCGAGACCAAACACGCGAAACTCGGACACCTCAAGGCTATTTGTTGGCCGAATTTGCGGCGCAGCCGCGCGGAGCGGGGCGGCGGATTGCGGTCATTGCGAGCCGCTTCAACGAGGCAGTCGTGCAGCGACTCGTGGACGGCGCACTCAAAGCACTGGTTGCGCAGGGCACGGCGTTCGACGACATCGACCTCGTATGGGTTCCGGGCGCGTGGGAGCTGCCCGGTGCGGTGCGTTACCTGCTCGAGACCGAGCGGCACGACGCCGTCGTCGCGCTCGGCGCGGTAATCCGCGGCGAGACCGCGCACTTCGACTACATCGCCGGCGAGACGGCGCGCGGACTGCAGCAACTCGTGCTCGAGTTCGGCACACCGGTCACGTTTGGCGTGCTGACCACCGATACCGAAGAGCAGGCGCTGGCCCGTGCCGGAGGCGCTGAAGGGAACAAGGGAGCAGACGCCGCGCTGGCTGCGCTCGAAATGGCCGAGCTGCTCGACCGCCTCGACGTTGCGAACAACGCTCCCGATGGCGACGCGGCGACCTGAACGGCACGCCCGCGCACGCGCGCTTCAGGCCCTGTACGCCGCCGACGTTCGCGGCGGCTCACCGACGACAGTGGCGGCCGATGTGTTCGACGACCTGGGGGTCGCACCGGCCGAACGCAAGCGCGCCACTCAGCTCGTGCGCATCGTTGAAGAGCAATCGGCGGCGCTCGACGACGCCCTGACCGCCGTCACCGTCAACTGGCGGCTGGACCGTATTGGCGCCATCGAGCGCTCGCTGCTCCGGCTGGGTGCGGCCGAGCTGCTTGCCGGCGTCACACCCCCGCGCGTCGTGCTGCAGGAAATGGTCCGGCTTGCGGAGAGGTTTGGCGGCTTGCAGAGCGCCCGCTTTGTGAACGGCGTGCTGGATGCACTCGCGCGCCAGTTGGGGAAACTGTAGTGCGCGTCCTCGTCATCAACTGGCAGGACCGCGAGAATCCGCTGGGTGGCGGCGCCGAGATCCACCTGCACGAAGTGTTCGGCCGGCTCGCGGAGCGAGGTCACGCGGTGACACTGCTGTGTGGCGGGTGGCCGGGATGCCCACCGCGTGCGACGCTCGACGGGCTCGCCGTGCACAGGGTCGGGACGCGAAAGACGTTTCCGTTTCTGGCGCGCCGCTACTGGGTGCGCCACCTCAGATCGCGGGCGCACGACATCGTCGTCGAGGACGTCAACAAGGTCCCGTTGTACACGCCGCGCTGGGGCGTTCCGCGGCTGATGGCCCTCGTGCCGCACCTGTTCGGCGAAACCGCACTTGACGAACTCGGCTTTGCGCTTGGCTCTGCCGTGTGGTTGTCCGAGCGTCCGCTCGCGCGGGTCTACCGGAACACCGCGTTCGAAGCGATTTCGGAGTCAACGGCCGAGGACCTCGTCCTGCGCGGCATTCCGCGGAACCAGATTCGCGTTATTACGCCCGGTATTTCGTTCGACGTTTACACCCCTGATGCGACCGTCCGGGCGCCGGCGCCGACGTTTGCGTATCTGGGGCGGCTCAAGCGGTACAAGGGTGTCGACCTGGTCATCCGGGCGTTCGCGGGACTCCCCGATCCAGCGGCTCGGCTGGAGATCGCGGGGGCCGGGGACCATCGTCCGGCGCTGGAGCGGCTTGTCGCCTCGCTTGACCAGACGGAGCGTGTCCGGTTTCTTGGCTTCGTGACGGAAGACCAGAAGCGCGCTCTGCTGAGGCGGGCGTGGGCCCTGACGCTGGCGTCGCCCAAGGAGGGGTGGGGCCTGACGAACCTCGAAGCGGCCGCGAGCGGGACGTCGGTCGTCGCGTCCAATTCGCCGGGCATTCGCGAATCCGTTCGCGACAACGAGACCGGCTTTCTCGTGCCCCACGGCGACGTGGCGGCGTTGAGAGAACGGCTCGCACGGCTTGCCGCGTCCCGTGACCTGGTGGAGACAATGGGAACGCGCGCGCGCGCGTTTGCCGAAACGTTTACGTGGGAACGCACCGTGACGGCGACGGAGGCGCACCTTCGGGAGGTGGCGGGCGTCCAATGAGCGTGCTGACAGTGGCGGCGTTGTACGAGCGCAAGCGCGAGCTGCTCCAGCTCGAGAACGTGGGGTCGCCCGAGGGTATGTCGCGCGAGATCACCGTTGGCGAGGCGCAGAGCCCTGGCCTCGCTCTTACGGGATGGACCGGTCGGTTTCTCCACCATCGCTTACAGGTCATTGGCGAAACCGAAGTGATGTACCTGAACGCGCTGCGACCCGAAGAGCGCGCGCGCGTCATTGAGCATCTATTCTCTTTTCCGTTGCCGTGCGTGTTCGTGACCAAGAACCAGGAACTGCCCCAGGGCCTGGTTGATGCGGCGATGCGCACCAGGACGGCGATGTTCCGCTCGCGGCTCAAGACGGCGGAGTTCTATCGCAAGCTGAATCCGTACCTTGAGTACGAGTTCGCTCCGACGGTCAACGTGCACGGCTCGCTCGCCGACGTATTCGGCGTTGGCCTGTTGTTCACGGGCATCAGCGGGATCGGCAAGTCCGAGTGCGTGCTCGACCTCGTCGAGCGCGGCCATCGGCTTGTGGCCGACGACGTGGTACTGGTGCGCCAGCGCGGAACCGATGTGCTCATCGGCCGCGGGCACGAGATGCAGCAGCACCACATGGAGATTCGCGGCGTCGGCCTCATTCACGTCCCCGCGATCTTCGGCATCCACGCGGTGCGCCAGCAGAAGCGCATCGAGGTCGTGGTGCGGCTGGAGCCGTGGGATGCGGCCGCAGCGGTGGACCGAACCGGCCTCGACGGTCACACGACGACGATTCTCGACGTCGAGCTGCCGCTCATCATCGTGCGGCTCAATCCCGGCAAGAACATCACGGTGGTCGCGGAGGTCATCGCGATGAACCACCTGTTGCACTACAGCGGCGGCCTGACCACCGCCGAGTCGTTCAACGAAAAGCTGATCGGCCGCATGCGAAAGGTCTCCGACGTCCGGCGGTACCTGGAGGAGGATGAGGAGTAGCGCACGCGGCGTGGTGGCAGCGCACGCATCCCTCGCCGCCGCGCTTGTGGCGGCCGTTGAGGCGATCACCGGCCGGACGGGGTTGCTGGTCGCCGTGTCCAACGACGGTCTCAGCGGGCGCGACGTGCAGGACGCAATTGCCCGCGTACTCGATGACACCGGCGCCACGGTGGTGTTCACCGATCTGCCCGCGGGCAGCTGTGCACTCGCGGCGCGGCGGCTGTTGCGCGAACGGCCCGGGCTTTCCGTCGTGACCGGCGTGAACCTCCCGATGCTACTCGAGTTCGCGCTCCGCGATGACGATCCCGCAGAAGCGCTTTCGGCCGCCGTGCTGCGCGGACGCGAACACATCCAGCACCTGCCGCCCGATGTCGGTTGACTTGTTTCGCATTGACGACCGGCTCATTCACGGCCAGGTGGTGGTCGGCTGGGGGCGGCCGCTCGACATTCGCTTCATCGCGCTGGTTGACGATGAGGTGTCGGCGAGCGACTGGGAGCAGGAGCTCTACCGGATGGGCGTCCCCGCCGAGATGGACGTGTACTTCGATTCCGTCGAGAGCGCGACGCGCCGGCTGCCGTCGTACATCGAGGATGTGCGCCGCGGCATCGTGCTGACGGGAGACGTGGAAACGATGCGCGCGCTCGCGGCCACGTCGCCCGGCGTGACGCACGTGAACCTTGGCGGCCTGCATTATCGATCCGGTCGCAGTGAGCGGCTGAGGTATGTGTTTCTCACGCCCGACGAGGAAGCGCTCTTGCGCGAGCTCGACGCAGCCGGCGTGGCGGTGGTGGCGCAGGATGTTCCGTCGGCGCCCGCCATTCCGCTGAGTGAGCTGCTTGCCGCCGGTGCAACGTGACGCTCGCCGAGATTCTCCCGCTGGCGGGACTTGGCGCCTTGCTGGGGCTCGACGTCGTGAGCTTCCCGCAGGGAATGGTGTCGCGGCCGCTTGTGGCCGCCACGCTGGCTGGTGCGCTTGCGGGCGATGCCGAGCGTGGCGTGCTCGTCGGTGCGGTGCTTGAGATGATCGCGCTCGGGACGTTGCCGTTCGGCGCGGCGCGGTACCCCGATTGGGGGAGTGCGTCCGTCGTGGGCGGGGCCCTCGCGGCGCGCGCTGAAGTGATGTCGCCGGGCACGCTGACTCTGGCCGTGTTCGCGACGCTCCTTGCCGCGTGGCTCAGCGGCGAATCGATGGTCTGGTTGCGGACGCTGAACGTCCGCTTTGCGCACCGCGCTCGCGCGGAACTGGAACGGGGTAGCCGCGCGGCGGTCCACGCACTGCAGGCGAAGGGTTTCGCGGCCGACCTCGTTCGCGGCGCAGTGGTCAGCGGGACGGCGCTTGCTGTGCTCGCACCCGCCGTTGAGCGACTGGCGCCCTTGTGGAACGGATCGGCCGAAACCGAGCGCGCGGCACTGGCGGGCCTCACGGCAGCGCTCGGCAGTGCGACGGTGTGGATGCTCGTGCGCGGCGCGCCACGCGCACGCCGCCTGATCGTGGCTGGCGTCGCCGCCGGCGTCATTCTGGTGCTGACATGAACGCGCCGGGGAAGCTCCCGCTGATGACGCGGCTCGTGATGCTCGTACGCCTGCTCGCGGTGCAGGCGTCGTGGAATTACGAGACGCTAATGGGCAACGGCTTCGCGTTTGCCATCGAGCCGGCACTGCGTCGCCTTCCCGGTGGCGTGGGAGGCGAGGCGTATCGCGCCGCCCTGGCCCGGCACGGCGTGTATTTCAACGCGCATCCGTATCTCACCGGCCTGGCGGTTGGCGCACTCGCACGGGCAGAACTCGAGGGAGACACACCGGGGCGCATCGAGCGCTTTCGCGCGGCCGCGTGTGGGCCGCTCGGCAGCGTGGGGGACCGGCTCATCTGGGCCGGCTGGCTGCCGTTGTGCTCGCTCCTGGCGCTGTGCGCATTCGGCGCGGGCGCGTCGCCGCTGTTGGTCGTGCTGATCTTTCTCGGCGTGTACAACGCGGGACATCTCGCGCTGCGAGCGTGGACGCTCAACGCCGGGTGGGAACACGGTCTGCGCATCGCGACGGTACTCGGGCATCCACTCTTTCGCCGAGGACCTGATGCGATCGCTCAGGTAACGGCGGCGCTCGCCGGTCTCGCTGTTCCGCTCGCCGTCGCTCGCATCGTCGGCGACCGCCCGGCACAACTCGCCGCCGCGCTCGCCGTCGCTGCGCTCTGGACGATTGGCACGGCTCTCGTTGCACGGCGCGCCGACGGCTGGCGCGCGGCCCTCATTGGCGTCGCGGCGTTTGCCACCTACTCACTCGTCTCGTGACCGTCGAACGTTCCCTTCGCATTGTCAACGAGAACGGGCTGCACGCACGCCCGGCCGCTGAAATCGTGAAGGTGGCGGCCCGATTCCGCAGCGAGATCACGCTTGCCAGGGATTCACTCGTGGTGAATGCGAAGAGCATCATGGGAGTAATGATGCTCGCGGCCGAGTGCGGTGCCATCATCATCGCGCGCGCGATTGGCGACGATGCCGAGGCGGCGGTCGACGCGATCGAGAAAGTCGTGACCAGCAAATTCGGGGAGCGGTGACGTGAGCCTCACGATCCGCGGCACGGGCGCGTCGCCCGGCATCGCCATCGGCCCGGTGCACTTGCTGCGCTGGGAGGTGCCCGACGTGCCGCCGCGCATCGTGCTCGAGTCCGAGGTGCCGGGCGAACTCGCCAGACTCGAGGAAGCGTATCTCGTTGCCGCGGACCGTCTGCGGCGCGTACGCGAGCGCGCTGAACGCAACGCCGGCCCCGAAGAGGCGGCCATTTTCGACGTCCAGATTTCGATACTCGAAGACCCGGAGCTTCGCGAGCGCATCGCGAGTGTCGTGCGGCAGCAGTTCGCCGCCGAGAAGGCTGTCGATCTCGTGCTGCTCGAATGGCGGCGCCGTTTCGAGCGGCACCAGCACGCGATGCTGCGCGAGCGCGTCGGCGACCTCACTGACGTGCAGATCCGGCTGCTCTCGATCCTGCTCGGCTTGCCCGACCACGATCCGGTCGACGTCTCCAAGGGCGCGAACGCCATCCTCGTCACCCAGGACCTGACGCCGTCGCTGACGGTGCAGCTCGACCGCGAGGCGATCGCCGCGATTGCGACGGAGGCCGGTACGCGCACGTCGCACGTGGCGATTCTCGCGCGGTCGCTCGGACTGCCCGCGGTTGTCGGATTGCGCGGCGCGTCGCCGCTGCGGGGAGGCGAGCGAGCCATCCTCGACGGAACGGCCGGCACGCTCGTCGTGAATCCGAGCGAAGCGGAAGTGGCCGCCGCGATGGCGCGCGGCAAGAGGGAACACGAAGAGACAGAGCAGCTTGCCGCCACGGCCGGCGGCGACGCCGTAACGCTTGACGGACATCGCGTGGTGTTGCGCGCCAACGTCGACCTGCCCGAAGAAGCGGAGGCCGCGGCGCGGTCGGGAGCGGAGGGAGTCGGGTTGATGCGGACCGAGTTCCTCGTGGTTGGCCGCGCCGCCATGCCCGACGAAGACGAACAGTTCCGCGAGTACACGGCGGTCGTGGCCGCCTTCAGCGGGCGTCCGGTTACCATCCGGACGTACGACGTGGGCGGCGACAAGCTGCCGGTCGGCGGGTTCCCTGTCGAGCCCAATCCATTCCTCGGATGGCGCGCGATTCGAATGTGCCTTGATCAGCCGGAGCTGTTCAAGGTGCAGCTCCGCGCACTGCTGCGGACAGCCGCGCAGGGCGACGTACGCCTGATGCTTCCGCTGGTGAACAGCGTCGATGAAGTCCGGGCAACGCGCGCACTGATTCGCGAAGCGGGCGACGAACTCGCGGCGCGCGGTGCCGAGTACCGGGCGAATGTTCCCATCGGCGTGATGATCGAGACGCCGGCGGCCGCGATTTCTGCGGCGACCTTCGCGCGGGACGTGGATTTCTTCTCGATCGGCACGAATGACCTGACGCAGTACACGCTCGCTGTCGATCGGGGCAACGCCAGTCTCGCACCGCGTTTCGAACCGTTTCATCCAGCGGTGCTTCGGCTGATCCAGATCACCGCCGCCGCCGCCGCCGCTCACGGCATCGACGTTACCGTGTGCGGCGAGATGGCATCGGAACCGCTTGGGGCGTTCGCCCTGCTTGGGCTGGGGCTGCGGCAGCTCAGCGTTGCACCGCAGTCAGTCGCGCGGGTCAAGCGGCTGATTCGCGCCGTGCGGGTAACGTCGGCGGTGGTGGCGGTCGGGGAAGCGCTGCAGGCATCCACCGCGTCTGCGGCTGAGGCGGTGCTTCAGGCCAGGCTTGCCGCTGAGGTTGCCGCGACGCCGTGAGGCGCATCACGTCGCGGCTGGCACGCTGAGTCGCGCGCTGCACCGTGGGTTGTGTGCCCGGCAGCAGCCTCCCTAAGTTGAAACGCTTCGCACCGTCACACGGCGCGCCCCATCACCTTCTCCCGCTCACGAGTGTCCCGCCGCCATCTCTTCACGTCCGAATCGGTCACCGAAGGGCACCCGGACAAGGTCGCCGACCAGATATCCGATGCCGTGCTCGATGCCATCCTCGCTGGCGACTCGAATGCGCGCGTCGCGTGCGAAACGATGGTGACGACCGGCCTGGCGACGATCTTCGGCGAGATCACGACGTCGACGTACGTGCACATGCCGCGCATCGTCCGTGACACGATCGAGCGCATTGGGTACACCGACGCGACCTTCGGATTCGACCACAAGACGTGCGCGGTGATGACGGCGATTGACGAGCAATCGCACGACATCGCGCTGGGCGTGGATGTCGGCGGTGCCGGCGACCAGGGCATGATGTTCGGGTACGCGAGCGACGAGACGCCTGAGCTGATGCCGCTGCCGATTTCGCTGGCGCACGCGCTGACCCGCGCGCTCGCGGAGAGGCGGAAGTCGGGCGCACTGCCGTGGCTGCGGCCGGACGGCAAGGCGCAGGTGACCGTCGTGTACAAGGGCGACCAGCCGGTGGCTGTCGACACGGTCGTCGTGTCCACGCAGCACGCGGCTGACATCGCGCCAAAGGCGCTGCGCGACGCGGTGATCGCCGAAATCATCGAACCGGTGATTGACCCGTCGCTGCGCAAGGACAAGATCACGTACCACATCAATCCGACCGGCCGGTTCGTCGTGGGCGGACCGCAGGGCGATGCCGGCCTCACGGGACGCAAGATCATCGTCGATACCTACGGCGGAATGGGTCGTCACGGAGGCGGTGCGTTTTCGGGCAAGGATCCGTCCAAGGTCGATCGCTCGGCGAGCTACGCGGCGCGCTGGGTGGCCAAGAACATCGTCGCGGCGAAACTCGCGCGGCGTTGCGAAGTGCAGCTCGCCTATGCCATCGGCGTGGCGGAACCGGTTTCCGTGATGGTGGAGTCATTTGGCACCGGCGTTGTTCCGGATGAACAACTCGAGCAGGCGGTGCGCGACGTCTTCGAGCTGACACCGGCCGCAATCATCGCTCAGCTCGAACTCCGGCGGCCGATCTACACCGACACCGCGGCCTACGGCCACTTCGGTCGCACGCCGCAAACCGGCATCCGCCACGCACAGTCGGTCTCGCTCTTCACGTGGGAACGCCTCGACCGGGTCGACGCGCTGCGCGCCGCTGTCTCCGCGTGATGATGAAAGACACCTGACGCGCCCGCGCGGCGCCGGAGGGGACGATGGTGGAGGTCACGGTGGCCCGGCTTGGCCTGGATAGCGCGACGAATTCGTTCGTCGTGATTCTTCAGGAACGCGACGGGCCGCGGTTGCTCCCCATCTGGATTGGCCGGCCCGAAGCCGAGTCAATCGCGGCGCACCTGCAGAGCGTCAAGCGCGAGCGGCCGCTCACACACGACCTGGCCAAAACCCTGATCCTCGGCCTTGGCGGCGATGTGCGCAAAGTGACCATCACCCGCGTTGAGGACAGCACGTATTTCGCTGAACTCCAGCTCGCGCAGGGAACCGAACTGATCGCCATCGACGCGCGCCCGTCGGACTCCATCGCCATCGCGCTGCGGTGCGGCGCGCCGATCTTCGTCGCGGACGACCTGCTGCTCGTGCCGAACGAAGGCGGCGAAGGCGACGGGGATGACGAGGGCGAGCCAGATCTGACGCCGCCACGCCGCGCGCCGGATGAGCTCTCGGCGGAAGCGCTACAGAGGCACTTGTCGACACTGCGGCCCGAAGACTTTGGCAAGTTCCGTCCGTAGCCGGTTCTGGCTCGGCGCGTTGGTTGTCGCGCCGGTGTTTACGGCGGGCGCACAACACGCCGGGACCGTCACCGGCGTCGTCCAGCGGAACGACGCGGGAACGCTCCGCCCGGTTCCCAACCTCTGGGTGGTGCTGCATCGTGTTGGCCGCGACACGGCGGCACCAGTCGACTCGACGCGCACCGATGCGCGCGGCCGGTACAGCCTGCGCCACGAAGTTCGGCGCGATAGCGCGGTGTTCTTCGCGAGCACGGTGTACGGCGGCGTCGCGTATTTCACGCCGCCCGCGCGCGCCGGCGACACAGCCGCGGCCGACGGCGCACTGACGGTCTACGATACGTCGAGCGCGGGAGAACCGGTGCGCACACGCGGACGGCACGTCATCGTGTCGGCGCCAGACCCCGACGGCCGTCGCGCCATCGCTGAGGTTTTCGAACTTGAGAACGCCAGCTCGACGACACGCGTCGCGGGCGCCGGTTCGAGCTGGAGCACGGTGCTGCCCGGCGCCGCAGAGGACGTTCGCGTTGAGCAGGGCGATGTTGCGCCGGACGCGGTGGCAATACGTGATGGCCGCATTGATGTTCTCGCGCCATTTCCCCCCGGACTGCGGCAGGTCGCGTTTTCATATGCAGTCTCCGCAAGCGAGTTTCCGCTCGTGCTCCCGGTCCCGGATTCGACGACGGTACTGGAAGTGCTGATCGAGGATCCGGGCGGAGTGAGCGACGGCGCCGGGTTGCTGCGCGAAGATGCTGTGACACTGCAGGGCCGAACGTATCAGCGCTTTCTCGCGCGCAACGTGGTGCCTGGCGCGTCGTTCAGCGTTACGGTGGCCGCGGGCGGGCCGCGAACGGTCAACCTCACCGTGGTCATCACGGTCGGGCTGCTCGGCATCGTCGTGCTGCTCGCGGTGGCGCGCGCGGCGCTGGGAGCCCGTGTCGCGCCTGCGGGTTCGTCGCGTGAAGGCGTTGCGCGCGCCACCGCGGCCAAAGCCGACCGGCTCGCTCGTGCGATCGCGGCCCTCGACGCTCGCTTCGAACGCCGGTCCAATCGCAGCGCGGACGAACGTGCCAGGTACGAGGCCGAGAGGGAGACGCTGAAGCGCGAACTCACCGCGGTCCTTGCCGAACGCGACGAGCAACTCTAGATTCGCCCGTACAATTGATCCAGGCGGTCGGGGGTTCCGGAAATCCGGTGCAATACCGGTGCGGCCCCGCCACTGTAACGGGCATCAACGCGCGCCTCGATGTGCCACTGACCGACGTCTGGTTGGGAAGGCGAGTCGCGCGGCCCGAAGCCAGGAGACGCCCTCCGCCCGCGCCACGTACAAATCCCTCGGGGGAGGGCAGGTGGCGTCCGTGCGTTGCAACCGCAACGTGCGCCGGCGTTCCAGGCACCCTTTCGCGAGCGAGTCGGAGGGTGCCTGTTGCATTCGTACCGGTTCGTTTCGTTCAGAACTGCGTTCAGAACTGCGTTCGGAGCTGCGTTCAGTGCAGCGCTGCTGCTGTGTGTCACAGCGTGTCGCGACGCGGCGGATGATCGCGCGCGCGCGAACGGAATCGTCGACGATTTCGGCGATACGCTCGCGCTGGCGTCGCCACCGCAGCGCATCGTGTCACTCAATCCGGCGACGACCGAACTGGTCTTCGCGCTCGGGGCAGGGAGCCGGCTCGTCGGACGATCGCGATGGGACACGTATCCCGATTCGGCCCGGCTCGTGCCGGACCTGGGCGATGGAATGCGACCGAACGTCGAAGTTGTGCTCGCGTCGCGCGCAGACCTTGTGCTGCTCTACGCGAGCGGAGAGAACCGGTCAGCGCGCGACGCGCTACGGCGTTCCGGCGTCGCCACGCTGGCGCAACGTTTCGATCGCATCGCCGAGTTCGGCCCGGCGGTCGTACAACTCGGACGCGTCCTGGGCGACACGATGCGCGCGCACACCGTGCGCGATTCGGTGTACGCGTCGCTCGAGCGGGCGCGCGTGCTCGTCGAGGGACGCCCCCGCCCGCGCGTCGTATGGCCGCTGTGGTTGTCGCCGTTGCTCGCGGCCGGTCGTGGTAGCTTTCTGACTGATCTGCTCGTCATCGCTGGCGCGGAGAATATCTTCGCAGACATCGATGCGCCGTCGCCTCAGGTGACGTTCGAGGAAATTGTCCGGCGCGACCCCGACATCGTGCTCGCCGGACCCGTGCAGGCCGCCGAGCTTCGCGCCGAACCGCGCTGGCGCGCGCTGCGCGCCGTGCGCGAGGGACGAATCGCCATCTATGATACCACGCTTGTCGGCCGGCCCGGCGTACGGTTGGGCGAGGCGGCGCTGCATCTGGCCTCGGTACTGCACCCCAGCGCCGGAACGGGGAAGTGAAACGCTGGCGCTGGGTCGCGCTTGGCGCGGCCGTCGTGTTTGCGGTCGTGCTTGGGCTCGGTGCGGGCTCCGTGGGGCTCGCGCCCGGCGACGTGCTCGCGGCGCTGACCGGGGCTGGCGATGCGACCGTTCGCACCATTGTGCTCGACGTCCGCCTTCCTCGTGTAGCACTTGCCGTGATCGCGGGCGCCGCGCTCGCGATGAGCGGTGCGACGCTGCAGGGAGTGCTGCGCAATCCGCTCGCCGAGCCGTATCTGCTCGGCGTATCGGGCGGTGCGGCAGTTGGCGCGGTGGTGATGACGGCGGCGGCGAGCGTCGCACCCGCACTCGTGACGGCCGGCGCAATGGTCGGTGCGGCGATTGCTGTGGCGCTGGTCATCGCGGTGGCGCGTGCCGCGGGAGGGAGGTTTGACCCGCGCATTCTGCTGATGGCCGGCGTGGTCGTCGGCGCATTTGCAAACGCGGCTATAATGATCGTCCTCGCGAACGCGCCGGCAAGCTCGGTGCGCGGCGCGCTGTGGTGGATGATGGGCTCACTCGCCGACGCGTCGTGGTACGACGTTGCATGGGTGGCGCCGCTCGTCGTGCTTGGCGCCGGTTTTCTGTGGGCGCGCGCGCGCGACATTGACGTGCTCGCGCTCGGCGAGGATGCAGCCGCAGGACTTGGCGCTGACGTCGATCGCGCGGCGAGGGCGTTGTTCCTCGCGGCCGCACTGCTCGCGGCGGCAACCGTCGCCGCGGCGGGACTCATCGGGTTCGTCGGCCTCATTGTGCCCTCGATGGCGCGCGCGCTCGGTGCGCGGCGCGCGCGGCAAACCCTCGCCGCGTCGGCGCTCACAGGGGCGGCGCTGCTCACTGTCGCCGACCTGCTCGCGCGCACCCTGCGCTCGCCGGCCGAGTTGCCGGTGGGTGCGATTACCGCTGTTGTCGGCGTGCCGTTCTTCCTCGTGCAGTTGGCGCGCATTCGATGATCGCCTTCGACAGAGTGATCGTTCGCTACGGCGGCGCCTCGCGTGCCGCCGTTGACGGCGTCTCGTTCCGGGCGCCGCTCGGCGCTGTCACGGCGGTCGTCGGGCCGAACGGAAGCGGCAAGAGCACGCTTGTGCGCGCATTGCTTGGTCGCGTGCCGGTCGAAGCGGGCCGCATCAGCATCGGCGGTGATGACGTCACCGTGCTGAGCCGGCGCGAGATCGCGCGCCGCGTCGCGGTGCTTGTGCAGCGCGAGGAGCCTGCGTTTCCGCTGCCGGTCGCCGACTATGTGGCGCTCGGCAGGTATGCGCACGAAGGTCCGTGGCGCGCGACCGGGGCCGTGACCGATCCAGCTGTGGCGGATGCAATGGAGACCGCCGGTGCCACAGCGCTGCGCGATCGCCGCACCGACGAGTTATCCGGCGGCGAGTGGCAGCGCGTGCGAATCGCGCGCGCACTTGCCCAGGGTGGTCAGGCGCTCGTGCTCGACGAGCCAAGCACGTTTCTCGACATCGCGCACGAAATGGCGCAGTTCGAGCTGCTCGCGTCGCTCGCGCGACGCGGCGGGGCCGTGCTCCTGGTCAGCCATCAGCTCAACCTTGTGGCCCGCTTCGCGACAACAATCGTACTGCTCGACGAGGGCGTCATCGTCGCGCACGGCGCTCCCGACGACGTGATGCGCGGCGAGGTGCTCGAGCGCGTGTATCGGTGGCCTCTTGTCGTATCGCGCGACCCTGCCGTCGGTGCGCCGATGCTCGTTCCCCTTCGTGCTCCCTCTACTCCCTGAACACTCCACCAATCATACGATGATCCGTTCTGCGATTCTCACGACGACATTCTGCGTGGTCGCGCTCGCGCCGGCTTTCGCTCGCGCACAGGCCCGGTCCGACAGCCTCCCGGTTCTGCTGCCCACGGTATCCGTCACGGCAACACGAAGCTCCGCCGAACGCAGCGCCCTACCGCTGAACGTGAGCGTGTTCAGCCGGGCGGCGTTGCGCGACGCGGGTCTCACCCACGTCTCGGATGTGCTTCGACTCGTTCCTGGTGCGACGGTGCTTGGGAGCGGGTCGTTCGGGAGCCAGACCTCGCTGTTCTTTCGCGGTGGCGAGAGCGACTACGTGCTTGTGCTTGTCGACGGTGTGCCGCAAAACGCGCCCGGCGGCGCGTATGACTTTGGCGCACTGACCATCGACAACATCGAACGGGTCGAGGTGGTGCGGGGGCCGGGAAGCGTGCTCTATGGAAGCGACGCCGTCACGGGCGTCATCCAGATTTTCACGCGCCGCGGTGCCGGACCTGCCAGCGTGGACTTCCGCGCTGGCGCGGGCTCATTCGGCACCACCCGGTTCGAAGCTGGGCTCAGCGGTGGCGGCCGCAGGTCCGGCTGGTCGCTCGGCGCCGCGCGGCACGCCACGGACGGCATCCTTGCGTTCAACAATGAATACCGCAACTCCACGCTGAGCGGGGCGTGGCGATGGAGTGGAAGGCGCGCTGAAGCATCAGGTTCGGCGCGCTTCACCGAGTACACGCGCCACTACCCGACCAACTCCGCTGGGGACGTGGTGGACAGCAACGCGTTCGCGGCCGAGGAACGACTCTCGGTGGCCATCGAGGGTGGGCTGCGCGTCAGCCGGCGTGTTCAGGCGCGCGCGCGCGCGACTCGCGGCGTTGCCGACACGCGAACGCGCGACCTGCCGGACTTCGCAGGCGACCAGGACTCGTACGTCGCCGATGGCGACGTCACGCGTGACGGCCTTGAGCTGCGGCTCGAGACAGCGTTGGGGCAAACGCACACACTGACCGTGTCGGCAGATCACGCGCGCGATCGCGAAGAAAGCTCGTCGCGGTCCGAAAGTGCGTTCGGCCCATTCGAGAGTACGATGCGTGTGTCGCGGAAGAACCTGGGAGGCGCGGTGCAGTTGTCCGGACAGTTCGGCGCGCGCGCGAGCTATGTGCTGGGCGTTCGCCTTGACGACAACAGCGAGTTCGGGAACTTCACCACGCTGCGCGCCGCCGGGTCATACACGGTGGGGCGCGTGACCACCATTCGCGCGTCATATGGAACCGCATTCAAGGCGCCCACGTTCTTCGAGAACTTCGCGACGGGCTTCGTGCTCGGAAATCCAGATCTGGATCCCGAACGAAGCAGCGTGCTCTCAGCCGGCATTTATCGCATTGTGCTGTCGGGCCGCGGACAGATCGGCGCGACCGTGTTCTCGCAGCGATTCAAGGATCTGATCCAGTACTTCGGCAGCGTTGGGGAAGGGGAGCCGAACTACCAGAACGTCGGCGCCGCCAAGGCGTCGGGGCTCGAGCTCGAGTCGACGTGGGACCTCGGTTCGGGCCTTTCCGCGCGCGGATCGTGGACGTGGCTCCAGTCGGAAGTGACGCGGGCCGGCGCCGACGCCGGATCATCCGGCGATTTCGTCGCGGGCTCCCGGTTGTTGCGGCGTCCAACCCACGTCGCCGCGGCGGGCATGCAGTACTCAGGGGCCGACGGCGGCAAACTCAGCGTTGTCGCGACGTACACAGGTGATCGCGACGATCGCGACTACTCGGTGTTTCCCGCCGAGGCAATCGTGCTCGACGGCTTCACCCGCGTCGACGTCGCACTCGTGGCTCCGCTTTCGCGAACGCGCACCTCGCGTGGCGCGGCGATCGAGCTCCGTGTGGAGAACGCGCTCAACGCCGGGTACGAGGAGATCCTGGGTTTCCACGCGCCGCGCCGCACGCTGTTCGTTGGAGTCCGCTTTGGCCCCTGACGGCAGGTGCAGGCGCGGGCGAATAGCTTTCGGCCGTGACTCAGGTTGCATCCGACGCCATCGTACTGCACGCGTTCGACTATCGCGAAACGTCGCGCATTCTCCGCATTGTGACGCGCGAGCACGGTGTTCGCTCGGCGATCGCTCGCGGTGCGCGGCGTTCGAAGCAACGGTTTGGCGCGGCGCTGGATCTCTTCGCCGAAGGCGCCGCGCAGATTGCGTTGCACCCGACGGGCGATCTTCACACGCTCGTTTCGTTCGACGTGGTGCGCGCGCGGCCCGAACTTGCGGCTCGGTGGGACCGGTTCGCGGCCGCGAACGCGCTGAGCGAATTGCTCCTGCGCTTTGCGCGCGATGACACAGACACTGAGCTGTACGACGCGTTTCGGAGCGCGCTCGACGCGGTTGGACGGGCCGAAGGCAATGAAGTCATTGCGGCGGGACTGGGCGGTGCCTGGGAACTCGTCGGCCACCTCGGTTTTGCACCCGTGCTCGACGCCTGTGCCGCGTGTGGCGCACCGGTACCGCGCTCGCAGCCGGCCGCCTTTTCGAATCGCACCGGTGGCGTGGTATGCGACGGCTGCGTCGACGCCGGCCGGCTTGCGGCGACGAGGAAACTGCCTGGCCCGGCACGTGACACGATCGCCGCGTGGGTGGCAGGCGAATCGACCGCGGCGCCGGGCATTCCAGAGCTCCGGGCGCACCTCCGCCTGCTTCGGGAGTTCCTCGTCGAGCACCTGGCCGACGACCGGGCGCTCAGGGCCTTTGCCGTCTGGGAGAGGGACAGCGCTCAGCGCTCAGCGCCCAGCGTTCAGGAGGTTGGGCCCAGTTTCGGCTGATGTTCGGTGTTCGGTCTGTCTTCGTTGACACGATCGGGGTACTACCTATAGCTTGGCTCTTGGGTCTCCACGAAGGTTCACCAGAAAAACCAGGAGAAGCTCAACCGAACACTACCTCGTAAGACGGAGCAAAAAATGAGGTCACGTTGGACAGCACTGCTGGCTGTGCTCGTCCTCGCCGGCCTCACACCACAACGTGTCGACGCACAGTCGGGGCCCCCACAGACCCCGCCGCGTCCGCCGGTGATGGGAGGTTTGCAGCAGAACTTCCCGAATCCGATGAATCCTTCGACGAAGATCCCGTTTACGGTGGGCGACTTTCCCACTTGCTCGGATCGGAGCCGCAGGTACACGGTATCCCTGACGATCTTCAACTCACTGGCGCAGAAATACGCGGTGCCGGTTCTTCAGGGAGGTGTGGGTGAAGGTCAGCCGCTGACAAAACTCAGGCTTGAGTGCGGCGAGTACGTTGCCTACTGGAATGGCAAGGTGCTCAACACAAACCGCGAAGCGGCCTCGGGGGTGTACCCATACGTCCTCGAGATTGACGGGCACAAATTCGGAAAGAAGATGTTGGTTGCGAAGTAACAGTCTGACAGTTCGACACGTACGCCCCGGGAGACCCCCGGGGCGTTCGTGCTTTATGGCCATTTCGGCGCAAACGAGGCGGTGCCCCATTTGCATATTCAGCCCGCAGCCCTCCGACCCCCGACCTCCGACCTCGCCCGTGCTTAATCCCGATCGCCTCACCGTAAAAACTGCCGAAGCCCTCAACGACGCGCTCGCACTGGCGCGGAAGGCGGGCAATCCGCAGATCCACGACATACACCTGCTCCTCGCTCTGCTCGACCAGAGCGAGGGCATTGTCGTGCCGCTGGTTCAGAAGGTCGGTGGGAGCGTCGCGGCTCTCCGTGAACAGGCGACGCGAGAGGCGGACCGGTATCCCAAGCAGACGGGCGGCGGACAGCCGACACTCTCGCGCGAGCTCACAAAGGTCTTCGATCGCGCCGAGGAAGAGGCCAAGTCGCTCAAGGACGATTTCGTCTCCACAGAGCACTTGCTGCTCGCCTTGTCGGATGTCTCCGGAACCGAGACGAAGCCGCTGCTTGCCGCGCAAGGCGCCACGCGCAGTGCGCTGCTCGAAGCGCTGAACGCCGTGCGCGGCGCGCATCGCGTGACAGACCAGACGCCCGAAGATCAGTACCAGGCGCTCACGAAGTACACGCGCGACCTCACCGAGGCGGCGCGCAAAGGAAAGCTCGACCCCGTGATCGGGCGCGACGAAGAGATTCGGCGCGTCGTTCAGGTGCTGTCACGCCGCACCAAGAACAACCCGGTGCTCATCGGTGAACCCGGCGTGGGCAAGACTGCCATCGCCGAAGGGCTCGCGCAGCGCATCGTGAACGGCGACGTGGCCGAAAGTCTCAAGAACAAGCGGCTGGTTGCACTCGACCTTGGCGCACTGATCGCCGGCGCGAAGTATCGCGGCGAGTTCGAGGAGCGGCTCAAGGCGGTGCTGAAGGAGATCACGTCGGGCGAAGGCAAGTTCATCATGTTCATCGACGAGATGCACACCATCGTCGGCGCCGGCAAAGCCGAAGGCTCGATGGACGCCGGCAACATGCTCAAGCCGATGCTCGCGCGCGGTGAACTGCGCGTGGTGGGCGCGACGACGCTCGACGAGTACCGCAAGCACGTCGAAAAAGACCCGGCGCTCGAACGGCGCTTCCAGCCCGTGTTCGTCGGCGAGCCATCGGTCGAGAGCACGATTGCGATACTGCGAGGCCTCAAGGAGCGATACGAATCGCACCACGGTGTGCGAATCACGGACGGTGCGGTCGTCGCGGCGGCCACGCTCTCGCATCGCTACATCGGCGATCGGTTTCTGCCCGACAAGGCCATCGATCTCATCGACGAGGCCGCGTCGCGGCTCCGCATCGAGATCGACTCGCTGCCCAGCGAGATCGACGTTGTTGAGCGCCGTATCATCCAGCTCGAAATCGAGCGGCAGGCGCTGCAGAAGGAAAAGGACAAGGCGTCGGGTGAGCGCCGCACCGCGATCGAGCGCGAACTCGCGGAACTGAAGGAGAAGGGCGCGGGCATGAAGGCGCAGTGGCAGATGGAGAAAGCTGCGCTGGGTGAGGTAGCGGCCATCAAGCAGCAGATCGAACAGGCCCGCCTCGAAGCGGAACAGGCAACCCGCGCCGGCGACCTCGGCAAGGCCGCGGAGATCTCGTACGGTACCGTGCCCAAGCTTGAGCAGCAGCTCCGCGACGTCGAGACAAAGCTCGCCGAACCCGCCAAGGGAACGCGCTTCCTCGAAGAGGAAGTGAGCGCCGAGCACATTGCCGAGATCGTGGCCAAGTGGACCGGCATCCCGGTCCAGCGAATGCTGGAGGGTGAGCGCGAGCGCCTCACGAAACTCGAAGACGAACTTGGCCGCCGCGTGATAGGGCAGGCACAGGCGACGAAGGCCGTTGCGAACGCTGTGCGCCGGTCGCGCGCCGGGCTCCAGGATCCCAACCGGCCCATTGGCTCATTCATCTTCCTCGGTCCCACCGGAGTGGGCAAGACGGAAACGGCGCGGGCACTGGCGGAGTTTCTCTTCGATGACGAGCGCGCGATGGTGCGCATCGATATGTCGGAATACATGGAGAAGCACGCCGTGGCGCGGCTCATCGGCGCACCGCCCGGCTACGTCGGCTACGAAGAGGGAGGCCAGCTCACCGAAGCCGTGCGGCGCAGGCCGTATTCGGTGATTCTCTTCGACGAGATCGAGAAAGCGCACGCCGACGTGTTCAACGTGCTGCTCCAGATTCTCGACGACGGACGGCTCACGGACTCGCAGGGCCGCACGGTCGACTTCAAGAACGCCGTGGTGATCATGACCTCGAACGTCGGCAGCCAGTTCATTCTCGAAAGCACGGGACTGGAATGGGCGGCCGTCGAGGCACAGGTCACGCAGCAGCTACGCCAGTTCTTCCGGCCCGAGTTCCTGAACCGCGTCGACGACATCATCGTGTTCCGGCCTCTGGGTGAAGCCGAGATCAGGAAGATCGTTGACCTCCAGGTCGTGCGCCTCGACAGGCTGCTCGCTGATCGCAAACTGAAGCTCGAGATGAGCGACGAGGCGAAAGCGCTGGTTGCACACGAAGGGTACGATCCCTCGTTCGGAGCGCGTCCGCTCAAACGCGCATTGCAGCAACTCGTGCAGGACCCGCTGGCGATGGCGCTACTCGAGGGTCAGTTCCTCGAGGGTGATCGCGTGCGCGTCACCGTGAAGAACGGCGCCATCGCGTTCGACAAAGGCGCGTGACCGACGCAAACCCCGCCGTGCCCGCCGGCCCGCGCGACGCCGAGGACGCGCGCTGGATGGCGCGCGCGCTCGAGCTCGCCCTCACGGCCGGTTCGGAGGGAGAAGTGCCCGTCGGCGCTGTTGTCGTGCACAACGGCCGCGAAACCGCCGCCGGCCACAACGCGATGCTTGCTGAGCGCGATGCAACACAACACGCCGAAATGCGTGTACTCAGGATGGCCGCAGCGAAGCTCAAGGACGCGCGACTCGATGAGTGTACGCTCTACGTCACGCTCGAGCCGTGCTCGATGTGCGCCGGCGCAATCGTGCTCGCGCGTCCCGCACGCGTGGTGTTCGGCGCCTACGACGACAAAGCCGGCATGGCCGGGTCAGTCGGCGACCTGCTCCGCCACCCAAAGCTCAACCATCGCCCCGAGGTGAAGGGCGGCGTGATGGCCGAGGCGAGCGCAGCGCTCCTGCGCGAATTCTTCACCGCACGACGCGAGGTGTAGAGGCCCCGCGAGCGCGACAAGGCCAAGTCTCGCAGTCTCAAAGACTTGAGTGCCGTTGCCCGGCCCAGTAACTTCCGCCCCGCACAGCAGGACAGGTGTCCGAGTGGCTGAAGGAACCGGTCTCGAAAACCGGCATACCGGCAACGGTATCGTGGGTTCGAATCCCACCCTGTCCGTGACGACGAGAATCGAAGAGCGAGAGGAAGCGGAAGGAGGTCAGCGGGGAGTGATGAGGGATTAGGGGAGGGAAGGCTCAAATCTCAACCCTCTCCCCTCAACTCTCACCGCTTCCTCTTTCCCTCGATTTTCGATTTTCTCATTGCCGGACAGGTGGCCGAGAGGCTTAAGGCACGCGCCTGGAAAGCGCGTAAACGGGTAACTGTTTCGCGGGTTCGAATCCCGCCCTGTCCGTTCTAATGCCGTCGCTCGTTTTCGAGTGGCGCCACGACTGACAGCTGGATCACCACCAGCCGGTCGTTGACAGGCGCAGACGCGTCGAAGGCAAGACCGCGCACGACGATCGTAATCGTGCCGAGTGGCGCGGCGGGCGAGGCGGTGATTGCCATCAGCGTGCTGTTGCCCACCGTTGATTGTGGGATGAACTCCGAGGCGTACAGCGGTGAGAGCTCATCCACGAAGAACGAAACGGCGTGCGGGAAATTTGTGCGCGCGATTGAGATCGCAATCTGCACTTGTCCGCCGGGGACGACCGACACAGCTGACGGC
>Ga0326597_10004086_pt1 | contig 20658 bp, 22 predicted proteins | sample RVTome_12_FD_203789 | JGI IMG/M metagenome (GOLD analysis project Ga0326597, IMG submission 203789) | Soil microbial communities from uranium-contaminated site in the Upper Colorado River Basin, Wyoming, United States - RVT100D185 | ecosystem: Environmental > Terrestrial > Soil > Contaminated >...
CAAAGTCGAACAGCTCCACCACGATCCCGATCGCCGTCAGGGTGTCGATGCCCCGGAAGCAGCGCAGATAGCCCACCGCCTCGGCATAGGCCGGCTGGGCCGCGAGCGTGGCGAGGGCCTCTTCTAGCCCGCGACACGCGCGCTCCTGTTGCTCCACCCGGACCCGGTAGGCGTCGAACACCGTCTGGGCCGTGGGATCGTCCAAACGCAGGGTCCGCAACCAGGCGTGATACTCCCGCGTCCACGCCTTCTTGCCGCGGGTGTAGGCGATCCCCTGGCGCAGCAGCCACTTGCCCAGCCGATGACGGGCGCGCAGCAGGTCCTGGCGGGCATCCTCGCGGGCCCGGAAGAGGTCGCGAGCGGCCTCTTCTTCCGGCGTCGGTGGCATCACCGGCGTGAGCGCATTGGCCCGCAGGAGCTCGGCTAACTTGCGGGCATCCCGGCGGTCGGTCTTGATCCGATCCCCGGGCTTTCTCGGGATCAGCGACGGCGCCACCACCATGCAGGCGATGCCGTGGGTCTCTAGCTCCCGCTGTAATCCGTAGCCACATGGCCCCGCCTCGTAGGCCACGTGGATCACCCCGTCCGCGTCTCGTTCGAGCCGCCGAATCAGGCGGCGGAGACCCCGCGTATCGGTCTCCGCCCGCCATTCCACCGGTGCCTCGCACCCCGGAATCAACATCGCCACTTGATGGAACGCCTTGTGGACATCCAGGCCAACGTACGTCACGTTTTCCATGATCGGCTCCCTTCGTGTGCGGCTCGGGCCCCCCGGGGCCAACCCGCGAATGAACGGTGGCAAGACCACCCCCCATAGGTGGCTGCCTCAATAGTGCCACCCTGACGAAGCGGAGCCGGTCACTCCATAGGGTCTACCGAGCCGGGGACGCTCGAGCGGGGATGGACGCGCTCCCCGGCAGCGCTCACCGCCGCGTCTGTCGCGTGCTGAACATGCCTCGGGCGTCGGCGGAGCCCACGCAAGGGCAGCCGACGTCCCGCCGCAAACGTTCGGTCAACGCGTCCTTGGCAGAACCGATCCGGACCCTGATCCAACGGTTTCCGACCTTCGGGTACCGGCGCCTGTGGGCGTGGCTGCGCTTCCGACAAGGCCTTGAGATCAATAAGAAAACCGTCTATCGCATCTTGAAGATCCAGGGGTGGTTTGTGCCCCAGCGGACCGCCACACCGCGGCCGCGAGCCCGGGGCTGGAAAAGCCAGGTGCCTGCCAGCAACCCACCCTGGGCCATGGATGTCACCCACATCCCGTGCGGGACCGACGGCTGGGCTCACTTGGCCGCGGTGATCGACTGCCACGATCGGGAGATCATCGGCTACGAGCTCGCCTTACGCAGTCGCGCGAAGGAGGCGGAACGCGCCTTGGAGGACGCCTGTCTGCAACGCTTCGGGACGTTGCGGCCGCGGGGAGATACGCCCGTCATCCGCTCCGACAACGGCTTGATCTTCCAGAGTCGGCGGTTCCGGGCCGCCTGCCGGCACTACCGCCTCACTCAAGAGTTCATCACCCCCTACACCCCCGAGCCGAACGGCATGATCGAGCGCTTCTTCCGAAGTCTCAAAGAGGAGTGCGTCTGGCTCCACAACTTCCCCAACTTCACCGCCGCGCGACGCGCCGTCACCCAATGGATCCACTGGTACAACCAAGAGCGCCCGCACCAGGCCCTCAACTACCCATCTCCCGCACAGGTTCGGGCACAACAACAACTCCAGGTGGCTTGAATTCGGGGGAGCACTACAGATTGGCATAATTAATACGTCCTGCGTCACGCCAGAATAACCACTGCGATGCACATTATGTTGAAGACTACCCGACAGAAGGGGGGAATCTCGCGGCTCGTACGCCGGTCGCAGGTTCCACAACCGCTTGACTGAGCCCCGCACTAGAGCCGTCCCAGAAGCATCAGGATGATGAGAATCAGCAGTATCAGGCCGAGCCCGCCGCTCGGGTAGTAGCCCCACTGTCGGCTGTGAGGCCACGTGGGCAGTGCACCAATCAGTATCAGAACCAAGACGACGATCAAAATTGTTCCGAGCATATCGTTCCTCCGCGCAGCAATGATTTAGCTTTTGGAAGCTGACGTGCCAATCAACTTTATCGTCTTCGCCCCTGGATGACATTGACAAGAATCACGATAATCGCAATCACCAGCAATCACCAGCAGTATATGGATCAACCCGCCCATCGTATAACTGGTGACCAGACCCAGCGCCCACAGAACAAGCAGTACCACAGCAATCGTCCACAACATTTGACCCTCCTTCCGGGTTGCCCGGAATCGCCGAGTGTGGGTACAGAAACGCACCGGCACTCGACGGTTCAACAGTCTATTTGGACTGCTCGATGGTCATCTGGTGTTTTACGCGGTGCACGCCATCTATGTCATTGACATATTTTGTGACCAAGTCGATTTCGGCGGCGTTCTTGGCCTTGCCACTCAAGGTGACCACGCCGCTATTAGTCTCGACCTTGGTGTGAACGGCGCTGGTTGAGCGATGGCTCAGCAACACCATCTTGACCTCGGCAGTAATGGAGGCATCATCGATCTTCTCGCCCAGCGTTGTGTCCTTTTTTGGCGTACCGGACACGGTCATCTCATTGGTTACGTCCTTGACCCCCTCGATATCCTTGGCGTATTCGGTCGTCAGGTTCTTTTCTGCTTGGCTGGCGGCTTTGCCTTGCAGGGTGACGACGCCATCTTCGGCGGACACTTCCGTCATGGCGCTCACGCTACTGTGGAATAAGAGGGTGGTTTTCACTTTCGTAATGAGCCACGCATCCGAGTTCTCGGCGGGCTGTTCTCCCTTGACTTCCAGCTTATTGTCCACGCTCTTGACGCCAGGCAGACCGGCCACGGTGTCCTGGGCCAATGATTTGTGGGATGCTTCGCCAACGGTCCCCGTCAAGGTGACGACTCCATCCTCTGATTCGACTTTAATGTCATCGCTTTTAAGGTAGGTCTTGAACACATGCGATTGCTTGGCGGATGATTCGATGCGGTCATCCATATTGGACGCCAGCACCGGCATGCTGGTCACCAGTATCGCCGCCACGACCGCCAGCAACGTTATGGAATATTTGGATTTCATAGCTTTGTCCTTTTTTCTATTGAACCACGGATTTTTCGGGAGAATGATATCGGCATCGATGGCAGTCGCGCGCGCACTGTCACGCACGTGCATTTCACCGCCTGCCCCTAATTGCCCACAACTTTCTCGACCTGGCCGATCTTTTCTTGAATCTTGCCGCTTATCTTTTCGACTTTGCCTTCGGCTTCCAGGTCCGGATCATCGATCAGCTTCCCTAAAGTCTCCTTGACCTTACCTTTCGTTTCGTGAAGCCCGCCTTCTGTCTGATTCTTAGTGCTGTGTTTCATGGCATTTCTCCTTTTTTCGCCATGTGCATTGCAACAATGCCCGGGACACGCCGTGCCCGGGATACCATGACGATTGCGTCGCATTGTTGGTGCGTGTAATCCGCTGGATACCCTTGCCAAGGCGGTGCTGAACGATTATGTCAAAGCAACTCAACCAGGAGCGCCCGGCAGATCGTCTGGAACGGATGTATCAATCTCATCATGAACTGCTCCGAGTAACCTGCAATTGTAAGCGAGGTCGCCGGAAACGTCTGTACGCCAGCGAACATAAAGAAAGTTTGATCCCGATCAATTGGTCTCCGACGTTGGGTTGAAGTCCCCCCTCCTCCCGGAGGCCCCGTAGGGGCCGGGCGGAGGAGGGGGCGGATTTGCTCAGGCGGCCTCCTTGTTTTCGAGGGCGGGCGCGACCGGGGACTTCAGCAACGCCATCGACTCCAAGCTCAGGTACCGTTTGCCCACCTGCCACTCGTCGTGTGGCTCGGCGAGCACCGCCCCCACGAGGCGAATCACGGCGGCCTCGTTGGGGAAAATGCCCACCACGTCCGTGCGCCGGCCGATCTCCTTGTTGAGCCGTCCCAGGGGATTGGTGGGTGCGATCTTGGCCCAGTGGTCTTCTGGGAAGCGCTTGTACGCCAGAACCTCCTCGGCCGCGTCCTCCAGCAGCGCAGCCGCCTTCGGGTACGCGGAGGACAGCGTCTGCACGGTGGCTTTGAGCTGGGCCAAGGCCGCCGAGCGGCTCGCCTGGGAGAAGATCACCTGCAACGCCGCGCGCAACGGTGGGCGGTCCCCCACCTTCACGTGGCTGAGCAGGTTGCGCACAAAGTGAACCTTGCACCGCTGCCACGCCACCCCGGGGAAGACCTGGGGAATCGCCTCTTTGAGCCCCAGGTGGGCGTCGCTGATCACTAGTGGACTGTAACGGTTAAAAAGGAAGTATCCTCGTGCCGAAGGAGGGCGCGATGAAGCTGACCCAGAGCGAAGTCATGGAACTGCAGCGACAAGCCAGCACGAGGAACGGTCGAGCCGATTCGGCGCGACGCGCGCGGCTGATCCTGCTGCTGGCCGAGGCGCGGACGTGGGCCGAGATTCGGGCCAAGCTCGATGGCAGCGACAGCTACATCGCTGGTTGGAGCAAACGCTTTGCCGCCGATCGACTCGCAGGACTGTTCTCACGCCACGCCGGGCGCAAGCGCTACAAGGTGACCGAGCGGGTGGAGGCACGCGTGTTGGCCTGGACGACCAAGCGCAAGCCGGTCGACGGCGCCACGCATTGGTCCTCGCGCCAGCTCGCCGCCGAACTGGGCGGATGCCTCTCGCACATGGCGGAGGCCTCTCGCACATGACGGTGGCGCGCATCTGGGCCAAGCACGGCCTCCAGCCACATCGGCTGGAGGGGTATCTGAACTCCAACGACCCGAACTTTGAAGCCAACGCGGCCGACGTGATCGGGCTGTACCTGAATCCGCCGCAGCATGCGGCCGTGTTTTGCGTCGACGAGAAGACCGCGATCCAAGCCCTGGACCGCAAGGATCCGGTGCTGCCCCTGTCGCCCGGACGCGCCGAGCGGCACGGCTTCGAGTACGACCGACACGGCACGTTGTCGTTGTATGCGGCGTTCAACACCCGGACCGGCGAGGTGCTGGGCAAGACCACCGCGCGCCACACCTCAGCCGAGTTCGTCGCCTTCCTCACCGACCTCGTGGCGCACCCGCCCCTGGGCAAGGAGATCCACGTCATCGCCGACAACCTGTCAGCGCACAAGACCCCGAAAGTCGAGCCGTTCCTTGGCGAGCATTCCACCGTTCATCTGCACTTCACTCCGACCTACTCGTCCTGGCTGAACCAGGTCGAACTGTGGTTCGCCAAGATCGAGCGCGACGTGATCGCCCGCGGGGTCTTCACCTCGGTGCCGGACCTCCAACGAAATCTCATGCGCTACATCCGCCAGTACAACAAGCAGCCCAAGCCGGTGAAGTGGAAGTCTTTCGATCCTGCGCGCCGCATTACTACCACTTCAACTGTTACGGTCCACTAGTAGCAAAACAGCGCGACCGCTTCTGCCGCCCGCACGTCCTGCGTTTCACGGTCGAGCAAGTCACGCATCTCGGAACTGGTCTCGGAAATGCCGAGCAGGCCGGACTGCTGGTTGACCATCTTATTGAATTGCCGGACATCCATCTTCTCCGTGCGCGCCAGATACAAAACCAGTCCGGGATTGAGATCACCGGAGCGTGTGCTCATCGGCACCCCGGCTGCCGGGGTGAGACCCATGCTGGTGTCCGCGGGTTTACCGTCACGCACCGCCGCCCGGCTCGCCCCATTGCCGAGGTGGGCAAGGACGATCCGGCCTTGCGCCGCTTCCGTTCCGGCCAGGCGGGCCAGTTCTCCCATTAGAAACGCATACGACAAACCGTGAAACCCGTACCGCCGCACGCCCTGCACCTCGTAGCGGCGCGGGATCGCCAACAATTGCGCCACGCGCGGCAGGTCATGGTGAAAAGCCGTGTCGAAACACGCTACTTGCGGCAGGTCGGGAAATCGGCGGTGAAACGCCTCGGTCAGCAGGATCTCTTCAGGCAGATACTCCGGATCGAATGGGCTTAGCCGGTGCAACTCCGCAACCATTTCCGCAGTGATTCGCTGCGGCCGGCTATACTTCGGCCCGCCATGCACCACGCGATATCCCACCGCGGTCAATGCATAACGCCCGCTGCGTTCCTCGATCCAATCCATCAGTGTGCCCACCGCCACCGTGTGATCCCGTGCCGGTACTGAGGGCGAAAAGTTGTCCGCCCGGGGACATGCCTTTGACGCACAATTTGGCCTCCGGCAGTCCGATCCGCTCAATCACGCCCTCCAGAATCCGTCGGAGCGAGTCACCGGTCTCGAACAGCGCAAACTTGATGCTCGACGAGCCCCCATTGATCGTCAGGATGCGTGGGTTAGTTGGCTTCTAACGCTCGTGGATGCTTTCCCGCTCGCCAGTGCGCTTCAATTTCTTCGAGACTCTTGTCCTTGGTTTCCGGCACCAGGAAATACGCAAAGAGCCATGCCCCGATGCTAACGACCCCGTACAACCAGAACGTGGCGGGTTTACCCAGGACTTGCGTGAGCGTCAAAAATGACAAGGCTACGATCAAGTTGGCGCTCCAATTGGCGATCGTCCCAACGCTCATGGCCCGACCCCGGATGCGCAGCGGGTAAATCTCCGAAAGCATCAGCCAGAAAACCGGCCCCAGTTCCACGGCGAATGAACCTACATATACCATGAGACTGGCCACCGCGATCCACCCGAGGCTGCCGGACAATTTGCGGCAGCGCAAACGCCAGACCCAACACGAACAGACTCAGCGCCATGCCCGCCAGGCTGACCAGCAAAAGCGGCCGCCGCCCGACGCGGTCGATCAGTTGCATGGCCACCACTGTCAAGACCACGTTGACGACTCCGACGCCGACGCTGGCCAGAATCGCCACCGAAACGGAAGATAAGCCGGCGAACTTGAAAATGGTCGGGGCGTAGTAGATGACTGTGTTGATGCCGGTGATTTGCTGCGCGATGGCCAGCCCAACGCCCACGATCATCGCCGGTCGCAACAGCGGACTGAGCAGTTCCGACCAGTGCCCTTTCTGCTGCGCCACGCTATGCTGAATCTCGCTGAGCTCGCCCTCCACCTGTTCCGGGCCGCGAATCCGTTTCAGCACGGCCCGAGCTTGATCCGCGTGTCCGCGGCCGACCAGCCAGCGCGGGCTGTTGGGGATGAACATCAGTCCGATTCCAAACGCGGCCGCCGGAACCGCCGCCAGCGCAAACATCCAGCGCCACGCCTGCGACCCGGCAAAGGCGTAGTCGATCAAATAAGAGATGACAATGCCGCTGGTGAGAGCGACTTGATTAATCGAAACGAGCTTCCCACGGATAGCGACGGGGGCAATTTCGGAAATGTAAAGCGGCGCGACAAACGAAGCGATGCCGATCGCGCTGCCGGCAATGACCCGGGCGGTAATTAGCCACACCGTGCCAGGCGCCAGCGCCGCCCCGATGGCGCCCAAACCGAAAACAAGTGCGGTGATCATCAACAATCTCCGACGTCCAAGACGGCCGGCCAGGATTCCTCCGACTACCGCGCCGACGAGCGATCCCAGCAGGACCGAGCTGACGACGATTTCCTCCATACCCGGAGAAAGAGAGAACTCTTTCTTGATAAACAGGATGGCCCCGGAGATGACGCCGATGTCATAGCCGAACAGCAGGCCGCCCAGCGCCGAGATGGCCGTAGCGAGATAGACAAAGCGTTTCCCATCCGCCTTGGCATCATTTTTCATCAGCCGTACTCATTTCAGCCAAGGCAGGCACATCCCGTCGCAAAGCGCTGATGCGAACGATGAAGTCAGCACCTTCCCAATGATCCGCGTCCGGCCAGTAGAACGTAAATTTGACCTGCGTTCCTTCCGGAAGCGCTTGGGTCGTCAGATCGGTGATGTGTATCCCCAGCCCCACATCGTGTGTCGTTACGTCCTGGACGGTGCTCCAATCATCGACACTCCAATGAATGACGGCAGGCGCGATCGTCTCGATACGCAGTATTTTGCCAGCAGGCAGCGAGTGAATCTTATGGTTGAACCGCCACACCATGCGCGGCGATACGGTTTTCTCGGTCAGGTAGCGTTGCACGGTTTGCGGCGGCAGGTCGAAGAGCCGCCCGTCGCGCAGGGAGCGTCGCAGCTTGAGGTACTCGGCGTGCGCCCACACTAGCGGCATGGCCGAACCGGACGGCCGGCCAAAATGCAGTTCGCGTTCCGGTATATCCGGAGAGTCCCAGACTTGCTCCGAAATCAGGCCGCCTTCGTTGGCGAATGATTCCATTGCGGCCAGAAGTTTTCTTGCGATTTCGACCCGGCCTGCTGCCAGTTCGTAGTGGGCCCGCTCGCCGGTGAGCAGTGGCCACCCACGGCCAATCCCCGTTCCGTCAAAAGGCGCACCATCCTCATGCTCGCCATAGCCATCGTCGTTGTAGCGATGCCAGGCGGGGCCGGACGGCGTCTCCACCTTGAGCAAGGCGTCGATGACGGTTGCCGTGTCGCGAATGCGCGGGTCGTCGGTCGCGCGTACACCAAAACGCACCAGGGCCAGGGCGTCGGGACTCACCAGATGACTGGCGAGGCGGGTGTCCTCGGCAGCCGATACGTTCTTTACACGCACATTCTCCTGGAAACGCGACACCCCCTCCCCCGCCTCCATCGGGGCAATCCGGACGTAGTAACCTTCAACGTTGAATTTCCGGCACCAGTCCGTGCCGGACACGTACATCCAGCGATCGATAGATGTGTTCCAAACATCGGCGATCTCGCGAAGGTAGGTGGCTATGGAGGCCGCGTGATTCAAATCGGCCAGATCCGCCGCCGCTAGGAGTGCGGCGATTTCCGCCGCGACCGTGAACGGCGAATAGCCGGGATCTTCCTCCCAGCGGTCCTGGGGGCTCACCGGGCCGTTGCGCACCAAATAGCCCGCAGCTTGCCGCACCATCGGCCAAAACCGGGCCACATCGGCCTTGGCCAATGCCTTTTCGCGATGGGCCAGGTCGACTAGGAGAATAGGCAAAGCTGTCTCGTCCATTTGGATTCCGTTCCAATAGGGTGAGCCATCCAGCCACATATTCTGCGACCAGTGTCCATCCGGTTGCTGAGTGGTCTGCAAATAAACGAGCACGCGGCGTACGTCCTCGTGGGCGCCGGCCGCCAGCAAACCGCCTGCCGTTTCCACCATGTCGCGCGACCAGACGAGATGGTACCCGCCCAGATCATCGTCTCCCTTGCTGAATCCCCACGGGATGGAGAGGCTGGCGATGAGACCGCCGGGTGCCGTCTTGGATTCGTGGGTGCGCAGGACAGCGAGGCTGATCCGGGAAAGATCGCCCGGACTGTGCCCGCCCTTTGTCGGCGCTGCGTGCGTCTTCGTCCATTCTTGCCAACCGGCGATATATTCGTGCTTGGCCTGGTCAAATCCGTCGCGAAGGCTGGCGATGGTATTGCGGGCCGCTGCTTCCGGGTCATTGCCAAAACCGAGTGCCAGAACGAAGTCTCCCTGCGACTTGACAAGGTCGATCTCGGCCGTGAGAGCCACATTGCCGTTGTCGGCCCGCGTGTATTCCCAGGTCATCTGTTTGTGCGCCTTCAGGTCCTGCCAACCGTCAGACGAACCTGCGTAGCCGACAGACCGCTTCGTCCACGGAGCGGAGCATGCCAGCGCCAAGGCGTAGCCCTTGCGCTGCGCAAACAGCAGCGGCGTGCCCTCAAATTCGCCCACCCAGGCGGTATTGCCGCCGCCATGGTTTCCCAGGTGCGGCGCGAGCAGGACATGCAGGTGATAACTGGACAGTGCGCCTTGCTGCGCGATAAACCGAACCTGTTGTAACACCGTGTCCCGATGTGGATCGCTCACAATCTGCTTTTCGATGCGGTAACGGCCGTCACGGCAGGTGTTGACCAACCGGAAGCCCGGCACACCGTCGGCCAGCCAGTGAACTTCGGAGTCGGCGTCACGTTTCTCCTCGGAGAAGAAATCCGCTCCGTCCGTGACGATCAAGCCCATGTCACGGACGCAGGCCTGGTCAATGCGCGGGTAATAGATCTCGTTGAAGATTCCGTGGCTCAGCGTGAACCAGACGCGGCTCTTGTTGCTGAGGGCCGTGCCGACGCCGGTTTTAGCGCTGGAAGTCCAGCGCGCCGGTATTCCGGGCCCGCCCGGTGCGGAACGATTTGGTGTACGCATGATATGTCCTTACTGAAACTGAAAGGAAATTGCTTTCCGTGTACCGGACCCGGTTCCTTGGACACAGGGTTGTCTTATGCCGCCTCGGGTAGGGCGTATTGCTGGCGCGCCTCGATCGGCGTGAGGAAGCCGAGTTTTTCGAGGCGCCATTGGGTGTTGTAGGTGTGAACGAAGTCGTTGACGGCGGCGCGGAGCTCTTCGAGCGTGCGGTAGGTTCGGCCGTGGATGACCTGCTCTTTGAGGGTGCGGTTAAAGCGCTCGGCGACGCCGTTGGTCTGGGGCTGTTCGACGAAGGCAAAGCTGGGGGTGATCCCCCAGTGCTTGATCTGGTGCTGGAAGTCGTCGGCGATGTTATCTCCCCTCCCTGGGTCGGGCGGCGGCTGTCAGCCGCTGCACTACTAACTCGACCCTTCCCCGAGCACTGGCTGCGCCTCGCAGAAACAAAGGGCTGAGGATTGGCGCTAATCAACTGAGCCAGTGTGCGGCCGAGGCGGCACTCCAGCCAGGAAATCCCCGAAGGAAGACCGCTCAGCCAATATCAGGCAAGGTCGAAGCGGTCCGCGTTCATGACCTCGTTCCAGGCCGCCACGAAGTCCTGCACGAACTTCTCTTGCGCATCGTCCTGCCCGTAGACCTCTGCAATCGCGCGGAGCTGCGAGTTGGAACCGAACATGAGGTCGACGCGGGTGCCGGTCCACTTCCGCTCGCCCGTTGTGCGGTCGCGTCCTTCGAACTCATCCCTGTCTTCCGAGGTCGCCTTCCACTCGGTCCTCATGTCGAGCAGGTTGACGAAGAAGTCGTTGGTGAGTGTCTCGGGGCGCCTGGTGAAGACGCCGTGTTGAGACTGTCCGACATTGGCGTCCAACACACGCATGCCACCGACGAGAACCGTCATCTCGGGCGCGGTCAGCGTCAGGAGCTGCGCCTTGTCGACCAGCAGCTCCTCAGCCGACACGCTGTACTTGGCCTTCTGGTAATTGCGAAACCCGTCCGCGATCGGTTCGAGCACGGCGAAGGCGTCCACATCGGTTTGCTCCTGCGTAGCATCCGTGCGCCCCGGCGCGAAGGGCACCTCCACATCCTGTCCGGCGTTCTTCGCCGCCTGCTCGACAGCGGCGCAACCGCCAAGGACGATCAGGTCGGCGAGTGATGCCTTCTTGCCACCAGTCTGCGCGGCGTCGAAGGCATTCCTGACGCCCTCAAGGGTTTGCAGCACCTTCGCCAACTGGGCAGGCTGGTTGACCTCCCAGTCCCTCTGCGGCGCGAGACGGATACGCGCCCCGTTCGCCCCACCGCGCTTGTCAGAGCCGCGGAAGGTTGCCACCGAGGCCCAGGCGGTCGAGACCAGCTCGGAGATGGACAGCCCCGAGGTGAGAATCTTGGCCTTGAGGTCCGCGATGTCGGCCGCGTCGATCAACTCGTGATCGACCGCCGGAACGGGGTCTTGCCAGATCAACTCCTCCGCCGGGACCTCCGGGCCGAGGTAGCGCGAGCGCGGGCCCATGTCGCGGTGGGTCAGCTTGAACCACGCGCGGGCGAAGGCGTCCGCGAGCTCGTCCGGGTGCTCGTGGAAATGCCGCGCGATCGGCTCATAGATCGGGTCCATCCGCATCGCCATGTCCGCGTCGGTCATGATGATCGGGACCCGCTTCGACGGATCGTCGGCGGCCGGCGCCATATTCTTGTCAGTCGCCTCCTTCGGCGTCCACTGCCAGGCGCCCGCCGGGCTCTTCGTCAGTTCCCACTCATTGCCAAACAGCATGTCCAGATAGCTGTTGTCCCATTGCGTCGGCGTCGGCGTCCATCCGCCTTCCAGACCGCTGCCGATCTGATCACCACCTTTACCGCTGCGAAAGCGGCTCTTCCAGCCGAGGCCCTGCTCTTCGATGCCAGCCGCCTCGGGGGCAGGCCCGACCAGCGCCGGATCGCCTGCGCCATGGCATTTGCCGAAGGTGTGGCCGCCGGCGGTGAGCGCGACGGTCTCGTAATCGTTCATCGCCATGCGCGCGAAGGTCTCCCGAACCTCCCGGCCGGAGGCGAGGGGATCCGGTTTGCCGCCCGGCCCTTCCGGGTTCACGTAGATCAGACCCATCTGAACGGCGGCGAGGGGATTCTCGAGATCCCGGTCACCGAAGTGTCGCTTGTCGCCAAGCCACTCGGTCTCGGATCCCCAGTAGGTGTCTTCTTCAGGCTCATAGACGTCCGCGCGCCCACCGCCGAAGCCGAAGGTCTTGAAGCCCATCGATTCCAGGGCGCAGTTGCCGGCGAGGATCAGGAGGTCGGCCCAGGAGATCCTGTTGCCGTACTTCTGCTTAATCGGCCACAGCAGCCGGCGTGCCTTGTCGAGATTCACATTGTCGGGCCAGCTGTTGAGCGGCGCGAAACGCTGCTGGCCAGAGCCTGCTCCGCCGCGGCCGTCCCCGATGCGGTAGGTGCCCGCGCCGTGCCACGCCATCCGGATGAAGAGCGGCCCATAGTGACCATAGTCCGCCGGCCACCAGTCCTGCGAGTCGGTCATCAGCGCGTAGAGGTCCTTCTTCACGGCCGCGAAGTCGAGTTTCTTGAACTCCTCGGCGTAGTTGAACCCCTCGCCCAGAGGATTGGACTGGGGGGAATTTTGCTGGAGAAGCTTCAGGTTCAGCTGGCTTGGCCACCAGTCCCGATTCGCTTTCATTCCAATAGTCGTGTGCATGACCGGGCACTTGCCTGCGTTCGTGTCAGTTTTTGCGTCCATCTTTGCCTCCGATCTTTGCTGCAATTTTCTTCAGGTTGTTCCGCATGGAACTATCCTGACTCCTGCACATTGTGACCGACCAGGTCCCAGTTGGCTTCCTCGGCGTAGAACTTCAGCGCGAACTCGCGCTCGCCATCGGCCACGGTGGAAAAGCGCCGCAGGGCCTCGACCGTGTTGCCGACTTCCGGGTTCCTCGTCCTCATTACTGGCCAGACGCTTTACCTCCGGCACCTGTTTAGAGTCTGGACCCCGCTTAGTGTTCCTTCCAATCGATTATTACGATAACTGAAAGGAAATTGCTTTCCGCTGTGTGACCATGGTGGATCTCCTCAGCAGGGTTTACGGGGTGGGTAAGGGCTTCATCGCGGGCGGTTCCGAGGGAGCGCCGGGTTGTTCTCTTCCACACGGCCGGTCGTCGCGGTGATCCCGCCCGGCACGCCCGACCCGTTCTCGACGTCGAACCCGTCGATCCAGACCCACGATCCGCTCCTTCGAGCGTCCCTCTCGTGGGTAATTTCAATCGAGATCGTGTGCGGACCAGCGGACAGTCCCGTGGCGGTATAGAGCGTCTGCTGATAGCGCGTGACATTCCCGTAGGTGTCCACTACCTGCATGGCGCCGTCGAGGTACACCGTGGCCAATCCGGCCCACGCATCCGTGACGCCGATCCAGCTGACGCCGGTCCCGACGAAGGTCATCGTCGCCCGCGCGCCCTGCGTGTTGGTCAAGGCGGCCACTCCGCCCGTGTTGGCGGCGTTGCTGTTCGAATACCAGTTTCCACTGTAGGTGATGCTTGGATCGTCCTGGTCGACGCGCGTCACCCCTCCACCTTAGCCGAGCGCGAGCGACGCATTCAGCGCCAGCAAGACCGGCACGACACAGCACACGCGCGCGGTGGCTCGTCACTTCTGTGGCTCGACGATCACACGCCCATCGGCATTCATGTAGACGCGATACTTGTGCCCGTCCATGCACGATGCGGCGTAGTCGGCCGCGGCCTGCTCCACGACGGCGATGACCTGACCACAGGGCAATCCATGAAGGGCGATCACCGCCGTCAGATCCTTCTTGACCGCTTCATCGTCGGCGGCGAACGACGGCACGGCGAAGACCGCCGCGACCAACAGCGACAGGCTCACTACGACGACGCGTGTGTTCATGATGTCTCCTGCGTTCAGCTTTGAAGGGCGGCGAATTTCTCGGGGTCCGAGAGCAGGCCCCAGATCGCCTCCCGCGAGGACACGATCGCGGATGCAAGCGTCGGGTCGGAGTCCTGCAAGAGCGACAACACCTTCATCATCAGCAGGTCGTAGGACCGGCGCAGCTCCGCTATCGTCGGCGGGGGCGCGGGCTTGCCCCGATAGTGATCGCGAAAGTGGCCAAGAAGGTCGTCCACCTGATTCTTGAGCGTGATCTTGGTGAAGATCCCCATGGCCTTTGTTCCTCGCAGCCGCTCTTTCAGCGACGTCAAGTCCAGGGTCAGCGGTGCGGCAGCCGCGGTTGGTGCCGCAGCGGCGGGTGCCGGGGGCCTCGGGGCTTCAGCAATGGGTACTGGCGTCTTGGTAACGGGAACTGCAGCCTGGCGCGGGGTCTGCGGCGGTGGACTGGTGGTGCTCGGATCAGGCGTCGCTGCCGGTCGCGGTTGCGGTGACGACGGGGCCACAGCCGCGGGGGTCGCCACCGGCGTGGCGGGTTGCGTCGCGGCGACCAGCGGCGCCGAAGCAGGCGTCGGGGGTTGCGTCGCGACGACCGGCGGCGCCGTCGCGGGCGTCTCGGGCTGAGGCGTGCGGCCGGCGCAGCCTGCAGTGAGCAGCGACAGGAGCACGGCAGCAGGGGCGACGCCCGTCACGATGTAGGGCCTCATCATGCTCACTAGCCTAGGCCCATCGACGCCACGTCTCGTGTACAAGACAGCACATCGCGCGCGCGCAATCTTTCGCTAGACTGAAAGGAAATTGCATTCCGCTGTGTGACCATGGTGGATCTCCTCAGCAGGGTTTACGGGGTGGGTAAGGGCTTCATCGCGGGCCGTTCCGAGGGAGCGCCGGGAGAGGCGACGGCTGTCCGACCCGATCCGGCAGGACCTCCCCTGGGGCCAGTCTTGCCAGAATCGGGCGCGGCGCGCTACCGGCGGTGGCCGAAAGGCGAGCCTGGATAAGACCTCTTATGGAAACCAAGGGTTAGCCAGAACGCCCTTGGGCGATTCCTCCCCCTGCCCCCCGGTCGAGCGTCAAGCCGTCGCCCACAGCGGGTCCATCACGGCTCCTGGGGAGGGGGTGGCGGACCGGTTGAAGCGCCTGACGCCACCGCTGGAAAAGACGGCCATCCTCTGGCAGGAGGAGACCGACGACCTCCATCCGGCCACCACAGCTCGGGCAGCGACGGGGGTCGACGCCGTGGATGCGGCACACCCATTCGGCCCAGCGCGGGGTGGCGCGGGGGACCTTTCCCATGAGTCCTGTGCGTGCGCCCAGGGCGCGACCCCGGTAGGCATTGGCGTAGACACCGTAGTCGCGGACCGTCTGGAAACCGGGCTCCGGGATCTGACAGGCGAGGCGGGCCAGAAACTCGCGGACGGTGAGCACTTCCCGTCTGCCGATCCGCCGTACCTGGCCGAGCTGGTAGCGCTGCTCTTGGTAGTAGAGGGTGACCGTGTAGGGGCCGGGTCCATACCGGGTGTGGGCCTCGGCCACCGGGTGTCGCAGGAGGTACTCCAGCAGCCGCTCCATCACGTGCGGATCGCGGCGGTGGCCCTTGGTGTGGCTGTGGGTGATGAAGCCCTTCGGATACCAGGTGGCGACGCGGGCGGCCAACCCCGGGGGAATGATCTCCGCGTCGACCACGGCGGTGAGGAGGTTGCGTTGCCAGCGGCGATTGAGCTCGGCGTAGGGGAGAAAGCCGCACACCTGGTAGGCGTCGCCACCGCCAAAACAGCCGTCGGTGGCAATCATGTGGACGCGGGGGTTCCAGTTGAGGCGGCTGCCGGCGGTGTGGAGGACGGCGATGATGCCCGGCTCCCACGGGCCCCGGCGGCACGGGTCGCGGAGGACGTCCCCAGGGTTTGCGACCTTCAAGAGGAGATCGAGGCGGTGGCGCCGTGCGGTGGTTGCTTGGCAGGCTGCATGCTCACACCATCTCGCCGCGCGCCAATGCGAGCGCGCAGGCCTCCTGTAGGAGCGGGCTTGCCCGCGATCCGACGGCCGAGGGTCCGGGAGTCGGGTGGCGTGAAGGTTCGCGACCAAGGTCGCTCCTACGAGTAGTCGGAGACGCCGCAACGCCGCCGCCGGAAGGGCTTGCCAAATGCGCGCGGATCATGGCGCCGCCTCGCGGGCCTCGATCAGGGCGATGAAGGCGTCCTCCATGGTGGGCTGCGGATTCTCGGCGGTGCGGAAGCGCGCCTTCATCTCCGCGGGGGTGCCCTCGGCCAGGACCTCGCCGTCCGCCATGATCACCAGGCGGTCGCAGTAGTTGGCCTCGTCCATGAAATGGGTCGTGACCAGGACGGTGACGCCGGCCTCCGCCAGGGCGTTGGTGCGCTCCCAGAACTCGCGGCGGGCGAGGGGATCGACGCCCGAGGTGGGCTCGTCCAGGAACAGGATATCCGGCTCGTGCATCAGGGCGGCGGCGAAGGCGAGGCGCTGCTTGAAGCCCAGGGGCAGGTCGTTGCTGAGGCTGTCGGCGTAGGCCCGCAGGCCGAAGGCGTCCAGGGCCCACGCATTGCGGGCCGCCCAGCGCGCACCGGCCAGGCCGTAGGCGCTGGCGAAGAAGTGCAGGTTTTCCGCCACGGTGAGATGGCCATACAGGGAGAAGTGTTGCGCCATGTAGCCCAGGCGACCGCGGGCCGCGGCCGCCGCACGGCGCAGGTCGCGCCCAGCCACGGTGACGCGCCCCGCGGTGACCGGCAGGAGCCCGCAGAGCATGCGGAAGGTGGTGGACTTGCCCGCGCCGTTGGCGCCGAGCAGGCCGAAGATCTCGCCCCGGCGGACCGCGAAGCTCACCCCCCGCACCGCGTAGAAGTCGCCGAAGCGGCGCGAGACCTCGCAGACCTCGATGACCATCTCCTCCCCGGCCTCGGCCACGCCCACCGCCGCTGGCGCCGATGGCTCGCCCACGACCTCCGGCCGGGACTTCAGCCGGGCGATGAAGGCGTCCTCGAAGCGGGGCGGCACGGCCTCGATCTCCAGCCCGGCGATCGCCAGCCGCAGTTCCTCGGGGGCCGTCTCGTGAGGCTGATCGCTGATCACCCGCACCGCCTCCCCGTCGATCAGGGCGTCGATTATCCCCGGCGCAGAGGCGAGCCGGTGCTGCAGCCGACGTTTGCGCATGGCAGGGGCCGAGACCCGCCAGGTCCGCCCCTGCATCGGGGCGCTGAACTCCGCCGGCGGTCCCTGGCCAAGGACCTTGCCCTCGTGCAGCAGGATCACCGCGTCGCAGCGCTCCGCCTCATCCAGATAGGCGGTGCTGAGCAGCACGGTCATCCCCTCCTCGCCCACCAGGCGGTCGACGATCTGCCACAGCTCCCGGCGAGAGACCGGGTCCACCCCGACCGTCGGCTCGTCGAGGAGCAGCAGCCGCGGCGGCTGGATCAGGGTGCAGGCCAGGCCCAGCTTCTGTTTCATGCCTCCGGACAGTCGCCCGGCGAGACGCGCCGTGAACGGCCCGAGACCGGTCATGCGCAGCAGCTCGGCGTAGCGCACCGGCCTCCCGGCCGGGAGAAGCCCCTGCATGTCGGCGTAGAAGTTGAGGTTCTCCTGGACGGTGAGGTCCTCGTAGAGACCGAAACGCTGCGGCATGTAGCCGAGGGCCGACTGTATCGCGAGGGGCTGGGCGACCACGTCGAGGCCCAGGGCGTGGATGGTCCCGTCGTCGGGGAGGAGCAGCCCCGCCGCCAGACGCATCAGGGTGGTCTTGCCGGCACCGTCCGGCCCGACCAAGCCGGTGATCCTGCCGGGGAGCACCCGGAGATCGACGCGGTCCAGGGCCGTGATCGTGCGCTCGCCGACGGTGAAGGTCCGGGTGACGCCGGACAGGTCCAGGGCGGCGGACTCGGTAGCCGGAGGCGCCACGTCAGCCGATCACGGAGGGTTGCCGGCCGGCGGGGGCCCGGTACCCTGCTGGCCCAGGGCGATGGTGACCGTGACCGGCATGCCGAGACGCAGCTCGCCGTCCGGGTTGGTGGCGAAGACCCGCATCTGGTAGACGAGGCGCGTGCGCAACTCCGGGGACTCGACGTTCTTGGGGGTGAACTCCGCGCTCGGGGAGATGTATCCGACCCAGCCGGCGTAGCGCTTGTCCGGATAGCTGTCGGTGTGGATCTCCGCCTTCATTCCGGGGGCGATCTTGCCCAGGGCCGGCTCCGGCAGCCAGGCGCGGACCCACACCGGGTCGGTCAGGGCGAGGGTGAACACCGGCTTCTGCGGGCTGGCCATATCACCGGGCTCCAGGAGCCGGTCCCGGACGACCCCGTCCGCCGGGGCGGCCAGGACCGTGTCGGCCAGCCGCTCGCGCGCCAGTCCCAGGGCCGCCCGCCGTGCCTCCAGCTCCGCCCGCGCCTGGGCGATGTCTTCCTGGCGCGGGCCGGCGAGGATCAGGGCAAGCGCCGCCTCCGCGGCCTTGGTGCGCGCGGTGGCCGAGCGCGCCGCGGCCCTCGCCACCTCGGCGGTCTCCGGCGAGGTCACCGCCTGCTCCAACATCTTTCGCTGGCGTTCGTAGGTGGCGCGCGCCGACTCGGCCTCCGCCGCCGCCGCCGCGGCCTCTGCGCGGACCTGGGCGATCTCCTCGGGCCGACTACCCGCCTCCAGGCGCGCCACCATCTGCTCCTGGGCGGCGACCGTGGCCTCGGCCTCCACCACCACGTGTTCCAGGCGCGCGTGGTGCAGGCGCGCGAGGACCTGCCCCTTGGCGACCCGGTCCCCCTCCTGCACCAGGATCGCCTCGATGTGCTCGGTCTCGGCGAAGGCGAGCTGCGCCTCGCGGATGTCTATGTTGCCGTAGAGGGTGAGGGGGTCGGTGGCGGCCTCCTGCTCGGCGTTGCGCCACCACAGGAAACCGCCGGCCGACACCGAGCCGATCACCAGCAACAGGACGAGGATCTTCTTGCTCATGACGGAGGGTGGGGGGCGCCGCGGCCGGCGCGGTCCTCGATCTACGATACCCGGTCGCGGGCGATCACCACTGGCGGCTGACCATCACGTGCAGGGCGGCGAACTCCTGGTGCTCCTGGGCATCGGGGCCGAACGGCAGATCCGGGTTGGTGTAGGTCTCCTCGTTGGGGAGCTGGTACTCGAGGGCGGCATCGATACGCCAGTGGTCGGTGAGCTGGTGGCCGGCGCCGGCGGTGAGGTGGTGCTCCGCGATGTTCGGCAACAGGGGGCTGAGGGTCTCGTCCGGGATCGGGTTGCGGCCGTAGTTGTAGCCGGCGCGCAAGACGGTGCGCTCACCGAGGTCGTAAGCAAGGCCCAGGGCGACGACGTACTGGTCGCGCCAGTTCAGGTCCGTCTCCCGATCGATCACCGGAGCGGCCGGATTGTCCGGGTCGCGCGCCCGCAGGCGGCTGCGCTTGGCCGCGCGCGACCAGTCGAGCCAGGTCAGCTCGGCGGAGACCAGGAGGGTCTCGGTCGTCTGAAAGGCAACTCCTACCCCCAGCTCCTGGGGCTGGCTCGCCCCGGAGAGGGTGACGTCGCGGTAGGTCACCTTGCCCAGGCCCGCGGCAGTCTGGTTGCTCACCAGCTCGCCACCGTCCAGCTCCAGATCGACCTGGCTGGTATAGGCCACACCCAGGGTGACGCGGCTACCAGGGCGGAACATCGCCCCGACCTTGAAGCCGGCGTCCACCGCGTCCATGTCGTCGAGCTTGGTCCCGAAGAAGGCGTGGGCCGGATCGTTTGGATCGAAGAACGAGGTCTCGGGGAAGACGCGCTGCTTGTTCTCGGCGTAGGTGATCACCGCGCTCGCCCCCAGGAAGAGGGCGTCGTTCACTCGCAGGGCCAGGCCGGGGGTGATGCGGGCGATGCCATACTGATTGGAGAGTTCGTCGCGGGTGCCGAACGGCGTGTTCAGCTTGTCGTAGACGATCCCGGCCCCGCCCTGACCGAAGATACCGATCCCGACGGCGACGCGCCCGCCCGCCACCGGCATGGCGCAACCGGCATCGCCGCCGAAGAATACAGTCTCGTCGACCCCCGCGTCGTGGTTCAGGGCGTCGCGGTGGCTCACGTCGATCGTGTAGGCAGCACTGCCGTAGAAGTCGATCCGGCTGCTGCCGATCTGGGCGAGACCGGCCGGATTGGTGTTCAGCGCCGTGGTATCCCGGGCCACGGCGAGGTCGGCGCCGCCCATCGCGACGGATTCACCGCCGAAGCCGATCACGTTCAGGCCGTTGGTCGCCAGGGCGGGCCCCGCCCACGCCATCATTATCGCCGCCGCCCCCGCCCCCGCAATGATCCTGACCATGGCACTCCTCCTCGCCGGCATTATGCACGGACACCCACCCGTTGGTGCACCGGTGACAGCGATGGCAGATGTCGCTCGTACGCCCCCCTCTCCTTATCCCTCCCGCACGACGGGGAGGGATATTGACCGCGACCGGCCGACGTCTGATGCCCGCACCCCGAAACGAGTCCCCCCTCCCCAGCGTGCTGACCGTGTCCCACATCTTTTGGCTGGACACCATGATGGGCGTCTGCCAAGGTGGGGCGTATGGAGGTGGGTGGGCAGGTCTTTACAGAGGCGATCCGGCGACGGATTGCGGGGGTGGTGGCAGC
>Ga0326597_10004088_pt1 | contig 20655 bp, 20 predicted proteins | sample RVTome_12_FD_203789 | JGI IMG/M metagenome (GOLD analysis project Ga0326597, IMG submission 203789) | Soil microbial communities from uranium-contaminated site in the Upper Colorado River Basin, Wyoming, United States - RVT100D185 | ecosystem: Environmental > Terrestrial > Soil > Contaminated >...
GTAACTTTTACCAGGAACTGGGAGATTGGGTTGTAAAAATCGGCGCGTACCAGTTGTAACAGGAAGCGTAATGCCACTGCAAGTATACAAAGGTCGAATATGGTGCGGACCAGAAAAATAAAGGCCTCTCCAAAATACCCTCCATTCATTCCGGTCTCCCCGTCAGCGTAGCCAGTTCTTCCGATCGGCGTTTGGCGGCAAGCAGGGCCTCGAGAAACAGTACTTCAATATGGCCCTTTTCCATAAGTACCTTCAGCGCACGTTCCGTGGTCCCGCCGGGAGAGGTGACCTGTTGTCTCAGCGTGGCGGCATCCAGCTTGCTCGCCTCTGCCATCTTCGCCGCACCGAGGGCGGTTTGTACAGTCAGTAACCTGGCCTGTTCAGCGGGCAGGCCGAGTTGCCTCGCGGCTTTTTCCATTACCTCCATGATCAGGAAGAAATAGGCCGGGCCGCTGCCGGACAATGCCGTCACCGTATCCATACCGGATTCATCATCCAGCCAGACAGCCAGCCCCACTGATCGCATGATATCTTCCGCCAGGTGCCGTTGTTCAGGAGTAACAGAGGTGTTTGCATAAAGCGCCGATGCGCCGGCACGTATCAATGCCGGCGTGTTGGGCATGGCCCTGATGACAGGCGGATTGCCGCCCAGTCCCGCTTCAAGTGTCGCGAGACGTATCCCCGCGGCGATAGAAATGACCAGCGGCGATTTTTTCTTTATCTCCGTCGCTATTTCGGACAGTGTCTGCATCATCAGCTGGGGCTTTACCGCCAGCATGACCACCTCGGCATGTTCGATCGCCCGGGTACTTTCCGCATAGACCCTGACCTTGTAGATCTTGCTGATCAGGTCTCTTTTTTCAGGATCGGGGTCCGCGCCGTGGATGTTGTCCGGATGATGTCCGTTGGCAATCAACCCGCCGATCAGGCCCTGCCCCATGTTGCCGCAGCCGATGAAGGCGATATTTGTATTGTCCATAGTGTCCCGGGTGGTTGATAGATGAAATATGCCGGACTGGCCTCTGTCCCCTAATATATCATGTCTGTCTGGGGCCAAAAATTGCTGTTCCTACCCGGACCAGGGTGGATCCTTCTGCAATTGCGGCTTCGAGATCGTCGCTCATGCCCATGGACAGCGTGTCCAGCTTGTGACCTTCATTGTTCAGCGTCTCCAGTAATGTTCTTGCGGCATGAAACGGTACGCGCTGGGTATCGAAATCCTTATGGACAGCTGGAATGACCATCAGTCCGCGCAGGCAAAGGCCCGGCAGGGCGGCTATCTCTTTGACGAATTCCCTGATTTTTGCCGGGGGTATGCCGGACTTGGTTCCTTCGCCGCTGATATTGACCTGAATACAGATATTTAATGGGCCAAGGCCGGCGGGCCTGGCCTCGCTGAGGCGCCGGGCTATCTTGATTCGGTCGACACTGTGTACCCAGGTAAAGTTTTCTGCCAGTAGCGTGGTCTTGTTTGACTGGACCGGGCCGATGAAATGCCAGACGGGCATTACCTCTCTTAAAGCGATGATTTTCGGGATCGCCTCCTGGGCATAATTTTCCCCGAATTCCCGTTGTCCGGCTGCCAGCGCCTGCCGGAGGATGTCCACCGGGTGTGTTTTGCTGACCGCCAGGAGATTGACAGAACCCGGTGTACGACCGTATTTTTGCTCTGCAGCATGTATCCGGTTTAGAGTATTACGGAGCTTATCGGCGATATTTACCATGGTTTTAGTAGGCTATTTCTTAAAAAATCAGTACTATAAAGTGATAACAACGAGAAGTACTTGGGATAACCGCAAGGGAAGTATACTTAATCCCTTTTTATCACTGTAACAGTTTAAGACTATGCTGTATGGGTCAGGCATTTATTCTTGGATTTTAGCTCAATCATGTATGTGGAGATCATAGATGGATATCGGTGAATTGCTTGCTTTCGGGGTAAAGAACGGTAGTTCGGATTTGCATTTGTCTGCGGGCCTGCCCCCGATGATACGCGTGGACGGTGATATGCGCAGGATAAATGTCCCGCCCATGGACCACAAGGAAGTCCATGACATGGTCTATGACATCATGAATGACAAGCAGAGGAAGGACTACGAGGAATTTCTCGAATGCGACTTTTCCTTTGAGATCCCGCAGCTTGCCCGTTTCCGCGTCAATGCCTTTAACCAGAACCGCGGCGCCGGCGCGGTGTTCCGTACCATTCCTTCCAAGATCCTGTCGCTGGAGCAGCTGGGTGCGCCGATGATATTCAAGGAGATTTCTGACTATCCCCGCGGAGTCGTGCTGGTCACCGGACCCACTGGTTCAGGTAAATCAACTACCTTGGCGGCGATGGTTGATCACAAGAATGATTCCGAGTACGGCCATATCCTGACCGTAGAAGACCCGATTGAGTTTGTTCATACCAGCAAAAAATGTCTGATCAACCAGCGTGAGGTACATCGCGACACCCTCGGCTTCAATGAGGCCCTGCGTTCCGCCCTGCGCGAGGACCCGGACGTCATCCTGGTCGGGGAAATGCGTGATCTCGAGACCATACGCCTGGCGTTGTCGGCTGCAGAGACCGGCCATCTTGTGTTCGGGACGCTGCATACAAGTTCGGCCGCCAAGACCATCGACCGTATCGTCGACGTGTTCCCAGCGGAGGAAAAAGACATGGTCAGGGCGATGTTGTCCGAGTCCCTGCGGGCGGTCATTTCACAGACGCTGTTGAAGAAGAAAGGCGGCGGCCGTGTCGCCGCCCATGAGATTATGATCGGGACGCCGGCCATCCGCAATCTGATCCGTGAGGGCAAGATTGCGCAGATGTACTCGGCGATCCAGACCGGCCAGCAGTTCGGTATGAAGACGCTGGACCAGGACCTGGCACAGATAGTCGCCAAGGGCCTGGTAGATAAGGCTGAAGCCAGATCGAAAGCGGCGAATAAAGACAGTTTTTGATGTGATAGTTCTGTTTTAGCGGAGGAACATATGGAGAGAGAACAAGCCATTAAATTCATGCGGGACCTGCTCAAGCTGATGATTGAGAAGAAGGGCTCCGATTTGTTTATTACCGTCGGTTTTCCCCCCGCCATGAAGGCCCAGGGTAAATTGATGCCGGTATCGAAAACGGCTTTGACCTCCGAGAATACCAAGGCCATGTGCTACGCGATCATGAATGATCGGCAGTTAAAGGAATATGAAGCCACCAAGGAGTGTAATTTCGCGGTCGCGCCGGCCGGGATAGGCCGGTTCCGTGCCAACGCCTTTATCCAGCAGGGGTATTGCGGCCTTATCTGCCGCGTCATCGAAACCGAAGTCCCCAACATGGATAAATTGAAATTACCCGAAATACTGAAAGATGTGGTGATGGTCAAAAATGGCCTAGTCATTATGGTCGGCGGCACCGGTTCGGGGAAATCGACTTCGCTGGCCGCGATGATCGATTACCGTAACGCCAACAGTTATGGCCATATCATTACTATTGAAGACCCGATCGAATACGTCCATCCACACAAAAACTGTGTGATCACCCAGCGCGAGGTCGGGGTAGACACGGACGGTTGGGAGATCGCCTTGAAGAACACCTTACGGCAGGCCCCGGACGTGATCCTGCTCGGCGAGATCCGTGATCGCGAGACCATGGAATTCGGCATAGCCTTTGCTGAAACAGGCCACCTTGCCATGGCGACACTGCATGCCAACAGTTCCAACCAGGCACTGGACCGTATCATCAACTTCTTCCCGGAGGAACGCCGGACCCAGTTGTTGATGGATCTGTCATTGAACCTCAAAGGTATTATCTCTCAGCGACTGGTCAGGGCCCCCGATGGCAAGGGCAGGCATGCGGCAATTGAAATATTGCTTAATTCACCCTTGATATCGGACCTGATATTGAAAGGTGAGGTCCATGAGATCAAGAACATCATGTCAAAATCCAGGGAGCAGGGCATGCAGACCTTCGACCAGGCCCTGTTTGATCTGCAGCAGGCAGACAAAATTACGTATGAAGAGGCGTTGCGTAATGCCGATTCCGTCAATGAGTTACGATTGAAAATCAAGCTCGAAGGCAAGGATGCGAAGGCCAGTGACAAACTGGCCGGCCTGGATCATCTGAGCCTGGAAGAGGACAAAGAAAAATCGGGCATGATGAAATAACTATGCAGTACAAGCCTGTTAATACACAAAGAATTTGCCTGGAGAACTCATTGAATGGATATTCTTCCCTATCTGAAACTGGTTGTTGAAAAAAGCGCCTCGGATCTGTTTTTTACGGTCGGGTCGCCGGTAAAAATAAAACTGGAGGGCAAGGCAACGCCGGTGGGCAAGACAGTGCTGGACAGCAAGCTGTCCAAGGATGCGGCTTATGGCATCATGAATGAACAGCAGATCAAACATTTTGAAGAGACCATGGAATGTGATTTCGCCATTCCCATGCCCGACGGTTCCGCCCGCTTCCGGGTCAACGTATTCAGGCAACGCGGCGAGGTGGGCATGGTGTTGCGGCGGATACCTACCGAGATCCCCACGATTGAGAAACTCGGTGTACCGGACATCCTCAAGGAGTTGATCTGCCATAAACGCGGCCTGATATTGATGGTCGGGGCGACAGGTTCCGGCAAGTCCACCACGCTGGCGGCCATGATCAACCATCGTAACGAGACCATGTCGGGGCATATCCTGACCATAGAGGATCCGGTTGAATTCAGCCACCCGAACAAAAAGTCATTGGTTAATCAACGGGAAGTCGGGGTCGATACATTGTCATACCCGAATGCATTAAGGGCCTCATTGCGGGAGGCGCCGGACGTCATCCTCATCGGTGAAATCCGCGAACGGCATACCATGGAGGCTGCCCTCGAGCTTGCCAACACCGGCCATCTCGCCATATCGACACTGCATGCCAATAATGCCAACCAGGCCATGGAACGTGTAATCAACATGTTTCCGCAGGCACTGCACAAACAGTTGTTCATGGATTTGTCTTTGAACCTGCGCGCCGTTGTCTCGCAGAGGCTGGTACTGGCCATCGATGGCAAACGCTGTGCGGCCATTGAGATATTGATCAATACACCGCATATCGCCGAGCTTATACTCAAAGGCGAGATCGACGCACTCAAGGAGGCCATGTCGGAAAGCGGCCAGAGGGGCATGCAGACCTTTGATATGGCCTTGCATAACCTCTACAAGGAAGGCCGTATCGTACTTGAGGAGGCCCTCAGCAATGCGGATTCAAGGACCAACCTCGAGGCAAAGATCAACTTCGGATAAAGCCAGGGACAGGGTCTGTGGACCCATCCAGGGTAGCCGGCAGGCCCATGATGACACTGCATATTGAGTTGCAGTTAATATTTTGGTGGTGAGCCAATGAAACTAGACAGGATATTAGCAGTATCAATACTGGGTCTGAGTGTGATGTGTATCGCCGGCGTGTTGCCAGCACAATCAGTGATGGAAGAAACCGTCGTTACCGCGACACGCGGCCAGCTTGATCTGGGGAGCGTACCTTCGGCGGTCAGCGTGATAGGTGAAGACCAGATCCAGCTTGGCCAGCAGCAACTGACGCTGGATGAGTCCCTGGTGAGAGTGCCCGGGGTGTTCCTGCAGAACCGTCATAATTTCTCCCAGGCACAGCGCATTTCCATCCGCGGGTTTGGGTCGCGTTCCCCCTTTGGTATTCGTGGGATCAGGTTGATCATAGACGGGATACCCGCGACCCTGCCGGATGGTCAGGGAAATGTAGATGAGATAGATCTCGGCTCGACCCGCCGCATCGAAGTAATGCGCGGGGCTTCCTCTTCGTTGTACGGGACCGCCTCCGGCGGTGTCATTAACGTCTTTACCGAAGACGGACCGGAGGACCCTTACGTTCAGGGCCGTATTTCCGTTGGGGATTACGGTTACCGGCAATACCAGGTTAAGGCCGGCGGCCAGTACCGGCGAATGAATTATGTGATCAGCGGCTCGGACCTCAGTCTGGATGGCTATCGCAATAATTCCTTTATCGATCGCAAGGCGTTTAACTCCAAATTCAGGTTTGATATTAATTCAAGTTCCGATCTAACGGCCACCCTGAACCTGGTAGACGTCCCCGATATGGGTGATCCAGGTGCCTTGAACGCAACAGAAGTTACTGTTGATAGCCGTGCCGCCAATCCTGCCAGTATCAATTTCGATGGAAGCGAGGGGCGCAGCCAGCAACGGCTGGGCCTGGTCTATCGCAAGGAGTTTGGCGAAAAACATGAGATAAGTCTGCGCAACTATTACACCCTGCTGGATTTTGAAAATAAGCTGACATTTGCCGGAGGGGTTCCGCAGAGCAATGGCGGCCAGGTGGAGTTCGATCGGTTCTTTGCGGGGGGCGGTGGTCAGTATACCTACACGGAAGGTTTCCTCGATCACAGTTTTCGTTTTATCGCCGGCTTCGATATGGATTACCAGAAAGACGACCGCAGGCGCCACCAGAACCTTGCCGGTGGCGTAAAAGGCATGTTGACACTGGACCAGCTCGAAAAGGTGTTGAGTGGTGGTATTTATATCCAGAGCGAATTTTCCTTGCTGGAGCACCTGCAACTCACCCTGGGTGCGCGTTTTGATCAGGTTGAGTTTGAAGTCACGGACCATTTCGTGTTGAACAACTCCGGTGATGACTCGGGCAATAGCAAGTTCGATAAGCTGAGTCCGCGGGCGGGCCTGTCGTGGGGGCTGCTGGACTGGATGAATGTGTACTTGAACTTTTCCACTGCCTTCGAGACACCTACCACCACCGAGTTTGCGAATCCTGACGGCGGCGGATTCAATCCGGGCCTGTCCACCCAGACGGCAAACAGTTATGAGTTCGGTTTAAAAGGGGCCATCCCTGGCCGGGTGCCGGTTGATTACGACATTGCCTTGTTCCGGGTGGATGTGGACGACGAGATCGTGCCATTCGAGGTGGATGGGTTCACCGGCCGCACCTTTTTCCAGAATGCCGGTACGTCTATACGGGAAGGCATAGAGGCCGGGATTTCTGCGGACCTGTTTCCGGTTTTGAAGGCCAGCCTGGCCTACAGTTATATCGAAGCCAGCTTCGACCGGTTTCGTACAGCCACCGGAAATTTTGATGGCCACCGTATCCCCGGTATACCGAACCAGCACCTGCATGCCGAACTGCGTTTCGATGATCCAGGGGGCTGGTACAGTGTGTGGGACCTGCTGCATGTCGATGAAATGGTTGCCGATAACGCCAACCTGGCTGAAATCGATCCCTATACCGTGTCCAACCTGCGGCTGGGTTACAGGAAAGAGATCGACAGCTGGACAATCTCGCCGTTCATGGGCATCAATAACCTTTTCAACGAGGAGTATTATTCCAATGTCCGCATTAACGCTGCTTTCGGCCGTTACTACGAGCCTGCACCGTTGCGGAATTTTTTCGGCGGTATCTCCGCGAGAGTGACATTCTAACTAAATCGGACTAATGCCAGAAATCAAAAGGGTCAGTGTCGATTGATCTTCAAAGATGCCTCGATTCGCTACGATCACTCGGCATGACAATTTCTTTCTCCGTCATTCCGGAAAGCCCGAAGGGCTTGTCCGGAATCCAGATCAAACAAGCGTTGTTCAATGTGTAATGTTTCTTTCAAGGCGGTAAGTTCGTATGGATTCCGGGTTCGGCTAACGCCGCCCCGGAATGACGGTAAATGCTAGAAGAATACCGTTGATGCCTCGAACACCGGGCCGTCTACACAGACCCGTTTCATTGCCGGGCCATGGTCAGTCTGGACTTCAACCGTACATCCGGCACAGCCGCCTACGGCACAGGCCATGTACTCTTCCAGGGACACCTGGCAAGGCAGGCTGAATTCAGCCGCAAGACGCGCCACGGCCTTCAGCATGGGCGTGGGTCCGCAGCTGAATATCTCCACCTGGTCCAGGCCGGATTTACCCAGGCTATTCAGCCATATCCTGGCGAGGTCCGTTACATACCCTTCGTGGCATCCGGCAAAGCCCTGCAGACTGGCCAGCCGGCACGGTATCCCCCAGTCTTCCATCAGCGGCATGGTTGCTATCACACCTTCCGGCATCCCATGGACCATGATCTTCGATGGCAACGGCGTAAATGGAAACGGCACCTCGGACCCAGCCATGACCAGTGGAGAACAATCCCTGGCGGTAAGCCTGATATGCTCTGCAAGATAGACCATAGGCGGAATCCCGATCCCCCCGCCGATTAATAGAGGGCGTTGACGGTATTCTCCCAGCCTGAAAGGTACTCCAATAGGTCCGAGCACACTGAGTTTGTCACCCGCATTCCGCTCTGTAAGCTGCCGTGTCCCTGTCCCATGCGCCTTATAGAGTATATCAATCCAGCCGGCAGTGGGACTGGCCCGCATGATCGACATGGGACGACGCATCAGTAAATTCGGGTTACAACGAAGATGGACAAAGCTGCCCGGTTTTGCATCCCTGGCCGTCGCCGGGGCATGCAGCCGGATAATGTACTGATCGCCCGGGTAGGACTGCTGTGACAGGACTTCCGCAACTTCGAGGTTGATGGTGTTACGGCTAGGAGGATGTTCCATTATAAACAAGCTGCCCGTTGAGGAAGGTATGCGTTACCTTGCCTGAGAGTTCCCAATTGATAAAAGGAGTGTTCTTGCCCGCGCTCAGCATCTGTGATGTTGTCAGGGTCCATGACAACTCCGGATCGACTACAATAACATCCGCAATACTGCCTGCCGTCAATGAACCTGACTCAAGACCAAGTATCTTTGCGGGATTCACCGCGAGCTTTTCGAAGACCTGCATAGGCGTCAGCAGGTCCTTGTCTACCAGATCGAGCATCAAGGGCAACAGTGCTTCCAGTGTCGATGCCCCGGGCCGGGTCAGGCTGAACGGTGCTGTCTTCGCATCGTCATTATGTGGCTGATGATCGGAACAGACAGCGTCGATGGTGCCTGCCAGCAGCCCTTGCAGCAGCCCTTCCCTGTCTTCCATGCGCCGTAATGGCGGGATGATATGACAGTTGGCGTTATATCCATCCACGTCCTGTTCGGTGAGATACAGATGGCAAATGCCGGCGTCCGCGCTGACAGGCAGGCCCACACGCTTCGCCCGGGCGATCATTTCCACGCCCTTGGCAGTAGAGAGACGGCAAAAATGGGCCTTTACCCCAGTCTGCTCTATTAATAGCAAAGCGGTGCTGATGGCCACGGTCTCCGCGGTTTCAGGTATGGGAGGCAGGCCCAGCCGGGTACTGATCGCGCCTTCGTTCACGACTCCATGGTTGCGAAGATGGTGATCTTCGGGATGGATGAAAACAATCAGGTCGGTGCTGGCTGCATACTCGAATGTACGCCTGAGGATCTCGTTATTGATGACCGGGTGGTTTGCATTGCTGACCCCGATACAGCCTGCCTGTCTGAGGGCGTACATTTCAGACAGTCTCTCTCCTTTGAGGCCTTGTGTCAGCGCGCCTATCGGATAGATCCTGACCTTGTTCGATTTCGTCGCACGCTGGTGGATCAATTCCACCACTGCCGGGGTGTCGATAACAGGGGACGTGTCAGGCGGACAGCAGACAGTGGTCACCCCGGCGCTGGCAGCCGCTGCAGCTTCGCTTGCAATAGTCGCTTTCGATTCATCGCCTGGTTCACCAAAGCGGGCGGAGAGATCGATGATGCCCGGGCAGACCCACCGCCCGCGCGCATCAATTACCTGGTCCGGCTTGAAGCCTTTCGGGATGCGCATGACAGAGACAATAACACCGTCCTCGATACAGACTGGACCGGCTTCATCAATGATGTTTGCCGGGTCGATAACGCGGCCGTTATTTATCTGTATCTTCATCGGGCTTCACTGTGTTGCCGGACAGGCTACCCATCGCCATGGCCATGACGGCCATCCGGATGGCAATGCCATGACTGACCTGTTGCAGGATGACAGAACGATCACTGTCGGCCACCTTCGAATCGATTTCAATACCGCGATTTATTGGGCCCGGGTGCATGACAATGGCGTCAGACTTTGCGACTTCCAGTTTCTCCTCGGTAAGACCATAACGCCCGAAATATTCATGTTCGCTGGGTATGCTGGCGCTGATCATGCGTTCTTTCTGCAGGCGCAGCATAATGATCACGTCGACGCCCGTTATGCCATTCTGCAGGTTGTCATATACCTCAACGCCAAGACTTTCAATCCCGGCGGGGATCAGGGTCTTGGGACCTATGACACGGACGTCGTTTACTCCCAGCGTCTTTAATGCGTGGATGTCTGACCTCGCAACGCGGGAATGCAGGACATCACCCACGATTGCTACCCGCAGGGTGTCGAACCTCTGCTTGTGTTTGCGTATGGTGTACATATCGAGCATGGCCTGGGTAGGATGGGCGTGTTGCCCGTCGCCACCGTTAATCACGCTGATATGCGGGGCCACGTTCCGGGCGATAAAGTGGGCGGCACCGCTGCTCGAATGGCGGACGATAAACATGTCGCAATGCATGGCTTCCAGGGTATGCAGTGTGTCCAGCAGTGATTCGCCCTTGCTGGTGGATGACGCGGCCAGGTTCAGATTGAGTACATCCGCCGAGAGACGCTTGGCGGCAAGATCGAAAGTGGTGCTGGTCCGTGTGCTGGGTTCGAAAAACAGGTTGACGATGGTCTTGCCCCGCAGCAGCGGCACCTTTTTGACAGCGCGGCTACCGACACCGGCAAAAGATTCTGCATGGTCGAGGATCTCGACGAGTAACTCCCGGCCCAGCCCCTCGGTAGTCAGGAAATGTTTGAGACGGCCATTTTCATCCAGCTGAATAGTATTGTAAACCGTCATTCTGCTTTTTTAATCTCCAGAGCCAGTGGTTCTGGACCAAGGAGTTTAGCATGTTCGCCGGGCTTTAGCGTTATCGTTTTTCCGGTTATGTCCGCCCTGATGGGCAATTCATGACCGGAGCGCTCGACCAGGACCGCAAGACAGATGCTGGCCGGCCTGCCGTAATCGAAAATTTCATTCATGGCCGCCCTTATCGTGCGCCCGGTGTGCAGCACATCGTCGACCAGGACGATGTGTCGGTCCTCGATATTGAACGGTAGCTTGGATGGCGTAACACGGGGATGCATCCCGATACGGCTGAAATCATCCCGGTAAAAGGCGATATTAAGTTCTCCCAGGGGCAGCTTTGTTCCCAGAAGCTGTTGCAGTCTTTTCGCTATCCACAAACCGCCGGTATGGATGCCGATAATCAGGGGGTCGTGACGGCCGGCCTTGAGCAGGAATGCCTGTAACCTGTCCGCCATCTCCTTCAGCAACTGGTCTATCTCTTTGTTGTCAAGTTTCATGCCTGTCATAGTGCTATTGTTGCGTGACGGTGTCAGCAGCAGGTTTTGGTGACGGGTTTTCAGACAACCAGGTCTCGAGGATGGCCTGGGCGGCAACGGGGTCGAGATTGCGGGTGTCCTGCAGGCGTGATTTTGCCTCATAACTGGACAGGCGTTCGTCTGCGCGATACACGGGGTAGTTGTAGCGCAGAGTCAGCTGGCGTACAAAGCGGTTGGAGTCCCGGGTCATGGCTTGACTGGAGCCGTCCATGTTCAGGGGCAGCCCTACAACCAGCGCCGCGGGCCGCCACTCATTGATGATCTTCGAAATCCGGTCCCAGTCCGGCACTCCTTTGGTAACCGGGACGGTCTCTAACGGTGTGGCTGTCCTCGTCAAGGTCTGGCCAACAGCGACCCCAATTCTTTTTTTACCGTAATCGAAACCGATCAGGGTCAATGTTTCCGTCACGCGTGACCAATCTGTGAAGACAGGTTTTGCATATTGATGCCGAGTAAAGCGACAGCAAGCTCCCAGCGTTTTTCAAACGGGGTATCAAAGATAATGTCTGTTCCTGACGGTGCGTTGAGCCAGCAGTTGTCCATGATCTCCTGCTCCAGTTGTCCTGCGCCCCAGCCGGCATACCCCAGGGCGATAAATGATTTTTGGGGACCCAGCCCTTTCGATATTGCTTCAAGTATGTCTTTCGAAGTGGTCACTTCGACATCTTCACTGACCTTGATGGTCGACTGCCATCTTGTATCGGGTGCGTGTATGACAAAACCACGGTCGGTCTTGACAGGCCCGCCGTCATAGACCGGCATGTTGCGGACATGGCGGATGCTGGTAGACAGGTTCATTTGGGCAAGTATCTCCCCAAGATCGAGGTTCAACGGACGGTTAATTACGATACCCATGGCGCCTTGTTCGTTATGGGAGAAGATATAGGTCACCGTCTGGAAGAAGTTCGGATCAACCAGTCTTGGCATGGCGATCAGGAACTGATCTGTCAGGTTTATCGTCTGCATTGGATAATGTTAACTGTGTGCAGGACAGAAAACTACACTATTCGGGAAATATTTTTCGACGATATTGCCAGGCTGCGAATAATTACGGGAACCGGCCGTGGTTTGTTACAATAGAAACGATGATACACAGGCAGCTCATATGTTTTTAAAGCTGAAAAAACGCCTCCGGGAACGGTTGCTCGGCCGACGCTTCAGGCAGGGTATACAGGATGATCATGTCGCTATCAGCAGGCTGGGAAATCTGCAATACCATGCCCGGCATCCGGGCCTGGTCGCCCCCGGCCACGAACCGGCATTCCATGCGTACGAATTCAGTTATTTTTCGCAAAATGGAGAGGACGGCCTGGTGCTGTACCTGCTCTCGAAGATCGGTGTCACCAGCCATTATATTGTCGAGATCGGTATAGAGGACGGACGTCAGTGTAACAGCGCAAACCTGGTCCTGAATTTCGGCTGGCGGGGTTGCGTGATCGAGTCCTCCCCTGCGTGGGGGGGGCTGGCGAGGCAATATTTTGCAAAATGCGGTGTCACGGACCGTCTACGCTTGCTCAACGTTGCCGCCAATCCGGAGAATGTCCGTGAATTGCTCGGCCAGGCGGAAGTCCCGGAACAGGCAGATGTCCTGTCTATCGATATAGACAGTTTTGATTACTGGCTGTGGAAATCGATAGACACCATTTCACCGCGGCTGGTCGTGATAGAGTATAACGCCTCCTTCGGTCCGGACCGTTCAGTGACGGTCCCCTACGGCCAGGAGGGCTTCCCGCTATCAAGGTATTACCACGGCGCATCTATCACCGCGCTGGTCAGGCTGGGTAAACGCAAAGGCTATGTCCTTGCAGGCTGTGACAGCAAAGGGGTAAATGCGTTTTTTGTCAGGGAAGATCTCGCGGCCCGGGCAGGTATAGTCGCAATCGCCCCGGAGCGTGCATGGCGCCCTCATTTCCGCCGATCCCGGAAGCTGTCGCCTGAACAACAATTTCGGGCTATTGCCGGACTGCCGTTACAACAGATAGATTAAATCCTTGACTGGTTGCCGTACTACTTGAAGCCCTGGCTGTCCAGGAATTGCCAGGTACGGGTGATGTGCAGTATGTCTGTCTCCGCCCTGATATCGTCAGGGAATGGCGAATAGGGACCGGCCAGGTTGACAATCCGGATCGCCGCATCATCGAGTACCTTATGACCGGAAGAACGACGGATGATAATCTCGCTGATGGAACCGTCCTTGTTCAGAGCAACATCGAGGACAAGGCTGGCAGACAGCTTCTGCTGGCGCGCAACGTCCGGGTAATTCAGGTTGCCGACACGCTCGACTTTCGCACGCCAAGCCTCCATGTAAGCCGCGTACCTGTATTCCCGGGTGCTGGCGGAAATGAACTTGAGCTTGGGGCGTTCGGCCTTGGCCTCCAGTTTGCGCTGTATCTCGGCACTCAGTGCAGCGATCTTAAAGCTGTTGGTTACCAGTGCGGCAGCAGTGGGTATTTCCTTTTCCAGCGAGAGTTTTTTTTCGGGTTCAAGTATGTCTGGTTTTTCATCGGTCTTGACCTTGTTAAGGGAGGTCGACACCTCGTTGACATCGGACTCGACTGCAAGCAAGGCCTTGGCCGGGTCTGATTCCGACGCCGGCACCGGCATATCAGACGGCAGCGGCACTGTCACCTCGGCCTGATTATCTGGAAACGGCGCAGGCAGGGGCGTGGTAGGCGTCACCTGTTCCTCCGAATCACCCCCACCTTCAAGATTGACCTGGGCCAGCGCTTTTGCCTCATCGGGGGCCTCGCTCTGCTGCTGTACCAGGATGATCTCCATGGCATCATAACGGTGCTGAAACTTGTCTTCCTCAGAAAAGGTTACACCAAGCACTACCACGGCATGGGTGATGATTGCGAGACAAAGCGTAAGTCCGAACCGGTCGACAGGGGTGATTACGGGCCGACCGGAGGGAGCGTTTAAAATTTTAGTTCCTTCAGGCATCGATAGCTTATGACCGGCACATGGCAAGTCTGTTCAATTTTTGCGGGATTTCACTTTGAGTTCAATAGTATCCATCAGCTGTCCGGCGATATCGATTTTGTAAATCGCCTCCAGTTCGCGGACGCAGGTGGGGCTGGTGACATTTATTTCAGTGAGATAATCGCCGATGATATCCAGGCCGACAAATACCAGCCCCTTGTCCCTGAGCGCGGGGCCTACCTGTTCACAAATCCAGCGGTCCCGGGCGCTGAGTTCGACCCCCTTCCCTGTCCCGCCGGCCGCAAGGTTCCCCCGGGTCTCCCCTGCCATGGGTATCCGTGCCAGGGCATAGTCAATCGGCTTTCCATCGATCAAAAGTATACGCTTGTCACCCTGTGCGATCTCGGGCAGGTATCTCTGCGCCATGATGTATCGATTGTGGCCCGCCGTCAGCGTCTCGATGATTACGTTGGTATTGGGCTCGCCGGAAGTCACCTTGAATACAGACTTCCCGCCCATGCCTTCCAGTGGTTTCAGTATGGCCGTCTTCTGTTCCAGTATGAATTTCAAGAGCCGTTCGTGGTTACGGGTGACCAGCGTCGGCGCAATACACTGCGGGAAATGGTTGATGTACATCTTTTCGTTGACGTCGCGCAGGCTGGTTGGGTCATTGACTACAAGCAGGCCCTCGTTGCGGGCGAATTCGAGGATATGCGTTGTATAGATATACTCGATGTCGAAAGGGGGGTCCTTGCGCATTAACACGGCATCAAGTTCCGACAAGCCAATCTCGTGCTGCTGCTGAAACCCGAACCAATTTGATTTATTATCCTCGACAGACAGGATACGACTTGTTGCCCTGGCCTGGTGTTCGTGGACAAACAGGTCTTTTTGTTCCATATAATGGAGCTCCCAGCCTCTGCGCCGGGCCGCCAGCAGCATGGCGAAGGTACTGTCCTTTTTAATGTTGATCCCGGAGATGGGATCCATGATGACGCCGAGTTTCATGCCGAAAGGGTTTTTCTTTAATTAGCAATGATGGTTCAATAGTGTAATCCAGAAACCCCGGAAAAAGCTATGTTTAGTGCAGATAAACCATGAGTTCCGCCCTGCGTATCGTCACCCGGGAAAGCCCTCTGGCCATGTGGCAGGCCTGCCACGTCAGGGACAGCTTGAAGCGGATCCATTCCGGTCTCAACGTCGAGGTGATAGGGATCAAAAGCGAGGCCGATAAATTCCTTGATGCCAGTCTGGCAAGACTGGGAGGTAAGGGCGCCTTTGTAAAGGAACTTGAACAGGCCCTGCTGGAACAACGGGCGGATCTCGCGGTGCATTCTATGAAGGACGTAACAGTAGACCTGCCTGACACGTTACGTCTCTCCACAATCCTGGCCAGGGAAGACCCGTCTGATGCGTTTGTCTCCAACAGTTATTCTGGTCTTGAGGAGATGCCCGATGGTGCCTCAATTGGTACGTCCAGCCTGCGGCGACAGTGTCAGATCAGGGCCCGGCGCCCCGGCCTGAGGGTGGTGGACATACGCGGGAATGTCGGGACGCGGTTACGGAAACTGGATGATGGCGGATACGACGCACTGGTATTGGCCAGCGCGGGACTCATACGGCTTGGCCTCGGTGATCGCATCACCTCGCAGTTAGGGACGGATGTCATGCTCCCGGCCATAGGCCAGGGTGCGCTCGGTATCGAGGTCCGCAGCATGGACCATGACACCCAGAGACTGGTGTCGCCGCTTAACGACGGGGATACATACCAGTGTGTGACAGCAGAGCGGATGGTGAACCGGCGGCTCAATGGCGGCTGCCATGCACCCATCGCCGCCTATGCACGAATGGATAACCATAATCTGACAGTGTCCGCGCTGGTTGGTAATCTGGATGGGACTGAGATCATCAGGGCGGACATTGAAGGGCCCTCCAGGGACGCGGAAAGGCTCGGGGACCGTCTCGGCCGGATCCTGCTCGACAAGGGTGCCGGGCGGATACTCGAGCAACTCCGGTTTGATGGCCGTCTATGAATATTTACCTGGCAGGATGCAAAGTCCTGGTTACCCGCCCACGGGAGCAGGCAGGAAATGTATGCAGGCTGATCAATTCAGCCGGAGGTATTGCAATTCCGTTCCCGTCCATGGAGATAACCATGTCTGCAGACATGACCCGTTCTAATATGCTGGAATTGTTGTCCGGCTCCTCCCACGTTATTTTTGTGAGTCGCAATGCGGCCAGGTTTGCCGACGAGATTGCAGGCGGACTTGCCGCCGGCCTGCGACAGAAATCCGTGTTCGCGGTCGGCGATGCGACTGCACAGGAATTGGCAGGCAGGAAGGTTTATCATGTCACCGTACCGGAACAGCCGTCCGGGAGCGAGACATTGTTGGGTATGGGCGAGTTAAATACGGCGCTAATAAGCGGCGCGAATGTACTCATCGTCCGGGGTAATGAGGGCAGGGAACTATTAAAAGACAGCCTGCAGGACCGGGGCGCCAGTGTACGTTATGCAGAGGTGTACAGAAGATCCAGGCCGGAGATTGCGGCGGAGATCACGGCAAAGGTCTGGCAGGAAACCCGGCCGGATGTCATATTGGTAACCAGTGAACAGGGCCTGCAGAACCTGATTGAGATGACCGCTGCCGGGGACAGGGATATCCTGTTTGCGACGAGACTGGTGGTGATCAGTGACAGGGTAAAGGATACGGCAAAGACCTCCGGTTTCGTCCATCCGCCGGTCGTTGCGGCGGACCAGTCCGACCAGGGGTTGCTGCAGGCAATCGAGAAAGTATGGAGCTGACAGCCAATGAATACTGAATACAAAAAGCCGGATGATGCTGACCCGGAACAAGCCGGGACGACAAAGCAATTGACCACATCAAAAAACAGGACCGGATCCACCCGGTCATGGCTGCTACTGCTGGCAGTCTCTGTGCCCGCGCTGGTGCTCGCCGTATTTAACTACCGTTCTATCGATCTGTTGAAGACCGATACCAGCATTACCGACACACTTACACGTTATTCAGATCAGCTTGATGCCATGAAGGACAGCGTCGGCGCAGTCACTTCGAGACAGCAGGACATGGAGATTGATATTTCCCGGTTCGCCGAGGCTGATACCCGCAATGCGGCGGCCCTGCAGGCAATACATGAAGACCTGGGCAGGGACAATACCGGCTGGGCAGTTGCAGAAATAGAGCATCTGCTAACCATGGCCATCCATAGCCTTACCTTGCAGCGTGATCTCAATACTGCCCTGGCGGCGTTGCAGGCCGCAGATACCCGGCTGGCAAACCTCGACGACCCGGGGCTGCTGGATACGCGCCGGCAACTGGCAGCAGACATGAATGCCCTCAAGGCAGTCAATGTGGTCGACGTAACCGGGCTGGCATTATATCTGGCTGACCTGCTTGATCGCGTAGATGAATTGCCGTTGCGGGAAGTCCCATTGATAGAAAATATCCCGGCTTCTGGGCCCGATGACAGTGATGTGAGGCCGGCATGGCAACGTTTGTTATCAGCAATCTGGCAGGAAGTCCGCGGTATGTTTGTCGTCACCCGCACCGGCAGCAGTGCCAGGGCGACCCTGCTGCCGGACGAGAGTTATTTCCTGTATCAGAACCTCCGCCTGCAACTGGAGACGGCAAGGCTGGCAGTAGTCCGTAACGATACGTTGAACCTGCGTACGTCCATGGAGATTATTCGCGAGTGGTTGACTGAATATTTCGACACGGCCGACAGCGCCGTCGCGAATGTACTGCAGGCCACTCAGAGGATGGCTCAGCTTGAGCTCGATCCCGCCCTGCCGGACATCAGTTCCTCGCTCGAGACCTTGCGTACCTACATTAAAGACAATACAACCGTACAGAAATCTGATCCGGGGGCCGTGGGGCAGTGAGATTATTGACCTATTCATTGGCCAGTCTGTTGTTGGCGGTCGCGGCGGGCGTGCTCCTGTCGCGTGCTTCCGGCCAGGTCGTCGTGGCGTTTGCCGATGTCGCTGTCCAGACCAGCCTGGGGTTTTTTGTCTTTATGCTTGTTGTCTGTTTCATACTTCTTTACATGATTGTACGCATGACGATCGGGCTGTTGGACCTGCGTGAAAATTACCGGCGCCGGCAAAGGACGCGACGTCACGGCAAATCGGAATATTATTTGACCCAGGGATGGCTGGCATTGACTGAAGGGAACTGGGGGGCGGCGGAAAAGCTGTTTAATAAAGGTGCGCCGTACAGCCGCATGCCGGTGATAAATTATATCGGTGCCGCCAGGGCGGCACAGCAGCAGGGGGCCATCGACAGGCGCGATCACTATCTAGGCCTGGCCTCTGCAAAGGCGGCCGGCCCCGGTTATGCGGTTGGCATAACCCAGGCGGAACTGCAACTGGATCAGCAGCAGACTGAACAGGCCTATGCAACATTGACACAGCTAGATACGGACAGGCCGGGCAAGGACAAGGTCAGGCTTATGTTGCTGCAAGCGAGTTCAGATCTGAAAGACTGGCAGCAGTCGCTGGCACTGCTGGAAGAGATGGAGAAAAAGTCTGCGGTCCCAATCGAGAAGATCCGGGCAAAACAGCTGCAGGCCTGGGGTGCCATACTGGTCCAGGCCGCCGGTAGCGGGGATGTGCGCGACCTGAACAAGGCCTGGGACAAAGTCCCGAAAAAACTGAAGAAAGAGCTGTATTTAATCGAGGTCTACATCAGCGGGCGGCTGTGCTACGAGGATACGTCGGATTGTGAACCCCTGATCAGGCAGGTGATCAGGGACAATCCGGACCCCGGCCTGGTAAGGCTGTATGGACAGGTGCAGGGCAAGGACACGGACACGGACAAACAAATCGCACTCATCGAACAACTCCTGACCGGCCACGATCGCGACAGTATTTTAATGCTTACAGCGGGACGATTGTATAAACGCCAGGGGCTCTGGGGCAAGGCAAGGTCCTGGCTGGAGGAAAGTATCAAGGCGGGGCCAACCGCAGAGGCGTACTACGAACTGGCGACGATGCTTGAAGACCAGGCCGACATTGCAAGTGCCGGCGTGTATTTTCGCAAGGGTTTGACCTTAGCAGCTGGAGCAGGAACAAAGCAGCAATTAATAATTAAAAATTAAAAGCGCACCAGATCCTCAACTCTCAATTCGTAATTTTTAATTAGTCTGGAAGACTCCGGCTGCTGGACAGCCAGCTCACCAAGGGGTGCCACTGTTCCCGGTCATAGACGGTCTTGGACGGGGCGAATTCAAATATGCTCAGGCCGTTCTCGGCGGCCTTGACGTAGTTCTGGGTGTTCCGGAGGACGGTTATAAAAGGCAGTTTCCTTCCGCCAGGCAGTTTCATCTTGTCCAGGTAGTAATCCAGTTTGGCGGCAGACAGGGTATCTTCACGCACCCGGTTGGCGACCGTGGCCAGCTTGATCCTGCGTTTTATCAGTCTGCGCAGGGAATAGAGTTCCTCGATAAACCGTTCCGCCGCGCTCATGTCTATGGCCGAGGCCATCAGCGGCATGATCATGGTCTCACTGATACTGACGAAGTTCGCCAGCTTGTTGCCGTGGATGCCGGCCGGTGAGTCGATAACAAGGATTTCCGTACCCCGGGGCGCTTCCAGGCGGCCATTGTGGATCCCGGCCGTTGCTATCGCAGGGACGGTATCGGGGCGGCGCGACAACCAGTCCTGCGAGGACTTTTGCGGGTCGAGGTCGGCGAGGGCGACCTTTTTGTCCTGGTTGGCAAAATAAGCGGCAATATTTGTTGCGATGGTACTTTTTCCACATCCCCCTTTCGGGTTGAGTACGAGGATCTTGCGCATGATGGCTCCTTTGTCGATTTTGCCAGCAATTACGACTACTTTCTAAAACGATGAGTGTTAATTGTCAAACTAATTAACACTCCCCGACAGCAATACCGCGCCGTATATCAGTCTACACTGACCGGCTGATTATTTACGATCTTTCAGCATCCGGGAAATCACCGGATTGATAATGAGCTGCATTGCAAAAATCTGCTTGCCTGAAGGCACCACGATGGTGTCAGGCGTAGACATGAATGAACCCTCGAGCATCTCCAGCAGGTAGCGGAAATCTACCGCCAGCTTTTCCAGGTTCCTCACGTAGATTACGGAAAAACTTTCGTCATTGGTCGGCACCCTTTCCGTGGCAAACGGGTTGGAAGTGTCCACAGTGGGAACGCGCTGGAAGTTAATATCGGTACGGGAGAACTGCGGGGTGATGTAATGTACATAGTCATACATGCGTTCCAGGATCATCCTGGTAGCATCTTCCGCCGTATAACCCCTCACCTCCTGGTCGCGATGGATCTTCTGCATCCATTCCAGATTGATGATGGGTACCACGCCTATAAGCAGGTCGACATGGCGGGCGATATTGATAT